>Ga0214472_10002079_pt1 | contig 21757 bp, 13 predicted proteins | sample RVTome_6_FD_207662 | JGI IMG/M metagenome (GOLD analysis project Ga0214472, IMG submission 207662) | Soil microbial communities from uranium-contaminated site in the Upper Colorado River Basin, Wyoming, United States - RVT140D175 | ecosystem: Environmental > Terrestrial > Soil > Contaminated >...
ATGATGCCAAAGACATGCTCCACCCGGGCCCGAATGCGGTTACTCTTCCGGTTAAACAACCGATCCGCACAGTTCAGCTTTTTGCCCCGTCTCGCCTTGCGATTCACCCGCCAGTCAACACCCCGGGCGTCAGCCTCCTGCTGACGCGCTTCACTGGCATACGCCTTATCGCCATAGATGGCCCGCTCCTCACCATGTAAGCAGTCCGCCATCACCACCGAATCATGCACCGCAGCATCGGTCACCACCACACTGTGTACCCGGCCTTGGGTATCGCTGCCCACATGCATTTTCATGCCGAAATGCCAGGTATTGCCCTTCTTCGTCTGTTTCATCTCCGGGTCACGCTTCCTGTCCCGGTTCTTCGTCGAACTCGGCGCACTGATAATACTGGCATCTACGATCGTCCCTTCACTGAGGAGTAACCCCTGCTCCGATAGATATTGCTCCGTTAAACAAAACAGCTTCTCCGTCAGTCGATGCGCTTCCAGAAAGTGCCGGAACTTCAAAATGGTCGATTCATCCGGGATCTGCTCGATAACTACCCCCGCAAAACGCCGCATCGATTCAATGTCATACAGGCTGTCTTCCATGCCCGGGTCGCTTAACCCGTACCACTGCTGCATAAAATAAATGCGTAACATCACTTCCGCCGGAACAGGCTGCCGCCCATTACCGGCCTTCGGGTACTTCCTTAATATGGGTTTCAGTAATTGTTTCCACGGCAATATCGAGTCCATCTCCGAGAGAAACCGTTCTTTTCGCGTGGTCTTCTTCTTGTGCTCATAGGCCAGGTCTGAAAAACTCGTTTGCTTCATCGACTATCTCCCCATGATTTACTTTTGCCTATGATCTCATATTATGGAGACTTAATCAGAGGTTCCTTAATTATGTATTATGGAGTTCCATGACTATAAAAAGCTGGTCAGTGAAATCAAAATTGGGAAAAGCCTTCCTGACTCCATTTATGTTCATGAAAGCGCCATCCGTCATATTCCGCCCGAACTAGTCGAAATCGCCTTTATATTTATTGATAGATTCAAAATTCCAGACGGATCCTGGAATCTCATTAAGTTTCATAAACGCGATTTTAAAATCACCTTATTAAATTACCCTAAATTCGAGGACGAGTGTTACCCGTCACTGCAATATAGTTATACGATTGACCTCCTAAAGAACGCGGTACGGGAAGCAAATTATAGCAAGTCGGACAACCCTCCCATCTTGCATCGGAAAGAGACGTTTGTATCCGAAAACTATCCTATGTATGAAGAGTTTAAAGAAATAACCCAAGAGGGTGAGAAAATAGGACTATACAAAAACACTAAAAATATAGGCTTTCGAAAAAGTTGGGGCAGACTAATTTCTAGCAAGGGGTATTATCTTGATAACGCTGGTCGTTTGTGTCCAAAATACAACGGAACAGAGGTTAAAGAAAATACCCCGCAAATATTTCCAGAGATTGAGCGACATAAAACCGCCATCGACAGAAATCGCTTGTCTGCTACCATGCAGATCCTGGTCAGACATGATTATTTAAATGGGGATTTTACAGTATTCGATTATGGTTGTGGTAAAGGTGATGACCTCCATGAATTGGAAGCCCATGGGATTACCTGCTATGGCTGGGACCCGGTATACCGTCCAGATACGGTCATCGGCAATTGCGATATAGTAAACCTCGGATATGTCATCAACGTCATTGAAAACAAACAAGAAAGAACGGAAGCTATATTAAACGCCTGGAAATATACTAAAAAATTACTGATAGTTTCTGCCATGATTGCCGGGGAAGCGCTTACTGGTAAATATATGCCATATAAAGATGGCGTTATCACCAGCCGCAACACTTTTCAAAAATACTACAGCCAATCAGAACTCCGCAGTTATCTTGAGACAACACTTGATGAAAATGTTGTGGCAGTAGGAAAAGGCATATTTATAATCTTTAAGGATAAAATTGAAGAGCAGAAATTCTTACTAAAGCGGCAACATATTTCACGCAACTGGCGCCAAATTACAACACGCGAATTAACGACTCCCGCCAATAGACTAACCGAAGATCTGATCAAGAGTAACCAGCCGCTATTCGACCATTTTTGGGAAACATGTCTTGATTTGGGTAGGTTGCCTGTAAATACAGAATTTGATTTTTCGAATGAAATAAGGAAGATTGCGGGTTCACATACAAAAGCATTTCAAGCCCTCTTAAATTTTTACGATAAAAGTGCTTTTGAGCAATCAAAAATAAAACGTAGAGAAGATTTAATAGTGTATTTCTCACTTGGCTTGTTTGGCCGTAGTCGACCTCAGAGTAAAATGCCAGATAGTCTAAAACGAGACATAAAAGAATTTTTCACCACATACACTGATGCATTGGATGAAGCTAGAACTACTCTGTTTTCCGTAGGTCGTATTGAGGTAATTCGTAATGCATGTACGAGTGCATCCGCTTTAATCTGTTGTGGTCATCTGGAAGAAGGCCGTAGTTTTACTTTCCACAGAAATTATCTTAATGATCTTCCCGTTGAACTAAGGATATACGTGGGTTGTGCAGCTCAATTATATGGTGATATTGACAACTTTGATTTAATCAAAGCCCATATTAGATCCGGCAAGGTCAGCCTTATGAGATATGACGAATGGGACAAGGATATACCGATGTTATTAGAACGTGTAAAAATAAAACTGCGGGAGCAAGATATTGATATTTTTGATTATTCTGGGGAATATGAACCCCAACCTCTTTGTGATAAAAGGAGATACCTGATCTCCTAGAACTTTATAGGGTAGGATATACATACTTATTGTGCTATACAGTATTATTTTAGGACACGATCACAATAGGTGATGGATGATGTTGTAGCATAAGAATATGCTGTATTTTGAGTCTGATACGGGGGATAGCATTGCCCAATTAATCTCAGAAAAATGTATGGATATTGTTGTTTCATCCTTAATTTTCAGGACAATTGAATGGCACTGCTAAGGAGCTAAATAGTAATGACTTCAGGTATGTCCGCCACACAAATCAACATGGAAACTTTGCGGAAATTATCGAATGTCCGTCCATTATACATCTTGCCAACTGATCCTTAGCAGAGGAAATATTAATCCCCGGCTCCCCAGCCCGAGATCCTTGCTTGTAAAATATTAGATGAGTTAATAATTACCGAAAAAGCAAGGGGAAATACGTGGTAGGTACATTAACATTCGGATGGGCAAGGTAGTTAGGATCATGTCACATACTAACGACTTGATTTCGTTTCTGCGCCACTACGGCCCGATTCCTGCTGGCGATAACATGTACGATGAATTGATCCAGGCCGAGATCGAGCGGCATGAGATTGATCCCGCAGTTCATATCAAACCAGCGCGCCTGCGGGAAGTACGGGAAAATTTCGAATCTTCGGAGCCACGAAACGTCATCCTAACTGGCACGGCCGGAGATGGAAAGACATATCACTGTCGGTGTATCTTGACACATTTCGGCGGCAATCAGGAACAGTGGAAGGCGGGCGAGAAGATCGTCTCGCTCGTGCTTCCCGTGTCAGGAAAGACGCTAACGATCGTCAAGGATTTAAGTGAACTGACGCAGGCAGAGAAAAACAATCTGTTTGACAATCTCGCGCAGTCGGTTGCGGGAACCAACCACAAAAATGTCTTTCTCTTGGCTGCAAATGACGGCCAACTCTTGGCGAGTTGGCGTGACTGGTCCGATTCACAAGACGAAGACGCGCGACGGGTGTTCAAAATTGTCGAGGATATGCTTGTAGAGGAACGCTCAACTGACGGTGCGCTCAATCTTGAACTCTACAACCTCAGCCGACTAGATGCTTCGGAACATTTTCAGGAGCTCATCGAGCAGGTCGTTGAGCATACGCAATGGTCGCAGTGTCAGGGCTGTGAACTGCTCAGGAATGACGGCTCAACAACTTGCCCCATACGCATTAATCGGGAACGGCTTCGCGGTGGTGCAGAAGGTTCAGTTTTCCGCAGGCGCCTTGGCGAGTTGATGAAGCTCGCGCGGGTCAATCGTATGCACCTTCCGATCCGTGACCTTCTCTTGCTGTGTGTAAACATTCTTTTGGGTGACCGGCAAGGACTGCAGATTCTTCTTACGTGCAGAACGGCAAAAAACAGGGCAGAAAAGCAAGATTACCGCCTGACCAATCCTTATGCGAATGTCTTTGGGATGAACTTGCCAGAGAGGCAGCGGCAACAGTATCAGGTCTTCAACACCCTTGAAGCCTTCGGGATTGGCCGTGAAACGGACAACAAATTCGACAACCTTCTCATCTATGGTTCATATGATGACTCGGACCTCTATACGGAGTTGGTCTCAAAAGACCCTTACTATGGCGCGTCCGCATACGAGCCGTACCGGCGCGATTACCTTGAAGGCGAACGGGAAAATATAGACGAATTCATGCGTGCGCTTTCCCGGCAGAGGCAGCGCCTGTTCTTCTCATTACCAACTGATAGTGTACTCGATCCTTGGCGACTGACTGTTTACCAGGCGTCAGGCCTATTTCTGGAGTTTGTAGAGGGGCTTGCTAACGGAGGCGACGTGTCACGAATTACTGAACTGCTTGTACGCGGGCTTAACAGGACTTTTTGCGGCATGATGATCGACGATGGTACAGAGTTATATCTTGCCTCTTCCGGCGGTGACGGACGCGGTAGAATCGCTTCGCTGCTCAATTATACTCTACCGACCACAAAACATCGCCGCAATCCATATCTCAACTTCAGCCTTGGTGCAGATGACGTGACTCCGTGCCTTCAAATCATCGATCCTACAAGTCATGGAGACAGCGTAGTCGATAGCCTCAACCTACAGCTTATGCATTTTGAGTATCTTGTTCGTGTCGCGAGCGGCAGTCTGCCGGCGAGTTTCTCGCGGCAATGCAATGAGGATTTTCTGGATTTCAAGCTGCGTGTGATCAAGCGGCTCGACGAGCTGATTGGGGAACCACACGCCAGCGATGAAGTTAATCTACGAGCGCTCACCGTTGATGAACGTGGACGCGCGCATCCCGACAACATTCGCATCCGGGTTGGCATATGACCACACGTCTTGAAGCGCCGGCGAAATACCGCGGGATCAATGTCTGGGTTGATGAGGCAATCTGGGGACATCGATTGTACAACGATCAGACCCCCTGGCTGGTATTCTTAGAATTCATGGCAATTTTTCAGTCGAGGCGCGCCGAAGGTAAAGCGCTCAACGAGCCCCTGCGAGATGGTGCGCATGAATCGTTTACCTATTATATTCCGCGGTTGATACCGCTACGTCAGTTAATTTTCAACAATCCTCACATTCGCCATGTGGAGGAGACGCAGCAATCCAATTCAGATAGATGGCAGTCGTGGCTGAAATCCTTTGCTGCCGATGATGACTTTGGATACTTACAAGATCGGTTCGATTCTTTTTCCCGTCTCGCGCGCGTGGTGGAGTTCTTCCAGACAACTGCAATCGAAGCCCATAGGCAACGGCGCTGGAGTTCCCGTTTTCTGTTCCCTTACGGCCCTAATTGTCTCTTTGCCGACCTGCCAGCAAATGTAAATTCTAGTCCTGACCGCCGCTTTTTTGCACGCGGTGGTGAATTGCTCTATCTCATGCTCAATCGCAGCGGTGCAGGCCCTGAGATCGCTGAGGTGATCTCACAGAAACTGTTGCGCGAGGATGAAACCTGGAATCGTGTCGTTCGAGCACTGCTACCCGACAATTTTCGCATGGACTCAAATCTGGTTTCGAGCCCAATTGGATATTTACCTTTCACAGACCGCCCCGAATACGCCGCACTCGCCGAAACATGGTTAAAATTGCTGAGACTTGATCTTACTGGTGAAACTCTTCTAGATCCTTTGATGCGCCTATCTTCCCTACACATGCTTCTTTATATGTTGAGAAGGGCCAATGAGGAAGTTGGCGATCCCAGCGAACCGAAATTCGTGATGGAAATCGCTTCCCCAAGAAGGTCAACACTGTTCGAACTTTCAACAGAGAATTTTGGGGCAAATAGGATGCTCTCCACGCGCGCTGTGCGTGCTTACGTGGAATCCGCCAAAATCGATGAACGGTGGCGATCTGCACTTAAAGCGAAAGCACCTGCCGATGCCGTGCGTGAGTACCTGACAGAACGTTATGAATGGAAACCAGACGATGGGTCACCATCCGGCGATCCGGAGACGATCTTTGAAGCACTCCGCGGGTATGCAGAGAAACGGCACCAGCAGCATGTCGCGAAAGTCCATATGGAATGGGCGAGACAGATAGGGCTGGCTGTATCACGCCGAGGCGCTGGAACATGGTACTCACCCGACGACTCGCTGTTGAAAGCGCTTGTCATGTGCACTGTCGATGAAGGCCGGGAAGAGTACCACCGGTTTCTGGCCAAACTGTACGATCAGTTCCGGCTCGTAATCGGAGCTAGTGAAGCCGAGCGCGCGTTTGGCGCTCTACCCACCGACCAGAATGCTTTTATGCAGAACACACAGCGCCTCGAACAGCGCTTGCGAACTCTCGGACTTCTCCGTCGGCTATCGGATGATTGCGCCTATGTTGAGAACCCTTTCAGGAGCCGCTCATGAACAGAAACGAGCTTATCGCGGCTGTCGCTCTCGATTTTATCAAGGCGCATCTTGAACAGGAGCCCGAAGGCTCGTTGCGCTTTTGCATGCTTGGTCTTGAATCCTCACTTGTTCGTTCAATCGCGCAGGCGGCACTTGCCGATGCTGAGACAAGCGCAAACATGTCTGTCAAAATTTCTCCCTTGTTTGATCCCGAAGGCACCCTGCCCGACAACGCGAGAAGTGATCAGTCCATTACGCACTGGCGTCATTGCCGACTTCCGGATGACACGCGCGCTGTGCTCTTTGCAGCATCTCAAGAAGAACTTCAACGCAATGACAAAAGCGTAGAAAAGATCACAAAGATCGAGACCGACACCTTGAGAACCCACTATGAAGCGTGGATTAAGAAAGTCGGGCTGACAACCATCCATCTTGACGACAGTAAACGGACACACTTGCTTACAGCCCTTCAATCCGCCAATATCACCCATGCTGCGCGTACCATTGAGACATTTGCAGATTTTGTTCTGGCAATCTCGGAGGGGATCATAACCAAAGGGCTTCCCCTGCAAAAAGCCATTGACAATGCGCTCCCAAGCCTCAGGCTGCCGCGGTATGCGGGCAATTTTGACCGCGTCACTGAAAAAAAACGTACAGAAGTGGCGGAATGGAACAAGATTTTCCGGCAGCTGCATAGCCGGATACGGCCATTGCTTGTCCGAGAAACCGAGCGTGGTGAACCGATTCCCTGCGAACAACTTCGTACCAACCTCGAAAATATCACGGACCGCCTGACGGATACGGAACGCACTGTCATTCAGGATTTTCTGGATGCAGATTTGCGTCTTGATAACTGGTCGAACGCTCAGAAAGCGTTGGTTGATCTAGATTGGAGGACCATCTCCGATCTCTTCGAGGGCACTACTAAGACAGCGTCTTTACCTTTGGGTGAGCAGACGATCAAGTTCTTCGACGACGAGTTCGACGATCAACTTGACGAAGATGAGCGGGAGCTGCTTTCGAGCAATTTCCCCAAGGACCCGTCCGATGATCTTCAAGAGTTCTTCGAGTCACACCGGGAACATTTGGCACGTGACAAGAAGCTTTCTGGCGCATGGGAGCGCTATATCTACCGCAATCCAGAGACTTATCATGATTTCCTAGTCGGTCTATTGGCAACACTCGACAGCTTACGCCGTCGCACACGTGATGACGAATTGACCGACAGCAAGCTTGTTGTACGCATTCCCAATGCACGCGAAAAAAGTTTCTGGCGCGGTAAGAACGCGCGAGTCGCACGTTATTTCGCATTCCGGTACCGGGGACTTGAAACACTCCTCGGCGACAATATCGAACTCGACTTTGGTAAGCTCGCAGAGTTTTACTTTCCGCAAGCAGATGATGATCTCGCAAAGGTTACGTATGGATCGAAAGATGCACGCTCAATTAAGTTTGAAGTTGTGCTCGATCCAGAAGGTGCGAAGGCTAAACTTATTTTCCATTGGGAAATGCCAGTTGATGCTATCGCGACCGCCTTACCCGATGATCTTCTGAATGTTGCAAATGTTAACGGAGATTACGCATTACTGCCGACAGCAGATATTGCAAGACAGTCCGTAAGTGCAAAGGGTAATATTCAGCGCATCGCACTAAATGATGTCAACACAATCAGGGATATAACCAACACCAACGATGGAAAGCTCGTCGCGCCCAACAAGGACAGCGGTAACCGTAGTGGTGCATTCCTGTCCGCACTTGACGAAATAGCTGGTGTACTTGGGACACAGAACACGACCACGATAAAAGAAGCTTTTAAATCATTTCTAATCGCGTATACAAAAGCCATACGTGAATGGGTGATGACGGAAGGTTCTGGGATCGCATCTGATGCGTTTATCGAGCAAGCCAATGCATATGATCATCTTCTTAAATGTCTTCTGAATAATGCCAATAACGACCTCGCCCGAGATAAGCTCTGGCACGAAATTCTGCGTTTCGGTATTGCGAATATTGGAGCTGGCGCTCCGGCAGCAATCGTCATGCCATGGCATCCTATGAGGCTTGCGGAAATTGGTGTCAAAGCACGGCAGGCTGCCAAGCTGACCAATGAGGTTCTCCAGGCCAATGAGGACGACATATTTAGAGCTGATCTGTTGTTTGGTCAGGTGCAGCTCGAACTTGTCTCTAATTACTACCCTGAAATCTGCATCGGCTTCGATGATAATCAGCCGATACTCCTTGCAGCAGCCGACACGTCATATGATTACACACTCTCGGAATCGCCCTTGCGTAGAACGCGGTTAGACGGAGACGATGCCCTTGACATTGAGCCCGGTGTTGCGGCCAAAGCGTTCGGAAACGTCGGCGAACAGTATCTCAGACTTTTGCCTCATGAGCGCAGTAACTTCTCTGTTGTACTGTACAATGCCGAATCAAAAGCCCTACCGAGCGCTCTCGCATCTGAACTATCGAGCAAGGTGGAACAAGAGAATGAGCTTCAGTGTGATTTGCTGTTGACGCATTCTGATCCCAAGCGTCTCAGGCGGATTTACGAGCAGCAAAACGTCACTGTAAGCGACGAATTTGGGTCGGTGTTGGCAAGCGAGGCCACACGCAACTTCCTCTCACGCCTTCGCGTCGGTTTTCTGGATACGGCGAACTTCCCAAACGATGACTCCGACCGTGCTGCAGATCTTGTTGCTCTTCAGGATGTCGTGGCTAGGAACGCGAAGCTAGTCTGGAAGCGGGCACCAGGAGAGCGGAATCCCGACCTCCTCGAACACGTCCCAGCGCGTTGGTCCCGGCGTCGACCGATTGGGTTGGCTGACACGGCAACTTCCGTTTATCTAGCTTGTCCAGCACAACCCCAAGTTGGCCAGAATTATCTCAACGTTGTACAGGGGTACCTTGAAGGTGACAACGCATTACCGGATAACGTCATCCCAGCACGTGAAGTCAATTTCCGTGACGGAGATATTGGGGAACTGTTCCGCCAAACGCACCGAATCGGCGAATGGGTCGTGAACTTTGACGAACTAGTCGACCGGCGCCTTTTGACCAATAATGGGGTTCGCGTCATTCGGCATATTCATGACCGGCATGTTGATCGAAATATCATTGTATCGACAACATCCAAACCAAAACTGCTTCGTGTGCTTCTCAATGAACGGCTCGAACGACTTGATCCGGCGATTACTGGCGGCGGCGGCGAAGTAGTCATAGACCGCCTGATTGAGCAAGCCAACGCACTATCAGGTCAAGTTGTGATGCGCGCTGCGCGGTATGGACACTATGCCAATGAACTGCTTGGCATCGTATTGTCGATGGAAAAAATCCGTGAGGGGCTTGGGGGAACGAATTTCCCTCTTGGGTGGTATTTCCTCGATGATTTCGCGTCTTGGTTCGGTCAGCACGAGGAACAGATTGCCGACATCATGGCCATCGCACCACGTATTGAGGATGGCAATCCCGTTTTGAAAGTTGCGATCTCAGAAGCCAAATTTGTTAGCTCACGTGGATACAGGGCTCACGCCAAGAAATCCGCTAAACAACTTGAAGAAACGGCTGCTCGCATTGGTCGGGCGCTCGACCCGCAGCACAAACGGATTGATCGCGAAATCTGGCTGCACCGTCTGGGCGATTTCATGATCGAAGGTATGGAACCCTTTGACCCAGCGCTGATGAACGGCTGGGATCTTCACAGATGGTCGGACGAAGTTCGACAGGACAGAATTCCAATCCAGCTTGCCGGATTCTCGCACGTGTTCATTCACGACGATGACGAAAACGTGGATGCGGGAGATTCCACACCTATCAAGGGCATGCCGCATTGTACGCAGCAGGTTTTTAACAAACCACATGTGGCCGGATTATTACGTACCTTCGCCGCGTGCCAGCATCCGATAGGCGAGCAGATTGCAGCCAGGAGCGATGAATGGGCCGACGCTCTTATATCATCGGAAACGAAGCTGCCACCAATTCCCGTGCCTCAAACACGACCTGACGAGGACCGTACATTGCAACCTACAGAATCTGCTTCCGAATCCAACGACAACGGCGATACTTCGGAAGCCCCGAAAGGACTGCAGCATAACAACACCAAACCTGAGAAAGGACTCGCACATTTCGAAGCTTCCACAGAAGAGCCAGAACCATGTCAGAAAGGCGATGAAACGGAATTCACTGAGAAACAGCTTGAGAAATGGCCCTCACAGGAGCTTGCACGATGGGTGAGTGCCGGGCGGATTTCCGGCGAAGAGGATGATGAAGCAAAAGCGTGGCTTGATACGACGGTGAAGTCGTTACAGCGCGCACTGCGCGGTTATGAGATGACAGCAGAACTCGTTGGCGCGCGCTTGACACCTAATGCGGCGCTTGTGCGTTTTCGGGGATCGGATGACCTCACCGTGCCGAAGGTCGAAAAGCGTCGGCAGGAACTTCTGACCTCTCATGCCGTTAAGGTGATCAATGTGCTCGCCGCTCCGATGGAAGTTGTGATCATGGTGGCACGCCCGAGCCGGACGATCCTGCACCTGCGCGATCTCTGGCGTCAACGGGACCTTCCGGCTGGTGCGCCGGATACGAATACAAGTCCCTTACTTGGCGCCTGTGAATCTGACGGCGAACTATTGTATCTCAATGTCGGTGATGGATTTGGCGGCTACCAGCCACATGGTCCCCATACCCTGATCGCTGGCGAAACCGGAAGTGGAAAAGGTGTTCTTGTACAGTGCCTCCTTTTGGACATCTGCGCGACCAATGCACCGATAAGCGCCCGCATCCAAATGATCGATCCGAAAGCCGGAATCGATTTTCCATGGCTGCGCCGGATGCCCCATCTTGACGGCGACCTTATCACTGATCGTGAGGCCGCAATTAAAGCCCTAGAAACTCTTGTTGCTGAAATGGAACATCGGAACAGGTTACTTGCCGAAGCAGGCGTAACGAAGCTGTCCCACTACAACCGGAAAGTTGCACCCGCCGAACGACTGCCTCGAATCTGGTTGTTCCATGACGAATTGGCCGATTGGATGATGATTAATGAGTACCGGGATGCGGTCGAAGTGAACGCCAACCGCCTTGGCGTCAAAGCTCGAGCTGCCGGTATCAATCTTGTGTTGGTGACGCAAAGACCAGACAAGGACGCACTCCCAATGCAGCTTCGCGCAAACCTGACCAACCGCTTAGTTCTAAAAGTTGCGGACAAGCGGAACTCGATCCTTGTTCTAGACGAGCCCGGTGCCGAACGGCTGCTGGGTCGCGGTCATCTCGCAGCCAAACTGTCTGGTGAAGGTAAGGTCATTCTGGCACAGGTGCCGTTTGCGAGCGAAGAAGACATTACTGAGTTGGCGGGTATTATTGAGCGTGCATGGAATAACGAAGGCAGAGTCAGCAAAGCCGGTTAATTGCAGCACTCACTTGTGACGGGTATGGCAAACCTTAGCTTTCTCATATAAACATCAATACCATAAGGTTGCCTATCCGGCCTTAGCGGATTAGGCTGCACCTTGGCGAGCATTCGGGCAAGCTGCTGTTCAAGGTTAGCCCTCATCTGTTCGATACTCTCCAGCCTTTCCAACTCTTCAATCTATTCTCGGCTCAACGTACGAAACAACGTTCCTTGACCATGCAATTCGATACTTTACTAGAAATAGCAAAGCATACATATTTATAGGTACTACCAATTATTGTTATTGAATTTTTAATCGATAAATAATCACAAATGACATATCAAACACGAATCTTCGGAGGGATCGTCATCTTCTAATAAGATTTCCTGCCACTTTGATTTGGATAACTTGGTTTTAATGAGCTTATCGTGTTCTTTTTCCTCTGCTTTGATTACAACCTCATCTAATGTCATACCTTGTACCCATGTATAGCCTTTACCTGCATGTATTTCAATCTCTTTGGCTTTCTCAAACAAATCAGGATGGTTTCGTTTCAATCCTAGCCATTCATCCCGGCGTTGAAAGAAACAGAAATAACATCCAGACCGGCTGCGCCACTTGTAGTACTCTGGAATCCCGACAGAATCACCTAGTAACCGAAAAATATCTTCTTTTACCAGCCCATCATCAATAAAGGGAAATGAGGCGGCAATTGTAGGTTTTTGGGAGATGTAACCTTCACGAAATTCATCTGCACGTATTCCGATATAGCTAATCACTGGATCGTCACCAACGTATCTTTCGAATGGCTCAATTTTCATTGTTCGTGTACACCAACGCTGTTTTGGAGAAGGCAGGTAATCGTTATGTATCTTCAACCAATGTTCAAAGCCTTTACCACTAGATAGCTTTACTATCTCTTTATTTAAATACGCTTCAAGTTTATCAAGAAAATCATAAACCTCTTGTAACTCGGACCCAGTATCTGAAAAGAAATATTCCATCTTTTCATGCAAAGATGGATATTTGCTTTTGATATAAATTGCTAGTGCAGCGCTATCCTTGCCACCTGATAACCCTAGTACATGGCGTGATTGATTATCACGCACTGCTTCCTTGATGGTAATTTTTCTACTCATTGATCACCTTCTTTGGTCTACCTAGTTTATGTTTAGCTTCACTAACTGCACTTCGATATGAGGTTAAAAAATCATCTACAAACTCTGCTACTGTTGCGAGTTGTAATTCTCTGTCTTTGTGTTGTGCTAAAAGGCGGTCCATATCTTTTTTTATGGTCTGTATTAATTTATGTCGTTTGGCATCGATAGCTACGATCTCATTAATTGGCTCAGAACCTCTTTTCAGTGCCTTTAATAATATTACTTCAAAGTCTCCGTCCATTTTTTCTATGTTTCTGTCGTAGTGCAATCTCAATGCTTCTAAATCGAGAATCCTTTTTGAATAATCACTCAATCTCACTTCTGCTGTTGTACAATCAGCGTCTGACCATTTTTCTACAGGTTTTTGTCCCAGAAACATTAAAATATTATTAAACCATTCTTCCGTTTCGCAATCACTTTTAGTCAGCTTTTTTAAAAATACTTTAAGTCCGTCTACATCTACTGTATGTTGCTCAAGTCCCTTGTAGCGCCCAGCGAATCTCTGATGCAATTCCTTCAATGATAATTTGTTATCCACATGGAAGGCTTGGGCGAGTAATTCCTTTTGTTTAGTCAGCAATTCACCAAAACAGTGTTTTAGTTCTCGCATGCAATCCATCAATTTTGTGGAAAAGCCTTCTAATACTGCTTCACCACCATTTTCAAGTTTTTCTATATCGTATCCCAACGCTAAAGGAAGATCGTTAAATAGCAAATGGTCTGGAGATTTAGCTAAACTAAAAGCGTCTCTTACTAATTTTGCTTCAACGGACAAATCTGACGACCTTGTTTTTTGTGTATACTCTTCGAGACTATAAATAAATTTTGCTAGTTGTTTTGCAAAATCCAACACTGTGCGGTTTACAGTGGCTTTTCTTTCATCAAATAGTGCGTGGCTGTATTGGTCGAATATTGATGCTCGTAACCCCTGGATTCGAAATAGTTGCACCGCAAACTCATCAGGACGTTTTACAAATCGTTCCAAAATTTCATCATTCAGGTGTGGTATGTAACGTCTATTTTCATAGACAGCCAATTCATGTTGATATACCAATAGTACTGTGGTGTAGAGTATTGGCAATACACCATCTTTTACACCATATGGCGGACTCCTCAATTCATTAGATAGTTCAATGAATGATTTTGCTGTTTTTTCTGTAGTATCTAGAAAATCCTTGATCCGTTTCCAAACAGGATAAACTGTAGATGTCTTATCTGGCGCGGCGAATTCCCATTGATTATTCTTTAATTTCTTGTGTAGGCCATTCTCCTTTAATATAGCAAGATACATGGCTTTTTCAGGTGGATATTTATCAATGCCTAACTCTGGTTCATTGGGATGGCTTAGCATTGCGCTTAACAGGCGTTTGCGACCTGCAGCTGCTTGAGATGATGGAATATTGCGATTGATCAATTCGTTGTGGAATACCGGAGCCTTGCTATAGGTATCGGTTAATATTTCTGACATGATATGCTGCAAGTCACGCCGAGTATGGACAGTTTGCTTTTCCCCTAGCCAGATCCACTCATTATGTGCTGGATTTTCAATGAGCTGCTGTAATAATTGTTCTTGACGTAAACTAGCTGCTGACAGTCGGTCCTGGAATTCATGCCGTGCCACAGGATCAGAGTTCAATTCCTGGTAATGCGCCTCGACATTTTCCAGACCTTTCACCTCCGCTGTGATTTCCCGGATTTGATTGCTACTTAAACAAATTGCCACCAGATCAAGTGACAAATTGTTCAAGATAGGGGAACTATATAAAGTATCTATATCATCCTGAGCTTGTACAAGATAAAACAAAAGTCGTGGATTTTCACTATTGCATTCCAGCATATCCAAGTGATCCACATCAATAAAATACGGTTCAAAGTAACGCAGGGCGCCATATTTAATGGTATATTTCCTGGCAACAACGGGAAGCATATATTGACGATTGTTTAACTCATCTGCCAGATTAAAACGACCTATTTTATCGAGTTCAGCTTGTAACGCATCATCCAAATCAAAATCACTGCCTTGCCATACACGATATTCATTATTAAATCGTCGATGCGTAATAATCGATTTCCTCTTGAGCATCACCAACGCATCCTTCGCCTCTTTTTTCTTATCAACGCACAATTCCAGTATCTTGCCAGATGCCTTGAATCCTCCTTTGCTTCCAATAATATTAAGAACTCCGATAGATTTTAATAAATGCTCTTCTTTCTCAGTAGCATCACCCAACCTTTCAAGCGCGGTAATGACTTCCGCCCAACGGCGATGTGTGATGTGATCACCCAATATGGAGGGTTGATTTGCGATAAAATAATCATATATATGATGTGGATAAACCCAATCACCGATCACTTTTAATTCTGTAAGTAAACTTTGTAGTCCGTGTTCTTCATGACTACCTAAATAACTAAACAACGTTCTCTCATTCTGCGCCACCTTCTGACATAACATTGGTAATAATAATGCAGTAACAGGATGTAACGGATAACAACTCTTAAATAAATTAACTGCCTCGGCTTCTGTTAAAGCGCCAGGCATCGCATTTTCAGATCGGAATACTTTGACAACACCTTTAATGTAATTGTGAAGTTTTTTATCTTCCGGAGAACTTAATTTATGAGTGAATGCCGCGCCTACAATCCGCAATACTTGTTCAGCCGCTTCCACAAATGGTATGTCTTCAAAACGGCCTTGTATCTTGGTCCATTCATTTTTAAGGTTTTCACCCAATCCTTTCGTATATTGATCAAATGACTGATGCAACATGACGAATAGTAGAAAGTTTACTGAATGGCCTTTCAGGGCATGTTCAGCCAATGCCTGCAGTAAGTAAATATCATTCTTCCCATGATGCCGGGCTTCATATTCCAAGAATTTTCCCAGCTCATCAATAATGATTATAATTCCCTTGCATGACTCACCCTTAGAACGTGTCAATTCCGTTTGTAATCGTTTTACTAAATACATAACTTCCGTCGTAGTCAACAATCGCTTTTTAGTTGCTTTGGCTAATTCATCAACAATAATATTGTTAGGACCTCTTCTCGATTCCCAAAATTTTAAAGCTGACTCATAAAGACTCTGTACCAATCTTTTTGCTAATGGCTCCGGTGACCCAGTAATGAGTATTTTCAGATAACCGGCGCTTTCATTTACTTCATTGCTGTATTTTGCTGCAAGTGCACGATTGTCCTTACGTAAGATACGTCGTGCAGTAATCGCTGCTTCTGTGTTGCCGGTTAATAACTGGGATAAAAACACTGAGAAAGACGACTTGCCAGAACCATAGGGGCCAATTAATGACCAAGCCCTTGGACCTGTAGCTCTGGTAAACGTCTCGGATATTCTCTCTAATGTTCGAATGGCTCTTGAGGTAGGTATATAAGACGATACTATATCGACCGAATCGGTGTCACGTTCAAGGTTAATCGAACGTGTGTAGTAAGTATTAACAGTAACTTTATCATGCAAGGTCATGCTGCTAATCCTTTAACTTTATTATGGCGATAATGCTTATCTAGATACGCGGTGGGATTAATTTTTTTCTTTATATATATCTGATGAATACCAGCAGTCTCGTTTATTTCCATAACACCTGGAAGATAATCAACAATAAGCTCCAGTTTTGCAATCAAGCCGGATTCTGTCAATCTAAACACCGCTCCTGGGGCAACAGTATTGTCACGGCTGTACATCAAATCCTCTATGGGGATAATATTCTTCCCCACGGACTTCATGAGTTCTATTACTGCATATCCCAAAATACCCAATGCAAGGTCAGAGCGGGTATTTGGTAGAGACTGAAAGCTTCTGCCACCTGCGCTCTGGGTGATAAGACCTAGTAATGCCAATGGGGAATCAAGCGCTTCTTCCATGGGAGTACGGGTATTACCCATGGATCGTACATACATACGAGTTAATACTGCCGCATCACTTTTTAATGTTGATACCGATACTTTATTTTTTACATTCTTTTTTACAAAATCAACAAATGAAGATTGTAATTCTTGCCCAGTGAAATAGGGTTTATGAAATTCATTAAAAAACCAATACCATGTAGTGGCCAACGTTGGATTTGAAGCCAACTTCCAATGAATTAACCAAACAGTTGCTTCATCTTCAAGGTAAGGATCAATCCCATTTTTTTCATCGAAAATGTAATTTGCGAGGTCGGTTAGTGTATTAGATTTGTCCTCAAGCATCCCAATAGCACGCATCCAATAGCGAATAGATAAAACCATATTTTTACCAACACCAAGAGCTACAGTCGCTTTATCAGACTCGAATACTTTTGGATCTTTTTTTACTGCTTGATAGCCTTTCGTCAGCCAACCATATCGTAATTGGAAAGTTTCGTGACGGCCAAATGTGGTCTTATCAGAATTGAATTTCATTGTCAGCTCCCTCTGTTTGACACTTTTTTGATCTGAATCAAAGTCAGAAAGAGTTCCTGCTGCATCTCTGGGCCAATATCTATAGCAATCACCCCATGTCCCCTTTGCATGCATTTCACCACTTTTATGTTTATTAACATAGCTTATGTTACATAAATATCAAAGTTAATGCCCTTCCTTCTCACCCCCCTCGTCGCCGGTATCGTCTGCCGGTGACCGTACGGCTTCCACGCAGGCGCAATCACGTTCGGCATGGAGGACCGCCCCAGCATCATGGCCGGCGCTACCGTAAACTCCCCAAAGCGCTCATTCACCAGATCAATGGCCTTATTCAATTTATACGCCTTCCCCACATCCTCCGCAAAGAGGTCCACCTGACCTTGTTGTGAGCGCGGATCCAGGGCGGTCACCTGCACCTGGAACACTCCTTCGCCGTGCCAGTGATCCCGCAGTACCTGCTTGCAGAGCTTGATAATTGGTTTCCCGTCGTTGGTCGGAAATGTGAGCTTGAATTTGCCGCCGAGCCAGCCATCGACCGTTCTCAGGCCCACCAAAAATTTCTGGGCCTGCATGGCATGGCGGCGCAATCGCTGGGCGACCTTCTCGGCCATGTGGATGAGATACATATATATAGTGTCCTTGTCTTTTGTGTTGGGTGGCATCACCTTGCCATGACCGATGGATTTCGGGGCACCAAGGTTCGTCTGCACCTTGTCCGGGTCTGCCCCTTGGCACATGTACCAGATCCGCTTACCGGGATTACCAAAGCGTTGTCCCAATACGCTGATAGGAAGTTTCGTCACATCCCCACAAGTGAACGCGCCACGTTGCGCCAGGAAAGAGCCAATCCCGGTGTTGATGCCACATAACTCCATCACAGGCACATCACGTAATCGTTCCTGTGATTCCCAGGGTGGAATGATGGTCAGCCCATTGGGCTTCTGTAACTTGGCCGCATATTTGGCGGTGGTCTTGTCACCACTCATGCCAACCGAGCAACGTACACCAGAAATATTAAATACTTTTTGTTTAATTTCCTTTGCAACAGTTTCAGGTGAATCCCACAGCATCTGACAATGCGTCAGATCAAGAAACGCTTCGTCCACGGAAAACACCTCCACGTTCGGTGTGAACTGTTGCAATGTGTCCATGATTGCAGTTGATACCTTGGCATAGAGTTCCGGATTCGCTGGACGTTGAATCAAATGAGGACATAACTGCTTTGCATCTTTTATTCTCATACCGGTTTTAATACCAAACGAACGTGCTTCATACGATGAGGTGATAATGCAGGTGCCGACCATGCCGTTAGTGACGGCAACCGGTTTGCCGGCCAACGCTGGATCTCTGGATTGCTCAATCGATGCGAAGAAGGCATTCATGTCTACGAGTACGATCATCCGTGGCCAGACATTGGGTGGCGACTTCATTTGTACATCCTGAGCGATCCGACGACGATGCCCTGGATCTGGATACGGTCAGGATCATAAATAATCGGTTTCAACGATGGATTGGCGGGTTGCAGTTCAATGCCGTTACGTTTTTTCTGGTAACGCTTCAGTGTGGCTTCATTGTTATCAATCAAAGCCACCACGATGTCACCACTTTTCGCACTGTCCGCGTGCTTCACCACCACAAAGTCGCCATCGAAGATCCCGGCCTCGATCATGGAATCACCTTTGACTTTCAGGACATAACGGCCTTCCCCCAGGAGCAGCTCGGGAATATTGATTTCATCCTGGCCGCTGATAGCTTCTATCGGCCGACCAGCTGCGATTCTGCCGGCCAGGGGCAGGCAGTATGATCGACTGCCCCGCCAGAGTTTAAACACTTCCTCAACATCTTCGCCAGTGAGCCGGATCCCACCCCACTGACGGTCCCGGTGGAGGTGGCCTTTTTTCTCCAGCCTGGCCACGTACTCATCCGCCGTCCCACGCGAGCGAAACCCCATGGCTTTACAGATTTCCGCCCGCGTGGGTGCCTTGCCATTCAGGGAGAGATGGCGGGTGATGAACTGCAGGACTTCTTCTTCTTTTCGGGTCAGCACGATAAATGTACGGTATATGTACGGATATGTTACGCCTGGTGACCGGGGGAGATCAATAAAAGCGGAAGTAATCAGTAACTCTATGATTATAAATAGAAAATAAAGCTACCACGGACAGAAAACAGATAACACAGTACTTTAATATTGTATTTTATTATATTTATACTACACTATTATAGTAATAGAGTGATTGAGAGGGTATTTATCATGGCTGCAATTATTAACTTAAGTTCTGAAAAGCGAGCTGCTGCTGCCGGTCCATTACTCAAGACGGTTTTTAATATATTTGAGGTTTGGGGTTTACGTCCTCGTGAGCAGCAGATTTTGCTGGGGATTAACAACGAGGGGACTTTCTATAACTGGAAGAAGCACCCTGAGACAGCAACCATTTCCAACGATCTATTGGAGCGTACCAGTTATATCCTGGGCATTTGGAAAGCGCTGCAGATCCTGATTCCGGAACACCGCATTTCCGATAGCTGGATCAGCGCCGTCAATCATGGTCCAGCGTTTAATGGGCAAACACCTCTCGAACGAATGCTGGGCGGGCATGTTGTCGATCTGGCCTATGTGCGCCAATATCTGGATGCAGAGCGGGGCGGTTGGCGTTGAACGTCTCTGAACTGAGTATCAGTCAGGTTAGAACAACGACCTACCGCCTTATACCAAGTTGTTTCCCGCCGATAAATGTATTGGAGAGGGTTGTTTCTCCGGCAGAATTCGACATCCTGTTCGAAATTGAATCCCTAACCAATAATCGTCTTCGGGATGAAGTTGGGGACATAGCCCTGGTGCCTGAAGAAGACAGACTATTTGGCCAGGGCACCAGCCTGATCATGGCGCCGTTTACTCACCCACCCGTTGCCGGGCAAGGCGGCCGATTCAATCCGGACTTTGGCGTATTTTCTTGTGCGCGCGAATTTGAGACGGCAATGGAAGAAACCAGATATCACCGGCTCAGGTTCTTCCTGAATTTTAATAGCGGACCCACTAGATTTGATATGCGGGAGCTTGTTACGGATTTAAACCAGGAACTACATACTATCAGGGGCCGGCAGAAAGAGCTGGCTGACGTCTATCATCCTGATGATTACAGCGCCGGCCAGGCGTTGGGCAGAAGTTTAAAAGCAGCGGGTTCATGGGGACTGGAATACGACAGCGTTAGAACAACCGGCGTTTGTTATGCTGTTTTCCGTCCACCTGCGCTATCGAATTGCCGTCAGAGCAGACATTTTGAATATCACTTTGATGGCAAAATAATTTCACATGTCTTTCAAAAAAGTGAAGTTAAGTAGTTGCTGAATACCTATGCGTGAAAGTTTAAAGCCATTTCATGATTTGCCCGACTCCTACATCGTTCTGGATACAGAGACAACTGGATTGCCGGATGAAAAGGGACAGCCGGGCATAGTGACCCTGGGTTTAACCAGAGTTATTGATCGCAAAATTCATGAATCTGTTGAATTCAAATTAAAACCCTATCGGCCGATTAATGCAGAAGCAGAGCGGGTTCACCATATCAGTAATGAAGAAGCAATTAAGTTTCCGTCTTTTGAAAAAGAATGGCCCAACATAAAACAATGGTTAGATGGCCAGGTTGTCGTGATACATAATAAAGGGTTTGACTGGCCCATCGTCGAGTTTCATGTTGCACACTATCACTGTTCTCCACCATCACCCATACAGTTATTCTGCTCACAGAAAGCTGCAATACCTTTTGCTGCAGAAGAAGGCATTCCAATGAGCAGCCGGGGACCTTCCCTGGATGATTTAACAGCGTACTTGAAAATTGACCCCTTGAGAAAAGGTGGCATCCATGGTGCAAAAATAGATTCAATGCAAACTGCCCTGGTAGTAGAAGGGTTAAGAAAAATAGCAAATTCAAGCCAGTCTCCAGCACTCAAATCTTAATTATTCAGCCCGGGATCTGCCTTGCGAGTGGTGATTCTTTACGTGATTGGGGTACACGCGGCCACACAAAAATACCTCATTTGGGGGACTACAAACGCGACAGATTTGACTAGAATTTCCATCGTTGCTCACGCTTTTACATGGATGCTCCTTATTATTGGGCGTGAGAAGCATGCCCCTCTGAAAGGAGGTCTTCATTCAAGGCAACGAAGGGAGAAGGACGATGGAATACACATTAGAAATTGATGAAATTCTAAGTTACAAAGTGACGGCCA
>Ga0214472_10002080_pt1 | contig 21755 bp, 21 predicted proteins | sample RVTome_6_FD_207662 | JGI IMG/M metagenome (GOLD analysis project Ga0214472, IMG submission 207662) | Soil microbial communities from uranium-contaminated site in the Upper Colorado River Basin, Wyoming, United States - RVT140D175 | ecosystem: Environmental > Terrestrial > Soil > Contaminated >...
TCTATTTTCCAGCCCCGTCCGCTTCCCCTGAGGCCTCCCATGTCATCCCCACGCAAACAAATCCTGGATTGGGCCCGGCAGGGCCTGATCTGCGAATCCTCTCTTCCCGAGGCGCTGCGCTGCGGCGATGCCGAGCCCTGCGCCGCCCGGTGGCGCGACTTCATCGACCGCCTGTTGCTCTGGTGCGGGTCCCTTTTCATGGCCGCAGGTGTCATCTTCTTTTTCGCCTTCAACTGGCAGCACATCGGCCGTTTCGCGAAGTTCGCCCTGGTGGAGTCGCTGTTGCTTGCGGGGGTCCTTGCCTGCCGGAGGCTCGGCCCGGATCGGCTTTCGGGGAAGGCGGCGCTCTTTTTCAGCTCGCTGACGGTCGGGGCGCTGCCGGCGCTGGTCGGCCAGACCTATCAGACCGGGGCCGATCCCTGGCAGCTCTTCGCGCTCTGGGCGCTGCTGATCCTGCCCTGGGTGGCCCTGGGCCGTTTTGCCCCCCTGCTTCTTTTCTGGATCGCCCTGATCAACCTCGCCCTGGTTCTCTACCATCAGGCATTTCCCCTCTTCGGGATCCTCGGAATCCTGCTGGGCAGAGAATCCCTGCTCTGGTTCCTTTTCGCGTTCAACAGCCTCATGCTGCTGCTCTGGGAGCTCGCGGCGGCCCGCGGCCTCGGCTGGCTGAAGCCGCGCTGGGCGCCCAGAATCCTGGCCCTGGCGGGCGGGACCCTGATGACCACCCTGACGCTCTGGGCCGTTCTCGACGACATCTCCGACCATCCCTACCATCTGGCGGCCTACCTGGGCTGGTCGGCGGTCCTCTACGCCGCCTACCGCCGACGGATGCGGGATCTCTTCGTGCTCAGCGGCTGGGTCCTGAGCCTCATCATCGTGGCCGCCGCCTTGCTGGCGAGGACGCTGCTTCAGTCCCAGGGGGGGGCCGGAGCGCTGCTGCTCATCGGCCTGCTGGTCATCAGCCTCTCGGCCTTCGGCGCCCGGTGGCTCAAATCTCTCGCCCGGGAGCAGACCCCATGAGCGCCTTGAGCCCGGAAGCCCTTTGGCGGCGCCTGAGCGACAACGCCTTGGTGCAGGGGCCGATGCCCGCCGCGCAAGAGCCGGACTCCCCCTGGTTCATCCGGGTGCTTCAGGGTTTGGCCGGATGGATCGGCGCCCTGTTCCTATTCGGCTTTGTGGCTGCGGGCTTCCTCCAGGTGATGCAAAGCGGTCTGGCCGCCCTCGGCGTCGGGGCCCTGAGCTGCGCGGCGGCCGCCGCCGTCTTCCGGTTCAGATCCCGTGACGATTTCTCCTGTCAGTTCGGGCAGGCCCTCAGCCTGGCCGGCCAGGGCCTGATCATTTACGGCCTGTTCAATCTCTTTCCCGGCCGGGACTCCCTCTGCCTGGGCGCCGCCTTCCTCATCGAGGCCTGCCTCTGCCTGCTGCTGCCCAACTTCATCTCCCGCGTGATCACCAGCATGGCCGCCTCCCTCGCCCTCACGCTCAGCCTGTACAGCATGGGCCTGTACGGCCTTTCATCGGGCCTGCTGGCTGCGGCCTTCGCCCTGATCTGGATACGCGACGGCCAGCGCGTAAGGTGGCAGGAGCTGCTGCGCCCGGCGGGATACGGCCTCGCCCTGACCCTGCTGGGCCAGAGCGCCTGGAGCCTGCGCGGTGTCCGCTTCTACGGATTCGGTATTCGCCCCCAGGGCGACCTGTTCGGCCCCTGGGCGGGCAAGGCGCTGGTGGCGGCCGCCTTCCTCTGGGTGGTCGTCCTGCTGCTGAAACGGCTCCGTATCCCCCCGGGGGATCGCCGGTTTTCGTCCGCCCTCTCCGGAGCGACCCTCGCCATGGCCGCCGCCATCGTCGCCCCCGGCATCGCCCAGGCGCTGCTGGTCCTCCTCCTGGGCTTCGCGCTCTGCAACCGTCTGCTGCTGGGGATGGGCATGGCAGCCTTCGGGGCCTTTCTCTCCAGCTATTACTATCTGATGGAGTCCACCCTGCTGTTCAAGGCCGCCCTGCTCTTCGGCCTGGGCGCAGCCCTGCTGCTCAGTCGCCTGCTGCTGCGCCTGTGGCTCTGCCCCAAAGCCGCCGGAGGTACCCGCCATGCGTGACCGCCTTTTGCTGCTCACCGCCCTGGCGGTGCTCGCCGCCGTCAATTTCGGTATCTACCAGCGCGAGGCTCTGCTCAGAACCGGCCGGACGCTGCTGCTGGAGCTCGCCCCTGTGGACCCCCGATCCCTCATGCAGGGCGACTACATGGCGCTGCGATTCAGGCTCCAGAACGACGCCTTCGCGCAGAAGGATCTGCGCACCCTGGGGGACGGCCACTTGGTGCTCCGGCTCGACGAGCAGGGCATCGGGCATTTCGTTCGCTTCGCGGACTCAAGTCCCGCCGAAGCATCGGAAATCCTGCTGCGCTACCGCATCCGCAACGCAAGGCCCAGACTGGCGACCGATGCCTTCTTCTTCCAGGAGGGGCAGGCAAAACTGTTTGAAGGCGCCCGCTACGGGGAGTTCCGCGCGGCCAAGGACGGAGAGGCGATTCTCACGCGGTTGCGGGACGGGGAGTTGCGGGTGCTCGGGGAGGGGCGCTGAGCCTCCGGTAGGAACCTGAAAAAGAAAACCCGGAACAGGCCTCCGGAAATTGCGCCTCGATGGTCGCGTGAGAGTTTTGCCCGGCGGCAAAAGAGCAGGCGGCAAAGAACAAAAGGGCAGGACTCTTCCGAGGAGTCTGTCGGACTATACGGACTGATGCGAAAATTTGAAGCTTCGAGAGCAGGAATATGGGCCGAAGAATCGAATTTGCAGCCAGTTCATGGATAGTCCGACAGGCTCCTAGTCCGGCCCTTTTGTTTGATTCCGGGAGGAAGCTTCTGCGAGGCGCCTACTCCGTCACCACCGGAATGCTCAGGGTCATGGTCGTGCCCTCGCCGGGGCGGCTCTCCACGCGGATGTCGCCGCCGTGTTTCTTGATGATGTCGTAGGCGATGCTGAGCCCCAGTCCGGTGCCCTGGCCCACCTCCTTGGTGGTATAGAAAGGCTCGAATATCCTGTCCAGCTTTTCGGGGGGGATGCCGGAGCCCGAATCCGAGATGGTGACATGGATTTCCTCGGGGCCTCCGGAGGTCCTGACGGTGATTTCTCCCCGCCCTTCGATGGCCTGGAGGGCGTTGATCAGGATATTCATGAACACCTGATTCAACTGGCCGAGATTGCATCGGGTGGGCGGGAGGGCCCCATACTCCTTCTTGAGCGTCGCCTTGTATTTGAGCTCGCTCCAGATGATGTTGATCGTGCTTTCGAGTCCCGCATTGAGATCCGCCATTTTGAACTCGGACTCGTCGACGCGTGAAAAGCTCTTCAGATCCTGCACGATGTTCTTGATCCGCTCCGCTCCGTCGAGCGACTCGTCGATCAGATGGGTCAGATCCTCCAGGATGAAATCGATTTTCCGGCTCTGCATCTGCGCCTTGAGCGCCTGCACGATGTCGTCATTCCCGGATTGGACCGCGAGTTCTTCAATCGCCTCGCTCTGCAGCCGGACAAAGCCGCTCAGTTTGTCCGCATATTTCCTCAAAGAACTGAAATTACTGATGATGAATCCCATGGGATTGTTGATTTCATGGGCGACCCCGGCGGCGAGCTGGCCGATGGAGGCCATTTTCTCCTGTTGCAAGACCCGGGACTGGGCGGACTTGAGTTCGCTGTAGGCACTTTCGAGCCGGGCACTGAGCTGTCTGAGTTCCCGGTTGGCGGTCTCCAGATCCCTGGTGCGGTCGATGACCCTGCGCTCGAGATCTTCGTTGAGTTCCAGAATCGCCTGCTGCGCCAGCTTGCGCTCCGTGATGTCCTGAATCATGCCGTCGGCATAAAGCAGCCGAGCGTTTTCGTCGAAGACCGGCCGGGTGTTGAGCAGTACCCATCGTCTGCTGCCGTCTTTTCGGTTGAATTCCACCTCGAAGTCTTTTACGTCCACCCCGCCGCGCATCAGCTCGAAGAGCTCCCGCCGCCGCTGGGGATCGACGTAGAGCTGGCGCCCGCTGTCGACGACGGTCTCCATCAGCTCTTCGGGAGACTCGTAGCCCAGAATGGCGGCCGTGGCGGGATTGCAATTGAGGATGCGCCCTTCCGGGGTCGTCTGGTAGATCCCCTCGACGGCGTTTTCGAAGATGCTGCGGTATTTGAGCTCGGCCCGCCGTTCCTGCTTGAGGGCCGCTTCCATGTTCGCGTAGAACCTGTGGTTTTCCACCGCCGAGACGAGCAGCCCCACGAGATTGCCGATGCCGAGCAGGGCACCCTCGGCGTCGCCGACCCTTCGGTAAAAGGCGGCGTTGTCGCGGGAGTTCCCCACCGCCAGAAAGGCGCAGGGAGGGCTCTCGGTGCAGAGGGGATAGATCAGATACTCATTCATGAGCAGCCGGGCGCGGTAATCGGCCAGGAGCGGCGGCTCCGAGGCCGCCTTGCAGATCAGATACTCGCCTGCTTCCTGCAGAGCCGAGAGCAACGGGTCGCCCGGGACTATGACTCCTGCCGCCACAGCGCTCTTTTGCTCCGGATCGTAGTATCCATCCAGGGCGCAAACGCCGTAGCCGCCGGAATCCTCCAACCGTTCAAAAATAACGACTCTTTCGTATTCGAGATTGCGGATGATGTACTCAATCGCATATTCGAAAACTCTTTTTCGATCGAAGGTGGCGTTGAGCTTCCTGTTCAGATCATAGAGTTCCTTATATTCCTTGAGCTGGACATCGAGCTCTTCCTGGTATTTGTAGAGTCTGCTCTCCGCCTTGATCAGATTCTTGACCTGACGGGACAGGGCCTCCTTTTCCTCGTACAGCGACCTTATGTCGACAGGTTTTTCCGGGCTGGAACCAGGCATGGAATCTTTTCTCTTGAGTTAGTAGACCGCCGAAATCACGGCCGAGAAATTGTGGAAACAGTTGTGGTCCTTGATCGGCCCGATCTCGCCGTAGGTGTAAAACCCGAGCCAGGGGACCTCCCTTCCCATATCGTCCTGCAGGGTTCGGATCATCTCGACCTTGTCCTTCTCCCGAAAGACCACCTTCCCCCGGCCTACACATTCGAAATGGAGGATGAATTTCGGCCTGCGCCCCCCCGCCTGCTCCCTTATCTGACGGGATATGCCCAGCAGCCCGCTGCGGATCAACTCCCTGTCGCGGCGCATGATCCAGAGATCGGTTCCCTCCGGGACATCGGACTGGACGGTAACCGACCCCTCCCGCTCGTCCATGTCCATCATGTAGCGGATGAAGAACTCGTCATAATCCTTTTTGATATGCTCCGGGGCCTTGAAACCGAGACAGAGGTTCAGGGACGCCCTGTTCCATTCGCTCCTCCAGTCCTCATCCAGGTAGTCCTCCAGGGCTTTGAGAGCCGCAACTCCGTCGATCTCGTAAATCCGGTTCCCCTTGCTGCGCGTTACGGTGCGCCTGGGGCCGACGGGAAGACAGCCGTGATGCACGCCCCCGGCGATGCTCCCCGCACCGGAGAGCAGGACGCCGCAGAGGCCGTCGGAAAAGACATCGTCGTCCTGATACTGATAGGTTTTTCGGGAGGCCCAGTTGTCCGCGGCCAGGCCGCCGTACAGGGGGAGAGGACATCCCCGCCCCAGGGTACGTTCGAACGCCTCCGCAAAGGGATCGAAATGAAAGGAAAGACCGTCGGCCAGGATGAAGCAGGCGAGGCTGTCGGCTCGCAATAAGGGCCGGATCTCCTGGGCCAGCCGCTCTCCGGCGCCGGCGGCTCCCTGCCCGATCTCCCGGACAGAGGCATGGTCGAAACGCAACTCGTCGGAGCGGATCACCATGACGGAAACGCCGAAGTTGGTTTCGGCAACCGCCTCCTGCGTTATGATGCCCTCGCCCGAACAGCCGCTCAGAGGCGCTCGGGAAGTCGCCTGCCGGATCGCCCCGATGAGGCTGCGCTGCTCATACCCCACGGTCGCGAAGACGAAGACGAAGTCGGGGCGCGCCACCCCGGCCTGCTCCAGGGCCTTCATCGCCGCCTCCTTACCCGCCTCCGCAGGGTTTCTGTGGTCGCTGAACCCCACCCCTACCCTTGTTCCCATCCGAGCCTCCCATCGAGAGCAAACATTGTTCTGAAGATGCACTCGAAGCTAGCATGGGGGGCTCGGAGGTGACAAGCGGGCAGTTTTTCCCGGGCGGACATCGGGCTCACCCCTCACCCCTTATGGTCGTTGAGTGAAGACAGCGCATGGCTGACAGCTCGGGGGATTTGGGGTATTTTGCTGCCTGGAACCGAAGCAGCCCCAGACACCGAGAGAAGAGAGCCCCGCCATGAAACCTCAGATCCGCATAGACAGCGCCCCCATCCCCGGCAGCAACGACGAGCTGCATCTCTTCGACTGCGGGGACAAGTACGTCATCAAACTCTCGGACGGCCGCGGAGGCGAGCTGATGAGCTCGCGTATGCACGGCTCGGAGGATGCCCTGGGGGAGATCCCCTGCCGAAGCATCGCCGAGCGCCCCGGGGCTCGGGTGCTCATCGGCGGGCTGGGCATGGGTTTCACATTGGCGGCGGCCCTCAGGGTTTTGGGCGCCGATGCGCAGGTCAGGGTGGCGGAGCTGGTGCCGGGAGTGGTGCGCTGGAACCGGGAGATTCTGGGGAGGCTGACCGGCTATCCCCTGGAGGATCCGAGGGTGAGCATTCACGAAGGGGATGTGGCGGACCTCATGGAGAGCAGCCAAGGCCAGTTCGACGCCATCCTGCTGGACGTGGACAACGGCCCCTCGGGCCTCACCCAGCTGGAGAACAGCCGCCTCTACGGCAAACAGGGCGTGCACAGGGCCCTGGCCGCCCTTCGGCCCCAGGGCCTGCTGGCCGTCTGGAGCGCCGCTCCCGATGAGCGCTTCAGCAACAGGCTGCGCGCCCTCTGCGCCGGACTGGAGGAGCTGCAGGTCTACGCCCACGGCAAGAAGGGCACCCGCCACACTCTCTGGATCGCGGTGAAAAAATAACGCATCGCTTGCCGAAAACAGAAGGGCTGCCCGGTGGCAGCCCTTTTTTACGCCGCAAACTCTCCCGGCGAAGGGACGGCTCAGGGGGCCTGCGTCCCTGGCCTTTGCTGCTCGGCCAGCAGCGCCTCCACCTGGAGCAGAATGCCCTCGACGATACGGGCCACGCCCCGGGCGTTGGGATGCAGGCCGTCGGGCAGGTTGAGGGAGGCCTCTCCCGCTACGCCTTCGAGGAAGAAGGGATAGAGGGGTACCTGGTATTTCTGCGCCAGGCGCGGGAAGATGGCGTCGAAGGCTTTGTGGTATTCTGGCCCCCAGTTGCGCGGGGCCTTCATCCCCGTCAGAATCACCTTCACGCCCCGCTTCCGAAGCCGGGCAAGCATGGCGTCCAGATTCTCCTCGGCGACCCGGGGAGGCAAGCCCCGCAGGGCGTCGTTGGCGCCCAGCTCCAGGATGACGAGGTCGGGATTATCCGCCAGAGCCCAGTCCAGGCGGGAGAGGCCGCCTGCGGTCGTATCCCCCGAGACGCCCGCGTTGATGACCTCCACGCTGTGCCCGCGCAAGCGCAGGGCCCGCTCCAGCCGGCTGGGAAAGGCTTCCTCCTTGGACAGACCGTAGCCCGCGCTCAGGCTGTCTCCCAGGACCAGGATGCGGGTGAGGGGCTGCTTCAGGGCCATCGCCTCCATGGGGGGCCCGACGGCGATCGGAACGAGCAGACAAGCAAGCAGATACAGGATGGATTTCATGATTCATATCTCCGGGTTGGACCTCAGTCTAGTGGGGGGCGCAGGCCCCGTCAACATCCTCAAGGACCTCGACCTGCGGGTCAGCGCAGGGGAAACCCTGGGCATCCTCGGGCCTTCGGGGGCCGGCAAGACCTCGCTGCTCATGGTGCTCTCGGGCCTGGAGCGTCCCACCCGGGGCAGCATCCGGGTGGCGGAGCAGGACATCGGCGCCCTCTCCGAGAACGAGTTGGCCATCTTCCGGCGCAAGCATGTGGGAATCATCTTCCAGTCCTTCCACCTCATCCCCAGCATGACGGCCCTGGAGAACGCCGCTCTGCCCCTGGAGTTCGCGGGCGACGCCGAGGCCCCGGATCGGGCGAAAGAGGCCCTGGTGGCCACGGGTCTGGGGCACCGCCTCGGGCACTTCCCCTCACAGCTCTCGGGGGGCGAACAGCAGCGCGTCGCCCTGGCCAGGGCCATCGTGGCGCGGCCCTCCCTGATCCTGGCCGACGAACCCACGGGCAACCTGGATCGACAGACGGGGGCCCGGGTCATCGAGCTGCTCTTCAGGCTCCAGCAGGAGCTGGGCACCACGCTGCTCATGGTGACCCACGATGAAGAGCTCGCCGGCCGCTGCGGCCGCATTTTGCGCATGGCCGACGGCCGCTTCCTGCCCGAGGGGCAGGCCTGATGCTGAGCGACGTCCGGATGGTGCTGAAACTGATGCGGCGGGAGCTGCGCGGGGGCCTGCGGGGCTTCGGCGTCTTTCTGCTCTGCCTGTTCCTGGGGGTCTTCGCCATCAGTGCCGTGGGCAGCTTTACCGACGCCGCCCGCAAGGGGCTGCTTGCCGACGCCGGAGCCCTGCTGGGCGGGGATCTGGAAATCCGCATGGCGCACCAACGCCTGCCCCGGCAGAAGCTGGAGGAGCTGGAAGCCTACGGCAGGCTCTCCCGGGTGGCCCAGATGCGCACCATGGCCGCGACCCTGGAGCGCGAGCGTAGCGCCCTGGTGGAGCTCAAGGCCGTGGACGAGGCCTACCCCCTCTACGGCGAACTCCTGATCGCGCCCCCTCAGCCGCGAAAAACAGCCTTCGTCTTCAGGGAGGGCGGCTACGGAGCTCTGGCCGAGCAGGCGCTGCTGGATCGCCTCGGGCTCGGTGTGGGGGATCACCTGCGGGTGGGCGATGCCCTCTTCCGGATCCGCGGAGTGCTGACGCTCGAGCCGGATCGGAACATCCGGGGCTTCAGCCTGGGTCCGCGCCTGCTCGTGGACATGGCGGGGATAGAGGCGACGAAGCTCATCCGGCCCGGCAGCCTCGTCAACTACGAATACCGCCTGCGCCTTGCCGACAGAAACGAGGCCCAGGCCCTCAAGGAGCGCATCCAGGAGGAAAATCCGCAGGCCGGCTGGCGCATCCGCACCTGGGAGAACGCCAACCCCCGGGTGCGCTTCTTCCTCGATCGCATGGACACCAACCTCAGCCTCATCGGCCTGTGCTCCCTGCTGGTGGGGGGGCTGGGCATCAGCGGGGCGGTGCGCGGCTACCTCTCGGACAAGCTCTCCCACATCGCCACACTCAAGGCGGTGGGCGGCTGCGCCCGCCTCGTCTTTGCCGCCTACCTGGGGCAGATCCTGCTGCTGGGGGGGCTGGGCACGGCTCTGGGGCTGGCCGCGGGGGCCGCCCTGCCCTTCGCCCTCTCGGAGCTGATCCAGGGGCAGTTCCCCATCCCCCTGCAGCCGGGCATCTCGGCCCCTGCGCTGCTCAAGCCCGCCCTCTTCGGGCTGCTCATCGTGCTCATCTTCTCCCTCAAGGCCCTGGGGGCCGCCTGCCGGGTGGAGCCGGCGGTGCTCTTCCGGGGCTACCTGGAGGCCCCCGCCCGGCCGACCTGGGCCGTCACCGCCGCCATCGTCCTGTGCACCCTGGCCCTGGCGCTTCTTGCCCTGCTGGCGAGCCCCGATCGCCGGGTGGCCGCAGGCTTCATCCTTGGCGCGGGCTTATGCTTCGGCCTCTTCCGCTGGCTCAGCAGCCTGCTGGTGCGCACGGCGCGAAGGCTGCCGAGGCCCTCCAGGCCCCGGCTGCGCCTGGCCCTCTCCAACATCCAGCGCCCCGGCTCCCCCGCCGCAAGTATCCTCTTCGCCCTGGGGTTGGGCCTGACGGCCCTGGTGTCCATCTCCCTGGTGGAGGCCAACCTCCAGACCATGGTGCAGAAGACCGTCCCCAGGGATGCCCCCTCCTTCTTCTTCCTGGACATCCAGCCCCACCAGCTGGAGGAGCTGCGCGCCCTGCTCGATACGGAGGCCCCGACCCATCCCCTGCAGAGCTACCCCACCCTGCGCGGGCGCATCCTGGCCATCAACGGGGTGGAGGTGGAGCGGGCGGAGATCGATCGGGACGTCCAATGGGCCGTGCGGGGGGACCGCTTCCTCAGCTACAGCGAGAAGCCGCCCCAGGGGACGCGGATCCTGAAGGGGGATTGGTGGCAGGGGACGCCCCAGGACGGGCCGAAGCTCAGCCTCACGGCGGATCTGGCCGAGGGTTTCGGGGTGGACATCGGCGACAGCCTCACGGTGAGCGTGCTGGGCAGGGAGATCAGCGCCCGCATCGCCAACCTGCGGGAGGTGGACTGGAGCAGCCTTCAGCTCAACTTCGCCCTGCTCTTCTCCCCCGGAGTGCTCGAAGACGCCCCCCAGACCCACATCGGCACCATCCGGGTGGAGCAGGCGCAGGAAACCGCCGTCTTCCGGGCCGTCTCCAGCCGTTTCCCCAACGTCTCCATCATCAGCATCCGGGAGGTGCTCACCAACGTCTCGCGCACCATGGACCGCATCGGCGGGGCCTTCACCGCCATGTCGCTTTTGGCCCTGGCGAGCGGCTTTCTGGTGCTGGCCGCCGCCATCGGCGCCGATCAGCACCGGCGCATCCAGGACGCGGTGATCTTCAAGGTCTGCGGCGCCACCAGCACCGACAGCCTGGTCGCCTTCGCCTGCGAGTTCCTGCTGCTGGGGCTCTGCGCCGGCCTGGTAGCCACGCTTGCGGGCAGTCTCTGCGCCCTGGCCATCCTCAAGGGGCCCATGGACGTGCCCTGGAGCTTCCATCCCGGCATCGTCCTGTCCACCCTGGGAACCGCCATGCTCATGTGCCTGGTGCTGGGCCTGGCCGGGACCTGGAAGGCCCTACGGAAGAAGCCCGCGGAATATCTGCGAAACGAATAGAAAAGGCTGGGACGGCTGGAGGGCTGGAGGCTAGAAATATTCCTCGATGTAGTCGGGGATCTGGGCGAACCAGCGGGGGTTCTGCATCCCCTGCTCCAGCGCCGCTCTCGCCTGGGCGATGATGCGCTCCCGGTCCTTGGGATAGGAGCCTTCCAGGTTGAGGATGTTGGAGACGTGGTTGGATCTCAGGATGGTTCTTTGGGGGGAGAGGTTCGTGACGATCTCCAGCGCCTCGCGGAGCACTTCGCCGTTGGAGAGGGGCCGGATGCGCTCGAAGTAGTCGTCGTTGTGGCGCTTGAACATGGTGAGCAGGGAGAAGTACTCGGGGGAAAGCTCCGTCACCCAATCCGCCGTGGCCCGGGCGTGGCGAAGGCTCCCCTGGCCGCCCGCGATGCCCAGGATGGCCGTCACCGAGAGCTTCATCCCGGCGCCCTGGGCCTTGCGGCAGAGCGCAAGCATGGCAGATGCCGCATAGCCCTTGTTCACCAGCGTAAGGGCCTCGTCGTCGCCGCTCTCCAGGCCGAAGTAGAGGATGCGCAGCTTCTTCTCTTTGAGAGCCGCCAGCTCCTCGGCGCTCTTGGAGACGAGGCTGTTCGGGGAGGCGTAGCTTCCCACGCGGGTGAGATTGGGAAAGGCCTCGGCCAAAGCGTCCAGGAGCGACAGTAGTCCCTTTTGGGGATAGATGAGGGCGTCGCCGTCGGCGAGGAAGACCCGGCGGATATGGGGCCGGTGAGAGGCGGGGATGAGGGCGATCTCCTTCAGCAGCTCGGCCAGAGGCCGAACGCGGAAGGATTTCATCTTGTACATGCCGCAGAAGCGGCAGCGGTTCTGGGAGCAGCCGAGGGTGGCCTGGAGGATCAGGCTGCGGGCCTCGGAGGGTGGGCGGAAGACGGGCTCTTCGTAATCGAAATAGTAGAACAAGCCGCCGCCTCAGCAGCCGCAGCCGCAGTTGTGGCAGACCTTCTTGTGGGCCCCTTCGGGCTCCACCGTCTCGGGGGCGAAGGCCACGCGGCTCAGGCCACGGCGCAGATCCTCGAAGAGATCGGCGTTTGCGCTCTGGCCGATGATGTGCCCCAGGCAGAGGTTGTTCAGGTTGTCCTTGGGGGAGCGGATGCGCAGGCTGTTGAGCAGATCTGCGTAGGAGCGCACGTCCAGGCTCACCTCGGGCTCATGCACCAGGCTCAGTTCGATGCCCAGGGGGCCGAATTCCTCTTTCAGTTCGGAGAAAAACGCCGAGAGCCTTTCCTCGTCCAGGTTCAGGCGATCGTCCCGGCGCAGGTAGCGCCGCCCGTAGACTGCGATGCTGATTTCCTTGCTCAAGGTCCGAGACTCCTATCGTTCGATCCAGGAGATGTCCCCGCTGCCCTCGCGAAGCACCTCGATGCGGTCGTCCACCAGGCTGATGACCGTGGAGGGATCCCCCATGAGGATGCCGCCGTCCACCACCAGGTCCAGCAGATTTCCCATGAGCTGATCGATCTCCGAGGGGTCGCCCAGGTGATGCTCACCGCTGCGGTTGGCGCTGGTGGTGACGATGGGGTGGCCCAGCTCCCGCACGATGGCCAGGGCGATGGGATTGTTGGGGATGCGGATGCCCACCGTCTTCTGCTTGGTGGTGAGGCTGTCGGGCACGATGCGGTTGGCCTCCAGCACGAAGGTATAGGGCCCGGGCAGGTAGCGCTTCATGATCTTGAAGGCCATGTTGCTCACCCGGGCGTAGTTGGCCACCTCCGAGAGGTCGCTGCAGATGAAGGAGAAGGGCTTCCTGGGGTCGCGCTCCTTGAGCTGATAGATCTTCTTGACCCCGTTTTTATTGAAGATGTCGCAGCCCAGGCCGTAGGTGGTGTCGGTGGGATAGGAAATCACTCCCCCCTGTTTGAGGCAGTCGACTACCTGCCGGATGAGGCGCTGCTGCGGATTTTCAGGATTGATGGAAAGCATCGCGAACCTCCCCCTTCTGGAAGAAAAGACCCCCTGCGCCTCAGAGCATGAACCGCAGTTCGGGTATCAGACGGATATCTGCATAAATCTGCTTGAGTTGCTCGAAATTTTCAAGCCCGACGGTCAAGGAAACGCACTGGTATTTCCCGCCGGAACTGGGCCGGATCCGGATGGCGGCATCCGGAACCTGAAGGCTGCGCTCCGCGGCGGCGCGCACGGCGGTCACGAAGGACTGCGTTGCCGGGCCCAGGGCCTTGAAACTGTAGCTGCAGGGAAACTCCAGCAGCGTTTCGGGTGGGGTTTCGCATTTTTGCATAGCCGTCTCCTTCAGATGCCCGTGTGTCCGAAGCCGCCCTGCCCCCGCCGGGTTTCGCAGAGCGTTTCCACCTCTTCGATGCGGGGCTGGACGATGGGCGCGATGACCAGTTGGGCGATGCGATCTCCGGGTGCGATTTCGATGGGCTGCTGCCCCAGATTGATGAGCAGCACGCCCAGCTCGCCGCGGTAGTCGGCGTCGATGGTTCCGGGGGCGTTGACCAGCGCCAGGCCCTGCCGGAGGGCCAGACCCGATCTCGCCCGCACCTGGCCCTCGAACCCCGCCGGGATGGCCAGGGCCAGGCCCGTGGGCACCAGGGCGCGCCCTCCCGGCTCAAGCGCCAGGGGCTCCTCCAGGCAGGCATGCAGATCCATGCCGGCGGCAAGTTCGCTCTGATAGCGGGGGATTCGGGCGCCCTCGCGAAGGCGCAGGATACGCAGCGCGGGAGATTTCATGAACAGAGCAATCCTTCCACCAAGGGGCGTTCGATATCGCCCACGATCTGCACGAAACGCCCCGAGGGCCGGAAGATCCGCTCGGCCAGATCCCGCACCCCCTCGGCGGTGACGGCGTCGAAACCGGCCACGATCTCGGGGATGCTGTACTGGCGTCCGTGGTAGATCTCGTTGTTGGCCAGGCGGGTCATGAGGTTGTCCGAACTCTCCAGGGAGAGCAGCAGACTGCCCTTGAGGTGCTCCCTGGCCGACTGCAGCTCTTCGTCTCCCAGACGGGTGCGGCAGAGATCTTCGAATTCGGCGTCGATGAGCCGGTAGACCTGCTCGAAATTCTCCGCGGAGGTGCCTCCGTAGACCACCAGGGCCCCGGCATCGGTGTGGCAGGAGAGGAAACTGTAGATGGAGTAGGCCAGGCCCTGCTCCTCGCGCACCCGCTGGAACAGGCGGGAACTCATGCTGCCGCCCAGCACCGCGTTGAGGATGAAGGCCTCGAAGCGCCGGTCGTGGTTCTGGGGCAGGGCCGGCACCCCCAGGCAGAAATGCACCTGCTCCAGATCCTTGAGGTGGATGTCCAGGCCTCCCCGGGTCTCGGGCAGGGCGCAGGCATCGGCCGGCTGGGGCGCATTGTTGGCGGTGAAAACCTTCTGGATGCAGGCAACCAGTTCCTCGTGCCGCAGATTCCCGGCGGCGCAGATCAGGATGCGCTCCGGGGTGTAGCGCTCCTCCATGAAGGCGCACATCTGCGCGCGGCTGATGGAAGCGATGGTCTCGAAACTGCCCAGGACATTTTTCCCCACGGGATGGCCCGCCCAGAAATTCTGCCCGAAGAGATCGTGCACCAGATCGTCGGGCGTATCCTCCACCAGATCGATTTCCTGCAGGATCACCCGGCGCTCCTTCTCCATTTCCTGGGCATCGAACACCGAATTGAGCAGGATGTCGGAGAGCAGATCGACGGCGAAGGGCAGCTGATGGGAGAGCACCTTGGCATAGTAGCAGCTGTATTCCCGGGAGGTGAAGGCATTGAGAACGCCGCCCACCGAGTCGATCTGGCGGGCGATGTCGAGGCTGGATCGATTGAGGGTGCCCTTGAACAGCATGTGTTCAAGGAAATGGGAGATGCCGCTCAGGGAGGCGGGTTCGTGACGGGAGCCGTTGCGAACCCAGAAGCCCAGGCTCACCGAGTGGGCCGAAGGGACCCACTCGGTGATAATCCTGATGCCGTTATGAAGTTTGGAAGATTGAATCATCCAGTCGCATCAACCCTCTGCGGGCAGTTTCTGGCCGAGGGCTTCCTTGCGGGAAAGCTTGATTTTACCCTGCTTGTCCACGCCGATGCACTTGACGAGCACCTGGTCACCTTCCTGCAGTACGTCGGTGACGCTGCGCACACGCTCCTCGGAGAGCTCGGAGATGTGCACCAGGCCGTCGGTGCCGGGGAAGATCTCGACGAAAGCGCCGAACTCCATGATCTTCCGCACCAAGCCGTTGTAGATTTTGCCCACTTCCACTTCCTGAGTGAGGTCGCGAATCATCTTGATGGCCATCTTGCAGGCCTGGTCGTCGGCCGAGGCGATGTTGATGCGGCCGTCGTCCTCGATGTCGATGGCGCAGCCGGTGGCCTCGATGATGCCCCGGATGTTCTTGCCGCCGCTGCCGATGACGGTACGCACCTGATCGGACTTGACGTAGATGGTGGTGATGCGCGGCGCGTAGGGGGAGAGCTCCACCCGGGGGCTTGCGATGCACTTGGCCATCTCGCCCAGGATGTGGATACGGCCGGCCTTGGCCTGCTCCAGGGCGGTCTGCATGATCTCGCGGCTCACGCCGCCGATTTTGATGTCCATCTGCAGGGCGGCCACGCCATCACGGGAGCCGGTCACCTTGAAGTCCATGTCGCCGAGGTGATCCTCGTCTCCGAGGATGTCGGAGAGAACCGCAACCTCGTCGCCTTCCTTGATGAGTCCCATGGCGATACCTGCCACGGCGTCCTTCACGGGAACGCCCGCGTCCATCAGGGCCAGGGAAGCTCCGCAGACGCTGGCCATGGAAGAGGAACCGTTGGACTCCAGAACGTCGGAAACCAGGCGGATGGTGTAGGGGAACTTGTCGTGATCGGGCAGGATCTGGGCGGCGCTGCGCTCGGCGAGCATGCCGTGGCCGATTTCGCGGCGGCCGGGGAAGAGGCGCATGCTGGTCTCGCCCACGCAGAAGGGGGGGAAGTTGTAGTGCAGCATGAACTTCTTGAACTCCATGCCCTGGACATAATCCAGACGCTGCTCATCCACCGAGGTTCCCAGCGCAGCTGCAACCAGGGCCTGGGTCTCGCCGCGGGTGAACAGGGCGCTGCCGTGCGCGCGGGGAAGCAGACCGACCTCGCAGCTGATGGGGCGGATGGTGGAGAAATCGCGGCCGTCGATACGGACCTTGTCCTGGATGACCGAGGCGCGGACCACCTTCTTCTCAAGAGACTTGAACGCGGAGACGATCTCGGCGCCGCGACCCTCAAAAGATGGCTCGAGAGCTTCCACGACTTCGTTACGGATGGTCTCGAGGGTGCCGTAACGCTGTTGCTTCTCGCGGATGGCGTAAGCATCGCGGATGCGCCCCTCGGCAACTTCCTTTACTTTTGCGGCGATTTCGGCATCGGGTACGGGCACGTCGAAAGCACGCTTCTCACGGCCCACCAGCTTGGCCAGCTCGTTCTGAAGATCGATGAGGGGCTGCATGGCATTGTGGCCGAAGAAAATGGCGTCCAGCAGATCGCTCTCGGAGACGAACTCGGCCTCGCCCTCGACCATCACGATGGCGTCCTTCGATGCCGCGATGATCACATTCAGGTCACTCTGGGCCGTCTGCTCCAGGGTCGGATTGGCGACGAACTTGCCGTCCACCCGGCCGACGCGGATACCGGCAACGGCCTCGGCAAAGGGAATGTCCGAAACCATGACCGAAGCCGAGGCGGCCACCATGGCGAGGGTGTCGGGATCGTTGATCTTGTCCATGGAAATAGCCGTGGGCATGATCTGGGTCTCATAGAGAAAACCCTTGGGAAACAGGGGACGAAGCGGACGGTCGATGAGGCGGCAGACGAGGGTCTCACGCTCGCCGGGCTTGGCTTCGCGGCGGAAGAAGGAACCGGGGATCTTCCCGCCGGCGTAGAACTTCTCCTGATAGTTGACGGTCAGGGGAAAGAAATCCTGCCCCGGGCGAAGGGTCTTGGCCGCCACGGCGGTGCAGAGCACCTTGGTCTCGCCGTAGGTGACGACCACAGAGCCATGGGCCTGGCGGGCCATCTTGCCGGTTTCGATGATGAACGGCTGACCGTTGAACTGTACTTCTACCTTGTGATACGCCATCGATTTTTTCTCCTTTTTTGGCGGAGCCGGGACAACCCCGCCGGTTGGTTTTAAAAACGACTAAAGGAGGATGGCCTGAGACAGGGCCCGCGCCACATCTGCATGTGTCGGACTCTCTCTCCGGACAGCCTCCCAAGCCCCGAACAGACAAAAATAAGAAAGGCAGCTGCCCCGCTTGATGCGGAAGTCAGCTGCCTGTTTGACCTAGCGGCGGATACCGAGTTCCTTGATCAGATCGGCGTAGCCGGCGACGTCGTTCTTCTTGAGATAATCCAGAAGACGACGGCGCTGGCCGACGATCTTGAGCAGGCCGCGGCGGGAATGATGGTCCTTCTTGTGGGTCTTGAAATGCTGGGTCAGATAGATGATGCGCTCAGTCAGAAGAGCGACCTGAACCTGGGGAGAACCTGTGTCTCCCTCGTGGCGCTTGAATTTTTCGATAATTTCTTGTTTGCGTTCTGCGGCGGTCACTACGCCACCTCCTATTCTAGCTTTGCTTGGATTATCTTCGATGCCCCTGTCGGGCCTGAAAAACAGATGGGACTTCTAACACAAAATATCCGGGCTGTAAAGGCGATAATCGGGAAGAACCGGGGATTAAAGCCCCCCGGTAAAGACGTTGAGCAACACGAAATCGCCCCGGGTTTCGTTCACCCTGTCGGGCTCGAAACGAGCCAGCGCGGCGACGCTCTTCCCCCGGAAAAGAGCCACCACTTCCCCGTTTCCGATCGCGGCCTCCCCCTCCAGCTGATCCAGAGAGGGAGGGATGCCGTTGGCCAGGCGGGAAGCCGCCCGATCATCGAGCCGCATCGCGGGAAAGATGCCGCAGGCCTCTTCCAGCGAAAGCAGCCTGGCCTCTCCGGCCTCGATCTGCGAAAGCGTGAAACACTGCTCGATGCCGAAGGGTTCGCTTCGCAACCGGCGCAAGGCCGTCATATGCGCCCCGCAGCCCAGGCGCTCGCCCAGGTCGTGGCAGAGGGTGCGCACATAGGTGCCCTTGGAGCAGGCCACCTCGAAAACCACCTCGGGAAGGCTCACCGAGACGACGTCCATCGCGTCGATGCGGATGGGTCTTGGTTCGCGCTCCACCTCGGTGCCAGCCCGGGCCAGCTTGTAGAGGGGCACGCCGTCCTTCTTGAGCGCCGAGTACATGGGCGGAAGCTGCAGCTGCTCTCCCAGAAAGCCTGCAAGAGCCCTGCGCACCGAAGCCTCGTCGATGCCCTCGAGGCTGCCCTCGTAAAGGATGCGCCCCTCGCTGTCCTGGGTGTCGGTGCCGGCCCCCAGGCGCAGGGTCGCCCGGTAGCGCTTGGAGCCTTCCATGATGTATTGCACCAGGCGCGTGGCATCCCCCAGCGCCACGGGCAGCACCCCGGTGGCCAGGGGATCCAGGGTCCCGGTATGGCCGACCTTGCGGGTCCCATAGATGCGGCGCACCCGCCGGACGATATCGTGAGAGCTCAGCCCCTGGGGCTTGTCGACAAGCAGAATGCCGTTCACGAACCCCGGGCCTCCCCCGCCAGCAGGGCATCCAGGGTCTCGCCCACCTGACGGCGAACCTCATCCAGGGAGCCCTTGACGATGGCGCCTGCGGCATTGTGGTGCCCGCCCCCGCCCAGGGAACGGGAGAGCGCACCCACGTCAATCTGGCCCTTGCTTCGAAAGCCGACCTTGAAGCTGTCCGCCTCCAGCTGGCGGAAGAACAGGGCCACCTCCACGCCGCGGATGGAGCGGGGGTAGTTGACGAATCCGTCGGTGAGCTCGGCACAGGAGCCGGTGCGCTCGTACATATCCGTGGTGACGCTGACGGAGGCCCAGAGGCCGCTTCGGGAGACCTCCAGGGTGGAAAGGGCCAGGGCCAGCAGCTCCAGGCGTTGCCGCTCCTGGCTCTCGTAGAGCACTCCCGCCACAGCCCAGGGATCTACGCCCAGCCCCACCAGCTCGCCGGCCACGCGGAATGCCTCGGGGTTGGCGTTGGAATAGCGGAAGGAGCCCGTATCGGCGGTGATGGCCGTGTAGATACAGGTCGCCACGGGCAGGGAAATGGGATGGCCCGCCTCCTTGAGGATGCGGTAGATCATGATGCCCGTGGCGCTGGCGCTGGTGTCCACCAGATAGGCGGCGCCGAAATTCTCCGAAAAGGGATGGTGATCCACGTTGACCAGCAGGCCGCAGGCCCCGGGAACATCCTTGCCCGCCCGCTTGAGCTCCCCGGCGTCCAGCACGAATCCCGCATCGAAACGCTTTCCCGCAGGCAACTCCCCGGTCATCATCTCGGCTCCGGGCAGGAATCGGAAGTTGTTGGGCAGCGGATCCTGATTGTAGGCCACCACCTCCTTGCCCATCTCCTTCAGGGCATGAGCCAGTGCCAGGGTGGAGCCGATGGCGTCTCCGTCGGGACTGCCGTGGCCGACGACGAGAAAGCTCCGGCTATTCTCGATGATGGTCAGGATTTTCCGAATCATCCCCTTCCCCCTCCTTCTCGTGGATCTCCCTGAAGAGATCTTCCATCCGGTTGCCGTATTCGAGGGACGAATCGTACTCGAACCGCAGCTCGGGAACCCGGCGCAGCTTCAGGTTGGCTCCTATCGTGCGCCGGATGTGTCCCATGGCGCTCTGCAGCCCCTTCTGGGTCTGCTTTTTGGCCTGCTCGTCTCCCATGACGGTGTAAAAAACCTTGGCCAGGGAGAGATCGGGGGTCACCTCCACGCCGGTAATGGTCACGAACCCGATGCGGGGATCCTTGACCCCCTGGAGCAGAAGCGCAGAGATGTCCTTGTGAATCTGCTCGGCGACGCGATGATAGCGTTTGAATTCCACGGAAAATACCTCGAAATAAGTTGGAAGGCCGAAGGCGATATCCCGGTCGGGCTTCGCGGGGAGGGGGGAGCCTCGGGGCTCAAAAATTCTCGTGAAGGACTTCTATATCAGATTCAAGAATGTCCGCCAGTGCCGTGGCGAGAATCACTTCTTCGATCTGAGCGAACTGGCGGCGGATTTCCACCTCGGAACCATGCACCATGCTGATTCCCAGTTCGGCGCGCTGATAGAGTTCCTGCTGCCCGACCTCGGCTGCGGAAACGGGGAACCGCGACCGGATCCTGCCCAGGATCTTCTGCACGATTCCCCGCTTTTCTTTCAGACTGCCGGGGCTGTAGAGAACCAGCCCCAGCTTCAATATGCCGACGACCACGTATCTGTCCGCCTCGAATCCGCGGCTCTAGAGTTCGGTCTTGGTTTCCTCCATCTCGAAGGCTTCGATGATGTCGCCCACCTTGATGTCGTTGTAGTTCTGAAGACCGATACCGCACTCATAACCTGTGGCCACCTCCCGGGCGTCGTCCTTGAAGCGCTTGAGGGAGCTGAGCTTGCCCTCCCAGACCACCACGTTGTCGCGCACCAGGCGGACCTGGGCATTGCGCACCACTTTGCCGTCGAGCACGTAGCAACCGGCGATGGTTCCCACCTTGGAGACGACGAAGGTGTCGCGGACCTCCACGCGGCCCAGGTGCTTCTCCCGCAGGGTGGGGGCCAGCAGCCCCTCCATGGCGTCGCGGATGTCGTTGACCGCATCGTAGATGATGCTGTAGAGGCGCAGATCCACGCCTTCTTTTTCGGCCAGGGCCGCCGCCTTGGGCTCGGGCCGCACGTTGAAGCCCAGCACGATGGAGTCGGAAGCCGATGCCAGGGTGACGTCGCTCTCCGAGATCCCGCCCACGGCGCTGTGGATGACCACCAGACGGCAGGCGTCGGTGGAGAGCTTGGTGAGGGATTCCTTCACCGCCTCCACGGAGCCCTGAACGTCGGCCTTGACGATGACCTTGAGCTCCTGGACTTCGCCCTGCTTCATCTTGGAGAAGAGCTCGTCCAGAGAAATCTTGCTGATCTTGGCCAGCTCCAGCTCCCGCAGCTTCTGCTGGCGGTGCTGAGCGACCTCGCGTGCGGCCTTCTCGTCGGGCAGGCAGTGCAGGGAGTCGCCCGCCTCGGGGGTGCCGGTGAGGCCCGTCACCTCCACGGGGCAGGAAGGTCCGGCCTCCTGGAGCTGGATGCCGCGATCGTTGACCATTGAGCGCACCCGCCCGTAATGGACGCCGGCCACGATGGCGTCGCCCACCCGCAGGGTGCCTTCCTGCACCAGCACGGTGGCCACGGGTCCGCGGCCCCGATCCAGCCTGGCCTCGATGATGCTGCCCTTGGCCCGCTTGCCGGGGTTGGCCTTGAGCTCGAGCACCTCGGCCTGCAGCAGGATCATCTCCAGCAGCTGCTCCAGGTTGATCTTCTGCTTGGCCGAGACTTCCACGAAGATGGTGTCTCCGCCCCAATCTTCCGGAACCAGCGAGAACTCGGTGAGTTCCTGCTTGACCCGATCGGGATTGGCGTCGGGCTTGTCAATCTTGTTGATGGCCACGATGATGGGTACGCCCGCAGCCTTGGAGTGATTGATGGCCTCCCGGGTCTGGGGCATGACGCCGTCGTCGGCGGCCACCACCAGGATGACGATGTCGGTGACCTTGGCGCCGCGGGAACGCATGGCGGTGAAGGCCTCGTGGCCCGGAGTGTCCAGGAAGGAGATCTTGTTTCCGTTGATCTCCACATCGTAGGCGCCGATGTGCTGGGTGATGCCCCCGGCCTCGCCCGCCGTGATATTGGCGTGGCGGATGGCATCGAGAAGGCTGGTCTTGCCGTGATCGACGTGACCCATGATGGTGACCACGGGAGGACGGGGCTGGAGATTTTCCTGGGACTCCTGCTCGCCCTTCTCGAGGCCCGCG
>Ga0214472_10002082_pt1 | contig 21730 bp, 40 predicted proteins | sample RVTome_6_FD_207662 | JGI IMG/M metagenome (GOLD analysis project Ga0214472, IMG submission 207662) | Soil microbial communities from uranium-contaminated site in the Upper Colorado River Basin, Wyoming, United States - RVT140D175 | ecosystem: Environmental > Terrestrial > Soil > Contaminated >...
AAGCAGGCGGGGGAATCGAAGCAGGCGAGGGAATCGAAGCAGGCGAGGGAATCGAAGCAGGCGGGGGAATCGAAGCAGGCGGGGGAATCAAAGCAGGCGGGGGAATCGAAGCAGGCGAGGGAATCGAAGCAGGCGAGGGAATCGAAGCAGGCGGGGGAATCGAAGCAGGCGGGGGAATCGAAGCAGGATTAAGTATTATTTGTGAGTTACAATTATCTTCTAAATTAAGAATTTTTGCGGGCTTGTGTCTTTGGAGAAGGCCAACAAAAGAAGAGATGCAAATTAAATGCTCTAAATTAGTTGAAGGAGAGGTTTGTTTTGGTGAACTTATCGAGACAGGAAAGAAGTCTTGTGTTGATGAAGAGACAGAAAGAGCTATCAAGTTACTTCAAGAAAAGAAGATCCTATCTAAAGATTTTAAGATTAATGAGGTTGAAGAATGAAAACATTACTTCTTAGTAGTATTCGGTTTACCCGTACCCCCCCCACCCGACACTTAGTAATTAAAGTTACGAGTGGTCTTGAAAATAAAGTTTCTATATATAATAAGAAATTCTTATTGGAAAACTTAGTTTTTTTTGTTAAAAAACCAATTCATAATCAATTATTGTTAATAAATAAGTATACTGTGTATATTAAAAGTAGTATACTTAATATACTAGATTTAAGAGGTGATTGGGAATGAGTGAACCAAGAAAACCTATAACTTTTAGAAAAGATGTTTATGATGCTTATTCTAATTTTGTTAATACTGCAAGGCTTGTAAACAAAAAATTCTATGTTTATGAAGAAATTAAATATATCTTCGAATTAGGAACTACTCTTCTTAATCTTAGACTTCAAAGGAGTATGGGGGGTGGAGGTACACAAACCGACACTCAAAGGTCAATCTATGATGAGATGAAAGAAGCTGAATGTATATCATATATTCAACAATCTTATTTAGATTATGGGAAAATAGATCCTGAAACTTTTAAATTACCTCTACAAGTATTTAGAGGAACTATTCAAGACTTCTTAGGAATTAGAGACAAAGAAGCAGTTAATGCTCGAAAGATTGCAATACTGAAAGCTTTAGAATTAAAACAAATCCAAGAAGGTTCAAACCATTTCATAGTTCATAGAAATTATAGATCTGTATCTCAAGAACAAAAAGCAGCAGAACTTGATTTTAATAATGTAGTTGAAGGAATTAAAAAATCTTATAATAAAAAATTATATGATACTAGGGTAAAATCAATCTTAGGTTCTCAAGAGAAATATTTGTCATTTCAACAATATTGTATTGATTATAATATTGTAATGAAAAGAGATGAAGAGAATTCCGTTTATTTTGAATATCAAGGAGAAATTCTAAAAAATAAAAATTCAGATGCAGAGAAAGAGTTTGAAAACATATTCTCAAATTTTAAAGTGGAGGCAGAAGAAGAATGAAAGCAGTTTATGATAATCAAGGCAATTATAAGGGCTTGCCTGTAAAACTAAATGACATCAAAGATGATTGGATAAGAAATTGTATGGAAGGCTTTGTGAGAGCTGGATGTTATATCTTTGAAAATCCTCAAGGAATCATTGCAGCAATTCCAGGTTATAATGCAAAACTTGTAGAGGTAGAACAATGATAATGCATGTTACTTATGATTTAAGCAAAGAGAAAGCAATTGAGATGATTGTTGGAGAGAGTCTTGATTCTTATGAACAATATTCCTCATGTCATACAATTTATGCTGATACTGATATTTCAAGCATCATGTGGGAAATTGAGAACGAGCTTGAATCAATCCAAGAAGAATTAAAAAAAACAAACAAAGAAATTGAAAAGGAAAAATCAAGACTCTCAAAATTGGCTTTACATGAGATCCTTGAGATTGGAGAATCCAAAGGACTTTGGAAACAATCTGAAAAACAAAAGAGGTTGATACAATGAATCCTGGACAAAAACATTCTACTGCAACAAGAAAAATGATCTCAGAGAACACAAAAAAAGCAATGAAAGATTTATCTCCAAATAAAACTGCTTTCAAACCAGGACATCAACCTTGGAATACTGGCAAGAAAGGATTGACTGGCTCAAACTCAGGCTCATTCAAACCAGGACATCAACCTTTGAATTGGCAACCGCCTGGCACAATTGTCACAAAAAGAGTTGGAAACTGGACTGGAGAATATATCAAGCTTGAGTCAGGGAAGTGGGAAAGATATTTTCCAAATGGTAAGCCTGAGAAAAAGATTGTTGAGAAAGTTGCAACTCCAAAACAAACAAAAATATTTCATTGTGAGATTTGTGGCACTCCAGGAGAATCAAAAACATCAAACAAGTATTGCTCTGATGTTTGCAAACTTGAAAAGAAAAAGAACTATAACAAAAAATACAGTCATAAAACAAAACCAAATTATCAGCCAAGACCAATCCTTCAAGAAACTCCAATCAAGAAAACAAAAGAGCAGCTTGCAATTGAAAAAAGAGACCAACAACAAAGAGATTTCCTTGCAAGTTTTGGGATTACTGGCTCAGTAATCTCAATCCCAATCAATAGAGGTATAGGACAATGATGCAAATTTTAAGAGCTCTAAATATCGCAGACTTAAAAAAAAAGGATATTTTGCTGCAACAAATATCTGACTCAACACTTGAAACTTTATATTGTGAGTCTGTTGAGTTCAAAAAAGCCTATCCTCTTGCTTATGAGAGGCTCTCTAATGAGTTTAATATGAGAAAATCAATGGCAATTGAGCAAGTAGATGCTGAGTATTGTGCTGCTCTTGAACACAATGCAGCTCCCAAAGGGAATGTGGCTTGCAAAAAGGAGGCAACAAATGCAAATGTGTATTAGCAAACCATCAGGAATGAAACTTGTTTTTATCAAAAGAGTGAAAGAGCTCAATGACAATCAAATGCCTGCAACTCCTGCAAAGATTGCTCAAGAATATAATATGACATATAGACATATCTTGAGACTGGCATTTGAATTGTCTGAGGATGGATTCATTGAGAGAATCATTGAAGATTGGAAAGTGAGATATGAGGTGACAAAGGATGGTCAAAGACTTCTTTATTAGATTTAACAAGATCACATGGTGGGAGATCCTTATCATGGTGATTATTGTAGTTGGGATTTATGCTTCAAAGCAAGAACCTCTCACAGTTGTGATTTGCAAAGATGGGAGTAGGGAGAATGTAACTCCTGAGACTCAATTTGTCTGCAATGGAGTTCCAGTTCATTATGATGCTGAAACTAACACTTATGAGATTGCAAGATATGCGAGAAACTCAATCATGAAAGATGCAATCAATGATCAAATCAAAAAAGATTTAGATTGTTTAATTACAACTCAAAATTTAACTTATGCATATTATAATGCTTCAAATAAAGCTGTTAGATATGAAGACTCAAACATTCCTATTTGGGAAAATAATTGTTCAAAATGAAAAAGAAACATAATTTATTTATATTTGGATTGGCCTGCTGGGCCTTTGGTGGCATTGTTGGAATTTTAACAACAATCCTTGATCACTTCTTTGAGGTGGGACAAACTAAATCAATCATTGGAGTTGTATTTTTTACTCTCTTGATGCTTGTTGCTTGGTTTGTATCTTATGAGTTTTACAACAAAGTTAAGGAGGAAATTAAAGGATGAGCTGGCTTTTAGGTGTGTTGATCTTTGTTGCAATTGCTGCATTGACAATCTTTCTGTTTAGGAAAAGGATCAAAGCTTATGTGCTGTCAAAGTTGATGGCTTATGCATCTAAGAAAATGAAAGGACTCTACCGACTAAAGTCAGGTAGTTTCTCTAAATATTAACAAGAAAAGAAAATGGTAAAACAAGAATATCCACACTTTAATCCAAAGCATTATGATATAGATGTGAAAATTGCAGTAGTTGAAAGCAAAGGTCATAGTAAATTCAACTTAAACTATCATATTGTTTGGATTCCAAAGTACAGAAGAAAAGTATTGAAAGGAAAAGTTAAAGAAGTTTTAAGGGCTATAATTGAGGGACAATGTGAAGATTTAGATTTAAACTTATTAGCATTAGAAATAATGCCAGACCATATACATTTATTCGTAGGTGCAAAACCCACTCATAGACCTTGTGATATTGTAAAACAAATTAAAGGTAACTCCTCAAATCAATTAAGAAAATGTTTTAAACATCTACCTTATTTATTATGGAGTTTTGGGAAAAGATTTCCTAATTTATGGGCAAGAGGTTATTATGTAGGTAGTGCAGGACACGTTTCACAAGATTCAGTAAAAAGATATATCTTAGAACAGGAAGGAAAAGATGTATTTGAATATAGTATATTTGGAAATCCAAATGTTAAGATAGGCAAGTTTAGTCTTGAGAGGTGGATAGAGTGATTGAATTAAATAAAATTCATCAAGGAGATTGTTTAGAAATTATGCAATTAATTGATGACAAAAGTATTGATATGATTTTATGTGATTTACCTTATGGAACTACTAATTGTAAATGGGATTCAATTATTGATTTATCTAAATTATGGGTTGAGTATGAAAGAATAATTAAAGATAATGGTGTTATAGTTTTGACAGCACAAACACCATTTGATAAAGTTTTGGGTTGTAGTAACTTAAAGTTATTAAAATATGAGTGGATTTGGGAAAAGACTAATGCTACAGGGCATTTAAATGCTAAAAAAATGCCTATGAAGGCTCACGAAAATATTTTAGTGTTTTATAAAAATCAACCTTATTATAATCCAATTAAAACAACAGGTCATAAAAGAAAAATTAGTACTGCAGAGCACAAAAGAAATTCAAAAAAAGGAGAAGTATATAATAATTATCAAAATACAAATTACGATAGCACCGTAAGGTATCCAAGAAGTATTCAAATTTTTAAAAAAGATATTCAAAAAAGTAAATTACATCCTACTCAAAAACCAGTAGCATTATTTGAATATTTGATTAAAACATATACTAAATTGGGAGATTTAGTTTTAGATAATTGTATTGGTTCAGGAACTACGGCAATTGCATCTATAAAAACAAATCGTAATTTTATAGGTATTGAGTTAGAAGGAGAATATATAAATATTGCTTCGCAAAGAATACAAAAACAAAAGGAGGACGGCATTCCTCCCACATCTAAAGAAGTGGGTATCTTGCCTAAAATTATATGATGGAGGCAATGATGAATGGCAAACTCTAAAGATAAAAACAAATATAAGAGTTCAACTATTTTGTTGGTGTTTTTATTTGGGATTTGTTTTGGAGTTTTTATGGGAGGAACTACGGCAATTGCATCTATAAAAACAAATCGTAATTTTATAGGTATTGAGTTAGAAGGAGAATATGTAAATATTGCTTCGCAAAGAATACAAAAACAAAAGGGGGACGGCATTCCTCCCACATCTAAAGAAGTGGGTATCTTGCCTAAAATTATATGAATCAAGAAAACTATAAAACACAGATTGAAGATTTCAGAGATTTAAAACCTTATTATGATTTAGTATTTGAGAACATGACATCAGTCTCTCAATTCTCTTTCAGAAGGGGATATAAAGATATGACTGATGCGCTCAAAGAAATGATCACAAATGCTCCAGGGTATATCTCTATTACTTGGGATAAAGAGGCTCTTGATGCTGAGGGAGTGTTGGATTTAATTGATGAAGAATATTCAAAACTCTATACTGACAAATTTTATGTGCATGGAAAATTAAAATCTTTGACAACACAACAAGAGTTAGAATTTGAAAAAATGAGAGATGATTATTTGAAATTCATCCGTAAACTTAGAATAAGAATCGGATTGAGTATGACTGCCTCAGGATTCCTCCCAAGAACTCAAAATGTTAAACCAAAACAAAGTGAGATTGAGCAAGACCCTGAGAAAAGACAATATTATGAAGATCTAGAGGAGGCTGGTTTGATGTAAAATGGTAATCTATACTAAACTTAAAACAAAAACAGGGAAATCTTATTCACTACCCTCAAATATCTATAATGTTCTATTAGAGTGTAAAAATAGAGTAAAGCAAAAATTTGATGCTCCAATTCTAATAACTGGGAGTGTTGGCTCAGGAAAAACAAATCTTGAGATTGGTCTTGGAGGAACTTGGGAAGAGGTTTTATGGGGTAGAGATTTCGGCCTTGATTATATTCATTTCAGGGCTGAGAAAATAATTGAAGAAACAAACCGAGATGATAATTACTATTATTTTATTGGTTATGATGAGGCAGTCCAAGGAGGATCATCAAGGGATGGAATAACAAAGATTGGAGCAGTATTAAGAAAGACTTTGATTACTAAAAGATTCAAAGGCCATCCTATTGCTGCATGTGTTGACTCTTTAAAGGAGCTCAATGATAAGATAATTGAGAGGGCCATAGTTTGGTATCATGTGCATTATGAGAGACTACCTAATGGACATTTTAGGAGAGGAATCATTAAAGTCTTTACAGCCCAAGAGGCCTTGAAAGTTTATGAGGACCTCAAAGCAAAAAGATATTTCAAAACAGAGGACCACCCAATCTGGAAAAAGAAACAAAGAGTTTATACTACTCAAAACTATATGGGTTTATGGTTTACTGAGGAGGAATACAACAAGAAGAAATCTATTGAGACAAACCTTGTTGAAAAAGAGCAAGATGATACGATGAATCAAAGAAACAAAGCAATAGTCTTTGCACTAGTAAAAGGCGCAAAACAGCAAGAAATCGCAGACTATGTTGGATTATCTAGGAGTAGCATTGCAGACATAAAAAGTAAAATGTCGTCGTTATTACTATCTGAATAATGATGTTGCCCACTAAGAGAGCTTATGAGATAGAATGAAGAAACAAATTGAATACATCAAACTTAATGATCAAATGGATCATGATGAGCTAGCCGTTGAATTAAATTCAACAAAAAAGGCTGTGAGGATCTCCAACATATTGTTTTTTGTTGTTGGAGTAATTGTAGGAATCATAATCAAATGAGACTTGCAATCAGTTATGAGACATATACTGAAAATATATTTCCATGTCCTCATGAGATAAGAAACCCTAAATGCATCATGTGCAAAATTAAAGACGGTTCATTCGATGAGGCTCGAAGAGACCTTGAACTATACACAATATCAGACATAACAAAAAAAACAATCAAAGAAAAACAAAAGGAGGACGGCATTCTTCCCACATCTAAAGAAGTAGGTATCTTGCCTAAAATTATATGATAACTAAAGATAAATTAAGCAAATGTGAAAAGAATTATGAAATGAAAGTTACTACATCAATTCAATTAGATGATGGTAGGATTTTTGTAGTTGAAAGAGACGAGAGTATGTTTAGAGCAGAAAGTTCTGATTATGATGAGTTTAACTTTGACACAATGGGTTGGAAAGATGGGAGATCATTTGAATGTAATTTTACAGAAGATGAAAAACAGGACATAATGAATCTTTATCATGATGGAGATTTAGAAGATTTAATAGAATGGGATATAGATTAATTACATATGATAATGATACTTGCACTGAATCTGTAGGTGTAGAAGTATGCGATATTAAAGAATTAAAAGACTTTGTTGAAAGACATAGGGATTTTAACCCTCATCATTCTTATGAGATTGTTAAAGTAATACATGTATTTGAAAATGATAACTAAAGAAACATTACAAAGAGAAAGAGAAGTTTTGAATGCAATATATAAAATGCTAGAAGATGTAAGAAAAGAACCTTTTGAGTTTGCTTTTTCTAAACTTGAAGGTATTGAAGTACAAATTGCAGGTAGGGTAATTGATATTGAAAAACAACTTGGAATAAGAAAACAATAATTAAGAAAGATGGAAAATAAAATCAAATGCAATAATTGTGGGAAGTTTAGACTTTGTTCTATCCAATCATATTCATCAGGCGGATTTATGAGTTCTGGTAAGACAAAACAAGGGTATCTCTGTAAGAGATGTAAAAAGTATTTCAAATAAAAATGGCAAAAGACATTCAAAACAAAATAAAACAATTACTTATAGAAGCAGAAATAAAACTCGATGAACATAATTGCAATTTTGGTACAAAAGAAAAGTTATGTTTGTGTTGTGGTGGTAATGATTATGATAGTATCGTTGGTATCCTTCATTATCCGCATTGTATTATAAGAAGAATTAGAGAAGTTTTGTAGAACCTGTAAAATCTACAATAATAAAGAAAGATGGAATACAAAGAAGAATATTCATTTGGAGATATAGATGACTTTGAGATTGAAATATTAAGAATTATCTATATGTGGAAAAGATATAAAGGAACTCGAACAAAAGAGGGAAAAACATTTACTACATTGGAATTGTCAAATTTGAAATCAAGAATTGAAGATTATCTTAAATTTCAAGATAGGTTTGATTTTGATAAGGGTATAGTTCCAAGATGTGAGGAATGTGAGGAGATTTTACCTAAAGAACCTTTAAGGTCAGGCTATTGTGATAATGGAGTTTGTGGTACTCGATAATGTACCTTAGTTTAAATGGTTCAGATACATAAAAAATGCAAAAAAGAGGTCGTCTTTTCAAGAGAAACCGAAGAATTTGGAAGACCACAAAAATTATATTATTGTAAATTTTGTGATGAGATAGTTGATTTTGACTATGAAGTAGAGGAAAAAAGAAGCAAATGTATTGCTTCTTAATTGTATAATAATTAGAAAGTAAAAAAAATGGAACAATGGTTAGAACATGAAAAATTTATTCAATTCGTATTGAATAAAAGAATCTCAAATCTTAGCAAAAAAAGATTAATTAGAGGTTCATTTAAAGAAGAAGGCTCTGAAAAAGTTATTTCAGGAGATGAGTTTATGGCTTATGAAATTCAAAAAGGAGATGCTCTGGAATCTTATAAGTGTTATATAGAATACTTTAATCACACTTTGAGAAAAGGAGAATTAAAAAGAATCGCAGTATGTGCTGTGTGGGTTAATCAAGAAGATTAAAATTGGCGAGTTTTGTAGGTCTCTAAAATCTACATATATTTGAAAATGACACATTTATACAAAAACAGAGAACAAATGGATTGGGAGCAAATTAACATAATACTTTATGAAAGATTTGGTGAAAAATATACTGAACAATTATCGGATGAAGTATATAAGAGAAACGAAGAAATATTACATAGCAAATATAAACAATATAAAAATAAAATGTTTGAAAAGAATAATGTAGTATTATCATATGAAGAGTGGCTAGAAAGAATCTTTAAAGATTTTAAATAATGGCCATATATTTAGATGGCTAAAAACAAAACTTTATTTATAAAGAAAATGCAAAAAATACAGGGGTGATTTATTTGAACATGAAAGTAGCACTATATTCAAGAGTTTCGACAAGAGAACAGACAACAGAGAATCAAAAGTTAATTTTGATAGATCATGCACAAAAGCAAGGTTGGGATTTTGATTTTTTTGAAGAACAGGAATCATCAAGAAAAACAAGGCCAGTAAAAAATAGCATTCTTGATATGATAAGAAATAAAGAGATTGATGCAGTTTGTGTTTTGAAGCTGGACCGATGGGCCAGAAGTGTCCAAGAACTGACTGACAATGTTGCTGAGATGCAAAAAAGAGATATTTCATTTATTTCACTCAGAGATAATATTGATTTGAGTTCACCAACAGGCAAACTACAATTCCATATCATGTCAGCTTTTGCAGAGTTCGAAAGAGATTTAATCTCAGAAAGAACCAAAGATGGCCAAGCTCGAGCAGTTGCGCAAGGCAAGAAACTTGGTAGGCCTAAAGGCAGCAAAGATAAAAAGCAAAGACAAAAGTCAGGTTATTGGCTCAGACATTTTAATAAAGAAGAACATGTTAGAAATAGAAAAAATCAGGAGAATTATAAATTGAGAAATGAAATCCAATAAGAAAAGAGAGAAACATAAATGTTATAGTTGTAATTATCATTATAATCGTGATGTTTTGGGCTGTTGCCCTGTTTGTCATTCTCCAAATTTAATTTTTAATGATAAATCTACTTCAAAAAAGAAAAAGTCTTCTAGAATTGGCTTTAAATAGATTATATCAATATTTAATGAGTAGGGACTCTCTACTCTTAGAATAATATAATAAAACCAATAAAACTCATCAACATTAATGGAAAAAAAGCAAAATCTCTTTTCCTGGAGATCAAAAGATAAATTCTTGCTGCAACAAATGCAATCAATAAAAATATTAAATCAAAAAATATTGTTGCAAGGATCATGTCAAAGAAATTTATGATCATAACATTCTCCAGGAATGTAAATTTAATTAAGTAAGGCATTGCAGCAGATATTGAAATCAAGATCTTTGCATCAGCCCCTCCCCAAAATTTTAATTTAAAGAAAATGTTTGCAATCAAATATCCAGTTGCAGCTCCAAAAAACCAAAAGCTCAATAAATAAATTGATTGGTCCATGATTGATATTATTATGATAATACTTGAGATTAGAAAAAATAAGATATAATTTAAGAAATTAGGAACTATCTTGAATTTTAAATCAAAATAAGATCCTGCAATAAAAAAGAGGATGATATAATATAAAACTAAAATCTCAATCATCTTTAAACACTGCAATCTTAACAATGGCCAGGACAAACAACATCACAAATGCAAACATTATCACATCTGCATCAGTCCCAACTCCAAACCCTTTCATATAATAGATTGGGATTGCAAACAATAAACATCCAAAAGATGATGCAAGCAAGGGCCAATCTGTCCCCCACTTAATCATTGATGGGATGAAACTTATCAGGAATAAAGCAACAAGTGCCATGACAAAAAACCAGCCCTCACTTGCAGCTCCAAGCCAGGCAACAAGCCCAGCCACTCCAGTTGTTGGATCAAATAAAACATCTACCATTCTTTAGCCCCTCACAAGATAGATCAGTGCAAACACTGCCAAGATTATCACAATCAATATGATCATTGCAACAAGCTCATATGGTAGTCCCATGAAATTTGAAAGACTTGTCAAAAGAGCCTCTGATTGAGTCATTGTTGATTTAGCTGCTCCATAAACTGCTTTAGCCAATTTAAATTGAGCAAGATAACCATCATCCTCAGCAGCAACTTTTATCTCATCTACTGAGTCTTTATATTCTTGATAATTCTCTCCTTTGAGAATTGTTGTGAAATTATCTGTTGGAGTGATTGTGTCATCCCCAGTCCCACTCAGAATCAATGTTCCAGCAAGTCCAAGAGTTCCAATCAAAACAATAAATAATAAAAAATATTGATGTGGTTTCATTGTCCTTTTTTCCCCCTAAATATTATTAATCCTAAGATTAAAGCTCCAATTCCAATCAAAGCACTTGCTGAAACTGGGAGCATTTGAAACTTAACTGCAACAAAAGCAGCAAGCCAAGCAAGAGCAATTGCAGCAAATGGATGCAATGCAGCTCCAATCAAAAACAAAGTTCCAATTAAAAGCATTGATCCCCAAAGTCCAAGTCCATAATCCCATGTTCCAGCTCCAATCATAAATGTTTGAGATCCCTCATCAACAAAATGTGTTTGGCCCTCATATGTCACAAAACCTTTTGCAATATAGGTTTTGCCACTCTCTTGAGTATAATTTGCATCCACATTGATTGTGGGAGATGCAGAGCTCACACAACTTGAGCCCAGGAGAATATTTCCTGAAAATGCTTTTTCATAAACATAAAGACATCCTTGAGATACAATATTGTTTAAGTCATTATATTCAAATCTGAAATATCCTGTTGTGTTGGATGTGTTGGCCCAAGAGATAGGATCATAAGCAAGATTTGGAAGTCCATCAAACAAAGTCAATGTCTCATCCTCTGTCCAAGTTAAATAAAGTGGAGTTGATGTGATCTGTTGTCCTGGCTCTGTTTGAGTTACTCCCTCACACTCAACAACAAATTGATACCATTTTGCATATTCAAGATCAAAAATTGCCTCTCCAAGTGAGTTTGTTGTTTTCATATCAACTGAGAGATAATCATTTGCACTAATGAAATATTGCTTTACTTTGATTACACATGCACTTTTTGGATTTGCATATATGTCTCTTAAAACAATCTTGATAGGGATTGTCTCAGATTCATTGATCATATATGTTGTGATATTTACTGAGCTAAATCCTGTATGCTGGAAATAATAATCATTTGTTGCATATCCTGCCCCTGAAAATGTCAGCCTGTAAGTCCCAGGGAGCTCATTGATGTCTGTGATTGTCTTGAGTCCTGTGCTTGTTGAGTATGCGGCAGCATAAGACTCTCCAACAAGGTCAAAATTAATTGTGTCTGTGATTAATGCCTCAGTTTGTCTATTCCTAATATTAATATAAAGTAATGAGACTTGGATTGTCTCTGTTGAGTTGATGTCACTTGTTGATGTAAATTCAAGAGGTATGTTTGTTAATGCATATCCATATTTAACAAACTCAAGAGTATGATTCCCAAGTCCAAGATCATAAGTTTTTATTGCAGCATAATCATTGTAGGTTGTTCCCCCAAAAGTAAAATTTGAAATTGGATTTGAGCTAGGATCTTCAAAATAAAAGTATTGGTAAGGATTAACTAATAAGACGCCGTTCTCGGTTGCAATGTTCCCTGCAAGGTCTATTGCTGTGATTGTATAACTTAAGTTACCTTTATGAGTTAAATCAAAGTTAGTTTCCGAGTCTTTATTTAGGCTATCGATAGAGATATTACAACTTAGTAGGTTTGTATCTGTGCAACTAAAATAATCGCTTGAGAACTCATAAGAATTAATCTCTAAAGGAATTGAATTATTTATCTCAGGGTTTGTTGTGTCTATTGTGAAGTTTGCGCTTGTGTTTGTTTGTCCGTTGTCATCTGTCGATATATAGATAATATTATGCAAGCCTTCACTTAATGAGTTTAAAATTAAAGTTGTAGAATTAGAATCATTAACTATGCCCGTTTCTGGTCCACTATCTAAAGAGTAAGACATATTAGTGTTTGTTGTAGTATTCAATTTGATTACGAGACTTGATTTCTTATAATAATCTCGTGTGTTGTGATTGATTGTAGGGGTTGTTTGTTGAATTTCTAATGTAATCTTCAAGTCTTTAATTTTACCAATTCCTGAGCCATAAAATTGACCTCCTACATCAATTCTTTTTAATGAATATAAATCTCTACCCATATCATACCAATCAACGATTAAAACTCCATCGAAAGTTAATTTCATATGAGTTCCATTAATTAAAATTTCAACATCTTTATATGTTGCTGTTGTACTAAATGTTTCACTTTCAAAAAGAAAAGTCCCTGTAGAGGGCGATGTATCTAATCTATATAAAGTATTACCTGTGTAACTAGTTCCTGTATAAGTTACATATCTCCAACCATAACCTAAATTATCTGAGTCTAAAAATTGTATTAGATTCCATCTTTCGTGTGTTTGATAATTTTTAAAAGTAATATTATAATAATCTCCAATTTCTAATGTTGGGCTTGTGTCAAGTTCAAATTTAGCATTTTTGCTATAACTCGAAATTTGAGCAGTTTCATAAAATTCTGATGAAGTAATACTATCCCACCCACCATGTATTGTATTCCCTTGATTCCATACATCATTATTAGTAATACTAGTATAATCATTTGCATGATTATATAAGACTGTAGTAGCACCAAAAACACTCCCTGAAATAAGCGAACCTATAATAAGGAACATTAATACTTTGACAAATAATTTATTTAGTTTCATTGTCTTAAGCCTCCCTCTTAAAGTATAATGCAATCAATATCAAGAATGCCCAAACTGAATTGATCAACACTGCATTTCCAAAATAGAATGCAGCTCCTGGCATATATTGCAATGTCGATGCATAAACTGCATTACCTGTGAAAGCAGGAAATACATGAGTTTGAAATATTCCTGAAACAACTGCTTGAAATATTGCAACAACAAATCCAATCACAAACCAAACACGACTGATCACATCAATCAAGTAAGCTGTTATTAATGTATAAACAAACAATCCTATTAATGCGGCAGGCAATAACCAGCCCATCATTACTGGATAAGTGTCTGTATAAGCTTGTTGCTCAGCCTTAGCCTCAGGAGGAAAAACACTTGAGCTTTGGACTGCCTCATTCCATTGAACTATGATAAATATGCAAATGCCTAGGACAATGAACAATGAAAAGATCAAAGCCATTCCTGTCATCACATCTCCAATGTATCCTTTTTTATTATTAACAAATTTCATTTGCTCATTAACCTCCTTAAAGCATCAGACTGAGAGATCCAAACTCCAGTATCTTTTGCAATTTGTCTTTGTAATTGCTCAATTTCTTTTTTGAGCTCAGCATCAACTCTCACAACTTCAGAAGCCATTGTCAATCTCCTCCTCTTCTAAAGCTCCAGCCATCCAAAAGCCTCCCCATGAAAACAAGAAAGCAAATGTCATTGTGATAATCATGTATCTAAATATTTCAAGGCCCTGCAATAAAGTATTTGCCTCTATATACCAGGAAAGCCAACCAATTCCCATTGTGAAAAGTATTGTTTGAAAATATAACAATGCTTTAAGGTTTGGATTGTTTGCTCTGCTGGATAAGAAAGCCCAAATTGCTACAACTCCAACAAAGATAAAAGCATGTTCCATTTTATCTTGGCACTGCTGCCCCTCCTCCTTGTGTTTTGATAAATTGTCTAAAAAGTTCAGTTTGCTCATTTTGAGTTGCTGTCATGTTTTGCATTGCTTGGATTGCATCATTAAACAATTTAGCTTGAGGCTCTTGAATTGGAGTCACATCAAATGCATAATTCAACATAACAATTGAGACAAGCATTGCAACCATTAACATGATCACTCCAAAAATAAGAGCTTTGTTCTTATCCCACCATGACTCATTTATCTTTTGGGCAATTGCTTTTAATGCATCAGTCTCATAAAGTTTCTCTTGGCTTGTTGAAAGGTCCAGGACAGATTTTTTATCTGCAAGATAAGTCACAACACTACAAGGCAATAAAGTCCCTCCAAGGTCCTCATATATAAACCATTTGTTTTTGCCTACTTTCAAGATATTATCCTCAATTGCAACTCCTGCCTTTGATGCTGAATTGTAACTAAAAGTTATTTTATCTGATATTATCTTTGCTCTCTTAAATTTAGCTGTCCTAAATTCATCAATCACCAGGGCTTTTCCTGATGCACTCAAAAACTCTATTATAATCACAACAACAATAAGTGTTGGGATTGATACTATTAAAACCCACGAAAACCAGTCTAATGCCATTTTTTATAATTAATTAAATAATCCTCCATTCTTTGTCAAAGTTCCTGACTTTGCATCTTCTGTCACATTCATATTGACATTTTCTTTTCTGCCAATCATCCTTGCAAGAGTTTTTAAAAATCCTCCCTTTTCTGTCCTGGACAAAAAAAGCATGATTGTATCATCAACAATAAATAATATTGATTTAATGTTCTCAACTTTAAGCTCATATTGCTTTCTGTTGATTCTCAGCTTAGTCCATAAAACATCAGCAAGGCCCATCCTTGAAGTTTTTATTTGATCTGCTGTTAATGATGCAGATGCATTCACATTTGCAACTCTCGCTCTGATCTCAGTCACAACATCCATCACTCCTTGCTCATTAAGTAAAGGCTCAGCCTCTCGCTCATCAAGTTTCCAAGTTTTTGAATCTTGATTATATACTCTCACATTGATTTTGTTTGTGAAAGTTCTCGTGTTTGGATCAAATCTGTGTCCTCTCAAAAGCATTGCAATTTTATCTGCAACACTTTCAGCATCCAATTGTCCTTGGATAAATCCCTCATATCCTGAGCCTTGATTGTTATTTTCTCCTAATACCATTCTTTAAAATTTCCTCTTTATTTTGATTGGCCTGACTTCAAGCCCTGTCAATTTATCAAGATCTTTTGGAGTCTTGAGTCCTCTCACAAGCCCAGTCAGTGAGCCAGCATATTGTCCTTTAAATTGTTGTTTCTTCTTTGATCCTAATGCGAAAGGATCAGCAATTTTCTTGCCAGATTGTGAGCTCCTCAATGGAGGGACACCCACCTCAAATCCTGGAGGAGCAAAAGGAGGAATAATAGGAGTCTCAAATACATTTGATTGGATTGTCTTTTGTGAGACAACTTGATCATTGATTTGTTTAAATCCTGTGTCCTGGACAACTTCTTGAATCACTTTTGAATCTTGTTTAAAACCTTGAGCTTGTCCATTACTTTGAGCAGGAGATTGTCCTTGTCTTGGGCTTTGTGCTTGATCAAATGCAAGTCCCAATCCAAAACTTTGAGAAAATGCATTGCCAACATCAAAACTTGGCATTATTCCTGCTCTTGCACTTTGTTTTGGAACTACTCTTGAGAAATCTGCTCCAAGAGATGCATCAAGAGAGATGTCATCTAAATTAACAACCTTGGATGTTGAGGGGCTTGTTTTCATTTTTGGCTCATTAATCATCACACTCTCTTGAGTTGATCCCGATTTTTTACCAGGACTTTTTGGTTTTGATACATCAAGATTTGATGTTGTTTGTTTTGTTTGTTGCTCAAATACTTGGGCCATGTCATCAAATGATCCTGATGAGCCTTTGAACATCTCTGAAGTGTCAAAAGGATCTGCTGATGCTCTTCTTGTGTTTTTTGCTTTCTCAACAAAATCTTTTCCAAATACTGCTGCAACTTCCCTCTCCTCTCTTATTGCTGAGTCTTCAAGCTTAGGCCGCTTTGTCTTAATCTCAAACTCTCTATTGAATTGAATGTCTCCAGTCTCAATTGCAAGTTGTTGATTTGTGAGCTCTTTTGGATTTAATCTCTCTCTAGTAATTTCTGAGTCGATAATTGTTGGAGATTTCTCTTTTGTTATTTTGAAAGGATCTGCATCAAGTTTCATTGACACTCCCTCAAACAATTGAGCATCAGTTGCAGCAGCTCCTTGAGCTCCAGTTCTTTTTGATCTTGATTTCTTTTGTGCTGAAAAGATTGGATCAGTCAAAGGACCTCCTGGACTCTCAGAGAATTTAAAAGGAGTTTGAGGTTTGTCTGTGAGTAAATCTACTCTTTGATAAGAAAGTCTTTGCTGAGGTCTTGTGAAGTCTCCCTTTGAGCCAAAAACATCTGCATTGTTATTTAATTTTTGTTGAGTCAATGAAACTCTTTGATTTCCTGCTGCATCTGTTGAGATTGTCTCAATTGTTGATTGTTTATTTGATAATCCAAAAGCTCCTTCCTCTTTCATTGCAACAACTCCTTTTCCAAGATCATCAATTGCAATTCCTTTTGGTGTCTCAATAATAGATTGCTTTAAATCAAATGGCTTTCCATTAACAAATAAAGTCTGTGTTTGCCCATCTCTCACAAGCTCAGCAGGGACTTTTTGTGTTTGCACGACTTCTCCTTTAGAGTTTTTAATTTGTGTCTCAATCTCGCCTCTAAAGATTTCTTTTGTTGTTGGAGTTGCAGCAAGATCAACTGACTCAGTTGCAGCAGCTCTTGCCTCAGCTCTAAGAAAAGGATCAGCAAGCTCTCTTGATGCACTTTGTTGAGTGATTTGTCTTGGAGTTTGGGATGTTCCTGAGGGTTTATCAGATAATCTCTCAACTCTTGTCTCAGTAATTTGTTTAAAATTAGATCCTGAATCTCCTGGCATATCAACACTTTTCACTCTCTCAAGAGATCCTGAACTCTCAAAAGAGAAATCTTGTTTTGTTCTCTTGAATAGTCCTGATTCAATTTGGAAATTTCCAATTGCATCTGTTTTGATCACATCATCAACAGCCATTGTCCTGATTGATGCAGGAGCATCATCAATGATTGTTGCAGGCCTTAAAGTGTTTCTTGCTGTTGTGAATGCTTTGGATGCAAGAGAACCTGATGCAACATCAAATAAAACTTCTCCCACAAGTCCTCCGGGATTCCTTTTTGCTTTTTCTGCAATTGCTCCTGGCAAATTTGGAATTGATGTCACAATGTTTGTTGTTGTTTGGATTGGACTTGTCACAAGCCCTCTCACAAGTTGTCCAGCTCCTTGAGCTCCTGCAATAACTCCTGATCCAATTTCATAAGTCAAAGCTGTTGTATCATATCCTCCTGATGCATCAAACTTATCTCTTTGAGCTTGAGACTCAGCAGCCCAATCTTTCATGAAAAACTTTTTTACTGGACCAGCCTCATCATATTCTATTTGCCTTTGTGCTGCATTAAACATTTGGATAGTTTCTTCTTTTGTAAATATCTTTTTTGTTGATTCACTTGGAGCTCCAAAAACTGCTTTTGGCTGAGTTGCAACTGGATTAATTTTATATGTTTGAATGTTGGATGTGTCTGTTCCTTGATTCACTCCTGGAATTCCTCCTTTAATATACATATTTTGAGTGAGTAAAGTCTCAGTTGTTGGAATTTTAGTTGCTTGTAAGACTTTCTCAGATGAAACTTTTTGTGAGGGAATTTTTTGTTCTTTTGTGTAAGTTGTTGTTGTTTTCTCCCATTGTCCTGTTTTCTCATTGAATTTTGTCTCCTCATATTTAGAATTTCCAGCCATGTCCACTGATGCATTGATTTGAGTATATTTCTGTTGTTCTTTGATTTTAGCCTCATATTTCTTTTGAGCCTCTTCTTTGAGTTGTTTTTCTTTTTCATGATCTCTTGTTTTTACACTCATAGATCCATCTGAATTAAAACGATAATCAATGCTCTCATCTCTCTCTCCATTTCTGAAAGTATCAACACTTTGAGCTCTTCCTTGAGAATCAAACCTCACTACTTCTCTCTCATCAACTCTCCTTTGATCTCCATCCCTATAATCATCTCTTTTAATAATCTCGATTGGAGTTCCATCACTTGAGAATACATATTCCTCTTTCCTAAATGATCTCTTGTCTCCCTTTTTCCTGGAATAAGTGTCCTCTTTGTAATAAACAACTTTGTTACCTCTCACTTCTTTTGTGTAACCTTGAGACTCTAATTGAGAAAATGTTTTGACTACTGAAGCTTTTTGTTGCGCAAGCTTTGTTTTTTCAGCTCGGATTTGTTGCAATGGGGCTCTTGCATCTTGCTTTGCTTTAGAAATAGATTGTTTGTTTTGGCTTGCAGCTCTCAAATCAACTTGTTTGTTTGAGATCACTGCTGATCTTAAATTTTTATTATAAGTATTCTCTACTCCTGAAATCTCTGAGACTTGTTTTTCAACCTCAGGCCTGATGTCCTCTTCTATTTGTTGGAGCTGCTTTTCTTGTTGTAAAGCTTGGTTGTATCTTTCATAGTTGCCGCTCATACTATTTAAACAAAGAATCTAATATATAAGGGCTTATGACATAATGTCATATGTGTATAGAATTAAGCAAAAATGTATATTAAGAAAGAGGGTTTATGCCTCTTTGTCAAACACACCAAGGTATCTCAGAATCACATATCCAACGATAACGATTAAAACGATACCTCCCCAAGTTCTCAGATCTGTAAATAATGTTATAATCTCATTGATTTCATTATATGCAGTTGAGTTTTCTACTGTGGAGTCTCTGAACTTTGTTAAGATCAAGATACCTAAACCGATCATAATACCAAACACAACAAGAGATTTTGCAATTCCTGTCAGCATTTGGAAGTTTCCAGTTTCATTTACAAACATAGAGTCTGCTTTTGCAACTGCCAATTCATGAGCGCAAACAGCATCGCTTTTCAGCTCTACCATTGCCCCAGCCATAGTTGATTTTAATGTCTCAAATACCATGATACATATTAATGGATTTGTAACATTTATATAAGATTTTGACAAAATGTCCTAAAGTAACAATGTAACATAGGAAAATAACATAAATCATGAAATTTATTATTTTTTAAGGAGGTTAAGATTTGATATTTTACTATGGAAAAGTTAAAACTATATTTGAAATCCAGTATTAAACAAGATGTTGAGGCGAACTTTAGGAAAGTCTATGGCGATGCCTGGGAAAAGGCATTCGAATTCTTCTATCCTTTATCGGAACATAAACTTGATTCTCTAGGTTCCAGTATTCGTAAAATTAGATTGCTTAAATATCATAAAGTAAGAAAAAGGTTATTGGGTACTAAAACAAAGGCGATGCCTGACTCTATATTAAGTCAATTACTAGACTTTTATAGTTCTGATGACAGAATTCATTTAGCAATCAATTTCCAATCTTATGAGGGCCTTAGAATTAATGATGAGATGCATTTGAAGCTGCCACAGATTGATTTAGAGCAAGGGATTGTTCATTGCTATAACCATAAAGTAGATCGTTGGTATGATGTGCCTATTGATAAGCATGTGGAAGCAGAGCTCAGAGCTTACTTAGATAAGTATATGCCTCAGATAAAAGAACATCATGATTATGTTTTCTTCACGAATGCAGTTGTTTCATCACATGAGCATTGGAGTCAGCAATATGTTAATAGAAAGATTGTTGAGGCTTTGAAGGAGTTGAAGCTCGAGAAAATATATGCTATTTCTAAGAGTGGACATAATCTAAATCTATTTACTTCGCATTCAGATAGAGGGCATGCAGGAACATACATTTTGAGAAAAACAAACGGAGATTATAGGGCCATGCAGATGATATTGGACCATATGCCTGAGAGCCTTAGCTCGACACTTCTTTATGAAGAGACTGATGAGAATAGATTGGTAAAAGTTATGAGGGATTAATTTATTTTAATTTTTTTATTTTTCATATCTTTTAATTATATCTTGAATATCTAAAACACAATCCTTAGGATTTTTTAAATCTATAACTTCTTTAATATTATCGAGAAGTTCTTTTTGAGCTTCTTTCCATATTTCTTCACCTGCCTCCCTTAAAGAGCCACCCATTACAATACCGCTACTTAAAGTTTTTGCAATATATTCTTTTTGTTTCTTATTAATCGACATTTTTAATAACAAATTGTATATCTGACATAATAATTTTTTTGAATAATTTGGTGGCAGTCTTCTCTCCGAATAATAATTTTAACTCTTCAATCCTTGCATCTTCCTCTGGAGTTGTGTCTATTGAATATGTACCCATAAAACATAGTGTTTAAATAAATTTATAAACTTATCGTTTAAAATTATGACAAAAACGCAAAGTATAATGACAAAAACACAAAAGTTTATAAAGAAATAAAAACTGAAACATATTAAGAACTCAGATTCAATCAAAAGCAATTAAGAATTTGGGGTTTGAAAACCACCTAATGAGACCTCCCGGACTTGAACCGGTAAGTAAAAGACCGCTTGAAACGGAGGTCTCGAAACTAAGTACTTCCAACACTTAGAGGTGGTTCTGAGCGATATGTTAAAATGATAACAGAACCTAATAATAAGCTAGATTCGTTTATTTATAAAAGTAACGATAAAAAGACAGTTAGAGACCTTTCTAAGCAAGAAAGAGAGAGTAGGATTACATCCTATGGTAAAAAAACATACGTGAACAAATTAATTAATTTGTTTGGAAATTTAAAGAATTCTGGTACTAGCTCATATTGGGTAGAGGTGTCAGAATGAAGACCTATAAAGTTTCTTCTCTTAAAGAGCTGCAAAAGATTTCAGATAAAGATTGTTCTTATTATAAAGTAGATGGACACTTAGAACTTACAGCTGAGTTTTTGATTGATAAATATCTTGAAGTAACTGGATATATCAAAGCAGGCGGGGGAATCGAAGCAGGCGGGGGAATCGAAGCAGGCGGGGGAATCGAAGCAGGCGAGGGAATCGAAGCAGGCGAGGGAATCGAAGCAGGCGGGGGAATCGAAGCAGGCGGGGGAATCAAAGCAGGC
>Ga0214472_10002084_pt1 | contig 21725 bp, 19 predicted proteins | sample RVTome_6_FD_207662 | JGI IMG/M metagenome (GOLD analysis project Ga0214472, IMG submission 207662) | Soil microbial communities from uranium-contaminated site in the Upper Colorado River Basin, Wyoming, United States - RVT140D175 | ecosystem: Environmental > Terrestrial > Soil > Contaminated >...
GGGTCGTCGTCTTGCCGACGGAACTTGGCCCGAACAGAACAAAAAACCGTCCCTCGGCCACGCTAAAGGATAAATCCGCAAGCGCGCGCACGCGGCCATAGGACTTGCTCACTCCCGACAAGCACAGTGCATCGGCAGAATTGTTTGCCATTTCCCGCTCGTCTCTCCCCAACTTGCGTTTTCAGACTATCCGGATGCACTCGAGTTGCAAGCAATCCAGTCCACTGTTTGGGCATGCGCCAACACAGCCGGCGTCAGGAGACGCCGGACGGAACGTTTCTTATTCCTTTGCGTTTTCCCATTTGCCGGTGCGCGCCGAACGCAGCACCGCGTCGGTCACGAGATCGGTCGCCAGCGCATCCTTGAACGTCGGAGCGGCCGGCTTGCCGGTGCCGAGACTCTCGATGAAGTCGGCGGCCTGGTGGACGAAGCTGTGCTCGTAGCCGATCTGCAGGCCGGGCACCCACCATTTGGCCATATAGGGATGGTCGCCATCGGTGACATGGATCGAACGCCAGCCGCGGGTGGTTCCCTCGTCGCGGTGGTCGAAATACTGCAGCCGGTGCAGGTCGTGCAGGTCCCAGAAGATCGAGGCGTTCTCGCCGTTGATCTCGAGCGTGTACAGCGCCTTGTGGCCGCGCGCATACCGCGTCGCCTCGAAATTGGCGAGCGAGCCGTTGTCGAAACGCGCCAGGAACAGGCTTGCGTCGTCGATGCCGACCTTTTCCTTTTTGCCCGTCAGGTTGTGGTGGCGTTCCTTGATGAAGGTTTCGGTAAGCCCCACCACCTTGTCGATGCCGCCGTTGAGCCACAATGCCGTGTCGATGCAGTGGGCGAGCAGGTCGCCGGTGACCCCGCTGCCGGCGACGTCGACATCGAGTCGCCAAAGGCCCTGACCGCCCTGCGGCAGGTCGGCGGAGATCGTCCAGTCCTGAAGGAACTTTGCGCGATAATGAAAGATCTTGCCGAGCTTGCCCTCGTTGATGAGCTGCTTGGCGAAGGTGACGGCGGGAACTCGGCGGTAGTTGTACCAGACCATGTTGGCGACCTTGGCCTTGTCCACCGCGCTCACCATCTCGCGGCTTTCGGCCGCATTGCGCCCCAGCGGCTTCTCGCACATCACCATCTTGCCGTTGGCGGCCGCGGCAAGCGCGATCTCCTTGTGCATGTCGTTGGGCGCGGCAATGTCGACGAGGTCGATGTCCTTGCGCTCGACCAGCTTGCGCCAGTCGGTTTCGGTCGATTCATACCCCCACTGCTCGGCGAAAGGCTTGAGCTTGTCGGCGTTGCGCGCACAGGCGGCCTTCAGCACCGGCTGATAGGGAAGGTCGAAGAAATGTGGCGCCTGGCAGAAGGCGTTGGAATGAGCCCGGCCCATGAAGCCGTAACCGATCATTCCGACATTGAGTTTCTTCTTCGCCATCACGCCGTCCATCCGTGCCGGTCGCGGACCTTGATGAGCGTGGCGAGGATGTCGTTCCAGGTGTTCTGCTTCAGCATGACCTCGTTGGGGAACATGCATCCGTCCCAGCAGATGTGACGGAACGCCTTGGTCTGTTCGCCATTTGCGTCGCGCAGCCAGTAGCCGGCGTGCTTGGGGATATCGAGACGGCCGTTGCGATCAGTCACCATGCAGTGGCGCCCGGTCTTGTCGTGATAGCCGAGGCCCTTCACCGTGCCGTCGTTCTGGGCGACGTGGAAATCGATCGTCGACGGGCGCAGCAGGGAAGTCATTTTCTTGAGCGCCTCGTCGAGCTGCTTCTTGTTTTTCCAGTCGAACTTGGCGGGCAGCAGACGCGCCTTCGGCGCATTGTAGCCCATGGTGTAGAGCAGGGTGTGGGCCATATCTGCCTGGAAGCCGATTGTCTGTGGCCGGTCGGTCGCTTCCAGCGTGTCGATCATCGCCTTCCAGGAATGCATGCCGCCCCAGCAGATCTCGCCCTCGGCGGCCAGCCGCTCGCCATGGTCGGCAGCAACGCTGCAAGCCTCCCGGAAGGTCTTGGCGATCTTTTTGGTATTGCCGGCCGGATCCTTCGCCCAATCGCTCGGGCTGCAAGCGGAATCGATCCGTACGATGCCCGACGGCCGTACGCCGAGCTCGCGCAGACGCCTGCCGAGATTGCACGACTTGCGGACGTTTTCGACGAACCGCTTGCGATCGGCTGCCGAGCCCATGGCCGAGCCGCCGCCAACCGGCGGCCAGACCGGGGAAACGATCGAGCCGATGGTCAGGTTTTTCGCAGCCACCTTGTCGGCGAGCCGCCTGATCTCGTCGTCGTCGCAGTCGATGTTGATGTGCGGCGGCACATGGAAAATATCGATGCCGTCGAACTTCACGCCATCCACTTCCGCCTTGGCCGTCAGGTCGAGCAGGACGTCCAGCTCGATACCGGGTTCGGAATCCGGCCCCTTGCCGACGAGCCCCGGCCACATGGCATTATGCAACTTTGGGAAGTTGTTCTTTGCCACTGCTTTCCTCCCGTATTTTTCTTCCCTCTGTGGCATCATAAGCGTGAACCGGGTTGTCTGTCCATAACTGTTATATTAGTATCTCAGATATGGGACCGACATTGCGTGGCATTCGGCTCGACCGCAGCAGCCCGCTGCGTGACCAGATCTATGCCGTGCTCCGTAGGCTTATCGTCACCGGCCGCGTACAGCCGGGCGAAGTCATCGACGAAAAGGCGATCGCCGCGCAGCTCGGCGTATCGCGCACGCCGGTCCGCGAAGCCGTCAAGAAACTGACCGATGAGCACCTGGTAGTCGTCGCCGCGCAATCGAGCACGCGTGCCTCCAACATCGATCCCCACGATGTCGAGCAGGCATTCGTCATACGCCGTGCGCTGGAAGTGGAAAGCGCGGGGCTGGCCAGCCGCCGTATCAGCCGGGCCGACATCGACGCCTTGAGCGACATACTTGCCTCCCACGCCCAGGCGATGCGACGCAAGGATTTTGGCGAAGCCATCGCCATCGACGACCGCTTCCATGCACGGATCGCCGAGATCAGCGGTATGCCGCGCCTGTGGCACGCGATCGAGATCTCCAAAGCGCAACTCGACCGTTGCCGCCACCTGATGGTGCCGCGAGCCGGCGAGGCCGCGGCCACGCTTTCCCAGCACCGGGCGATCATCAAAGCCCTCGCCACGAAGGATCCGGCGAAGGCGCAGCGCGCGATGGCCGATCATCTCGAGAAGAATTACGCCAACACGCGAAAGATGCTGGAGACCGAGCGTGTGGACCGCATTTTCGCCAGGCATAACGGACGAGCCAGCAGGAACGGCACGCGCTCTTAGACGGCACTTGGAATCCACGCAGGGCGATGCCGGCGAGCCTGCATCCGACGGTGTCTGTCTGTCCGTCCCAGGCATAGGCAATCTGCGCCGCACGGATGCTCGCGGCGATGCATCTTGTCGCCGTGAGCGCGAGTGTTCCCCCCGAACCTCCCGTGCCGCGGAAACGGCCAGCTCATTCTTTGTCTCGATTCCCCGGAGCACCACTCTTTTCCGATACCAGATCGTATACGGTATACGATTGCGCGAACACGAGCAATCGTGGTAGCGATGCTGGATGTCAAGAGACAAAAAATGCGCGGCTCATTCTCAAATCCATCGTCACACGCATCGGCGAACCAGTCCGAAGCAGAGAGTACTGCGATCCAGCGACCCGGCGGTCTGGCGGACGAGGTCTACGAGGCCATATTCAACCAGCTGATGTCCCTGAAGATCGCACCCGGAGCGCGGATTACCGTGGACAACCTTGTGCGCGAGTTCAGCGTTTCCCATACGCCCATCCGCGAAGCGCTCGGGCGCCTGGAAGGCGAAGGTCTGGTGGTCAAGACGCACCTGGTCGGCTACAGCGCCGCCCCGCAGATTTCCAGGCGCCGGTTCGATGAGCTCTACGAGCTTAGGCTCCTGCTGGAGCCGCATGGCGCGCGTCGCGCCGCGCTTGCCATGAACGACGAGCGCCTTGCCATGCTGCGCGAGGCTGCGGGCGTGATGGGGCGGCGCGAAGGCGGCGACGAGCGCAAGCGCTATTCGGCCTTCGCACGCCAGGATGCGGTGTTCCATGACCTGATCATGAAACTTGCCGGCAACGAACTGATCCGCGCGACGCTAGTTCACCAGCACACGCACTACCACATCTTCCGCCTGATATTTCACGCACGGGTAACCGAAGAGGCGCTTGACGAACACGAGACGCTGCTAGCAGCATTCGCAAGCAGGGACGCCGATGCGGCCGAGCAGGCCATGCGCGTTCACATCGAGCGCTCGCGCGACCGCCTGTTGCCCGCATTCGATTGAATTTGGGAGACGAATTGGCTCCGCCGCAACGCAGGGCTAAGAAATTTCGAGCAATCCGGCTTGAATGAAAAGGGAGAGGCGTATCATGCCAGGCAAGAAGATCCTGATGCTGACCGGCGAATTCACCGAGGAGTACGAGATTTTCGTGTTCCAGCAGGGGATGGAGGCGGTCGGTCACACCGTGCACGTGGTCTGCCCGGACAAGAATGCCGGCGACAAGATCCAGACGTCGCTGCACGACTTCGAAGGCCACCAGACCTACACAGAAAAATACGGACACTTCGCCGATATCAACAAAACCTTTTCCGAGGTGAATCCCGAACAGTACGACGCGGTCTACTGCGCCGGCGGCCGCGGCCCCGAATACATCCGCACCGACAAGCGCGTGCAGGCGATGGTGCGCCATTTCCACGAAGCCAAGAAGCCGATCTTCACGATCTGCCACGGCTGCCAGATCCTGATGGCCGTACCAGGGGTGCTCAAGGGCAAGAAACTTGCCGGTCTCGGCGCTTGCGAGCCGGAGATCACCGCGGTTGGCGGCACCTACATCGATGTCAAGCCGACGGAAGCCTATGTCGACGGAACGATGGTCTCGGCAAAAGGCTGGACCGGACTCGCGGCCTTCATGCGCGAATGCCTGAAGGTGCTCGGCACCGAAATCAGGCACAGCGACACGCCGGTCTCTGCACAACCGGAAGCAATCCGTCTTAAACAGCGGGCGTGAATCGGCGGACCGGACCGGCTTACGTACGGGGTGGACGCATTCCACCCCGTCGGCAGGCAACGAGTCTGGGGTTGCAAACGCCCACGACGGCTGCACCCTGACCCAATCGGCCCGACGTTAATCCACCTGAGTCGCAACGTCGGCGTCAGACGTTTCGGCCAAGATGGTTCAAGACCGCATCGGCAATTACCGACGAGACACGGACATTGGATTCACGGGTAACGCCGCCAATGTGCGGTGTCAGGATCAGATTGGTAATGCTGGCAAATTTCTTGCCGGCATTGGCGGTCAACGGCTCGGACTCGAATACGTCGAGCGCGGCGCCCGCAATCTTGCCTTCGCGAAGCGCTTCGACGAGGGCAGCTTCGTCGACCACGCCCCCGCGCGCCGCGTTGATGAGAACGGCTTGTCGCTTCATCCGGGCGATCGCCTTGGCATCGATGAGGTGGCGGGTGTCATCGGTCAACGGAACATGCAGGCTGACGATATCGGCTTCGGCAAGTAGATCGGCGAAGTCGCGGCGCCCGGCCATTGCCCATGCCGGATGCAGATCCGGCAGGAACGGGTCGTGCGCCAGAACCTTCATGCCAAGGGCCACCGCCAGTTCGGCCGTCTCCTGCGCGATCGCGCCGAATCCGACCAGGCCGAGCAAGCGGCCGGATATTTCGGCGCCCATCAGCTTCTCGCGCGGCCATTTTCCCGCGGCGACCTCGCGCGACGACAGATAGGCGCCGCGAACCAGCATCATCGCGGCCGCTAGCACATATTCTGCAACCGCGCGGTTGCTGGCGCCGGTCGCGGGATAAACGGCGATCTGGCGCGCCTTGCAGGCTTCCAGGTCGATATTGTCGAGGCCGACGCCGAGTCGTCCCACGCAGCGCAATCCGGGCCCCGCCGAAAGCAGTCCGCCGTCCACCCTGGTACGGTTGCGCACAATCAATGCCGAGGCATCGTGGAGCAGTTTCCCGATCCTGCCCTGGCGGTCCGCCAATGTCGGATCGTAATGCGTTGCATGGCGCTGCGACAACCTGGCGACGGCGGCTTCATCCATGAACTCGGTGATCACGATTTCAGCCATTCGCAGCCTGCCCGCATCTTCCGCTAAAGTCCGGTAGCGCGACGGCGTTGCCGGTGCGCGCCGATTCCTCGGCGGCCGCCCCGACCGCAACCGCAATCAGCCCGTCTTCGATTCCGACTTCCGGTGCGCCACCTTGGCGGACCAATTCGAAGAATTTTTGGTGTTGGAAGAAGGTCGAGCCGTGATGATCGCCCGCCGCAAGGATCGCTCCATCGACCTCGACCGGTCTGCGGATTTCGGTCTTCGTTGCTCGCGATGAAATCGCGATCTCCGAATGCCGTTCCTTGCCGTCCGGCGCAAAGCGGGCGGGACCGGGAATCATTGCGTCGATGCGCGCTTCGTCGCCGGTTGCGCTGATGACCTCCTGCCAATAGGAGCCCTCGGCGAACATGCAAAGATCGAGCATGCCGCGCACGCCATTGGCGAAGTCGACGACGACGAATGCGTTGTCGATGATGTCCGGCCGCCGGGTGTCGTAGCGCTCATCGAGAAAATTGACGTCCATGGCGCCCGAAGCGTAGACGCGCACTGGCTCGGATTTGGCCACCAGGCGCATCAGGTCCCAGAAGTGGCAGCATTTCTCGACCAGCGTGCCGCCGGTGTTGGCGTTGAACCGGTTCCAGTTTCCGACCTTCTTCAGGAAAGGGAACCGGTGCTCGCGAATCGCCAGCATTCGCAGTCGTCCGGCATGCCCGGCTTCGACCGCCTTCAGCAGTTCCTGGACCGGCGGCATGTAACGGTATTCCATCGCCACCCACACCGGCGCCGTTCGTCCTTGGGCGAGGGCGGCAATCTCGCGGCATTGGTCGACCGTGATGCACAGCGGCTTCTCGACCAGGATTGGCAGTTTGGTCTTCAGAAGTTCCTTCAGGATCGCGTGATGGGCATGGTTGGGTGCCGCGATCACGAGCGCGTCGCAGAGCTTGGCGTCGATCATCTGACGATAGTCCGCGAAGGCCACGCATTCGCTGCCGGCAAGTTCCCGCGCCTGCCCGCGCATATCGTCGTCGGGATCGGCGACGGCAACGACCTTTGCGCCTGCGATCAGCTTGAGGTTACGGATATGCTCCTGGCCCATCATGCCCGAGCCGACAATTCCGTAGCGCAAGTTCATGTTGGCACTCACAATTCGAGGACAGGGAGGCCAAGCGCGGCGGCGACTTCGCGCAGCGCTGCACGGTGGTCGCCATAGGCGAGCGCCATGTGATGTTCGAGGCCACTCGCGATGATCTTTTCCGCCATTTCCACGGCAGGCGTATCGAAGCGCACCACGCCTGATGTGCCAGCGAAGCAGTTCGGCCGGTCGAGCATCTCTCCGCCGGATATGACCATCTGCTGGCCACCGTGGGCCTGGCTGATGCGCGCGAATGTAACGCGGCCGGGCTTGAGCGCAAATTCGAACAGCAGCGGCATTCTTCGATTGGAGTGGATGGTCGCCGTCGCCTCACCGTTACGCATCGAAGCCGGCGCCTGCCCACAATGCCAGACGACGCCGGTATTGTCGTCGGCGTCGAGATCGACCAGGTCGCTCAAAAATACCGGCGCGTCGGCGACGCGCTGCAAGACGATCTGGGTCAGCGCGCCGTAGACGTCTGCCTCGCAAGCGCATGGCGTGCGCGTCTCGCCCATGATCGAAACCGGGCCGCATACCGCACCGCCGTATTCGGTGAAGGCCTCGGGCCAGCACCGTATCGCGAAGGCGTCGAAGTTTTCGGCGGCGCGGATCTCGTCAAGCGCCAGCTTCAGATCGAGTGAGCGCTGCAATTGCTGTGCGTCGACGGCGTCGAGGCCGTCCGTATAGGCGGAAATGTCATTGCGCAATTGTTCCCGCTGCTGGCGGCGGTCGCCTGCCCGCGCTGTTTCGAACAACCGGTTCAGCGGGATTTCGGTTACCTCGACGCCGGCAAGCATCGTCAGTTTCTGGCGGTCATAGTGGCATGTGTCGAAGCCAGCCGGCGGCTCGCCGATCCGGCCGATCCGGGTTCCATGGAGCGACCCGGCGATCTGGCGGGCGGCCGGTCCGGCCGCCGCTTGCACGGGCTTGCCGGAAATGCGGCCGGCCCTACGGCTGCCACCAAGCAAAGCTGCGATCCTTTCGTCAATTCCCGGTACCGCGGGATCGGCGTAGAGCCAGGAAAAATCCCGTTTGATCCGGCCAAGGGCATGGCTCGCGAGATTGAGGCCGCAAAAGGAATTGAGCCGCAACCTGCCGCCATTGCGCGACTCCGGGATCGCCCAAATGCCCATCGGCCCGTGGAACCGTTTGGCGATCTCGCTCGTAAACGCCGCATCGGTAAACGTGACCTGCAGGACGAGCACCAAATCGGGCGCACCGGCGAGGACGTCGTTCGATGCCGTCTTTGCCTGATCGACATCGAGCAGCAGCGACCGGGGACCGATCATCGCCACGCCGGCATGATCGAGCGCGGCAAGCATCGCCGCGAGGTTTGCCTCCGCGAAAGGAACATCGAAGGTTGACCGGCCTAGCGGCAGGATTGCCAGGGTTCGCGGCATGCCTCACGTTTCCGGATGGACCGAGCGCCATTCAGCACCCACAGGCTCGCTTGATTGTGCGTCGTGCATCATTCGCATTTCAGCGCCCGGGTTGCGATGAATTCCTCGACTTCGTCGCGTCTCGGCGCGCCATTGCGGCCGCCGAACCGTGTGCATTTGATGGCTGCCGCCGCATGTGCGAAACGTACCGCCTCCGGCGCGGTCGCGCCTTCGCCGAGCCGCAACGCAAAGGCGCCGTGCCATGTGTCGCCAGCGGCCAGCGTATCCAGGGCATCGACGCGGTAAGCTGGCGCATGGTGCAGACGATTGCCGTCGAGCCAGTAGGCGCCGTTCTCGCCATCGGTGACGCAGACCCAGGCCGGCAAGTCGGCTGCCGCCTTGCGTAGGCCTGCCTCAATGTCGCTGCTGCCGGAAAGATCCGCGAGCCCTTGCGCCGAAAACGCGACATGGCTGGCAAGTTTCAACGCCGCCGCGGCTTCCTGAACCGGAGCCTCGGCATCGAGTATTCCAGCAATTCCGCGTTGGCGCGCCAACTCCATTGCGGCGAGCGCCCCGCGTGGCCAGCGCGTATCGGCCAAGACCGCGTCGATTGCCGAATAGCGATTGTCGGCGATCCACTCAGCCGAATCCTGAGCGTCGATGTCGCGATAGTTGACGATTTGCCGATCGCCGGCGTCGGTGACGAAGACACTGGAAAACGACGAGCGCCGTCCGGGAAATTGCCGCGTCAGCCCGCAATCGACACCCTCCCGCTCAAGGTCATCGAGAATCAGCCGGCCGACGACATCGTCGCCGAGGCGGCTTGCCAATACTGCCCTGCCGCCAAGCCGCACGACCGCGACTGCGGCGTTGGCCCCGCCGCCACCGCCTGAAACGATCGCATCGCTGGCCCGATATTTTTCCGCTTGCCGCGGCAGGGCGGTGAGCCGGAATATGAAATCGAGGACGGAGACGCCTGCAACAAGGATGGTCGCGCGAGATTGAACCTGCATATCGCCCAATGTGCCATGGCGCAGCGCTACGCGCGGCGATCACCCTACTGCTTCTGGAACGCCGGCAGGACATGGATTACGTCCTCCGGTCGCTCCTCGCCAATCCTATTAGCCCACTTGCCGACACTTGCGAACGGGCCGATGACCGCACAGCCGAGGATATTTCACGACCAAATCGACGTCATGGCGCAACTCGCGTCGCTGACTGCCGCTCGACCAGATTGCACGCCAACTCGATGCGTCGGGGCGGCAGCGGGTCGCCGCCGAAGCCCTCCAGAAGCAGTTTCAGCGCGACGGCGCCGATTTCGCGCATCGGGATGTGCATGGTCGTAAGCGGGGGCTTGTGAAAGGCCGCTTGCGGGAGGTCGTCCATGCCAACGACGGAAACGTCGTCCGGGACTTTCAGGCCGGCCCGATCGACCCCCATCGCAGCGCCGAGTGCAAGGCTGTCGCCGGCTGCAAGCACGGCGGTGAAATCGAGGCCTTTGGTTGCAATTCGTTTGTGGAGGGCCTCAGCGGCAAGCTCGGGCAGCCAGTCGGAAACTTCGAGGACCAAGGATTCCGGCGCATCGACCGCGGCATCGCGAAGCGCGTCGCGCCATCCCTCGAGCCTTCGCTCGATGGTGCGCCGGCCGCGCCGCATAAGGAACAGGATTCTGCGGTGGCCGAGCCCCAGAAGGTAGTTGGCCGCCATGCGCGCCGCCGAGCGGTTGCAGGGCGTCACGCTGGAAAGGCGCATCGCCGGATCGTCGCCGTTGACCAGTACGATCGGTTTGCCAAATCCGCCCGCGAGCGTAAGCACGCTTTCGTCGTCGAGGGTAAGAAACAGGCAGCCGATCACGGCAGCGTCCGCTTCTGCATCCGCCAGCAGCGCGATCTCCTCTTCCGGGCTGGCGACGGGCCGCGTTTCGATTTCCACGCCGAGATTGCGCGCTCCTTCGTTCAATCCCTCGAGCACGTGGAAATTGAACTGGTTGCGCACATAGTCGACCATGGCGACGCTGCTCGCCGCCAGGATGACCTTGCGTCCAGCTACCGAATTCGGAACCGCATAGTTCATCGCCCTGGCGGTTTCGATAATGCGGATGCGCAATGCGCCTTCGACGCCTTTGATGCCCGCCAGCGCCCGCGAAGCAGTGCTGATCGACACCTGGCAGCGGGTCGCCACGTCCTCCAGTCGTACCTTGCGGCTCGGCCGCCCGCGCTTTCCCAAGACGTTCATCGACTGCGTCTCCTCGCTGCAATATTTCGCATATTGCAAAAAATTTTCATGTTGCGCAAGAAAATTGGTTGTGGAAAGCTCCGTCTGGTTTTGCGCAGCATCGGGAGGAAGCGTGCGGCCGACAGCTTCACAAATGGAATCGCGGCTCCAGCGACTGGTCGATGGCATGACCGGGCTGCGCCATGACGGCCGATTCGACGAGCCGAACCTCGATGGTTCGCCGGGCGACTATGTCAGCTTCGACAGTTGGGAATGGCCGCAAGGCGTCGGCCTGTACGGCCTCTTGCGGCTGTGGCAGCAGAGCCAGAATCCGAGCCTTCTGAAAATGATGGAGGACTGGTTCGGCCGGCGCATTGCAGCTGGCCTGCCGCCGGTCAATGTGAATACTTCCGCGCCGATGCTGGCGCTGTCGCTTCTGTGGAAGGAAACGCAGTCCGATCGCTGGGAAGCGCCCCTGGCCGATTGGGCCGAGCAGATGGTTCACCAATTGCCGCGCACGCCGGAAGGCGGCTTCCAGCATGTCGTCTCCGACAAGATCAACGACGGCGAGCTCTGGGACGACACGCTTTTCATGGCGGCGCTATTCATGGCGGCCTACGGACAAGCATCGCAGCGGATGGAATATGTGCGCGAAGCCGAGCGCCAATTTCTTGTCCATGCCCGCTATCTTGCCGATCCGCACTCCGGATTGTGGTTTCACGGATGGACATTCGCCGGCCGCCACAATTTCGCCCGGGCGCTTTGGGGACGCGGCAATGCCTGGATCACGATCGGCATCCTCGATCTGCTCGATCTTGCGACGATCGCAGAGCCAATCCGCGGCTACCTGCTCGGCATTCTGACGACGCAGATCGAGGCCTTGCTGAAATTGCAGGCTCCGTCCGGGGCTTGGCATACGCTCCTCGACGATCCGGCAAGCTATGAGGAACTTTCGGCGACTGCCGGCTTTGGCTACGGGCTCCTGAAGGCATCGCGGCTCGGGATCGGTCCGGCACAATGCCGCGAAGCCGGCTTGAAAGCCCTCGGTGCTGTTCTTGCGAATATCGACGACAATGGTGTGCTCCGGAACGTTTCCTACGGCACGCGCATGGGCCACGATCTGCAATTTTATCGTGACATCCCATTGCAGGCGACCGGCTACGGCCAGGCCCTTGCCATCCTTTGCCTGGCCGAAGGCTTGCGCCATGTCGGCGACAAGGCGGAGGCGGCCTGACCATGCGCATTTGCTACGGCGCCGGACCGGAAGAAATCGACCGTCTCGACACGAGCGGCCTGCGGTCGCGCTTTCTCGTTGCCGGGTTGTTCAAGCCCGATGCCCTTGAACTGGCCTATACCCACATCGACCGGATGATTGTCGGCGGGGCCTGTCCGACCGGTCGCCCGCTCTCGATCGACGGTGGCAAGATCGTCGGTACCGAGCGCTTTTTCGACGCCCGCGAAATGGGCGTGGCCAATCTCGGCGGGCCTGGCGCCGTGGAGATCGACGGCAGGAAATTCGCCTTGGCCAACCGTGACGTGCTTTATGTCGGGCGCGGCGCCGGAAAGGTGACGTTCACTGCCAATGACCCGGCGAATCCGCCGCGCTTCTACCTGAACTCGGTTCCGGCAGGCGCTGACCACCCACATCGCCTGATCGCCAGGGCCGAGGCCAAGCCGCTGGAACTCGGCGAGGCCGCGCGCGCAAACCAGCGCCGCCTGGCGATGTACATTCACCCGGAAGTGGCGCCGTCCTGCCTGCTGCTGATGGGGATCACCGATCTGGCCCCGGGCAGCGTCTGGAACACAATGCCGCCGCACGTCCACGAACGGCGCATGGAGGCGTATTGCTATTTCGATCTGGCGGATTCCGACCGTGTCATCCACGTCATGGGCCGGCCCGACAATACCCGCCATCTGATTGTCGCCGACAGCGATGTCGTGCTGTCGCCGGCCTGGTCGATCCACATGGGCAGCGGCACCGGCCCCTACGCTTTCGTCTGGGGCATGACCGGCGAAAACCAGGCCTATAACGACGTTACACCCGTCGCCGTGAGGGAATTGCGCTGATGGCTGCGGCAACTAGGATCATTCCCGCGCAACGGTTGCGACGCCCGCTGCATTCCGGCGCACCGGTCGTCTACTGGCAACTCGGGGCCATGCAGGAAAGCCGCTACGATGTCGCCGACCGGCCGATGGCCGGGGAGATGGATCCATTCTTTTTCCTGACCAAACACAAGAATTTCATCCCGCACGAATATCCGTCCCGCACGCAATTCGCCGCCGAACGGCGCGAACGTCGTCCGTCGCTCCAAGGCGAGTTCGCGCCGACGCGCACCTGGTTTCCGTTTTCCTCGCCGCGCGTCGACCTGTCCGGGTTCTGGTTCCGGCCGACCGTGCTCGGCACCTGGGCCCGGACCCTGATCGAGGCGGAGGCGACCGCAATCGCAACGTTCCGCCTGCGCACCTGCGGTGGCGCGATGCTGTTAGTCAACGGCGCCGAAGCCGGATGGATGGCGCCCTACCGGCGCAATCTCGAATCGGAAGCGCAATTCACGGTGCGATTGAGCCGCGGCGAAAACGAGATTCGCGTCTGGTTCGACGATCTCGCCGAACGCGATGCCCGATACTACTTCCAGCTCGACTATCTCTCCGGCCCGAAGGTCGCGCAGGCTTTGCCGATATCCATCGACTCACTGGTCGCCGATGCGATTGAAGCCGCACTCGAGAGCATGCATTTCGAACTGCCGGCATACGTCGCCGGCGAAGTGGCGCTCAGGATCGACCGGGCGCTGGCGGTCGACGCAGAAGTCGAAATCCGCGTCGAAGGCGACTTCATGTCGATCGAGCCACCCACCGCGCTTCACCGGAACCTGCCGGCCGGTGCAAACCGGATCGCGATCGCCGAAGCCGCGGAACTGCCCGCCGATTTCCGGCATTTCAAGGTGAGCATCGGTGTCGGCGGATTTTCGGCTTCCCGCGTGTTCGGCGTCGAAATTTGCCATGCGCATCGCCAGGGTAGGGCGCCGAAGACCCTTGCCGCGCGCATCGACGAAGCGCTACGCGAAGTTGCCGGCCATGCCGAAACCGACACAGTACGTGCGCTGGCCCGCCTTGCGCTCGGCAAGACTGGCGAGGAAACCGACGCAATGATCGAAGCGGCGTTGCCGCCGATCGAGGACTGCCACGACTGCGCCGATTTCATCCTCGTGCCGTTGCTGTGGAGTCGCAAGGCATACGCTGATGGCATCTCGCCGGAATTGCGCGAGCGCATCGACAAGGCGATCCTGAATTACCGCTTCTGGATGGATGAGCCCGGCAACGACGTCCAGTGGTACTTTTCCGAAAACCACGCATTGCTGTTCCACACCGCTGCCTATCTGGCGGGCGACCTTCTTCAGCACGCGCGGTTCGTGCGCTCCGGCCGCAGCGGCGCCGAACAATCGGCCGTCGGCGCTGCCCGCGTGCGCGCGTGGCTCGACCACTTCGAGAAATGGGAAATGGCGGAATTCAATTCCGCTCCGTATTTCCCGATCGACCTCAAGGGTCTGTGCATCCTCCAGGCCCTGGCGCCGGACGCGGATATTTCACGCCGCGCCGGCGCCGCCATTCTGCGCCTTCTGGAGATCGTCGCCCGCTCTGCTCATCACGGCTTCCTGACCGGCGCGCAGGGCCGCTCCTATGAACATACCCTGCGCGCGAGCCGATCGCTCGAATTGTCCGGCATCGCCCGCATGCTCTGGGGAACGGGATTCTACGGAAAGCGTTTCCATGCCCTGCCGCAACTCGCGCTCTGCCTGCGCGATCACGGCCTTGCAGCGCCGGCGGAACTGGCCGCAATTGCCTCGGTGCCCGACGACAGCGCCTGGGAATGGGCCTTCGCCCAGGGTCAGAACGGGTTCGCCAAACTCTACCACTACAAGACGCGCGGTTTCGCGCTTGGCACGGCGGCGGCTTACCGCTGGAACGAATGGGGTTACCAGGAAAACATCCTGCACCTTCGGCTCGGCGCCGATCCGGACGCACAAATCTGGATCAATCATCCCGGCGAGGTGCTGCAATCGGGTTTTGGCCGTCCGTCCTATTGGGGAGGCTCGGGAACGCTGCCGCGCGTCCAGCAATACCGGGCGCTTGCCGTCCTTGCGTTCGATTGCGCCGCCGAGCAGCCCGATTTCACGCATGCCTGGTTTCCGGCGGCGGTGTTCGATCAATCCAGCGTGCGCGGGAGCTGCGCGTTTGCCCGACGCGATGGTGCATATGCGATGCTGAAGACCGACGGCCGCTTCGAGCAGGTTGTATCGGGACCGACGGCAAATTGCGAACTTCGCGTCGCCGGACATCGCTGCCTTTGGATTGTGCGCTCCGGTGACGATCGCGACGCAGGGTCGCTCGACGATTTCCGAAAGCGGTTCGAAAGCCTGGTCGTTCGCCATGGATCGGACGGTGAATGGTTTGTCGATGATCCGGAATACGGGACGGTACGGTTTTTCGCGGACGGCAAGGTTGCGGCCGAAGGCCGGCTGCTCGATCCGTCGCAATGGACGATTCGCGGCACGGCGCTCAATCTGGCGCGACCGCGGGAGAAGGCGGGCAATGTCGCCTGATCGGCAGCATTCGCGCAGGCTCGCGCAAGGAGTTTCACACTGACGGACCAATGTCCGCAGCAATGCAGGAGGAGAACATGAAAACAAGAAAAACGTTCCTGGCGGCGTTCGCCGCCGGACTGCTGGCTTCGACGGCCGCATTGGCCGGCGACGTTCGCGTCATGTGGTATTCGGACGGGGTCGAGGGCGAGGTCATTCAGGACCTCCTCAACCGCTTCATGAAAGACAACCCCGACATCAACGTGACGCTCGACAACGTCGCCTACAAGGTCATCCAGGAGCAGTTGCCGATCCAGCTCGAATCCGGACAAGGTCCCGACATCGCACGCGTCACCAACATCAAGGAGTTGGCGGCCCATTGGCTCGACCTGCGGCCGCTGGTCGCCGAAGCGAAATACTGGGAAGCGAATTTCGGCGGGCAGGCAGACTGGATGCGCCCGGACGGTTCCGACGCCATCACCGGCTTCATGACGCAACTGACCCTGACCGGCGGCTTCGCCAACAAGACGCTTTTCGAGCAGGCCGGCGTTGCGGTACCGGATGAAAAAGCGACCTGGGACGACTGGGTGAATGCCTCCGCGCAGGTGATGAAGAGCCAGAAGACGGCCGCCGCGTTCGCGATCGACCGTTCCGGCCATCGCGTTTCGGGTCCAAACGTGTCCTACGGTGCCAATTACATTGCCGAGGACGGCAAACCTCGACCGGTCGACGACGGCGTCAAGGCGTTCTGCGGCAAGCTGGTCGGCTGGGTCGCCGACGGCCTGATGCTGAAAGAGACCTGGGTGTCGGCGGCGGGCTCGACCTATCGTGCTGCGGCCGACGATTTCATCAACGCCCAGATCCCGTACTACTATTCTGGCAGCTGGCAGATCGCCAACCTCTCGACCAAGATCGGCGACGGCTTTGACTGGGTCGCGACCGGGTCGCCTTGCGGCACCGCCGGCTGTTCCGGCCTGAAGGGCGGCGCGGCGCTGGTCGCGATCAAATACACCAAAAACCCGCAGGACGTTGCCAAGGTCATGGACTACCTGGCGCGCGAGGACGTGGTCAAGGAATTCAGCGAACGCACACTGTTCCTTCCCGCGCATAAGGGCGTCGTCGAGAAAGGCGGACTCAAATGGGTGACCGACGACAAGAACGTCGGCCCGGCGCTTGACGCATTCGTCAAGGCTTCCAGCCAGACCCTGCCGTCCTCGGACGCGCTGCCCGCGTGGAAATGGGCGTCGGCCTATTACGGCGCGCTGGCTACCCGCATCAGCCAGGTCATGGCTGGCGAAATGACGCTTGCGGACGCCTGGGGAAAGATCGACCAGGACATCGCTGACAAAGTCGCGCAGTAGTGCAGTGACGGCGCTAGCCACAACCAGGCAAAGGATCGGCGCGGTCATTGCCGCGCCGGTCAAGTTGCTGGCATCGCTCGCCAACGCGCCGCTGAGCTATCTGCAGCGAAAGACAGGCACGAGCGGCATGGCCGCGTTTTTCCTGTTTCCGAACATGGCGATCTTCGGCGTGTTCGTGCTCGTGCCGCTCGTCATGAATTTCCTCTATTCGGCGACTTCCGGTTCGGCATTCTTCCTCGCCGACCGCACCTATGTCGGCGCCGAACAGTATCGGCGGCTGCTCGACTGCGTGAACTATCTCGATCCATCGACCTGCCGCGAAGACCTGTTCTGGAAGGCGGTGCGCAACACGGGGCTGTTCGTCGTCCTGCAAGTGACGATGATGACGTTCGTTTCGATGGTTACGGCGCTGATCCTCAACCGCGAGATCGTGGCGCGCGGCTTCTGGCGCGCGGTCTTTTTCTTCCCCGTGCTGTTGTCCCCGGTGGTCGTTGGCCTGATCTGGCGCTGGATCCTCCAGCGCGAAGGCCTGCTCAATTACGTGATCTATCAGTTCGGCGGCGTGCCCCACGAATGGCTGACCGACCGCTTCTGGGCGTTCTCGGCCGCCATCGGCGTATCCGTCTGGGCGCATATGGGGTTCTACACGTTGATCCTGCTCGCCGGCCTCCAGGCGATCCCGCGCGATCTCTATGAGGCGGCCGAAATGGACGGCACGAAGCCGTCGCGCGTGTTCTGGCGCATCACCTTGCCCATGCTGATGCCGAACCTGCTAGTCGTGATCGTGCTGTCGCTGATCCGGGCGGTCCAGATTTTCGACGAGGTCTACGTCTTGACCGGTGGCGGGCCGGGCACCTCGACGCTCTATCTGACGCAATACGTCTACGAGGTCGGGTTTGCCTCGCTGCTCCGCAATCCCGGGCTGGCAGCAGCCGCCTCGATCCTGATGGGCCTCGTGCTGGTGGTGCTGACGCTGGTCCAGCTTCAGCTCGGCCGGCGTAACGAGGCCAAGGGGGCGCGCGAATGAACCGGGCGCTCGCATTCCTCACGCGCCGTCGCGGCGGCGCCGGCTGGCACTGGACCGACATCGTCGCCTGGGTGTGGCTGATCGCCGGCACGGTCCTCATGTTCGGGCCGGCAGTGTGGCTGGTCGGGTCGTCGTTCAAGACGCCGGCCCAGCTGGCCGAATTCCCCCCGACGATCCTGCCCTATGTCAACCAGCAAACGGCCGTGGAAGGCCATGACAAGCCGCTGACGCTTTATACGGCGACATTGCCCGACGGCACGCGCAAGGTGCTGGCCGAGATCCGGCGCGTCGGCATCGTTTCGCAGATGGTCGACCCGGAAAATCCCGGCGAGATCGTCCGCGTCAACATCGCCGATCGCAAACCGGTGCGCGAGATCGGTTTCGCCCTCAACAACTATGTGGAGCCGCTCGAGAAGAACGATTTCCTGCTCTACCTGCGCAATTCGGTGTTCGTCACCGTGATGGCGACGCTGATTACGCTGCTGACCAATTCGATGGCGGCGTTCGCACTGTCGAAATACCAGTTTCGCGGCCGCGAGGTGGTCATGCTGCTGATCGTCGGCACGTTGATGGTACCGCTGTCGGTGGTGCTGGTGCCGCTCTATTCGGTCGTCAACGCCGTCGGCCTGTTCGATTCGCTGTGGGGCGTGATCCTGCCAACCGTGGCGACGCCAACCGGCGTGTTTCTATTGCGCCAATACATGCTGACCATTCCCGACGAGTTGCTCGAGGCCGCTCGGATGGACCATGCTTCGGAATGGCAGATCTACTGGCGCATCATCTTGCCGCTGACAGCGCCGGCGCTCGCCGTCCTCGCAATATTTTCGGTCGTCTGGCGCTGGAACGACTTCCTGTGGCCGCTGGTCGTGCTTTCGCGCAAGGAACTCTACACGTTGCAGGTCGGCCTCAACACCTATGCCGGAGAATTGAACGTGCAGTGGCACTTCATCCTGGCGATGACGGTCGTGACGATGATTCCGGTCGTGCTCGTGTTCGTGTTCCTGCTGTGGTTCATCACGACCGGCATCGCCGGCTCCGGGCTGAAATAGGATTTGCAGAATATGAGCCGGATCACGCTTTCCAATATCGACCGCAGTTTCGGCCGTGTCGACGTTCTGCACGACATCAATCTCGACATCGTTGACGGCGAGTTCGTCGTCTTCGTCGGCCCGTCCGGTTGCGGCAAGTCTACGCTGTTGCGGCTGATCGCCGGCCTCGACCGGCCTACCGCCGGGACGATTGCCATTGACGGCAAGGACGTCACCCGCGTGGCCGCTGCCGACCGCGGCCTCGCCATGGTGTTCCAGTCCTACGCGCTCTATCCGCACATGAGCGTCCGCCAGAATCTTGCCTTCGGCCTCGAGAATATCGCCATGCCGAAGGCCGAGATCGACGCGCGCATTGCCGAGGCCGCGCGCATGCTGGAAATCGCGCCCTATCTCGACCGCCGCCCCGGCCAGCTTTCCGGCGGCCAGAAGCAGCGCGTCGCGATCGGCCGCGCGGTGGTGCGCAACCCCACAGCCTTCCTGCTGGACGAGCCGTTGTCGAACCTAGACGCGGAACTGCGCATCAGCACGCGCGCCGAGCTGGCGGCGCTGCACAAACGCCTTGCGACGACGATGATCTATGTGACGCACGACCAGGTCGAGGCGATGACGCTGGCCGACCGCATCGTGGTTTTGCGGGCCGGGCGCATCGAACAGGTCGGCAGGCCGCTCGAACTCTACAATACTCCGGCAAACCTGTTCGTGGCGGGTTTTATCGGAGCGCCGCGGATGAACCTCATTCCGGTCACGATCCGCTCGGCGACGCGGACCAGGGTTACAGCCGACGGGCCTGACGGCGCTTCGTTCACCGTATCGGCGAACGGCGCCGCGCTACATGCCGGCGACAAGGCGACGCTCGGCATCCGGCCGCACAATATCGGGCGGGCGGTCAAGAGCGGGAAGGGGGTGTCCGCGCAGATCACCCTCGTCGAGGCGCTCGGCCCGGAGACGGTCGTGCACGCGGAAGTCGGCGACGGGAACAGGCTCGTCGCGGTCATGGACGGCCAGGATCGGCTGGCGAGCGGCGACAGGCTCAGGCTGCACTTCGATGCCGACCGGCTTCACCTCTTCGATGCGGCGGGCTTGCGCGTCCCGCGGGCTCAGGCGGGCGCAAGGTGAGTGCGGAAGAATTGCAGCATCATCTGGCGCGTGATCGGCGTCTCGCGGTGGCCGTCATTGGCGTCGCGATGAACGATCAGACTGTCCGGGGCGCCGGCTCGCGCGTACGCAGCCCGCGTCTGTTCGAGCGCAATGTCGACAGCCGCCGGCGGCGTAAGCGGATCGAGATCGCCGATACAGATCAGTTGCGGTCGCGGCGCGATCCTTCCCGCGATCTCGCCGTTTCCGGCGATTTCGAGCAGGCCTGGAACGGTGAGGTAAATGCCGTGCAGGTCGTGCGCTCCCGCTTCGATCAGCTTGCCGAAATCGGCATAGCAGCAAAGATGGGTGATGCACCCGATGCGCGGCTCGACCGCGGCAAGCCAGTAGCCAAGCGTCGCGCCCATCGAAATTCCGAATACGCCGATCCGGCTCGTGTCAATGTCGTCGCGCGAACAAAGCCAGTCGACGGCGGCGGAGAGTTCGCCGACCATCTGTCCGGCCAGCGAGCGGCCGCGCCACAGCAACGCCTTGGCGCGCGCGCTTTCGCCGGGCTCGGCGCGCACCCCGAAAGCCGGCATGTCGATCATCAACGCGGCAAAACCCATCTGCGCGAACAACACGCCGACCGGTCCTTGCAGGCTCGGCCTTCCGTCCAGCAATTCGCGCGCGCCGATTTCGTAGGCGAATCCGTGCGCGTGGATGCACACGATGGCGGGAAGCGGACCGGACGTTTCGGGTGGTCGGGTCAGGAAGCCGCGCACGCGTTCGCCCCGTCCCGTTTCGAATTCAATCTCCTCGAGGAGAACGCCCGAAACCGCGCTGGCTTTGCTTGACTGGAGCCGAAGCGAATGCCGTCCGATCTCGAAAACCTCGTGCAATCTGTCCATGAATTTTGGCCTGGCATAACCGGATAACCGTGGCGATGACCGAAACCTATCTTAAGCAGCAATTCGGCCTGGAAGGCCAGCGCGCGCTGGTTTCCGGCGGCGCCGGCGGGATCGGCAAGGCGATTGCGGTCGCGCTGGCTTCCGCCGGGGCCGATGTGGCGATTACCACGCATGTGAAACCTGGCGACGATACGTTGCGGGCGATCGTGGCCGCGGGCCGCAAGGGCGCCGCGATTTCGGCCGACTTGGGAAAATTGGACGCTGAGGCAGCCGATCGGTTGATCGGCACGGCGGAAGAACGGCTCGGCCCGGTATCGATCCTGGTCAACAACGCCGGCATCATCCGTCGCGCGTTTTTTCACGAACATCCGATGTCCGACTGGCGCGACGTCATCGCCGCCAACCTCGACGCAGTCTGGTATCTGTCGCAGGCGGCCGGCAGGCGCATGCGCGAACGTCGCGCCGGCAGCATCATTTCGATCGCTTCGGTCCTGTCGTTCCAGGGCGGCATCCGTGTCCCGGGCTACACTGCCGCCAAGCACGCTGTCGCGGGCCTGACCAAGGCGCTCGCCAACGAATTGGCGCCGCACGGCGTCACCGTCAACGCGATCGCGCCCGGCTATATCGCAACCGACAACACGCAGGCGCTACGCGAAGACAACGAACGATCGCGCCAGATTCTGGAGCGCATTCCCGCCAGTCGCTGGGGCGAACCTTCCGATATCGCCGGCGCCGCCGTGTTCCTGGCGTCGCCGACCGCCCGTTATGTGCAGGGACATATCCTTGTCGTCGATGGCGGCTGGTTGGCTCGCTAAAGCAATTCCAGGAAAAGTGGGTGCCACTTTTCCGTTCGGAGTTGCGACGAAACAAATAGATAGATCGGTTCGTCGACTCCGTGAAACGATGACCAATC
>Ga0214472_10002085_pt1 | contig 21715 bp, 21 predicted proteins | sample RVTome_6_FD_207662 | JGI IMG/M metagenome (GOLD analysis project Ga0214472, IMG submission 207662) | Soil microbial communities from uranium-contaminated site in the Upper Colorado River Basin, Wyoming, United States - RVT140D175 | ecosystem: Environmental > Terrestrial > Soil > Contaminated >...
ACCAGCTTGCTGGAGGGGGTCAACAACAAGATCAAAGTGATCAAGCGGATGGCCTACGGCTTTCGAGACAAAAACTACTTCTTCCTGAAGATCAAGGCCGCCTTCCCCGGTAAAGCGCGATGAACCTATAATGCGGGCAGAATTTTTGATCGATTGGGTACTGGATGTCTGGCTTTCACTGGTACGTCGTACAATCCAAGCCGGGGCAGGCGGCACGCGCCTGTACCGAGCTGGAAAATCAGGGCTATGACGTTTTTTTCCCGCAGATAGGGGTCGAGAAGGTCAAGCGCGGCAAGCGCGTCGAGCAGATCGAGCCGCTGTTTCCCGGCTATCTGTTCATTTATCTGTCAGAAGTGGAAAGCAACTGGCGACCAATCCGCTCAACACGGGGTGTCGCGCGCATGATCACCTTCGGCAATACGCCCGCGATCGTGCCCCACGAGGTGATCGAAACGCTGCGCCGCAAGCTGCGTATGGACAAGGAGCCGGAGCATCGACTGAAACCGAACCAGAAGGTGGAGATCGCCGAAGGCCCCTTCCGCGGACTCGATGCGGTGTTCCTGCAGTACGACGGAGAGCAGCGCGCCTTTCTGCTGCTGGAGATGCTCGGACGCTGGCAGAAGCTGTCGGTGGATCTGAAGGATATCAAGGCGCCCTGAGTGTACATCAGCCCAAATGCTTTGCCTTATCCTTCAAAGCCTCCAGCATCGGGAGCAATGCCGGGAGATCGTCTTGGATAATGCTCCAGAGCGTATCGCCGTCGATACCTAGATATCCGTGAATGAGCCGATTGCGGGTCGCGATGATCATCCACTCTCGCCGCCCTGCATCAGACATTGACTCTTTCCTGTTCGATGTAGGGGCGCAGTTCCGGACGTAATGCCTTTTCAGTGACCAGGTCGACGGGGCATCCAAGCAAGTCTTCCAGATAAAACTGCACTCCGAAATAACGTCTGGAGGTAGCAGGACCGTCGAAGGCCACAAGGACATCCACGTCGCTGTTACTGGTCGCTGTATCGCGAGCAGTCGAGCCGAACAGCGCCAGCCGGGTTACGCCGAAACGAACCTGCAACTCCGGTTTGCTCCGAGCAAGCAGCTCGAGAGCACGCTGTCTGTTCATCGTTCAACCTCCGAAGGTTGCCTTCCGGGAAGCAACTTGACCCAATACAATCTCACTGCAATATAACATCTGCTATTTGGAGTGTAACCGGCCCACCTTTGTTTCCCGAATAGATACATCGCATAAAAACAGCATGATACACTGCGCGGACCTCTGAAATGACGAATCGCATGACTGACAGGAGTAATCCCCAGCCATGAACCTGCTCTGGGTACCACTGTTGCCGCTGCTCGGCACCCTGGTGCCGCTGCTGACCGAACGGACCGGACGCACCACCTGTGCCTGGACCACGGCGATCCTGCCGGCGCTGTCCCTGCTGATCGTGCTGTGGCACGCGCCCACCGTACTGTCGGGAGCGACACTGACCACCTCCCTCCCCTGGATACCGGCGCTCGATCTGAACCTGGCCTTTCGTCTCGACGGGCTGGGCCTGCTGTTCGCGCTGCTGATCCTGGGGATCGGTCTGCTGGTGATCCTGTATGCCCGCTATTACCTGTCGCCTAAGGACTCGATGGGGCGCTTCTACAGCTACCTGATCCTGTTCATGACCGCGATGCTGGGGATAGTGCTCTCCAACAACCTGATCCAGCTCTGGGTGTTCTGGGAGCTGACCAGCATCAGCTCCTTCCTGCTGATCAGCTTCTGGTCCGACAAGCGCGAAGCGCGGCGCGGCGCGCGCATGGCGCTGACCGTCACCGGCGCCGGCGGCATGGCGCTGCTGGCCGGTATCCTGATCATCGGCAACGTGGTCGGCAGCTACGACCTGGACCGTGTACTCACGAGTGCGATCCAGATCCGCAACTCCGGTTACTATCCGCTGATTCTGGTGCTGATGCTGCTCGGCGCCTTCACCAAGTCGGCCCAGTTTCCGTTCCACTTCTGGCTGCCCCACGCCATGGCGGCACCGACCCCGGTCAGCGCCTATCTGCACTCGGCGACCATGGTCAAGGCCGGCATTTTCCTGTTGGCGCGCTTCTATCCGGTGCTGTCCGGTACCGACATGTGGTTCCTGATCGTCAGCCTGACCGGCCTCACCACGCTGCTGATGGGCGCCTATTTCGCGCTGTTCAAGCACGATCTCAAGGGGCTGCTGGCCTATTCGACCATCAGTCACCTGGGCCTGATCACGCTGCTGCTGGGGATGGATTCCAAGCTCGCGACGGTGGCGGCGATCTTCCATATCATCAACCACGCCACCTTCAAGGCGTCGCTGTTCATGGCCGCGGGCATCATCGACCACGAGTCCGGCTCGCGCGACATGCGCAAGTTGAACGGTCTGTGGAAGTACATGCCCTACACCGCCACGCTGGCGATGGTGGCCGCCTCAGCGATGGCGGGGGTGCCGCTGCTCAACGGCTTCCTGTCCAAGGAGATGTTTTTCTCCGAGACGCTGCAGCAGGGCACCCTCGGTTCCCTGTCCTGGCTGGTGCCGGTACTGGCCACCTGCGGCGGCGTGTTCTCGGTGGCCTACTCGTTGCGCTTCATCCACGACGTGTTCTTCAACGGCGAACCGATCGACCTGCCGCGCACCCCGCATGAGCCGCCGCGCTACATGAAGCTGCCGGTGGAGATCCTGGTCGCGCTCTGTCTGCTGGTGGGCGTGCTGCCGGGTTACGTAATCGGCGATCTGCTCAACAGCGCTTCCTCCGCCGTGCTCCAGGGATTGGTGCCCGCCTATAGCCTGGCGATCTGGCACGGCTTCAACCTGCCGTTGGCGATGAGTACGCTGGCCTTCGTCGGCGGTCTGCTGATCTACTACAACCGTCGGGTGCTGTTCCAGTTCCAGGCCCAGTTCCCGGAGGCGGACGCCAAGGAGGTGTTCGAGCGGGTGGTGCAGTCGCTGATCGCCGGCTGCCGCTGGTTGAACGACCGGCTGGAGAACGGTTCGCTGCAGCGTTACCTGATGCTGATGCTGCTGTTCACCATCGCGCTCGTCGCCAAGCCGATGATGGCGCTCAATCAAACCGCGGGAAGCCGGCCCCAACTGCCGCTCGACGGGGTCGCGATCACCGGCGCCGCGCTGTTGATCCTGGGCGCGCTGGCTACCGTGGTCTGGCACCGCAAGCGGATGATCGCGCTGATCACGCTGTCGATCGTCGGCCTGATCGTCTCGGTCATCTTCGCCCGCTTCTCCGCCCCCGACCTGGCGCTGACTCAGCTGTCGGTGGAGGTGGTGACGATCATTCTGCTGATGCTGGCTCTGTTCTTCCTGCCGCAACGCACGCCGAAGGAGTCGAGCCCGCATCAGATGATGCGCGACCTGGGTGTCTCCGCCGTTGTCGGCGGCGTGGTCGGCACCCTCTGCTATGCCCTGATGACCCGGCCGCTGGAGTCGATCTCCGAGTTCTTCCTTGCCAACAGCAAGAGCGGCGGTGGCGGCAGCAATGTGGTCAACGTGATCCTGGTGGATTTCCGCGGCTTCGATACCCTGGGCGAGATCACCGTGCTGGGGATCGCGGCACTGGGGATCTTCAAGCTGATCAACCGCATGAAGCTGTTCATGCCCTCCGGCGACGAACGCGGCCGCCCCTGGTCGGAGGACCGCTACCCGATGATCCTGGCGGTGGTATCGCAGTTGTTGCTGCCGCTGGCGCTGCTGGTGTCGGCCTATATCTTCCTGCGCGGCCACAACATGCCGGGCGGCGGCTTCATCGCCGGCCTGATCACCGCGGTGGCGATCATCCAGCAGTACGTGGCGCACGGGGTCGACTTCATCAAGAACAGGCTGCGGCTGAACTACCAGTGGCTGATCGGTTCCGGCCTGCTGCTCGCGACGCTGACCGGGCTCGGCAGCTGGGCCGCCGGGCGCCCCTTCCTGACCTCCTGGTTCGACCACTTCCATCTGCCGCTGATCGGCGATTTCGAGCTGGCCAGCGCCATGCTGTTCGACCTGGGCGTCTACCTCACCGTGATCGGCGCCACGCTGCTGATCCTGGCCAACCTCGGCCAGTTGACCACGGCCGAACGGCCGGTACTGACTCAGGAGGAGCTTTGATATGGAGTTGCTCTACGCACTCTGCGTCGGCATTCTGACCACCTGCGGCATCTTCCTCGCCCTGCGCGGGCGTACCTTCCCGGTGGTGGTGGGGCTGACGCTGCTCTCCTACGCGGTCAACCTGTTCCTGTTCGCCTCGGGTCGCCTCAACGTCGATGACGCCGCGGTACTTAAGTCGGCACCCCAGGAGGGCGCGACGAACTACACCGACCCTCTGCCGCAGGCACTGGTGCTGACCGCGATCGTGATCGGCTTCGCGATGACCGCGTTCGCCGTGATCCTGGCGATGCGCGCCCGTGCCGACCTGGGCAACGACCATGTGGATGGCCGCCTGCCCACGATAATCGACGAAGCAGCCGGCAGGGAGAAGCAGTAGATGGAACACCTGGCCATACTGCCGATCCTGATCCCGCTGCTCGCCGGGGTGCTGATGCTGCTGCCGCCGATCAGCGGCCAGATCACCCGCCAACGCTCGCTGTCGCTGGCAGCGCTGAGCGCACTGGTGCTGATCTCGCTGCGGCTGCTGCTGCAGGCGGACGGCGGCGAGATCCAGCTCTACGTGCTCGGCGACTGGCAGCCGCCGTTCGGCATCGTGCTGGTCGCCGACCGTCTGTCCACGCTGATGCTGCTGCTCGGTTCGGTGCTCGGCTTCGCCGCGATGCTCTACGCCTGCGCCGGTGACGATCGCCAGGGCGCCTATTTCCATCCGCTGTTCATGTTCCAGCTGATGGGGATCAACGGCGCCTTCCTGACCGGCGACATCTTCAACCTGTTCGTGTTCTTCGAGGTGCTGCTGATTGCCTCCTACGCGCTGCTGATCCACGGCGGCGGCAAGCAGAAGACCCGCGCCAGCGTGCACTACGTGGTGCTCAACCTGGTCGGCTCCTCCATTTTCCTGTTCGCGCTCGGCATCCTCTACGGTACCCTCGGCACGCTCAACATCGCCGATCTGTCGCAGAAGGTGGGGCAGCTCGAAGCCGGTGAACAGGCGATCGCCGGCGCCGGCGCGCTGATGCTGCTGGTGGTGTTCGGCCTGAAGTCGGCGATACTGCCGCTGCAGTTCTGGTTGCCCAGCACCTACGCCGCGGCCAGTGCACCGGTGGCCGCGCTGTTCGCGATCCTGACCAAGGTGGGGATCTACAGCATCCTGCGCGTATTCACCGTCATCTTCGGCGACGAGGCGGGTGCGCTGGCGCAGATCGCCACCCCCTGGCTCTGGCCGCTGGCGATCCTGACCCTGGCCGTCGCCACCGTCGGTGTCCTGGCCGCCGCCGGCCTGCGTCAACTGATCGGGCAACTGGTGGTGCTGTCGGTGGGCACCCTGCTGGTCGGGCTGGCGATGGCGCGCAGCGAAGCGACCGGTGCCCTGCTCTACTACCTGGTCCACTCCACGCTGGTCTGCGGCGGCCTGTTCCTGCTGGCGGACATGATCACCCGCCAGCGCGGCAAGGCGGAAGACCGTTTCGTGGCGGCAAGGCGCATGTGCCAACCGCGGGGGATCGGCATCGCCTTCTTCATCGGCGCATTGGCGATTGCCGGTTTGCCGCCCTTCTCCGGTTTCGTCGGCAAGGCACTGCTGCTCAAGGCCGCCGAACTCAACGCCGAGGCGGGCTGGGTCTACCCGGCGGTGCTGCTGGGCGGGCTGGCGGCCTTGATCGCCCTGTCCCGCGCCGGCACCACCCTGTTCTGGGACGTCAGCCGCGAGCCCGACTCCTGCGAGAAGGTTTCCCGACTGCAGTTGGCGGCGGTGTTCCTGCTGCTGGGCAGTTCGCCGCTGCTGGTGATCTTCGGCGGACCCTTCTCCGACTTTACCTATGACACCGCCACCCAACTACACGGTCTGAGCCGCGCGCTCGGACCGCTGCTCCCCGGAGGTGGATCATGAGCCCATCCAGTTCACGCCGCTGGCTGCCGATGCCGGCGCAGAGCCTGATCCTGTTCCTGGTCTGGCTGCTGCTCAACAATACCCTCGCACCGGGGCAGATACTGCTCGGCGCCTTGCTGGCACTGGGTATTCCGCTGCTGGTCGTACCGATGCAGATGCCGCAGCCCCGGGTGCGCCGTCACCTGCTGTTGCTGCGTTATACCCTGATGGTGCTGTACGACATCCTGGTCGCCAACTTCGAGGTGGCGATGAGGGTGATCGGTCCGATGCGCAGACTGCAGCCGGCTTTCGTGGCCATTCCGCTGGATATCGAAGGTGCACTGCCGATCACCATCCTGGCCAGCACCATCTCGCTGACTCCGGGTACGGTCAGCGCCGAGGTGTCGGAAGACCGGCAGTGGCTCTACATCCATGCCCTGCACATGACCGACGAAGCGGCGCTGATCGCGCAGATCAAGTCTCGCTACGAGGCGCCGATCAAGGAGATTTTCGGATGCTGAGCACCACCGTCGTCATCGTCAGCGCGCTGATCTGCATCTCGCTGATCATGAACCTGATCCGCCTGCTGCGCGGCCCCGACCTGCCGGACCGGATCCTGGCGCTGGATACGCTGTATATCAACAGCATCGGCCTGATCCTGCTGTTCGGTCTGTACAAGGGTTCGGCGCTCTACTTCGAGAGCGCACTGCTGATCGCCATGCTGGGCTTCGTCAGTACCGCCGCCATCTGCAAATACCTGCTGCGCGGCGACATCATCGAGTAGGAGCGTCCATGCCTGTTGCTATCGAATTCATCATCTGCGCCCTCTTGCTGCTGGGCGGGCTGTTCGTGCTGCTGGGCTCCTTCGGCCTGCTGCGCCTGCCCGACTTCTACACCCGCCTGCATGCGCCGACCAAGGCCACCACCCTGGGCCTGGCCGGACTGCTGATCGGATCGATGATCTATTTCTTCGTCGTCGAACAGCGGCTGGTGGTGCATGAACTGCTGATCACCCTGTTCCTGCTGATCACCGCACCGGTCAGTGCCCACATGATGGCCAAGAGCGCGCTGCACCATAAGGTGCGCATGCTCAAGCGCACCCGGGGACAGGAGCTGTTCGGCCCTGCCCGCAAGCGCCGGCCGCCTCCCGAAACGACCGACGCCGGCAGCTGATTCAGGGAACTACCCTGCGCCCGGCGCTGTCTCTGAGATCCGAGTGAATGAATCGCTGAGCGATGTCATGCGGGCATTCGCCGCTTTATAGTATGTTGCATTGATCAGATTACCGAGAAACAAGGACTCAAGATGCTGACGAAAGTTGTGATCCCCGTCGCGGGGCTGGGTACCCGTGTATTGCCCGCAAGCAAGGCGATCCCGAAGGAGATGTTGACCGTGGTCGACAAGCCGGTAATCCAGCATGTGGTCGAAGAGGCGATCGCGGCGGGCTTCCGCGAGATCATCCTGGTCACGCGCAGCGGCAAACAGGCGATCGAGGACCACTTCGACCACCACTACGAACTGGAGATGGAACTGACCCGCAAGGGCAAGCACGAGCTGCGCGCGGCGGTCAACGACACCATCCCCGACGATGTCGAGATCGTCTCCGTCCGCCAGCCGCAGGCGTTGGGACTCGGCCACGCCGTGCTCTGCGCCGCCCATATCGTCGGCGATAACGACTTCGCCGTGATCCTGCCCGACATGATCATCGACAACCCGGACGGCAAGCGCGACCTGAGCGCGATGACCGCGCGCCATGCCGAAACCGGCAAGGGCCAGATCATGGTCGAGTCGGTGCCCGAAGATCAGGTGCAGCGCTACGGCATCGTCGACTGCGGCGGCGTCAAGGTCGAGTCGGGACAGACCGCCGAGATCCGGGGCATGATCGAAAAGCCCAAGGCCGAGGAGGCCCCCTCCAACCTGGCCATCGTCGGCCGCTACATTCTGCCCGCGCGGGTGATGAAACTGCTCAAGGAGACGCCTCCCGGCGCCGGCGGCGAGATCCAGCTCACCGATGCTCTGCAGGCGCTGACCCGCGAGTCGCCGCTGGAAGCCTATAATATGAGAGGCAAGATCTACGACTGCGGCAACAAGGCCGGTCTGCTGCAGGCCAATATCGCACTGGGCCTGCGCCATCCGGAAACCGGACCGGCACTGCGCGAATTTCTCAGCGGTCTCACCCTCTGAAGAAGCGGATCCAGGCAAGGAGTTACCGTGACCCCCGATAGTTGCTGGAGCGACCTGCGCGACGCCGCACAGGTACTCAAATCCCGTCACCTGAGCGAACTGCTCGGTGACGCCGACCGTTTCGACGCCCTGGCCTTCGAGTACGACGGCCTGCTGCTCGACCTGAGCCGCCAGCGCCTGCTGCCCGAAACGCTCGATCAACTGGTCGAACTGGCCGAGGCCTGCCGACTGCCCGCAAAGATCGACGCGCTGATCGGCGGCGAACCGGTCAACTGCACCGAAGGGCGCGCAGCGCTGCACACCGCCCTGCGCACCCCAGCAGGCAAGAGCCTGAGCCTGAACGGCGAAGATGTTATCGCCGGCGTTCAGGGCACCCTGGCGAAGATGGAAGCCCTGGTCGACACCCTGCACTCGGGCCAGTGGCGCGGCTACAGCGGCGAGGCGATCGATACCGTAGTCAACATCGGCGTCGGCGGATCCGACCTCGGCCCGCTGATGACCTGCCGCGCCTTGAGCGACTTCAAACCGGCCGCCGCTCGGGGCATAGAGCTGCACTTCGTCTCATCGATGGACGGCAGCCAGCTCTCGGGGCTGCTCAGCAGCCTCAACCCGGCCACCACCCTGTTCGTGCTCTCCTCCAAGTCGTTCACCACCATCGACACCCTGGCCAACGCCGCCACCGCCCGGCAGTGGCTGCTCGACGCCGGCGGCGTCGACAGCGAGGTGATCCTGCGCCACCACTTCATCGGCATCACCGCGCAACCGGAGAAGGCCGGCGACTGGGGCATCCCCAGCCAGAACCAGTTGCTGTTCTGGGACTGGACCGGCGGACGCTACTCCATGTGGTCCGCCATCGGCCTGCCGATCGCCATCGCCATCGGCATGGAGGGTTTCCGCCGTCTGCTGGCCGGTGCGCACAGTATCGACACCCATTTCCACCAGGCGCCGCTGCGCGAAAACCTGCCCGTGCTGCTGGCCCTGGTCGGCATCTGGAACATCAACCTGCTCGATATCCACGCCCACGCCATCCTGCCCTATGACGGCCGCCTGGCCCACCTGCCGGCCTACCTGGAGCAGTTGGAGATGGAGAGCAACGGCAAGCGCGTGCGCACCGACGGCAGCGATACCGAGGGGCATACCTGCCCGGTCCTCTGGGGCGAGATCGGCCCCAATGCACAGCATGCGTTCTACCAGTTGCTGCACCAGGGCACCGAATCGGTGATGTGCGACTTCATCGTGCCCGCCAAGCGTTATACCGACCGCGGCCTGGAGCTGCAGCAGCAGCACCGTCTGGCGCTGGCCAACTGCCTGGCCCAAGCGCGTGTGCTGGCACTCGGCGACAGGGCGCTGGACGACGACACTGCCGCCGACGCGCCGCCCTGGAAGCGCTACCGGGGCAACCAGCCCAGTACGGTGATTCTGCTCGACGAACTGACCCCCTATTCACTGGGCCAGTTGATCGCGACCTATGAACACAAGGTATATGTCCAGGCGGTGATCTGGGGCATCAATCCGTTCGACCAGTGGGGCGTGGAGCTGGGCAAGAAGATGGCCACGGCGATGCTGGACGAACTCGACAACCCCGGTCAAGCCAATACCCTCGACAGCGCCACCCGCGGCCTGCTCAACCGTATCAACTCGCTGCGCGGGCAAGGCTGAGACGAGGCAAAGGAGCAGAGTATGAAGATCTGTGTATGGGGCGACGAGCTGGCCGGTTGGGTCGCCACCGCCCACCTGGCAGGCTACGGCAACGAGGTGATCAAGGCCGGTTCGGCCCTGGTACCGGCCGAGAGCGCCATCCGCATCGAGCCGGGGCTGATGGAACGGATCGAGCAGGGTATCGCCGCCGGCCGGATCCGCTCCAGCGAGGAGGAGGATCCGTTCTCGGCCGAGATCCACTGGCTGGCGATCGGTCCCGGCGAGCTGGAGGCGGCGTCGGAGATCGTCGCTCACCTATCGGCGGTGCATCAGGGCGCGCTGCTGGTGGTCAACCAGAGCAACCTGGGCACCGGCGCCAGCGATGAACTGCAGGCGCGCCTGGAGCAGAGCCGGAACCAGCATGTGGTCTACCTGCCGGACATGTTGCAGGGCGGTCAGGCGATGCGGCAGTTTGCCCAACCGGAGGTACTGCTGGTCGGCTGCGAGAGCGAGTCGGCGGGCACCATGCTCACCGCGCTGATGCGCCCGTTCACCCGCGAAGGCACCGAAGTCAGGCTGATGAGCCGACGCGAGGCGGAGTTCACCAAGTTCGCCATCACCGGCATGCTCGCGCTGCGCCTGGGCTACATCAACGAGTTGGCGATGCTCGCCGACCATGTCGGCGTCGATATCGAGACCGTGCGCGACGGCATGAGCACCGACCAGCGTGTCGGCCCCCACTACCTGTCGCCCGGCTGCGGTTTCGGCGGCCACCACTTCACCCAATATATCGAGGGCCTGGCCGGCCTGCTCAGCAAGACCCGCGGCTCGACGCTGCTGGAAACCGTGCTCAAGCAGAACGAGCAGCACAAGGAGCTGCCGTTCCGCAAGCTCTGGCAGCACTACCGCTGCAACCTGCAGGGGCGGCGCATCGCCATCTGGGGCCTGGCGTTCAAGCCGGGCGTGGCGACCGTGGAGAGCGCGCCCAGCCTGCGCGTCGTCGATGCCCTGCTGGCCCAGGGCGCGATCATCCAGCTGCACGATCCCGAAGCGCTGGAGGATTTCCGCTTCCACTACGGCGAACAGCAACAACTGGTGTACTGCGACAAGCCCTATGATGCCGTGGACGGTGTCGATGCCCTGCTGCTGTTGACCGCCTGGCCCGAATACTGGTCGCCCAACTACACCGAACTGCGCCGATTGATGCGTGATCCGGTGATCGTCGATGGCCGCAACGTCTACGACCCACACCTGCTGCATGATCTGGGCTTCACCTATTACGGTGTCGGCCGGGCCGGTCACTGAGTCGATTGGAGCCACCCGTTTGAACAGGCGCGATGACAGGCTGACACCGGCGGAGTTGAGCTGGCAGGAGGACACCCCCGTGTCGCTGCAGTTCGACGATATCTACTTCAACAAGGCCGGCGGCCTGGCGGAAACCGAATATGTGTTCCTCGCCGCCAACGACCTGCCCGCACGCTGGCAGGCACTCGGCGCGGATGCCGGCTTCACGCTGGCGGAGACCGGCTTCGGCACCGGGCTGAACTTCCTCTGCGCCCGCCGACTCTGGCTCGAGCAGGCACCGGCATCGGCCCGGCTGCACTACATCTCCTTTGAAAAACACCCGCTGCTGCCGCAGGATCTGGCCCAGGCGCTGGCGCACTGGCCCGAGTTCGCGACCGGTGCGGAGCAGCTGCGCGCCGCCTGGCCGCCGCCGCTGCGCGGTTTCTATACCCTGGTGTTCGACGAGGGGCGCATCCTGCTGACGCTGGCCTTCGGCGACGCCGCCGAGATGCTGGCCGAGCTCGACGCCGAGGTCGATGCCTGGTTCCTCGATGGCTTCGCCCCCTCGCGCAACCCCGGCATGTGGAGTCCCGAGCTGTTCAGCCGGATCGCCGCCCACTCGCGCAGCGGGACCACCTTCGCCACCTTCACCGCCGCCGGGCTGGTACGGCGCGGCCTGGCCGAGGTCGGTTTTGCCGTCGACAAGCGTCCCGGTTTCGGGCGCAAGCGGGAGATGCTCAACGGCCGCTTCGAGGCCGACGTCCCGCTTCCCGCCGTCGCCCCCTGGCTGGCCCGCCCCCGACCGCTCCCCTCACCGGAGCGCCGCGCCATCGTTGTCGGTGCCGGTATCGCCGGCTGCAGCACCGCCGCGGCACTGGCCCGACGCGGTTGGCAGGTCGATCTGCTCGAACGCAACCCGGCCCCCGCCCTGGAGGGGTCCGGCAACCCCCAGGGGGCGCTGTTCATCAAGCTCGCCACCCGCCCGACACGGCAGAGCGAGCTGCATGTCGCGGGGCTGCACTACTCCGCCGCGCTGATTCGCCGATTGGCGACCGAGCAGGCCGAGATCGGCGATATCTGCGGCGTGCTGAGCCTGGCGCTGAGCGAAAAAGAGGCGCTGCACCAGCAGCAACTGATCGACTCCGGCCTCTATCCGGCGCAGCTGGTACGCCCGGTATCGCAGCGGGAAGCCGGTGAACTGGCCGGACTCGAACTCGACGCCGGCGGGCTGTTCTTCCCCGAAGCGGGCTGGGCGTCGCCGCCGCGCCTGTGCCGACGCCTGCTCGCCGACAGCGCCATCCGCTGCCACTTCGATACGCCGGTGGAATCGCTGACCCACAACCCTGCCTCGGGACGCTGGGAGATCAACGGCGGACAGTATTCGGCCCCGGTGGTGATCGTCTGCAGCGCCGCCGAAGCCAACCGACTCGAGCCCTTGCGGCCTCTGCCGCTGAAACCGATCCGCGGCCAGACCACCCAGGCGGCGCAGCCGCGACAACTGCCGCCGCTGAAGCGGGTGGTGTGCGGCGAGGGCTACATCTCGCCGCCGCTGCAGGGGCACTACTGCTTCGGCGCCAGCTTCAAGCTGCACGACCTGCAACTCGATATCAGGGACGAGGAGCACCAAGCCAATCTCGAGCTGCTCGAGCGCGCCGTCCCGAGGCTCGCCGCTGCGCTGGATATGGGCAAGGTAGAGGGGCGCGTCGCATACCGGGCCACGACGCCGGACTACCTGCCGATCGTCGGCCCGATGCCGGAACTCGACTGGGTAATGCACCGCTTCGCCCGTTTGAGGCAGGACTCGAACTGGCACTTCGAGCCCGGCATGCGCCATCTGCCCGGCCTCTACGTCAATGCCGGTCATGGATCGAAGGGGCTGATCAGCTGTCCAATAACTGCCGAGCTCATCGCCGCGCAGGTGGACGGCGGCCCGCTGCCGCTGCCCCGAACGGTCGTCGATGCGCTGAACCCTGTGCGTTTTGTGATCAAGAAACTGATCAGGCGGGCGATATAGAAGTCAAGAGACTGACGTGAATGGATTCACTAATGCCGCGAGGGCAGGGATGCCCAAGAGCGGCCTTAAACGGAGGTTAGCCATGGCGCTGGTTGTCTATGACCAGGGGTACCGTATCCAGACCCCCGTATCGGCACTGTTCAAGCCAAAAGGGGTCGATGAACTGACCGAACTCAGTCGCTCCGCCGCACTGCCGGAGAGCGACGATATCGCCAGGGACGAGGCCCAGGAGCTTGAAGACAACCTTGCCGACAGCGGCAGACGTCCCCGTCAACGCCGTCGCCTGCCGGCGGTCGAACGCTCCGGCGAGGGCCCCGACACCTACGGCAACTCGGGACTTGCCGGCCCCGAACGGCGCAAGCACGGGCTGACCGCCCGCCAGCTCCTGGTTTCCCCGGTCTATACCGCACGTACCGGCGACACGCTGAACAGCGCGGCGCAGAAGATGCGGGCCCACGGCATCCACCATCTCGCCGTCGTCGACAACGAGGGGCATCCGCTGGGACTACTGTCGGATCGGGATATCGAACCCTACGGGGAGAACTCCGTGCAACCGGTCTCCCAGGCCTACCAGCGCCAGGTGATCGCCGCCGCCCTGGATACGGAGCTGTCGGTGCTGGCCGCCACCTTCGTCAACTACCCGGTGCGCGCGCTGCCGGTAATCGATAGCGAAGAGCGGGTGATCGGCATCATCACCCGTTCGGATCTGCTGCGGTTGCTGATCAATAACGCCCGTGTCGAAAGCTGGGCCTGAAAAACTACTGTCCGCTCGACCCCGGAGGTAAGCGGTTATCGGTGCGCGGCGCCGGTGGCGAATCGACCGGTGTCCGATTGCCGCCATCGCCCGAGAACAGGCGGGCGAGGAAGCCGAACACCCGCTTGATGCCGCGCCACAGTTTGGGCAGCACCCAGATCAGGAACAGCACGAACAGGATCAGCGCACCGACGAACCACCAGGGGTGGTTGAGCGCCGTCCACAGCCCGCCGATCACCAGCAGGTCTTCGCCGATCGACGCGGTCCAGTTGGTCACCGGTTCCGGCGAGGTGTTGATCATCACCCGCGTACCGGCCTTGAGACTGTGGCTGCCCGCCGCCAGCGAGCCGCCGACCAGGGCTGCGGCCAGGCCGACCGCCGGCGATATATCGCCCACCGCTCCGGCCGCCAGTGCGGCACCGGCCGGTATGCGCACGAAGGTATGCAGAGTGTCCCAGCCGGTATCCACCCCCGGCACCTTGTCGGCGAAGAACTCGACGCAGTACATCAACCCCGCCGCCATCAGCACCAGCGGATCGGAGACGATCTCCAGCCCCGGCGGCAACGTGATATGGCCCATGTTGGAGAGGATGCCGAGCATCAGCACGGTGGCGTACAGGTTGATACCGCTGGCCCAGGCAACCCCCATCGACAGCGCGATCAGACTGGTGATCTGGTCAAGTTGTTCCACTTAGCCTCCTACTTCTCCACCCTATCCTTGGCCACTATAGAGCACTCGCCTGTACTTTCGCTGAACAGCAGCACCGCCTCTCCGGAGCGCAACCGCGCCATCACCTGATCGACCCGGCGCTCGAGCGAGACCTCGCTTTCACCATAGTCGGTGCCGTCGCGGGTCACAAACTCCTCGACCAACCCTCGCAACGCATCCGGCGAGAGCTGCTGCCAGGGGACGATCACGCCCGCCCCTCGGCTTCGAGCAGTGCCAGCAGTTCGGCCTCGTTCAATACCCGTACCCCCAACTGCTCGGCCTTGGCCAGCTTGGAACCGGCCTTCTCGCCGGCCACCACGGCCGAGGTTTTCGCCGACACGCTGCCGGCCACCTTGGCTCCCAGCGCCTGCAGTTGCGCCTTGGCCTCGTCGCGGGTCAGGCGCTCCAGCGTGCCGGTCAGCACCCAGGTCTGCCCCGCCAGCGGCAGGCTCTGTACCGGTTGCTCGGATTTGCACTGCCAGTGCATGCCGAACTCGCGCAACTGCTGTTCCAGCGCCCGCGCCCGGTCGCACCAGCGGTCGTCGGCCAGCCGCTCAAGCAGTCCGCTGCGGGCGCGACTGCCGAAACGGGGGATCTCGCTCAGCGTCGCCTCGTCGGCCGCCAGCAGCGCCTCGAGCGTCTCGAAATGCTCGGCCAGCAGTGCCGCCCCGGTCTTGGCCACTCCGGCGATATTCAGCTTGTCGAGCAGTTCGCCGAAGCCGATGCTGCCCTGCAGCTCGGCCGCCAACCGGCCCGGCTCGTCGGGGCTCACCTCCAACTGCAGCAGGTCGTCGATTACCCTGGTGTTGTGCTCGTCCTGCATGAAGTTGTGGATCTCGTGCGCCACCTCCAGGCCGATATCCGGCAGCCAGGTCAGCAGCTCCGGCAGCGCCTGCCGGATCCGCTCCAGCGTGCCCAGGCTGTTCGACAGCACCCGTGCGGTCTCCTCGCCGACCTCGGGGATACCGAGGGCGTAGATGAACTTGTCGAGGCTTACCTGCCGACTCCGGCCGATCGCCTTGATCAGGTTGTCGCTGGAGAGCTCGGCAAAGCCCTCCAGGCGCAGCAACTGGCTCTTGCTCAGGCGGTAGAGATCGGCCGGCGATGCGACCATCTCGCGCTCCACCAACTGATCGATGTTCTTTTCGCCCAGGCCGTCGATATCCATCGCCTTGCGCGACACGAAGTGGATCAGCGCCTGTTTCAACTGGGCCCGGCAGGCCAGACGGCCGACGCAGCGATAGATCGCGCCTTCGCTGACCTGTTGCCCGCTCTTGCCGCGCTTGACCAGTTGGGTGCGCTCGATCTCGGAGCCGCACACCGGGCAGTGTTCGGGCAACCGCACCGGGCGCTCGCTGCCGTCGCGCTTGTCGGTGACCACGCTGACGATCTGCGGAATCACATCGCCCGCACGCCGGACCATGACCTGGTCGCCGATCCGCACATCGAGGCGGGCGATCTCATCCATATTGTGCAGGGTGGCGTTGCTGACGGTGACACCGCCGACGAACACCGGCTCCAGTCGCGCCACCGGGGTGACGGCACCGGTACGCCCGACCTGGAACTCCACGTCGTTGAGCCGGGTGATCTCCTCCTGGGCCGGAAACTTGTGCGCGATCGCCCAGCGCGGCGCGCGGGCGACGAAGCCCAGTTGCTGCTGCAGCGCCCGGTCATCGACCTTGAACACCAGGCCGTCGATATCATAGGGCAGCGACGCACGCTTCCGCTCCATATCCCGATAATACTCCAGGCAGCCCTCGGCACCCTCGACCACGCGCATCTCCGGGTTGATCCTGAGACCCCAGTCACGCAGCCGGTGCAGGGTTTCGCTATGGCCGGCGGGCAGTTCGCCCCCTTCCACGACGCCGGTGCTGTAGCAGCAGAACTCGAGCGGACGCTTCGCGGTGATGGCGGGATCGAGCTGGCGCAGGCTACCGGCGGCGGCGTTGCGCGGGTTGACGAAGGTTTTCTCGTCACGGGCACGCGCCTGCTCATTGAGCGCCTCGAACCCCGCCTTGGGCATATACACCTCGCCGCGCACCTCAAGCCGCTCCGGCCAGCCCTCGCCGATAAGCCGTAGCGGGATATTGGCGATGGTGCGCACATTGAGGGTGATATCCTCGCCGGTATAGCCGTCGCCGCGGGTGGCGCCGCGTACCAGCACGCCCCGTTCATACATCAGGCTGATCGCCAGGCCATCGAGCTTGGGTTCGCAGGCAAAATGCAGTGTGCCGGTATCCACCCCCTTCAGGCGGTCGCCGATACGGCGTACGAAGGCATGCAGTTCCTCGGCACTGAAGGCGTTGTCCAGCGACAGCATCGGCAGTTCGTGCCGTACCTCGGCAAAGCCGCCGACCGGCTTGGCGCCGACGCGCTGGGTCGGCGAATCGGGTGTCACCAGTTCGGGATGGGCCGCTTCCAACGCCTGCAGCTCCCGGAACAGGCGGTCGTATTCGGTATCGGGGATGCTGGGCTCATCGAGCACGTAGTAGCGGTAGTTGTGCAGATCGATCTGTTCGCGAAGCGCCTGAATACGCGCCGAAACGGGGGTGTTCATCGGTCAATAAGGATCTCTGGTGTGGATAGGGGAAGCATCCCGCACGGCGGCGGGATGCGCATCAGTGCGCGCGCTTCACCCGTTTATGGATCTCGAAATCGCGGATACGCTCTCGATAATGCTCCTTGGTCTGCGGGCGCATCACCGAGCGGTCGCCGTCGAGCAGTTCGGCATCCAGATGGCGTGCCAGTGTCTCCGCGGTTGCCAACATGCACTCGTAGGCATCCTGCGGATCGGCCGGATCGTGCATCGACATGAAGAAGGTGACGGCAGGCGTTTCACTGCCGTCCAGGGTATCGAGGTCGAAGGTGCCGGGCTGCAGCGCGTTGGCCATACTGAACTGCAGGGAGCCCTGGGCATCGGGCCGCTCGTGGCGATGGAAGATCCCCATCTCGCCGAACTCCATGCCGCAGGCATCGACGATCTTGTGGATGATCGCGCCGGGCAGCAGTTCGCCACGCCTGGCCACGACAAAGATCACCAGCATATCCTCCGGATCGGGGGTGATCTCCGGTGCCGGTCGCTTGGGTGCGGTCTCGCTCCGCGCCCGATCGGTGCTCCGGGTATTCGGAGCCGGCGCGGGTTCGGGTTCGTTCTCACGCTCGGCCGATGGCTCCTGCCGTGACCGGACCGGTTCGGCCTCGCCGGCGATCGCCTCCGGTCGCTCGTCCCGGCGCTCTTCCAGCGGCAGTTCCGGATGCAGATCGGTATTTTCGGCTTGGTCCGATCCGGCACGTGCCGCCTCGACAGGCTCGTCCCGACGCGGCTGCGGCGCGGCAGCGGCCGACGCACGTACCCGGTCCATCAGCACCGGGATCGGTTGCTCCGGATCGAAATCGAAACTCATCGCGAAGGGTTCGTCATCCGCTTGATCGTGTCGGGCGTCGCTACGTCGGGCGTCGCTGCGCTGGTCGTCGCTACGGCGGGCTCGCAGCGGGCGCGGCTCGACCGGAACATCATCGAACAGGGGGTCCATCTCGTGCAGCGGATCCCGCTCCACGGGTGTGTCGGTTTCGGAGGTACCGGTTTCGGGCATGCCGGTTGCGGACGTGCCGGTTGCGGACGTGCCGGTTTCGGACGTGCCGGTTTCGGATGCAGCTGCTTCGGTCGGCACCGGCTCCGGTCGCTCGTCGGCGACAGCTTGCCGATGGATTGGCGGACGGCTCGGCGAATCGATCGTGACCGGTTCGCGCTCGAACTCGAGCAGACGATCGGATTCATCCTCCGGGGCCGAGGTGTCGGGTGCGAAGCTGGGCTCGCGCCGCTCCTGCCTGGCGCCACTCGAGCGGCGCCGAGCGCCGCCGTTGGGCAGTTCGGGGTTGGACTGGGAAGATTCCTCCCCCTGGACGTCGCCGCCGATCGCCGAGCGGTCGATATCCATACGGATACGATTGCGGTTGCCGCGAATACGGCGCCAACCGTCAATCAGGATCAGCGCAATTACCAGAATTCCGCCGATGATAAGCCATTCGCGCAGACCGATCTCCATGATTAGGTTCTATTCCTATCCACTATCTGATTCATCTTCGGACAACCCGCTAACAGACTACTCTACTACCCTGTCGATCACCAGTTTAACCCTTTGTTCCTCGCCGCCGACAGGCACCGGAGAGCGGCTTCCGATCAGGTCGCCCGGCGCGGCGGTCGCCTGACCGGTGGTGCTGATGCGCGCCCCGACTTCGACTTCGTCGACACTGGAGAGTTCGGCACCGGGCATCATCGCCAGGCTGTCGTTCAGTTCGACCTCCAGCGGCAGCTCCGACACCTGGCGCCGCACCGCGGCCAGCGGCATGCGTCCACCCACCGGACGGGCGTAGATAAACACGACCTGATCGGGCGACAGCCGTGCCTTCAGTTCGTCGGCAACGTCGACCGAGACCCGGATCACCGCGCCCCGGCTATCCGGCATCTCCGGCACCGGCTCGCCCGCGGCCGCCAGTTGCTGCCGCGCCTGGTCGATGCCGGAACGCAACGATTGCGCGGCCTCGCCGGTGGCGCCCGGCAGGGCACGGCTCCAGAATTCGATCGCCTCGGGGTAGTTGCCCTGCTCGTAGGCATCGATGCCGAGTATACCCAGGGCCGCGACATCGCCCGGATCGAGCGACAGCGTCAGTTCGATCTGTTCACGCACCTCGTCGGTCATCCTGCCCTCGGCGCGGAAAAAGAGCGCCTGCGCGATCTGCCCCTGCACCCCTGCGTACTGAGGGGCATCCTCGGGCAAAATCTCGAGCACCTCGCGGAACGCGTTGATCCCCTCATCGAAACGGCCTTGGCTGACATAGGTGTTCGCCAGCAGATACCAGCCCTCGGCGTTGTCCGGACGGCGCTGCAGCTCCTGCTCCAACTGAGTCAACGCCTCCTCCAGCGTTGCCGGAGCCGGCGGCGGCTCGAGCGCAAGTTCAAGGTCGGCGGAGCGCCCCAGTTGCTGATATAGACCGAGCGCCGTGACCGGGATCAGCAGCGCCAGCAACACCACGGTCACCAGTTGTGCCGTGTCGGGCCGCGGATGCTTGAGCCTTACGTCGGGCTGTTCGGCATCGATCAGCAGGTTGCGCTCGAGTTCGAGCCTGAGCACGTCGAAGTTCTCGTCGTCCAGCGTGCCCGCCTCGCGCTCCGCCGCCAGTTCGGCCAGACGCTCGCGGTAGATCTCGATATTCTGATGCCGACGATCCTCCGCCTCCTCCGCGACCGGATGGCGGGCGCGTCGGGCGGCACTCAGCAGCGGCCAGAACACCGCCGCCACGGCGATCAGGGTCAGCAGCGCGATCGCGCCCCAGAGTGCCATCATCGTTTCTTGTCCTGTTCCAGCAGTTGATTCAGTCGCGCACGCTCATCGGCATCCAGCTCCGGCCTGGTCTCCCCGACCGCTGTCCGGCGACGCCGGCGGCTAATCAGCAGCACCGCCACCAGGCCTATGCCGAGCAGTACGAAGGGGCCGTACCAGAGGATCCAGGTCATCTCGTTGACCCTCGGCCGGTAGAGCACGAACTCGCCGTAGCGGGTGACCATGAAGTCGATCACCTCCTCGTCGTCGGCGCCCTGGTTCAGCAGGCGATAGACCTCACGCCGCAGGTCGGAGGCGATCGGCGAGTTGGAGTCGGCGATGTTGTTGTTCTGGCACTTGGGGCAGCGCAGCTCCTCGGTCAGTCGCTGAAAGCGCTCTTCGGTGGCCGGATCGTCGAACTCGTAGGCTTCGATGATCGCCTGTGCGGTGACCGAGCACAGCGCCAGCACCCAGCCCAGCAGTATCGACCTCAGCAGCGGATTCATGATGCGTCCTCTGCGGCCAGTTGATCCATGATCCGCTTGAGGTCGGTCCACACCCTGTCGTCGACGGCACCGACATGGCGATAGCGGATCACACCCCGGGCGTCGATGATGTAGGTTTCCGGCGCGCCATAGACCCCCAGATCGATACCGAGAGCACCCTCCTGATCGAGGACGACTTCGGCATAGGGGTCGCGGTAGCGCTTGAGCCACTCCCGTGCCTTCAGCGGCTCGTCCTTGTAGTTGATGCCGTAGATCGTCACCCCCTGCTGCGCCAGCCCGTTGAGAAAGGCGTGCTCCTCCTTGCAGGTCGGGCACCAGGTCGCCCATACGTTGACCAGGGCCGGCCGTCCCTTCAGGTCCGCTTCGGTCAGCATGCGCTCGGGCTCGGTCAGCGACGCCAACTGGAACGCCGGAAACGGCTGGTTCAAGCGCGCCGAGGGCAGTTCCGTGGGGTCGATCGACAGCCCGCGCCAGAGAAAGTAGCCCAGGCCGATAAAGATCAGCAGCGGTACGAAGAGCAGGAATCGACGCATAATCAGTCCGTCCTTTCAGGTATTCAGGCAGCGGCCGCTTCGCGGCGCGCCTGCTTGCGGTAACGCGGGTCGGTGGCGGCCAGTATGCCGCCGGCCATCATCATCAGGCCGCCGAGCCAGAGCCAGCGCACGAACGGCTTGTACTGCACCCGCACCGCCCAGGCATCCCCCTCCAGGGATTCTCCGAGGGCGACATAGAGGTCACGGAACAGGCCCGGGTCGATCGCGGCCTCGGTCATCACGTTGCCGCGCGCGGTATAGAGCCGCTTCTCAGGGTACATCTCGGTGTAGGGTTCGCCCTTGTACAGCACGCGGATCACGCCGGTGTCGGAGTGGAAGTTGGGGCCGTCGACCTTGCGGATACCGTCGAACACGAACTCGTAGTCGTTGAACTGCCTGCGATCGCCCGGTTCCATCCGCAGGTCGCTGTGCTCGCTGAAGGTGGACACCAGCGCGATACCGACCGCCAGCACGGCGATACCGCCATGCGCCAGCATCATGCCGTAGTAGGCGCGCGATTGGCCGAACACGGCCGCGAACCCGGCGCGCTTGTTACGCACCCGGTTGACCAGATCCCACCCGCCGGTGAACACCACCCACCAGGCCAACAGCAGCCCCAGCGCGGTCCAGACACCCGGCCACTGCGGCAGCAGCATCAGCGACAGGCCGCCGGCCAGCAGCGCCAGCAGCCCCGGCGGCCAGAGTTGCCTGATCAGCAACGCCGTCGAGGTCTGCTTCCAGCGCAGCAACATGCCGATGCCCAGACAGAGCACCAGCAGCGTCCCCAGCGGCA
>Ga0214472_10002086_pt1 | contig 21714 bp, 13 predicted proteins | sample RVTome_6_FD_207662 | JGI IMG/M metagenome (GOLD analysis project Ga0214472, IMG submission 207662) | Soil microbial communities from uranium-contaminated site in the Upper Colorado River Basin, Wyoming, United States - RVT140D175 | ecosystem: Environmental > Terrestrial > Soil > Contaminated >...
CATCGTCACGCCTAGGTATTCTGCATCCTCACAGTTAAGTTTTCGAGTGTGCGATTGCACTGGAGCACTGCAGGAACTCGACACTGCACGGACCGAACCCGAAGATTTATGTGTGACAGAGCACTAGAATAGGCTCTAATTACCGCCGGCGCGGGTCAAACGACTCGCCCCCGCGTTTCATTCATCGAAAGACCTCTTGCCATACCGCCGCGCGGGTCTGGACAACTACAAGCCAGACCGTTGGTCTCGATTGAGTTATTAAGGCGGGGCATGTGCAGTACGCCGTATTCACTACTTCGATTACAGTGATATTGAAATCTGCATTTAGCCGTTTGGCTAGACGAGAAACTTTTGATCAATTTTTCCTTGTATCGTTTCCGTGCACAGGGTACGATAACTCGTATTCGGGCGTGGATGGAAGGTAGGCATATCTCAATTTCTTCCTGCCATCCTTGTATTTCGATGCAGTTAAGATTTTTTTGGAGGAAGTCGCATGAATCGTTTGTATAGCCGCGCAGGAATTGCCTTCTCAGTAGCCTGCTTCGCGTTGTATCTCTTGGCCGGCGGGGTTGAAGCATTTCCCCCGGTTCGACCGCCACAGCCCCCGCTAACCGACACCCAGTTGGCAGAGAAATATTCGGCTCCCCCGAGTCGCCCGCCGGCTAGTCAAAGCCAACAGGTTCCGGTTACCACCGAACAAGCAGCCTCAAGCTCGGTGGGCATTCACCGCACGCCCGAATTGCGCGGAACTCAGTCGCCGAATACTCCCGAGAGTGCGTCTACGAATGAATCAAACTCCGATGCGACGTCGATTCGAATCGCAGAACCGACATTGCCTTCAACGCCCATGACAAATATAAACGTCGTCTCGCGCATTGCTATCGGCGCCGATACCTGCGACGCCACCACGCCCACGAAGATCCCGGTCGGAACGCTCGGCAGCCCCATCACCACCGTGATCATGGGCGATAGTGCCACCGCCACGGATTCTCCGTCTGACTGCGGCCTGACAACCTCCTGGTGGGAATCGATCACGCTAAACTCTTGTGCTAATCTCGTGATCGATTTCTGCGGCACCAGCCCGAGAATTCCTTCAAACTATATCCAGATCTACGATGGGTGCGACCCCGTAAATGTCTGCGGAAACGTCATTGTTTGGGATGGCGTAGTCGGACCTCACCGCGCCCAGTGTCCCGGCGAGCCCGATCCGGGCAACATTACCATGCCGTTTGACGGCGTACCGGCCGGCACCTACTACTACCCCATCATCGCCAACGGCGCTGGCGGAAACGTCCCCGGTCCCTACATCATGAACGTCACGGCCGAGGAGTGTACCGGCGCCTGCTGCAACCCTGTCGCCGGCACCTGTGTGGAAGACGTCACCGTGGGGAATTGTTCCGCGCCGGGCGAAGAGTGGTCACTCAGTCAGTCCTGTGACGACGCGTGCTTTGGCGCCTGCTGCACCGCCACGGCCGGGACTTGTGTGGAAGGCGTCACCCAGCCGACCTGTGCGGCGCCGGGCGAAGAATGGACGGAAGGCGGGCGCTGTTGCGAGATTGAATGCCGTGACCCAGCCGGCCCGGAATTCGATGCCCAGGGCGTCTCCATGATGAGCAACGTTCCGCTCAGTTCGTTTGCGACCAATCCGGCTTGGGCGAACGAGGTCTGGGGTTACACCTCGCCCTCGGGACGCGAGTACGCAATCATGGGTTTGGAGTGTGCGTTCGCGATTATCGAGGTTACTGATCCCTTTGCCCCGAACATCATTATTGAGATTCCCGGCTCTTGCTCCGTCTGGCGCGACACTGCCATTCATGGTCAATTCGCCTACGGTGTCGCCGACGCTGTCGGTGACGGCATGTACATCATGGACCTCACGAACATCGACGCGGGCGTGGTCAATTGGACGGTGCAAAACCTGCCAATGGGAGGCGAGTTCTTCGAACGGGCGCACAACGCCATCGTCAATCCCGACAGCGGCTATCTCTACCTGGGGATTCCGAACAACCTCGGCGGCGAAGGGTTGGCGGTTTTTGATACGTTTACCAACCCTGCCGTTCCAGCCTATGTGGGACAATGGACCGATGGGCTCGATTTCGTCCGCTGTCACGATATGCAGATCATTACCTACACCACAGCGCCCTACGCCGGGCAGGAAATCGCCTTTTGCTTCGGCGAGGGCAACGGGCTCTACATCGCCGACGTGACCAACAAGGCGGCGATGGTCACCTTGGGATCATTGTTCTATCCGAACACGACCTACGCCCATCAGGGCTGGATCGACGACGACCGGCAATACGTCTACCTCGGAGATGAGTTGGACGAACGCGACAATCCTAATGTGTCCAACACCACCACCTACGTCATCAACGTTTCCGATCTGTCCAATCCCACGCTGGAAACGGAAATCGTCAACCAGTGGTGCTCTATCGACCACAACCTGCACGTCAAAGGCAGTAATGTCTATGCCTCGAATTACACGTCCGGGCTTCGGATTTATAACGTAAGCGACGTAAACAATATCTATGAGGTGGGCTACTTCGATTCGCATCCCGAAAGCAACGCTACTACCTTCGACGGGACATGGGGCAATTACCCCTTCCTCCCCAGCGGCAACATCTTACTCTCAGATCGCGCCCGCGGCCTGTTCGTTCTGGACGCCCGTGCGGCCACCGGCGGCGCCTGCTGCGACACAGTAACTTCGATCTGCACCGATGGCGTGCAGGAGGAAGATTGTGTGGGCGTGTTCACCAAGGGTGGCAACTGTCAAGACGCTGGATGTAACCCATGTCCGGCCCAACCGTCGGACTTGGTGACCGGATTTTTCTCTGACTTAGAGTGCGATGTCTGTGGGCCAGCTCCACAGTTGGTCGCGGACAACTTCGAGCTTGGTGCGGGTGAACAGCTCGATATCCTACGATTCTGGGGTGGTTACGACCTGAAAGCGCCGCTAGCACTGGATCGATTTACGATCGCATTTTATGAAGATGCGGCTGGCGTTCCCGGCACCTTGGTAAACCTTCGTTCCGGCATCGAGGCCGATTTCCGATTCCAAACCGGCAATACTGTGTCCGGGCGCGACGAGTATGAATACTTCCTAAATCTGCGAGCGAATAAGCTCATCGGGCCGGGACGATTCTGGGTAGAGATCTTCGCCGATTCAACCGGCGATGCCAACACCTGGGCATGGAACACGGCTGCGCCGGACCCGGTCCATGGTATCCCGGGCGCCGCGGCGTCGCCGACTTTTCCTGAGCCGCCTTGGTTTGGGGTGCCGTTCGACTTTGCGTTTGAGATTCAGTGCAAGCCATCCGTGTTTCCCAAATTCAGCCAACTGCCCAAGGGAAATGGCGAGGACATCCCCTCCGACATCGACTGGACCGACGAGGCGCCGAACGTAGTGGCCGCCGACGATTGGGTCTCCGATGGGCGACCGGTCACGGCGGTCCGGTGGTGGGGCAGTCAGATCCCGCCGAAAGGATTCGTAGACACGAGCGGTCCACTCACAACCCATCCAAATGCGGGCGTCGGTGGTGCCGATGTGAGCATGCTCCAGAATAATTCGTTGGGTATGGCCCTCCTGGGGCACGCGTTCCAATCGGCTGTGCGGAATTCGGACGATTTCACGATCACCGATCCGGGCGGCACGGTCGTCAATCAAATCACGGTGTTCGGTTATCAAACCGGTGCCCCAACGGCGCCGACGACGTTCACATCGGCGACCCTTCGTATTTGGGACGGTCCTCCGGACGACGGAGGCAGTTCCGTCGTCTTCGGGGATACGACCACCAATCGCCTGATCAGTGCGAATTGGTCGGGAATCTATCGAAGCAGCGAAACGCTCGGCGTAGGGTCAACCGATCGTCCAATTATGGCCCTAAAAATCAACGCGGGAGTTAATTTGGCTCCGGGCACATATTGGGCTGATTGGGCCACTACGGGGAGCGGAGCCTTCAGCGGTCCGTTTGCCCCGCCGGTCACCATTCTGGGTCTAGCTACGACCGGCAACGCGAAGCAGTTCGATGCGGGCGCCTGGAGCGATGTGATTGATACCGACGGTACCAACACGCCGCAGGGATTCCCGATGATCGTTGACCACCTAACATCTGATGTTCAGCCGGACGGCTGGTTTATCAGCTTCCACGAGCCCGTGGAGCCGGGCACGCCGCCGGATACGCCGTTGGGTCTATTCTTCTGCGACGTCCTGGATGTCAATCAATCCGTAACCGGGCTACCGGCTTGCGACGCCCATCCGGTTCGTGAGTACTTCGTCGGTTTGGATAAGTGCTGTCTGGTTCACCAGCGTCCGGACAGCCGAACGGGCCACATACCGGCCGTGAAAGGCCAGTTCCTCGAGGAGGCATGCGGGCACTACACGCTCGATATTCAGGCAGTCGTGGGTCATAAGTTCGTACCAGACCTCGCCTCCGCATTGCCACTAAACGCTTGCATAGAGGTACCAACCAGCAAATTCGCTGATGGTGATTATTGGGGCTGGCACACCACAGACAATGAGCGCGGCCGTTTCCCGGCGCTGGACACCCAGATCACGATGGCCGGTCCCGATTGGCTGTACGGACCGTGGAATCCCGTTGTTCCGGCCTGTTCTCAACCAAACATGGCTTTCCAGCTCTTGACTTGGGAACCGGTACCAACACTTCCGGACGAGGACGACGATGGTATTCCTGACGCCTGTGAATGTCCGCCGTCGGCTAAGCCGATTTCGACGTTGGCGGATACCGGTTTCGGAATCGGTAACCGCACGCTGGTTATCGAAACCGATCCGATCGACGCCGGTAGTACCCAGGCCATTCGGGTCGTGTTCACTGATCTCAAACCGCCGTACGACATTTGGAACGGTGAAGAGCTATGGGTTCAGAATCCGAGCCTGAGATGCGAGAACTCCGGCGAGGCCTTCCCACCCTGCACCGGCCCGTCGTTCTGGGCCGCGCCGTTGGGTTGCGCGCCGTTCTACGCCGATTGGAGCACGTTCGGCCCGATTCATGCACACCACGAAGGTGTCATCCCGGCTTCACTGTACACCGTTGATGTGATTGATGCTGCGTGCTTACTGTCCGATCCGTTAAGCTTTTCGCCCCCGCTGGATGTGGCCACGTCTAAGTACGGCGACTGCTGCGGCAGTTTCACGGCGGGAGCCTATCCACCGCCTCAGGGATCAACAGATATTGTCATAGACGTCATTGCGGTGCTCGCCAAGTTCAGTAACGCCCTTGGGGCGCCGATCAATTCCCGCGCCGACTTAGAACCGGCGAATATCGACTGGCGAGTCAATATTACGGACGTCCTGCAGGCGTTGAAGGGGTTCTCCGCGCTACCGTATCCCTTTACGCCGTCCGTCGGAGATCCTTGTCCGTAGCGTTACGGCGGAACCAACCGGCCGATCGGGTGTTGTCCCGATCGCAGACCCAATTCAAGGCAAAACGCCGCTGGGGCGGGTCAAACGACTCGCCCCGGCTGCTTGCGCTGATACCGATCTGAATGAAGGGTTGAACGAGAGGGGAGACGAGCAGAACTTGCTAACGAGATTGATGGGTCCGGGCCGAAGGTGTAGTTTAGAGCCTATCCCAACTTCAAGTGTGGCACGGGCTTCGAGCCCGTGAAAACAACGGCAAGATGCCGGTGCCACACAACTAGGGATAGGCTTTTATTACGGGCAAGGAGCCTGAGCCGGTGCAATAAAAGTCGATTCACTGCATGTCCGTTTCAGGATTGAATATTGACGCACTGTCACCCTGGATCGAGGTGCGTTTTTCGCGCTCGCCGGGACCGGGCGGCCAAAACGTCAACAAGGTCAATACGCAAGTTACGCTGCTGTTTGATTTTTCGGCTTGTACAGCAATCTCCGAGATCGAAAAGCGAAGAATTCGGCGAAGACTCGCGACGCGCCTATCGCGCGACGGACGGCTGCGTGTGGTCAGTCGGCGGGAGCGCACGCAGGCGAGAAATCGGTCCGCAGCGCAAGATCGCCTGATTATGCTTCTCACAGAAGCCATGCTATCGCCGAAGCCCCGGCGGAAAACAAGGCCGACAACCGCTTCCAAGAAGCGCCGACTTCAATCGAAACGGGAGCGGGGTGAACTTAAGCGCGAACGAAGAACGCCGCCGGCTGACGGGTAACCAGCGAGCCGGCGCTACGGCCCACACTCTCCGACGAAATCGATCGACATACCGGCAGCGGCGGCGACGCAATCGTTGGAGTAAGTGACACCATCGCACCCGCACACCGGGTCAAAGATCTCGGTGCACATGTCCGGCGTTGAGACGCAGACGCCCTGGAAGTCGCAGCAACATTCGCCGACATTCAAGCGGCAGTAGTTGCCGGCATCGCAGCTCAATCCGACGAGGCCGCCGCATACCTGGGTACAGGCTTCTCCGATTGCGTTGCACGTGTTTGAGCCGTCACTCGCGTTGCAGCGCCATTGTCCGTTGTCGCAGCAGGTCGCACCCTCGAAGCATGTCGGATTTTCGCCTTCGCCGGGTTGCGTCAGAGGATCGCAGCAGGCAGAAGCGCACTCGCCCGCGTGGTCAACGGAAACGCCCGAGGCATCGGCCATGCATGGGTTGGAGTAAGTGTTTCCATCGCAGCCGCATACCGGCGAAAACACAAGCGAACAAACGGTAGGGATAATTGTACACGTGCCGCCGTCATCGCCACAAGATCCGTCTCCTCGCTTGCAGAACATGCCAAGTGGGCACTGTCCACCATCGCACTCCAGGATGAAGTTGCACCCCGAAGCACCGATGGCCAGTCCCGACACCACGACAAGAAACACAAACAGCGTGCTTGGAAGTCTTTGACTCATTATTTTGTCCTTAACTTTTATCGATGGGATTCAATTGGACCGTTATGCCGAATCATATCGTGCATGAAGTGTCCGGGGAACTCATCCGTGTAGAGGGGACGCCGGTGAAGTCGCCCTCCTTGCCCCCCATTACGATCCAGCGAAGGTGCTTTCCGCTCTACTTGGGATATCCGCCGCCCTGATTGCTTGCGCGTGGTATAGGCTTTACGATATCGAATAAGTGCTTTCCAATGCTTCAAGCTGGAGACGTGGAAGATTAAATCATTTGATGACATGACGGCCGAGGACTACGCCGACATCGGATTGATGTGTGGGCTTGAAGTCCACCAACAGCTTCTCACGAACCGCAAACTCTTTTGCCACTGCCCAGCGGGTCGGTTACGCGACGATTATGACGCGGAGCTGCTGCGACACATGCGTCCGACGCTGTCCGAGCTTGGGGAGTATGACGGCACGGCGCTGATGGAGAAAAAGACGCGGAAGAACATCCATTACCGTGTGCATCACGAATCGGTCTGTACCTATGAGTTCGATGACACGCCTCCGTTTTTTCCCGATGACCGGGCCGTGGACATTGCGCTGGAGCTGTCCATGATGCTGGGGTTGACGTTGGTCGGCGAGATGCACATCGCACGAAAGCAATACCTCGACGGCTCCATCCCGACCGGCTTCCAACGCACCGCGATTCTCGGCGTCACCGGATCTATCCCGTTTCAGGATCACAAGATCGGCATTCGGCAACTCTCGTTGGAGGAAGACTCGTGCCGCGAGGTCTCGGACATCGGGCACGATCGCGTCTTGCTCACCGACCGGTTGGGCATGCCGCTGATCGAGGTGGTGACGGATCCCGACATGCGCACGCCTCAAGAGACGGCCGAGGTGTGTGAACTGATTCGCCTGATGTGTCGCAGTACGGGGAAAGTCCGCACCGGCTACGGCGCGGCCCGGGAGGATGTCAACGTCAGCGTTCGCGGCGGCACACGCATTGAGATTAAAGGCGTGCCTCAGATCAGTCGTATCCCGCGTTTGGTGTACAACGAATCACGACGGCAGTGTTCGTTGTTGGAGATTCGGGATGAGCTAAAACGGCGCGGCGTGACGCGAGCGTCTGTTGGATTGGCTTCGCATGACGTGACGTCTACTTTGGCCAACGCACGATATCAGCCGATCAGCGCCGCAATCGGCCGCGGACTTCGGGTGAAATGCGTGGTACTGCGCGGGTTCGCGGGTTTGCTGAATCGGACGACGCAAGAGGATACGAGGTTTTCCAAGGAGTTTTCCGACCGGGTCCGCGTGATCGCGTGCCTCACGGATTGGCCCAGCATCGTTCACTCGGACACGGCCACTGAGTCCCTCAGCAGCCGGCATTGGAAGGATCTGCGGCGCCGAACCCGCGCCGCCGGGCAGGACGCTTTGGTGCTGGTCTGGGGGAATGAGGCGGATACGGAAACGGCATGCCAAGAAATTGTCATTCGCGCTCAGGAGGCGACTGAAGGCGTACCGAGCGATACACGGCAAGCCATGAAAGACGGAACGAACGGGTTCGAGCGCGTGCTGCCAGGCGCGGAACGCATGTATCCCGACACCGATCTTCCGCCCATCGTGATCCAAGAAGCGCGCACGGATCGAATTCGTGCGACGCTTCCTGAACCCATTTGGGATCGCGCCGCACGGTATCGGCAACTCGGTTTGCCGGCTGACGTTGTCAATCCACTCTGCGCATCGAGCCGAGGCGACTTGTTCGACCGTGTCGTGGGTGAATTAAAAGTAAATGCCGCCTTGGCGGCGGTAATCCTTGTGCAGCGGTTTAAGTCCATGGCACGTGCCGGGCTTGATCCCGATCGACTGACAGACGATCAAATCCATCAAATCTTCCAGGCTTTCGCGCAGGGATCCTTGGGCCGGGAGGCGATTGAGTCCGTGCTTGCTGCGATGATTGAAAGCAACGAAGCATCAAAAGAGACCCCGTGCGTCTCGATAGAGTCCTGGCGCGCTCCGAGAGAAACGAGCGGGGCCTTCGATCTTGAGGCGTCGGTCAAGCGCGTGCTGGCTGAGCGAGCCAATTTGTGGAGCAGCGACCCCGATGCCCAGCGAAGACATATGATGGGGTTGCTCATGCAGGATTGCTTTGGTCTTGTGAACGGCCGCGATGTGTCGGATGCGCTCGATCAAGCGATGGTTCCTAGCGGTGAGACTACGGCCAAGACCGAGGTAACGGCATGACCAGCGATGCGCTTCAAGGCTATCGCGGCATAGCGGAGTCGGTGTTGAAGAAGCACGGGGTTCGCGTTTGGAGCGACGTCGAGATCAAACTGAACGACGGCCGGTTTTCCGGGCTGATCTTGCCGCGCTCGGAAACCGCCGACGACCAGCACATCGTTCTCAAGTTGAACAACGGTTACAACGTGGGCATTGAAGCTCGCTCGGTCGTCAGCATCACCGAGTCCGGCCGGCGCGAAGCCATCTATAAAATCCCCGAACAACAGTTCCCCATTGATCCCAAGAAACCGAATCTCGTGTTACTGGGTACGGGCGGAACCATCGCCAGTCGGCTCGACTACCGCACCGGTGCGGTGATTCCCGCGTTCTCTCCGGGTGAGCTTTTCGGAAGTGTCCCTGAGCTGGCCGACATTTGCAATCTGAAGACGGAGGAAGTCTACAGTGTTTTCAGCGAAAACATGGGACCGGAGCAGTACGTTCGCTTGGCGACGCGAATCGGCGAGGAGATCGCGGGTGGCGTGGACGGCATCATCGTGGGGCACGGCACGGACACCATGCAGCACACCGCAGCCATCTTGACGTTCATGGTTCGGAATCCACCCGTTCCGATCGTGATGGTCGGTTCGCAGCGATCCTCCGACAGGCCATCGTCCGACGCGGCACTGAACCTGATCAAAGCCGCCAAAGCAGCGGCGGAGGGCGACTTTGCCGAGGTTGTGGTATGCATGTTCGGTCCGACTTCCGATGAATACTCCCTGTTGCATCGTGGCACCCGCGTGCGCAAGATGCATTCGAGCTATCGATCTACTTTTCGAACTATCGGTGACACACCTTTGGCGATGGTGGACGACCAGGGTATCAAGTATCTTCGCCAGGACTATCGCCCCCGTCGCACCGACCGCGACGTCACCATCAACACGGCCTACGAAGAGAAGGTGGCCATGCTCTATTATTATCCGGGCATGCAGCCGGACATGCTGGACGCCGTTGTGAATAACGGATATCGCGGCATTGTCATCGCCGGAACAGGTCTGGGCCACGTCAATCAGCCGCTTTATCCGGCCATCAGACGAGCGACGGACAAGGGCGTGCACATCTTTATGACCGTACAAACGCTTTGGGGGTATGTGCATATGTACGTCTATGAGACCGGCCGAAAGATGATGGAGTTGGGCGTGATTCCGGCTGACAACATGTTGCCGGAAGTCGCGTTCATGAAGTTATCCTGGGTATTGGGGCAAACCGACGATCGCGAGGAGGTGCGGCGGCTGATGCTCACTCCCATCGGCGACGAGACCACCAAGCGCGAACCCTATAACGGTTACCTCATCTTTCAAGGCGCCATCCCCGAAGTTCAGAAGTTCCTGCGCACGATTAAGCGATAGGAACAGGCGGAAGAATGAGTGATGGGTGCCACTGGTTCGCCTTGTATGTGTTTAGCGTCCAGAATGCCGCGTGCCGAGAACACATAGCCCCGGAAGGGGCGATCGAACGTAGCCCAGGACGGTTCCTCCCTTGATGCCATACCTGTAGAGTGATTCCCTGGGCCATGGGGCCTCGCCGTGATGGTCCTATTGATCGGAGTCGGTGCGGCGGCGTGAAGATGCACGATACCGAACTGACGACTAATGACACCAGCACGTCCGCAAGCGGGCGGGTTTCAATTCCCCACCGCAATCACGTGATGCTGCGTTCTAAAGAATAAGGTGCCTTCGGAAATGGCCGGGGTGGCCATGGTGATGTCATCCATAGAGTTTTGTGCGAGCAGCTCGTACTCATTCCCGGCCTTGATGACAAAGACATCGCCCACCTCGCTGGTATGGTAAATCTTACCATCGGATGCGACCGGCGATGCCGTGAATCCGACGCTGCCCGACAACCTTTTCTTATACACCTTCTTCCCGGTTTTGGCTTCGTAAACCGCAAAAATGCCGGAATCTCGGCAGCAATACAGATTCTCGCCATACACCAGTGGCGTTTGCATGTAGTTTCCAATGCGTAGTCGCGCCCAAGCGATATGTGTGTTGCGGGTCTCTCCGTCGCCGAGGCTGATATCACCGGTCGCGGACGTGCGGATGGCGTAGACCGGCGCCTGTCGGCCGTGGGCGTTGGTGATGTAAATTAAGTCGTTGGCGATGATCGGTGTGGGTACGGGCACGTCTCCGCCGCCACGCATCTTCCATAATTCCTTGCCCGTCGCGAAATCGTACGCCCCGATGTGTTTGTACCCATTAACGAGGACTTGGGCGTTCCCCTTTTGCACGTGAACGGTAGGCGTTCCCCAGGTGGCCGCCTCTTCGCGAGGAGTCCGCCAGATTTCCTTACCGTCGGCCAAATCAAACGTAGCCAAGAACGAGCCGTTGTTGGCATCGCATTGCACGACCACGCGATCTTGGTGAATAATCGGAGAGCTCGCAAATCCCCATTGCACCTCAGGTAGATCGGGGGCGCCGGAATCAAGCAGGCCAAGGTCTTTCTTCCAGAGAAGATTCCCGTAGAAGTCATAGCAATAGAGTCCTTCCGAGCCGAACATGGCCACCACGTGTTTGCCGTCGGTCGCGGGCGTGCTGTTGGCGTGCGTGCCCTTGATGTGACGCTTCACCTTGGGGATACCCCTATAGGCCGTCTTTTCCCAGAGCATCTCGCCCGTGTTCTTATTCAAGCACATTACGCGATAGGCGTGGTCGAACTTTTCGGGATGATCCGGGCTTTCGCCATACAGACCGACTCGCAAGTACGGGTTGTCATCATCCGTGACGACCGACGTCACAAATAATCGATCACCCCAAATGATGGGCGAGGAATGAGCAAGACCGGGAATCTCGGTCTTCCAACGGATGTTCTCCGAAGTCTTTACGTTCCACGTCGTGGGCGTGGAGTGCCCCTCGACCACGCCACGTGCTTGAGGCCCGCGAAATGACGGCCAATTGGCGTTCGTCCCATCTCCGGCAAGGATCACCGCCGGAATCAACGCGACAAACGCACACCCCACAGTTGTGATTTTACTCATTTTCATGTCCAAGAGCCTTTCGATCGTTCAAACCCGGGAGTTAGCCAACCACCTCGCCCGCATGTGACACAGTTAAGGCTATTCGTAAAGGAATCTTGGCTGAATGTCGAGGAAAGAGTTGTACGGACTCGTAGCTGGGACTATCGTTTGGACGGTGTTCGGGCGCCGCGGACGGCGAAATCGCCAGTCGGCACTTTCGTTCGTAGGAAACAGGGTATGAGACCGCAGCAAGGAGACGGCACATGGTTTTGGAAAAAACGCTTGTAAATCGCTTTCGATTCGCGGCTATGGCTCTGGTTCCGTTAGGGATTATGGCGACGACGACCCGCGTTTTGGCGTGCGGTGGCTTCTTTTGCCAGGCGATCCCCATCAATCAAGCCGGTGAGCAGATCATTTTCCGGCAAGATGGAAACATGGTAACGGCCGTGGTGCTCATTCAATACCAGGGCGACGCGGCGGATTTTTCGTGGGTGGTTCCGGTGCCGGGCATTCCGGAGCTTTCCACCGGCAGCGACTTGGCGTTCGCACCTCTGGAATTGGCTACCAGGCCGCGATTCAACCTGGAAACGATCGGCGCGCCATGCATAGACCCAAACCGCGACGGCATCTTTGGACCCGTCGCGGTTGGCGGATCGGCCGATAGCGCCAATGAAGACGACGGCGTCGAAGTCTTGGAAACTTTGGTCGTGGGGCCGTTCGATATTGAAATCGTATCCAGCGAAGATGCCGAAGCATTGGCAGCGTGGTTGGAGGTTAACAATTACGACCTCAGCGATCGGGGCCGAGACCTCATCGCACCCTATGTGGATGAGGAGATGAACTTTGTTGCGTTGAAATTACGGCAGGACCAGGGCGTGGGTGATCTCCAACCGCTCATCATGCGTTACGAATCGGGGCAGCCCATGATCCCGATCCGATTGACCGCCGTTGCGGCGCAGCCCGACATGGGCGTTATTGTTTGGTTGCTGGGTGAATCGCGAGCGGTGCCCCTCAATTACTTGCACGTCACGCCGAATTACACACGACTGAATTGGTATTTCGGCACGTTCGCCGCATACGCCAGCTATCAAGGGTTGATTACCGCAGCCATGGACGAGGCAGGGGGGCAAGGCTTCGCGACCGACTACGCGGGTAGAGACCTGGACGTGCTCAGCCGGCTTCCGGCGGTCGAGGCGCTGGAGAATGAACTCGTGCGGCTGTCGACAATTGCCGACGACGCATCCTTCGTAGCCGGCCTCGCCGGCGGATTCGTGTTTTCGCAGACCAAGGTATTGGAAATCCTGCGGCGTAGATTGACTTTGCCGGAGGGCGAGGGTGAGTTTGTTTATCAGGTGCCCGAGCTGCTCTCGGCCGTGTTTACGCCGGAAGAGCTGGCTTCCGCTCGCGCGGATATCGTCACGGAGCTACATGACGATGTCATCGTTCCGCTGTCGGAAACATTGGCCGTTTTCGACGGTGACCCCTATATGACACGACTCTATACGACACTATCTGCCCACGAGATGACGCTGGATCCAATCTTTTCATTCAATCCGGGTTTAGACGATCAGGGGCTTGATCGTAACGCCACGCTCGAAAGCAGTTGCACCGGGTTTTCGTCTCGTTGGACGCTCACATTGGGGGCGGGTACGGGCCGCGAAGGGGAAGTCGTCATCGATGGATTCGGTAGCCCACCGAGTTTCACGCCCCCGATCATTGATCAGGATTCGGTGTGGCGGACGGAATGGGTACCCACGTCTGGTTCCGCCGACGTCGTTACGCAGAAGCAATTCCCGGTGGCCCAAATCATCGGCGATGATGCTTCGTCCGGTATTGACCTCTGCGGCGCGGGCATCGCTCAATGCGGCGCCGGAATGCTCGGTTTCCTCATGTTCACCATGTTCGGGTTGCGTTCGATGAGGCAACGAAGGTAGAGGCTCCGGGCGGCGTTTTACCGGGCTATCCATTGAGCCGTGACCTGTGCGGCGTCGCGTTCTTGGCCCAATAGCGAAACATATCCTAGACTTAGGTCCAGCGTGATGGCTTTGGTTCATAGACAACGTCACCCGGTCGTCGCGCAAAATGGGAGGGGGAAACTTGGATCACCATTCGCATAGGCCTCGAGTGCTCCTGGTTGATGCCGACGACGCGGCACGCCACGCACTTGAAACGCATCTCATTGACGCAGACTATGACGTCCATACGGCATCAAGCGGGCGCCGGGCCATCTCTTTGTGCGAGCAACAACCGCCGGATATCGTCATCATGGACATACATTTGCCGGATATGGATGGTTTCGAGGTCTGCGGATATGTCCGGCACGAGACGCGCGACGAAGACGTGTCCATCATCATCATGACCGAACCGAGCGACGAGCTGACGCGCTCATACCTCGGATCGATGGTTGAGTTTGCGGGGGGGGATTTCTACTTTTCCAAGCCCTGCGACGGCAAGTTGCTCGTGAAGTTGCTCGACGACCTGACGGCCGAGTGGACTCCGGAGAGCGACGCTCATCGAGGTGCGTGTGCGCAGGAAAAACGCCGCAAGCGGACCCTCGCCCTCACGTAGCTCGATCAGTCACATTCAGCTTGAAGAATTGTCTTCCGGTTGGGATGAGCCGTCATTCGGAGGCGCGGTCGCCGGTGGTGTTGGCACGCATACGCCAATCCAAAGCGACTCGCCGGCCCCTGCGACCATCGTCGCCGGGAGGATCCAGAGTAAAAACGTTCCCCACACTTCAACAATCGACAGTGACAACGTCACACGCTGCAGGGCCAACCCTCCGGTCAGCATGATCGCCGGTAACTCTAACATATTCAGTGCCATACCAAAACGCACCCGCCAATCACGTCCTTCGTGCGCCGCGTTGTCGCTCCCCTCGAATCCGGGAAACTCATCACCAAGAACGCGCAAGCCAATGCCCAGGTTGACACCCACCGCCGCAACACCGATCAACGCGGCCACGTGCCACCGACCAAGCACCGTCAACAAGGTCAAAATCGCAATGTTATTGGCGAAGATGCCAACCGATCGTACGAACCACGATCGTCTATGTAACAACGGAAGCACAACGCGCTGGACCCACCACCGCACCGCCCGCACGGGCGGTGCCGTTGAATTCCGGGCCAGTGACCAACCGGCACAAGCACCGACTGCGATCAGCCCGGTCGCGAGTAGGCATGCGATCCAGATTGATCCGATCACGTTGGTTGTCAAACCAGGCATATAATTGTAGTTTCACTGGAGAATAACAAAACTCAGCCTCAAGCGGCGTCATGTCCTCGTAATTGTACGGCAAGCACGGCCCCCGATAAAAGCGGGCGCTTGTTGAGCCTTCGCACTGCGACTGGACGGTGCCTGTGGGCGAGATAAGCCCGAAACGCAATTTGCAAAAGCACCGAGACGTCTGTTTCCGGTCGCTAACGAATACCGCCCATCAGTTATGCCGATGTCCGGTAAGTTAGGCAGTTCTTTTGTCTCTTGGAGCACAGTGCACGTGAATAGCACCCAGCAAGTTCTAACCATTAAGCAAGTCGCTGGATTCCTGCAGGTGTCGACAGATACGGTCTATCGACTTGCCGCGAGCGGCGAACTGCAAGGCCGCAGGATCGGCCGGGTCTGGCGGTTTCCGAAGGATGCCATCGAACGATACCTGCACCACCAGCCAACAGAAACATCACCCAACGCCGAGCGGCCACTCACCTAACTTCCGGCTATCGACGCAAGTGACGAAGCAGGTGGTGTTCTGGGTCGGCCAATCGAACCGGTGCTTGTCGATGGTCGCGCGGATTGGGACACATTTGCCCAATAGGCGGACCGGCTCGTCACCGAGGAGCGCGTCAGCGTTGTCGGAGGTGCGCTGCGGAGACTCGTAACGGATTAAAAGTGGGATGACCGTAATGCGATCGAACACTCCTAAGTCGAACTTGGGGCCTCGCTGCTGTCGACGCACGAAGATCGACTCCGTCGCTCTGAGTGCGCTCAACAGCCTGCCTTGCATGACCGCAGTTGCGTTGTCGCTAACGTGTGCGATCGGGACGCATGCTTTCGCCCTGCAACCGGAGACCGATCCTCCCAGCAAGGTGGTGTCCGAAAGACAGGATGAACCGCTAACCATGCGCACGCCACCCGCCGAGTTTAATGGCGAGCCCCCATCGGGCGATAGCGAGACCGACCTGATGGATTTCAGCATCGAAGAGTTGATGCAGGTGCAGGTGGTCGTCACACCGTCGCGCCGTGAGCAGAGAATCACCACCGTACCGTATGCGATCGGCGTGATCACAGCCGAAGACATCCGGCTGTCGGGTGCTCGATCGATTCCGGATGCCCTACGACTTGTCCCTGGCGTGGACGTTGCGGACCTATCGTTCGGCAACGCGGCCGTCTCCCCTCGAGGATTTCACGGTTTCCTGTCTAATCAAGTTCTGGTGCTCGTCGATGGACGGCAGGTCTTCGATTCGCTTTTCGGTGGTACCCTGTGGGGCGCTTGGCCGTTCCAATTGGAAGACATTGCTCGAATCGAGATCATCCGCGGTCCCGGCGGCGTCACTTGGGGTGCGAACGCGCTCAACGGTGTGATCAACATCATCAGCAAGGATCCTGCCGATCAAGTCGGTCGAACACTGACATCGGGCGGCGGCTCACGCGGAACGTTTAAGCAGCACGTCGGTTACGGATTTCAGGAGGGAAGCCTGCGAATGCGTGTATCCGGCGAGTATGAGGCTAGCGACGGTTTTCGCGAAGGCGGCTCAATACTTCGCAATTTCGAGGGCGACTACAAGGGAGGTCGGTTCAGCCTTTTCGCCGTTTGGGACAAAGACGAAGACAACACCATCACGTTCTCCGCGGGAAGTTCGGTTGTGGACGGCGGTTTCCCGCCAACGCCACTGGCGGGAATCGGACTGCGTCGTAATTCCGGGTCGCAGGCGTCATACTTAATGGGAACGTGGCAACACCAGATCGCAGAGAATGACGTCTTTGGGTTGACCGGGTTCATTAACGACTTCCATACGTCACCCGGTTTGCCGCAGATTGACTACCGGTACCAGCAAATGGGCCTTCAACTCTCGCATTCATGGGATCCCAGTGAGGAGCACACCCGGACATGGGGGATCGACACGCGGCTTGATCTTCTTGATACGGGCAATTCGAACCCTCCCATGCTGACCAAAGGCTTCGTCAGCACCGGCATCATCGGCCTGTATCTACAGGATGAATGGCAGCTTGACCCGAAATGGATATTGAACCTGGGCGGAAGGTTGGACTATGAATTCTACGGCGGTTTTCAACCCAGCGCGCGGGCGTCGCTTTCTTATTCGATTTCTGACGACGCGGCGATCTACGGAGCCGTCTCTCGTGCCTTTCACACGCCGACCGCAGGTGGGAGGTTTCTGAACATCCCTCTGCTCAACGGTATAGGCCGTGTCACTTCCAATCGTGATTTCAATCCGACGACGCTGATGGCTTACGAACTGGGTTATCGAGGTAAAACTTTTGAACGGTTTGAAACAAGCCTCAACCTATTCTGGCACCAATACGACGAGGTCACTACCTTGAGCCCGCAGCTCGGTCCGCCCGGGCTGTTGCAATACCGTTTTGATAACCGCTCCGGCAACGTTTCCCTGTACGGAGTCGAATTCGAGACTAAGTACAGTGTCTCCGACAAGCTCACGCTGTTGGGCAATTACACTTACGAACAGCTCAACTGGGATGTGGACAAGCCCTTTACAGATCGTGACTACATCACGCCCCCCAAGCACAAAGCGATGATCGGCGCGCGGTACGTGGCCAACGACGACCTGCGTTTTTCAAGCAATCTGTACTTCGTGGACGCCGTCGAGTCTCCGACACCGTCCAACCCTTTTGTTCCGCGTCGAATTGATCCCTATCTGCGACTCGACGTCAACGCCGAGCTTGAGTTTTGGGAGGATCGCGGTTCGCTCACCGTAGGCGTCAAGAACCTCCTGGACTCCAACCACCACGAAGGTAGCTCGTTGTTCATCAACAACGCCGAGGTTCCACGCATGGTGTTTGTCGAGTTTCGAGTGCATCTCAAGTGAGTTTGTGAGGCAGCGCTGTCCGATCGGGAGAATGGGAATGTACACGACGAGGCGGATGGAAGCGTGAGGTACCTGGTGTGCTGAGTAGGCAAGAGATAACCAAATTTATTCCGGCGGCACTGGCTGTTTGGTCAGCGCTAATGCTTACGCATCCGGTCCCTGCGCAGTGGATTGACGAACATAAGGCACTCAAGGTGACTGCCGCCTTTCTTTTCAATTTCGCGAAGTTTGTCACCTGGCCCGACACGGCGTTCGAGCATGACAAGGTGCCGTTTGTAATCGGCGTCCTGGGTGACGACCCTTTCGGACACATTCTCGAAGACAGCACAAGAACCAGGAAAATCAGAGGGCGTTCGATCGAGATTCGACGGTACCGTTGGAGCCCAGACGAAGATAGACAGGCACTCAGAAGCTGCCATCTTCTGTACATCAGTAGCTCCGAAGGATTCCGGCTCGATGAGGTCCTCGCGGCGCTCAAGAAGCATCCGGTACTGGTTGTTTCGGACATCCCCGAATTCGTCCGCGCCGGCGGCATGATTGGGTTGACGGTGGAAAACCAGCGAATCGTGTTCGAGATCAATCGCGAGTCCTTGGCAAAGTCAGCACTGATTGCGAGTGCCAGATTGCTGGATCTGGCCAGGAATATTGATTCAAAGAAGCACGGCGATCGGGAAATCCGAACGACTTCGGAAAGGCCATAACGCCGCAGGGAGCGTGCTGCAGAGTCATGTTATCGTTCAAGGACATGTCGTTCAAACGCAAGATGGTGCTGCATGCGATGTCAGTGACCTGCGCGGCCCTCCTCTTGTGTGTCGCTGCGGTCACGACGGTCGATTGGTTCCAACACCACCGCTGCGTCATTCAAGACCTGACGCTCAAAGCGGACATTTTGGCTGCCAGTGTGACGGCCCCCGTTGCGTTCAATGATCAAGCATCCGCGCAGACATCCTTGCGGACATTAGGCCGGGACGCCAACGTCGCATACGCCTGCGTGTTTGATGCTGACGAAACGGAATTCGCCAGCTTCGCGCGAGAGGGTGAGGTGCATCCGTCGGAACACAAACTGCCGCTTCCGAGTCACGAATTTTCGGGCGGACGCGTCCACCTTCGTCGACCGATCTTGCTTGATAGAGAACGGATCGGCTTTGTAGTCCTGAATTACGATTTGCAGGCGTTCTACGCTGACCTGAAACTGCGGGTAGCCCTTATGATGGGCAGCGCGATCTTGGCACTTTCCGGCGCCTACGTGCTTTCCACGAGGGTCCAGAGAATTCTTGTGCGGCCGGTGACTGAGCTCATGCGGGCTGCCACAGCCGTATCGGAGACGCAAGACTTCTCCATCCGAGCAACCAAAAGGACGAACGACGAGCTAGGCGTACTAACGGTCAGCTTCAACAAAATGCTCGCGGGGATACAGCAGCGTGATCAAAGCCTGGCCGTGGCCCGTGAGCGTCTTGAGCAACGAGTCACAGAACGCACAGCCGATTTGGCCGCTACCAATGCGACGCTTGCGGAGGAGATTGCCGAGCGTAAGCAGGCGGGCGAGGCACTTCGAAAGGCCAAGGAATATATCGACAACGTTCTCAGATCCATGATCGACATGCTTTTTGTCGTGGCACCGGACGGCACGATTCACACCATCAATGAGGCGACCTGTAACGTGCTGGGTTATCTGGCCGAGGAGTTGATCGGACGACCCGCCGGCTTGCTGTTCTCCGACGAAGATGAAAAAAAAGAAAAAGAAAAAGACACCGCCCCCTTCATTATATCACAAGAGGCCCTGCCTTTCAAACGCGACATACTCCGGCGCCTCGTGAAAGACGGCGCGATCAGCAACATCGAGAAATCGCTCTGCAGCAAGAGTGGCCACACGATTTCGGTGCTTTTGTCCGGCTCGGTCATGCGCGACACTGCCGGGGCGATTCGGGGGATCGTATTCGTTGCAAAGGACATCACCGAGCGCAAGAGCGCGGAAGCGGAGCTTCGCAAGCTATCGTTGGCGGTCGAGCAGAGTCCGGCGTCGGTCATGATTACCGATACGCGGGGGACGATCGAATACGTCAATCCCAGATTTTGCAAAAGCTCGGGCTACACTGCGGCGGAAGTCATCGGCCGAAACCCACGAATACTCAAGAGCGGAAACAAGTCGAAGAGTGCGTACAAGAAGCTCTGGGATACGATCCTCACGGGCAACGTGTGGACTGGGGCGTTCGAAAACAGGAAGAAGAATGGTGAGTTGTACTGGGAGGAGGCCTCCATCTCTCCGATGCGAGACGCGAACGGATCGGTTACGCACTTTATTGGGGTAACACTAGACATCACCGAACGCAAGAAGGCGGAGACATCGCTCCGCAAGACCGAATTTGAACTACGCAAACACCGCGACAACCTTGAAGAGTTGGTGAACCGACGAACCACCCAATTGGCCAAGATCAATGACTCTCTCGTTCGCCAGATCGAAGAACGTCGGGAAGCGGAGAGGGCGGCAGAGGCGGCGAGCAGCGCCAAGAGCGAATTCCTCGCCTGCATGAGTCACGAGCTCCGAACGCCGCTGAACGGTGTGATCGGCATGATCGAGCTATTGCTGCACTCCGATCTCAGCGAGAAGCAAAAGCGGCACGCCTGGCTGGCGAAGGCGTCCGGCGACACGCTGCTGACCCTAATCAACGATATCCTGGACTTCTCGAAGATCGAGGCCGGCAAGCTGCAGTTGGATCCGACGGATTTCGACCTGCGGAACATGGTCGAGAGCCATGGAGCTTCGCTCGTTTCGCAGGCGGAAGGTAAGGGGCTTGAGTTGATCTGCAGCGTTCATCCGCAGGTACCGGCGCTGGTCCGGGGCGACCACGGACGCTTGCAGCAGATCCTGAACAACCTTACCTCCAACGCGGTCAAGTTTACCGAACATGGGCAAGTCTCCGTCCGGGCGACGAAAGACGATGAAACGGAGCGGAGCGTAACCGTCCGATTTACGGTGACGGACACGGGCATCGGGATACCACCCGATCGACGCGATCGCTTGTTTCAATCTTTTTCCCAGGTCGATTCCTCCGCCACTCGCAAATACGGAGGCACCGGGCTCGGGCTGGCCATCTCCAAGCAACTTGCCGAGCTGATGGACGGGGAGATCGGAGTCGAGAGCGAACCGGGGCGGGGATCCACATTCTGGTTCACGGTCAAACTACAGCGACAGGCGGTCCGTGATTCACTACTTCGAGCGATGTGCGACGACCTTCGCGACGTGCGAATTCTCGTGGTGGACGATAACGCCACGAATCGCGAATTTCTCGCTGAGCAGTTGAGCAGCTTCGGCTTAGATCATGAGACCGCCTGCAACGGCGAAGAGACCCTCGCTAAGCTCCATGACGCAACCGCCCGAAAAACACCGTTCGGACTCGCGATTCTCGACATGCAGATGCCGGGAATGGACGGAGAACAACTCGCGCAAGCCATCAAAAGCGATCCCTCTTTGGAAGACACGATCCTGCTCCTTTTGACATCGGGAGGCATCGGCGACAACACCGACCGACTGCATGCACTTGGGTTCTCCGGTTGGTTGACCAAGCCGGTCAGACAGTCGCTGCTTCTTGACGCCATTGTTGAGACGCTCACGTGTGCCCGC
>Ga0214472_10002087_pt1 | contig 21695 bp, 17 predicted proteins | sample RVTome_6_FD_207662 | JGI IMG/M metagenome (GOLD analysis project Ga0214472, IMG submission 207662) | Soil microbial communities from uranium-contaminated site in the Upper Colorado River Basin, Wyoming, United States - RVT140D175 | ecosystem: Environmental > Terrestrial > Soil > Contaminated >...
GTCGCGGCTCGAAGAGGGCGCGGTCCCGGACCCCCTCGCGGATGCGCCGCAGCTCGTCGGCGATGCGCTGTCGCTCGACCTCGGCGCGATCCTCCTCGCTCACCAGCGGATTGTAACCGGAGCCGTCCCTCACCCCGGCTTCCGCGCCAGGGCGAAGACGCTGGCTCCGATCGGCAGCGAGAAGCGCTTCACGAAGCGCGCCTCCGCCTCCAGGACCGACCGGAAGGCCCACTCCAGGGGCCCGGGCAGGAAGCCCACGTCGGAGCCTCTTCGCCCCGTGAGGCGGTCCAGCCCGCGCCGCGCGGCCACCAGGGGCAGGAGCACGGTGTTGGCGTAGGTGGCGCGCAGGACCTTGAGGCCCGCGCCTTCGAGCAACCGGCGCACCTCGCCGCGGCGGTAGCGGTGGCGGGAGTGCACCGCCTCGTCGTGCGCGCCCCACAACGGGCGCAGGGCGGGGACGCGCAGGAGAAGCAGGCCGCCCGGACGCAGCACCCGGGCCATCTCGCGCACCGCCGCCGCGTCGTCCTGCACCCAGCGGTGGTAGATCACGTCCAGCGAGGTGACGCAGTCGAAGCAGCCGTCGGGGAAGGGGAGGGCCAGGAGCTCGGCGCGCGCCGCGGCCACCCCGCGGCTGCGGCAGAAGACGAGGGCCTCCTCCGAGAGGTCCACGCCCACGGCGCGGCCGAAGCGCGCCAGGTGCCGCAGGTTGTTCCCGGTGCCGCACCCCGCGTCGAGGATCGTGGACGGCCGTCCCGCCCGCGCGAGCCCCGCCAGCGGCCGCGCGAGGAGGGCCAGGCTGAGCGCCCGCATCCCCGCGTACCACCACTGCCGCTCCTCCGCCTCGTACATGCGCTGGTACTCGGCCGGGTTCACGGCGCGCCCCCCCGGCGCCGGAAGACGACGCTGTCCACCGCCGCGGCGCCGCCGGGAGCCGTCTCGAGGGTGATCTCGTTCAGCCCGGATCGCCAGCGGCCGCGCGGCACCTGCGCCGTGATCTCGAGGAGGCCCTCCTGGAGGGCACGTTCGGCGACGGCCGCGCCGTTCACCTCGAGGCGCAGGCTCCCGGCGCCCGCCGCCCGCACCGTGAGGTCGAGCCTCTCGGGCGCGTCCAGGGCGGCGAACAGGCGGGCGCGTCCTTCCACCGCGCGGCACACGGCGTCGCCGCACGGCGCGCGCACGCCCCAGCCCTCCCCGAGAAGCGCCGCATCGAGCCCGGGGTCCGCGCCCACGTCGATCACGCCGCCCAGGTTGTTCTGCATGAAGAAGAGGTACTTGCCCACCATGAGGTCGTAGCGGTCGGGGGGCAGGCCGTGGCGCAGCGAGAAGATCCAGTTGGCGGGCCAGGCCACGGGGCTCCCCACCGCGGTGGCGACGAGGTCCGCGCTGTTCTGGGCCACCCGCGCGAACGAGACGGTGTCGTCCCGCGGTATGGCGCCCCTGCGGTACTGCTCCATGAAGAGGGCGTTCCACAGGGCGAGCGCCGCGCCCCCGGCGGCGAGCACCGCCCCGGGCCGGCGCTCCGTCAGCCGGCGCAGGCCGGCCAGGGACGCGCCCAGCCCGACGGCCAGGAACGGGAGCACGGAGTCGAAGCGCCGGTTCGAGTACGAGCCGCCCGCCCACCAGTCGCCCGAGGAGGCGTTGGTGTAACTCATGACCAGGATCGGCAATGCGAGTAACAGCGCTGTCCGCCGGTCTTTGGCGAATAGTCCCGCAAGTCCGACTAATCCGCCCCACAACACCGGCGTCCAGTACAGCAGCCCGTGCCGCGAGGAGAAGAAGGTCTCGAGCAGGGCGGGCCGGTCCAGGTGCAGGAAGTCGCGACCCTGCACCGGGTAGGGCAGGAGGTAGGCGCCGAAGATGGCCTTGAAGACCAGCAGCTGCGGGATCAAGGCGACGGCGAAGGCGGCGATCAGGGCGGCGCCCGTGGCCGCGGCGCGGCTCGGACGCCGTCTCTCCAGGAGGAGGGTGGCCGCAGGCAGGACGAGCAGGAGGCCGTTCTGCCAGCGCACCACGGTGGCCAGGCCCACCACCAGGCCCAACAGCGCGGCGCGGCGGGGATCGAGGCCCGCCCCCCGGCGCCACCAGACGAGCAGCGCGAGGGCGGCGAGGAAGAAGCTCGGGGCATGGCTCATCACCGGCTCGTAGGCGACGTACCAGAAGAGGAAGGTCGCGTAGAGGAGGAGGAGCGTCGTCCAGAAGGGAACGGGCGGCGCGAACGACTCCCCGAGGACGCGGTGCACGAGGAGCAGGCCCAGCACGCCGTAGAAGAGGCTGCCCAGGCAGACGGCGCGGATGTGCGCGGGAGAATAGCCGTCCTGCACGTCTCCGCGGGCGCGGGCCACGAGGTCGCCGGCCGCGTAGAACGGCATCCAGAGCAGCGCGGGCCCCACCGAGAAGACGGTCCGGCGGTGGCCGGTGGCCGTAGGCTGCGACTTGTCCCAGCGCGCCAGGATTCCGAAGTGCGCGAACTCGTTCGCGAAGTCCACGTCGCGGTCGAAGTAGAGCGAGCGCAGGTGGCTGTAGTACTCGACGGCGTCGGCGTCGAGCCGCGGCGGAGGGCCCGAGAGCTGGACGGCCAGGGCGGGCAAGCCCAGGACCAGCGCCAGCCACGCCGTCGCCGGGATCCTCACGCCGCGGGCTCGGGCCCGATGGCCTGGAGCGCGCGCCGGGCCGCCTCCAGGCCCAGGCCGAAGGAGCCGCTGATCGTCCGGTCGTGGGGATGGAGCTGGCAGGAGTCGGTGAGGAAGAGGTTCTCGATCGGGGTCTGGACGGGCGGCGTGGAGGCGCGGTAGTCGGTGAGGCAGATGGGCTGGGCGAAGCGGTCGCGGAAGACCGCGGAGAACTTGACCCACCTCCGGTCGAAGGCGGGATGGATGAGGGCCAGGGCGTCGGTGTAGCGGCGCAGCACCTCCTCGTCGCCCTGGGCGTAGCGCGGGTCGTCGGCGGAGAGGTACTGGGGCACGTAGAGGATGGTGTCGCCGCCCAGCTCGGGCAGCGGGTTCAGGTTCGTGTACTCGATCATCCCCGCGAAGGGGACCCGCGGGTCGTTGGTGTTCACCCAGAAGAACGGCGTGACCGGCCGGGCCAGGCGGAGGAAGAGGCAGAAGATCCCGATGGTCGGGATGCGCTTCAAGCCCTCGACGTAGGGCCCGTCGAGGTCCGGCGCCATCTGCCGGAAGCGGGAGGTGGTGGCGGTGGAGACCACGGCGTCCGCCGCGATCGTCTCGCCGTGCACGCGCACGCCGGTGGCGCGCCCGCCCTCGATCAGGATCCTCTCCACCGCCGCGCCCAGCACCACGCGCCCCCCCCGGGCCTCGAAGTCCCGGCCCAGCCCCTCCAGGACCACCTTGCTCCCGCCCTCGACGTAGCCCAGCTCCTCGCGCCAGGGCGAGGTGCGCGACCGCGAGAGCCGGACCATGCGCGCCCAGATCCAGGCCGCGCTGATGTCCGGGGCGTGCTCCGCGAACTTGAAGCGCATGAGCGGCTCCCAGATCACGCGGTACGCGCTCTCGCCGAACATCCGCTTCAGCCAGGGGATGGCCCGCTCCTCCGCCAGGTCCTCCTCCTTCATGCGCTGCGCCAGCTTCACCGCCGCCCCCGCGCGCACGCGGTCGGCCAGGCTCAAGGGCGAGAAGCGCAGCAGCTCGACGGGCGTGAGGAACGGGTAGAGCCGGCCGTCCACGAAGTACGCCATGCGGGAGTCGCGCCAGCGCAGGCGGTGCGACAGGCCCAGCTCCTCCAGCGTGTCCACCAGGTGGTCGTCGCCCTTGCACACGAAGTGGTAGTAGCGCTCGATGCGCACGCCCTGGACGTCGAAGGAGCTGGCCAGGCCTCCCAGCACGGACGAGCTCTCGAGCAGCGTCACCTGCACGCCGGCCTTGACCAGGGCGTGGGCGGCCTTGATCCCCGCGGGCCCGCCCCCGATCACCACCGCGCGCCTCACCGGGCGGCCCCGCCCACGCGGACGAAGTCGACCGCGCTCACGAGCACGCCTTCGCCCGCCGCCTCCAGGACCACCTCGTTCAGCTCCCGCCTCCAGAACCCGGCGCCGGCCCGGACCCGGGCCTCCAACCAGGACGGCTCCGCCCAGAACCGGCCGGCGGCGCGGCCGTTGACGCTGACGCGCACCTCGGTCCCCGCGGGGGCCCGGACCCGCAGGCGCAGCTCCAGGTCCTCGGCCACGTCCAGACCCGCGAACAGCCGCGCACGGCCGCGCACGACGCGGCCCCGGACGCCGTCCACCGTCTGCGCGGGCCCCCATCCCTCACCGAGCATGTCTTCGGCCCCGGGGCCACCCACCTCCACGTGGCCGCCCATGTTGTTCTGCCGGTAGAAGAGGTAGCGGCCAACGAGCAGGTCGTATTGTCCCGGGGGACGGCGGTGCCGCCAGGCGAAGAGCCAGCTCGCGGGCCAGGTCGGCGGGCTGCCCACCGCATCGGCCACCACCCGCGCCGCGCCTCCCACCAGGCGCGGGAAGGCCACGGTGTCATCCCGCGGCACCATCCCCCGGCGCACCTGCTCCATGAGCGACACGTTCCACACCACCAGGGGCAGGGCCGCGAGGCCCAGCACCGCCCCGGGCCGCGCGCGAAGCGCCGCGCGCGCGGCGTCGATGGCGGCGGCCAGGCCGAAGGCCAGGATCGGGAGCAGGCTGTCGAAGCGGCGGTTGGAGAACGAGCCGCCGGCCCACCAGTCCCCGGAGCAGGCGTTGACGTAGGTCATGAGCAGGAGCGGCACGAGCAGCGGCCCCGCCAGCCACGGCCGCCTCTTCAGCAGCGGCACGAAGCCGAGGTACCCGGCCCACAGGACCGGCGTCCAGGAGAGCAGCCCGTGTCGGGAGGAGAAGAGCGTGTTCATCAGGAACGGGTGGTCGAGGCGCACGAAGTCGGCGCCGTGCGGAGGGTAGGGGAGCACCCACATGCCGTAGAGCGCCTTCCAGGCCCACATCTGCGGGAAGGCGCCGGCCGCGGCGCCGGCGAGCAGGGCCGCCGCGCTCAGCGCGCCCCGCCGCCACGAGCCGCGCTCGCGCCGCCACGCCGCGAGGAGGTCGATGCCGGGGAGCGCGAGCAGGACGCCGTTCTGCCAGCGGATGCACATGGCCAGGCCCAGGACGAGGCCGAGGACCAGGTGGCCCCGCGGCGAGCGCGCCTCGCGGCCGCGGTCCCACAGCCACAGGGCGAGGGCCGCCGCCGCGGCGGACGCCGCGTGCGACATCGTGGGCTGCTGGACCATGTACCAGGGGAGGAACGTGGCCGCGCCAACGACGAGCGCCCCGCCCAGGGCGGTGCCGGGGGCGAAGTGGCGGCGCAGCAGGCCGTGGATGAGGAGGACCGCCGCGAACCCGAGAACGAGGCCTCCCAGGGCCACCGCGTTCACGTGCGCGGGCCCGTAGCCGGAGAGGTCCACGGTGCGGCCCGTCCATGCAAGGCCGCGGGCCACGGCCTCGCCGAGGAGGAAGAAGGGGATGGAGACGAGGCCCGGGCCGATGGAGAAGATCGAGCGCCGGAGCCCCGTCTTCGTGGGCACGCTCAGATCGCCGCGGCCGATCAGCTCGTAGTGGGTGTACTCGTTGGTGAAGTCGATGTCCTTGTCCTTCACCAGGGAGCGGACGTAGACGTAATACATGACCCCGTCGCCGCTCAGCCGGCGCCCGGCGATCTGGAACTGGACGAGCAGGGGCAGGAGCAGCAGCAGGACGAGGGCCAGCCGGGCGCGGTCGCCCCTCCACGAGACGGCGAGGAGCGCGCCCGCCGCGGCCGCGCGCACGGCAAACCCCGCCGCTCCCACGGGCGACAGCCCGGGCAGTATCGACGTCGAGCCGGTCACGACCACGACCACGAGGTCGAGCGTCAGGAGGGCGAGCAGCCCGCCCCATGCGGCGCGCGCCCCTGTCATCGTCGCCGGGAGCCGAGCAGCTCCTCGTAGAGGGCCACGGTCCGGGCGGCCAGGGCCGGCCAGCCGAAGCCCTCCAGGGCCCGCTGGCGGCCGCGCGATCCCATGGCCTCCCGCAGCGCCGCGTCCTGCGACAGCTCGGAGAGGCTCCGGGCCAGGCCGTCCACGTCGCCGGGCTCCACCAGCCGGCCGCTCTCGCCGTCGCTCACCTTGTCGGGGATTCCCCCCGCGCGCGTGGCCACCACGGGCAGGCCGTGGGCCATGGCCTCCAGCGTCACCAGGCTCGACCCCTCGTAGCGCGTGGTGTGGACGAAGACGTCCGCGCAGGCGTAGAGCGCGTGGAGCAGGCCCTCGCCCACCTGGCCTGCCCAGTGGACGTGGGAGGCGATGCCGCGGGCTCCGCGCCCGCGGGCCATTAGCTCGCGGGCCATGACCCGCCGGGTGAGCCGGTCACGGTCCCGGCCTTCGCCCACCACCACCCAGGCCCAGCGCGCGGGCAGCTCCTCGGCGCGGTGCAGGCGGTCGAAGGCGAGGAGGGCGTCGTCGAGGCCCTTGTAGGCCTCGAGGCGGCCCACGGACAGGAAGAGGGGGAAGGCCCCGGAGGCGGAGGGGAGCGCCTCGCGCACCACCCGGTCCGGCTCGTCCGGGGTGGCCGCGCTCAGCTCCTCGGGGTCGATGCCGTTGGGCAGCACCACCACCCGGCCCGGGTCCACGCCGAGGTGGCGCTCGACCTCGTCCCGGGTCGACTCGTCGGTGGCGATCACGCGGTCGGAGAGGCGCGCCGCCTCGCGGCCGAGCGCGCGCAGGCGGAGGAGGGCGAGCCGCTTCAGGCCGGAGGCCTTGTGCTCCTCCATGCCCTGCGGGTTCATGACCAGCGGCGCGACGAGCGCGGGGTCGCGGAGGCGGGCGCGCCCGTATCCGAGCGCGGTGAGGCCCTGGGCGTGGACCACGTCCACGGCCCCCGCCCTCACGCGCTCGGCCACCGCCTCCCCGAGGCGCCGCGCGAAGCGGGGATAGCGCAGCGTGCGGTCCAGGATGCGGCCGTGGCCCGCGGCGGACCCGCCGTAGTCCACGGTCACCACCTCTCCGGGGAACGCGCCGTCGCGGGTGGCGGGCCGGGTGAAGAGCACGGTCTCCACGCCCCGGCGGTCGAGGTGCTTGGCGAGGTGGAACACCGCTCGCTCCAGGCCGCCCGGGGGATGCAGGGGATGGGCGCCGCGGCTCAGCAGCGCCACCCTCAACCGGCGAGCCTCCGGTAGACGGCCTCGTACCGCGGGACGAGGGCCGCGGGCCCGAAGGCCGCCCCGCGCGCCCGCGCCCCCTCGCCCAGGCGCGCGCGCAGGGCGTCGTCGCCCGCGAGCCGGGCCACCGCCTCCCCCAGGCGGGCCGCGTCCGGGACCAAGAGCCCGCTCCGGCCGTCCTCCAGGATCTCGCGGGTGCCGCCCGTGTCCATGGCCGCGATCGGGGTGCCCAGGGCCAGGGCCTCCAGCAGCACGCGCGAGAGCGGCTCCGCCCACAGCGACGGGAACACGAGGACGGTGGCCCGCGCCATGGCCCGCAGCACGTCCTCGCGGTGAGCCCAGCCCCGGAGGATCAGCTCGACGCCGGCGGAGGCGGCGTCGAACTTGAGCGCGTGGGCCAGCGAGCCCTCGCCCAGGACCACGAGGGGCAGCCCCGTCCGCGCCGCGGCCACCGCGGGCACCAGGAGGCGCGCGCCCTTGTTCTCCTCCAGCTTTCCCACGAACAGCAGGAACCGCGCGGGCAGGTCGAAGGAAGGGCGCCCCTCGGCCAGCCCCCGGCTCTCGTCGGGATCGACCACGTTGGGGATCACCTCCACGCGGGGCACGCCGGCCGCGCGCAGCTCCGCCCCGATGGACTCGCTCACGGCCAGGCTGGCTCCGGCCCGGCGCAACGCCTCGCGCTTCAGCGCGAGGTCGCGGCGCATGTAGGGGATCGCGCCCCAGGAAAGAGGGGCGGGGGCGGGCACGTGGCCGTCCACGCAGCGCGTCATGGGCAGGACCCCGCACTCCGGGCAGGGCGCGCCGCGGCTGATCCGCGTGGACCAGAAGCAGACCGGCCAGTGATCGCGAACGGTGACGGCCACCCGGCTCGCGCCGCTCCCGGCCAGGGCCCCCAGGGCCGACAGCGAGTGCTGGGCGTGCACGATCCCGTCCTGCGCGTCCTGCAGGCGGGCGGCGAACGCCCGCGGGACCGCCAAGCGCTTGCGGCCGGTGACCGTCAGCCGGCGCACCGGCAGCCCGTCCATGTCCTCGGGGCCCGGGCTGGTGGTGAGCACGGAGACCGAGTGGCCGGCGTCCCGCAGCCCCAGGGCCAGCGCCCTCACCGACCAGCCCGCGCCTCCCGCGCGCGGCGGATAGACCTCGCTCACGAGGCGGACCTTCACGGGGCGATCCTCCGCAGGACACCCTCGAGCTGCTCGCAGTGGCGCCCCCAGGAGTATCGGTCCACCACGCGCTCCCGGCCGCTCCGGCCCATGCGCGCGCGGGCCTCCGCGTCGTCGGCCAGGACCTCGATGGCCCGGGCCAGGCCCGCGGGGTCGGCCTCGCGGACGTGCGCTCCCTCGCGCCCGGGCCGGACGATCGCGTCGAGGGGAGGACGGTCGATGGTGATCACCGGCAGCCCCGACGCCATGTACTCGAATATCTTCAGCGGCGACCAGTAGAACCCGAGGCGGAGCTGCCGCAGCCGGCCGGTGTCGTAGGGGGCCACGCCCACGTCCGCCGCGGCGAGCACCGCGGGCATGCGCTCGTACGGCACGGCGCCCAGGAGGCGCCCGCGGTAGCCGCGCGGCTCGCCCGGCCGCGGCCCCCCGGCCAGGACGAAGAAGACGTCGCGGCGGCGGTTCAGCATCCGGGCCGCGGCCTCGAGGACGCCCACGCCGTGCCACGGGCGGAAGCTCCCGCTGAAGACGACGGCCACCGCCCCTTCCGGGATCCCCAGCTCCCGCCGGGCCGCATCGCTGCGCCGCGCCGGCGAGAAGGCCTCGACGTTGGCCCCCCAGGTCACGGTCTCGGTCTTGGCCCGCGCGAAGGCGGGGACGATGTCGGGCAGCGGCGCCACCAGCGCGGTGGCCTCGCGGCACAGGCGCTCCCGCCAGCGGCGCAGCGGGCGCACGACGCTCACCGCGTCCAGGAAGCCCTTCGCGGACCCGGGATGGTCCACGATCGGGGAGTTCACCTCCAGCACGGAGGGGATGCCGCGCCCCGCCGCCGCCAGGATCCCCTCGCCCCCGAAGTTGTAGTAGCGCTCGATCACGACCTCCGCCCGCGCCGACTCGGCCAGGGCCGCCACCGCGCGCCGGGCCCGGAAGCGGAAGAAGCGGTGGGGCGGCCGCCACGAGATGCGGTGCCAGTGGACGCCGTCCCGCTCCTCGCGGTCGGCCGCCCCCGAGGCGCTGTGGACTACGGCGTGGACCTCGTGGCCGCGGGCCGCGAGGCCCCGCGCCACCTCGAGGACGTGGACGCTGCCCCCGGTGCGGCCGGGGACGACCTGGTCGCAGGCCACGTAGAGGATCCTCACGCCCCGCGCCCGGGGCGCAACAACCCGAAGAAGGGACCGGTGCGGACGCCGCCGAAGAGGACGACGTCCAGCTTCATCAGCCAGGTGAGGGCCAGGGCGACGGCGAGCGCGCCGCGGCCCGGGCGCGGGGAGGGGTGCGCCGGCGGGGCTCCACCCTGGTGGCCCTCGGCCCCGCGCCGGCGGCGGGCCCCTTCGTAGAGGCGGAGCATCAGGTCCTCGATCACCGCCTTGAGGACGACGTTGTAGTAGCGGCGCTCCGCCACGCGCAGCCCGGCCTCCGCGCACAACGTCTCGAAGTGCTCGTGGCTCCGGATCGCGTTCTTGTGGTCGCTCTTCCGGAGGGCCTCGCGCTCGTGGTCGATGAGCCCGGCCTGGCCCAGGCGCCGGGCCAGCCGGTTCACCAGGCGCTGGAACCGGGCCAGGCGGGAGGACTCCATGGCATGGGTGTACACGAACAGGCGTCCGGAGGAGGACAGCGCGCGCCGCGCCTCCACCAGCACGTCCCGCACGCCGCCCTCGTCCAGGTGCTCCAGGACGTCGAGCGAGAAGGCGCAGGGGAAGGCCGCCTTGCGGAAGGGCAGCCGCCGCAGGTCGCCGAGCACCAGGTCCACGTCGCGCGCCGCGCGGGGAAGGAAGAAGGGCGCCACGTCGATCCCCGCGGCCCTCACCCCGTCCGCGGCGGCGAACAGCGCGAGCTTGCCCGCACCGCAGCCCAGGTCCAGGACGGTCTCGCCCGGGCGCGGGTCCAGCATGCGGCGCATCATGTCCGCCTTGACCCGGGCGGACAGGACGGGCGGGGTGTCGGTCGGTCCCAGCCGCTCGTGGAACTCGTGGTCGGCGTATCGCGTCACCTCCCCCACGTCCTCGCGGGGGACGAGGTCCACGTAGCCGCCTTCCTCTTCCGCCGGATAGAGGGCGCCGCAGCAGGGGCAGCGCAGCCCGCCGCCTTCCGGCGTCAAGCGCACCTTGTCGGGCCCGCCGCAGGGGCAGGCGGATCGGCGCCGGTAGTCCTCTCGGCAGCCCCCATGGCCCGGCGCGCGCGCGCCGCACTGCGCGCAGCGGGAGGGCTCCAGGCAGACGGGGCAGGCCAGGCGGTCCCGCAGCCAGGTCGAGATCAACGGGACTCCTCGACCAGCCGCTCGCGGTCGGTCCAGAAGAGCCAGGCTACCCGGCCCAGGCGGGGCGGGACCGCGACGACCTGGTTGACGGCCACGCGCGGCCAGTCCAGCCGCTGCCGGTCCATGAGCCGCAGGCCGAACTGGACCATCAGCGAGACGTTCCACCACACGAACAGGAGCAGGCCGGCGGCCACGGCGGCGCGACCCAGGCGCGGCAGCGCGGCCTCCAGGAGCGCGGCCAGCCCCCACGCGAAGACCGGGGTCGTGGACACGAAGCGCCGCGACCCGAAGGCCCCGGCCTGCGTCCAGCTATCGACGGCGCCGTTGATCCAGACCTGGAGCAGGAACCCACCGGCCAGGAGGGCCAGGGGCGCGGTCTTGCGGCGGGTGGCCGCGAAGAGGAGGCCCGCCGCGGCCACGATCAGGATCGGGCTCCAGGCGAAGAGCCCGTGCCCGGGGTCGAACAGGACCTCGAGGAAATGGGGACTGCGGTACGCCATCTTGCGCGCGACGAGCTGCGACGGCCCGTAGCTGCCGTTTATGGCGCGGTAGGCCAGGAGCTGTGGGGCGAAGGTCACCGCGGCCGCCGCGGCCAGGAGGGCCAGCCGAGCCAGCACCTGTACCCGCAGCGCCCCGCGCACGGCGCGCCACGCCAGGTCGGCGGCGGGCAACGCCAGGAAGAGCACGTCCTGCTCGCGCACCAGGCCCGCCAGGCCGCCCGCGGCCCCGACGGCGGCCCATTCCCAGGCGGGCGCCTCCGGCCGCGACCGGGCCCGGAGCCAGAGCCAGATCACGAGGGCGACCGTGAAGAGCGAGGACGCGTGGGAGAAGGCGGGGGCCAGGGTCATGTAATAGAGGACCGGTGTGCCGAGCCACATCGCGGCCACGGCCAGGGTCGACGCGGCGTGGCCGAAGCCGCCGAAGCGGACGAGCGCGTCATGGACGAGAAGGAGGCCCAGGAAGCCGTAGAGCGCGGAGGCGTAGCAGGCCGCGGCCGCGTAGGGAAGCGAGAAGCCGTCCGCGGGCACGTCGGCCCCCAGGCCGCGGGCCGCGGCCACGCCGGCGTGGGCCAGCAGGTAGAAGGGCGACCAAAGGAGCGCGGAGCCCAGGGGCGCGAAGTTGATGGGCCGGCCCGTGGCGGGCTCGCGGCGGTCGAGGAAGGTGGCCTTGAAGCCGCGGAGACCCTCCGGGTCCCGCGCGTGGAACCAGCGGTACTCGTCCTCGAAGTCCAGGTCGCGGTCGAACACCGCCGAGCGCAGGTAGGAGAAGCCCTCGATCTCGTCCGCGCCGCGGATCCTCGGGGTCACGAGGGGCAGGGTGGCGAGGAACAGCAGGGCGAGCAGCCCTCGGCCCGGCCGCGCGCTCGTCACCGGACCTCCTCGATCAGCTCCCTGATCCTCCGCCCCCGCGTGTCCCACGAGTAGGCGGGGGCGTCGGCGTAGGCCTGCCGCGCCAGGCGCCCGGCCAGCTCGCCGTCCTCGAGGATCCTGCGGAGCGCGGCGCCGAGCCCCGCGGCCGACCCGGGGGACACCAGCAGCGCGTTCTCCCCGTGGCGGAGGATCTCGCGGCTGCTCGGCAGGTCGGAGGCCACGATCGGCCGTCCCGCGGCCATGGCCTCGAAGGCCTTGAGCGGCGAGGTGTGGGCCTCCGTCATGGCGGTCCTCAGGAAAGGCACCACCACCGCCGAGGCGCGCCTCAGCTCCTCGGCCACGCGCTCCGGCGGCACCGTTCCCGGCATCTCCGTGCGGGCCGCGAGGCCGCGCGCGTGGACCAGGTCCCGGACGCGCGCGGTGTCCGCCTCGCCCTCGATGCCGCCCAGGATCACGAGGCGGGCGCCCGGCACTTCGGCCAGGGCCTCCACCAGGACGTCCACGCCCTTCCAGGGATAGAGCTGCCCCGCGTACAGGATCCGCGGCGGCGTCTCTCCGGCCAGGCCGGGGAAGCGGCGGTCCTCGGGGACGTCGCACCCGTTGGGGATCACGCGCGTGGCGTGGTGGCGGGGCCCGTGCGCGGCGGCGAAGGCGTCGCGGATCCCCGCCGTCGTGGACACGAAGCCTTGGGCGCGGCGCCAGACCGTCCGCTCCCGCCGCTCCAGCCGGAGCGCCTTGCCCGGCCGGGCGACCTCGCCCGTCCCGTAGAGCAGGCCGCGCTCGCGGTACATGAGGGCCTCCACCGCGTGCGCCTCGTACACCACGGGCCCCCGCGCGACGGGGCGCAGCCGCACCAGCATCTCCGCGAGCTGGAGGTCGCGGGTGAAGACCACGGCCCCGCGGCGCAGGCCGGCCAGGGACGCCGCGGCGGCGCGGGCGAGGAAGACCGCGCGCGGCAGCGTCCGCGACCCCCGGCGGTGGCGGACGGGGAGCCGCCGGACCTGGAGGGCCGGGTGCGGCCGAAGGCCGTACAGCGCCAGGACCTCGTCGGTCGGGCGCGGGTCGCTGGCCCGCACGAGCAGCGTGGTGCGCGCCCCCGCGCGGGCCAGCGCCGCCGCGGTCTTGACGATCTGTATGCCGTTGGCGCGCTCGAGCGGGAAGCGCACGTCCGCGGGGACCAGGATCTCGACCCCGCTCACGGCTTCACCAGGACGCACTGGATGTGGCCGATCATCACGTCCCGGGCCAGGGGCGCCTTTTCCAGGAGGCGCCGGGCGGGCGGGGGAAGCGCGCGGCGGAAGAACCCCGTGACGTGGTGGTCCTCGCGCACCAGGCGGAACCCCGCGTCGCGGATCCAGGCGGAGAGCCGCCGCACCGTCACCCGCTGCAGGAGGTCGTCGTGCTTGTCCTTGCCCTGCTCCGCCAGCGCGATGAAGGTGTTGGCCTCCTTCGGCTCCTGCAGCAGCCAGGGCGCGCGCCGCGCGAGCAGCCGGAAGGCGCGGAAGGCGGCGCGCCGGCCGATCAGGATGTGCAGCGGCAGCGGCACGAGCAGGCGCGGGAGATGGGCGCCGGCCAGGGAGAGGTAGGGCGCGGTGGACAGGTAGAGCACCCCGCCCGGCCGCAGCACGCGATGGCACTCGCGCAGGTACGCCGTCGCCGAGGTCACGTGCTCGATCACCGAGTGGCTGAGCACGACGTCGAAGGCCCCGCCGCGGAAGGGCAGGCGCTCTCCGTCTCCCTGGACGAAGGCGGCGTTCCTCACGCCCTTCTCGGCGACCAGCCGGGTCCCGGACCCGAGGAAGCGGGCGTCGAGGTCCAGGCCCACCGCGAAGGCGGCCTCCTCGGCCAGCGAGACCGCGGTCCCGCCCCCTCCGCAGCCCGCGTCGAGGACGCGGCCGAAGAGGCGCGTCCCCGCGCGCTCGATCGCCTCGACGACCTTGCCGCTGCGCAGGTACTCGAAGACCGCGTAGTCGTATTCGCTCCGGAACCGTCTCTCCGCGGCCTCCCTCAGCGCGCCCTCGTCGATCGTCCTCACCGCGCGGCGGCCTCGCGGTAGAGCGCGAGGTAGCGCGCCACCACGCCCGGAAGCCGGAAGCGCTCGGCCACGATGCGGGCGGTCTCGGGACGGGCGCGCCGCGGCGAATCCAGGAAGGCGAGGATGGCCCGGGCCAGCGAGGCGGGATCCCGCCGGGGCACCACGGCCACGTCCTCCCCGAAGATCCCGCTGAGCTCCAGCCCGCCCGGGTTGTCGGTCGAGACCACCGGGGTCGCGCAGGCCAGGGCCTCGAGGGCCACCGTCGGCGTCGCCTCCAGCGCCGACGACAGCGCGAACAGGTCGGCCGCCCCCTGGAGCGCGGCCACGCGCTCGTTGGGCACGGCGCCCAGGAACCGGACCACGTCCCCGAGGCCGAGGTCGCGGGCCCTGCCCTTGAGCTCCGACTCGAGCGGGCCCTCCCCGGCGATGAGCAGCGTGACGTCCTCCCGCCGGGCGCGCACGCGGGCCATGGCCTCGAGGAGCGTGGCCTGGTCGGCGAGAGGGTGCAGGCGCTTGACGTTCAGCAGCAGCGCCCCGCCGCGCGGGAGGTGCTGCCGGCGCACCGCCTCCCGCGCCTCGGGGGACGGCGGGTGGAACTCGTCGGCCACCGGCGGGTACACGACCGAGGCCGCGGGCAGCGGGACGTCCAGCTCCCGCGCGCGGAGGAGGAGCGCCGCGCTGTAGAAGGTGACGTGGGCGGCGTCGCGGTTGAAGCGGCGGAAGCGCGCGTCGCGCCCGTCGTGGTGCCAGATCTCGGTCCCGTAGTGGGTGAGGACGTAGGGCCGGCGCCGCCGCACCGCCAGCCGCGCCGCCACCTGGTTCATCCAGGTGCTGGAGTGGATGTGCAGCACGTCCGCGCTCTCCACCAGCGGGCGGGCCTTCCACCAGGTCTCGGCCGCCTCGATCGCCTGGGGCAGCCGCGTGGCCCGGAGCCGCCGCATCCGGCGGCGCACGAAGGCCGTGTCCGGGTGGTCGGCCTCGCGCCCGAACGCGAGGTAGCGGACCGCGTGGCCGTCCCCCGCGAGCGCGCGCCCCAGCAGGTGGGGGAGCAGCGCGTTGGCGGCCTGGTGGGGGGGAAGGTGCGGGGTCACCATCAAGACGTTCATGCCGCCGGCCAGCTTCGGGCGAACTCGGCGTACGTCCGGCCCACGGCCCCCAGGCGCCGCGTGAGGTGCTCGAGCAACCGGCGCAGGGCGCTCTCGAACCGTCCCACGCTGGCGGCGTCGGGGTTGTAGGGGCTGCCGCCGGGCAGCAGCTCACTGGAGTGGAAGATCACGTTGAAGCACGGCGCGCCGCGCTCCTTGAGCCGGGAGGCGAACGCCACCATCTCCGGCAGCGGCGTGTAGGACGGGCGGAGCCAGACCGGCCGCAGGCCCAGCCGCTTCAGGGCGCCTCGCCACGGGATCGGCGGCAGCGAGGCGTAGAGCCGCTCGAGCGGTTTGGGCAGCGCCGGCTGCGTGGCCGCGGAGATCGGGACCTCCAGGATACGCGCGGCGCCGGGCCGCCTGACGTCCTCGTAATCGGGCCGATAGGGTTCGAGCGGCGCGCCCGCGAAGGCCGGCCCGCCCTTGCGCCGCTCGTTGAAGAGCGGGTCCACGCTGGTGTCCACGGTGTACCCGAGACCCTCGAGGATCCGCAGCGTCCGGCCGTCCATCCCGTTGCGCCCCGCGCGGTAGGTGGTGGGACGCACGCCCAGCGACTGCTCCAGCGTCGCGGTCAGCTCGCCGAGCTGGCGGGCCAGGAGGTCGTCGGGGAGGTTCATGGGATACGTGTGTCCCGCCGTGTCCTCGGGCCGGAACGGCGGCGACGTCCACGGATGCAGGTGCGCGCCGATCTCGCACCGGCCGGTGCGGGCCAGGTCCCGCAGGACGGCCGCGCTCTCGGGCCGCGTGGCCATCTCGTGGGTCACCAGGTACGCGGGCCTGACCCCGAACTCCTCGAGGAGGGATTGCAGGGCGGGCAGGCGCGCCGCGTTCAGGACCCGCAGCTCCCGCCGGCCCTGCTCCGACCACTGGTCGTCGGCCTCGGTGTCGATCCCCACCAGCAGGGCGGGGCCGCGCGCGCCGTCGGTCATCGGTCCATGTCGCTGTCGCCGAAGACCACGTGCCAGCCGCCCACGTCCTCGAACACGCCGTGGGAGGGGACGCGCGCGCGCACGCAGAACTGCATGGGCGATGGCCCGCGCCCGAACCCGCGCCGCGCGAGGTCCTGCTGCAGCGCCGCGTTCATGGCGAAGGCCTGCGCGCGGGCCACCCGCGCCTCCCGGAAGGAGTCGAGCACGGCCCCGATCAGGGCGTCCTTGGCCTCGTGGTCGCCGGCCTCGGCGAAGACGTCCACGATCCAGCCCAGGCGCAGGCCCCGGTAGTCCTCGTCACGGCTCACGGCGAACCCCAGAAGCTCTCCCTCCCGCCGGGCCTCGCGCAGCGCGTAGCGGCGGTGCGGACAGCGCGCGTACTTCCACTCCAGGTAGGCGGCGTCCCGCCGCACGCACATGGCGTACGACCCGCGCGCGCGCTCCCACAGTCTGTCGTACCCCGCGCCGAAGCCGGTAACCGTCTGGACCTCGACCCCCGTGTCCCGGGCCGGGGCCTCGGGATGGAGGGCCTTCAGGGCGCGGCCCAGGACCGGACCTGCGGCCGCGCCCAGCGACGGGCCGACCCGCCGCGCCGCCACCGCGGTCGGGTCGAGGACCTTCCGGAAGAACGGGACCGGCCCCACGTCGTGGTAGCCGAGCTTCTTGAACAGGCCGTAGGAGGAGGGGGTGAGGCCCAGGCCCAGGGCCACGTCCACGTGATCGCTCCAGGCGGTGAACAGCCGCGCGCCCACGCCCCGCCCCCGGGCCTCGGCGCGCAGGAAGACGTCCATGCCCCAGGACGACCGGACCTCCCGGCCGCCCCACCACAGCCGGACGGGCATCGAAGCGTACTGGCCCAACACCTGCTGGCCGTCGCGGGCGACCCAGATCTCGGGCCCGTCGGCAGGCGTGGCGGGGTTGTCGACGTATTGCCAGCGCCAACGCCGGCGGCTGGCCTCGGTCAGCCCGGCGCCGAAGACGTCCTCGTAGAGCCGGAAGATCTCGTCGGCGTCGCCCGGGGCGCGCCGCTCCACCGCCAGTGGGCCCATCTCCCTCCGGTCAAAACGGGAAAAGTAACACGGGAACGCGCCGCGTGCTATGGTCGCGCCCCATGCCGCTCCCGCGCCGCGGACGCCTCCGGCTGGCGGCGCTGGCCTGGCTCGGCGGCCTTCTCGCGGCTCTCCTCGCCCTCGAGCGGCCCGCGCCGCTCTTCGTGAACCTGGGCGCGGGCGATGCGGCGTTCGCGCGCGGCTTCCGGGGCGGGTGGGAGCGCGACGGCCTCCGGCAGACGGGCGAGACGATGTTCCGGTGGACCCTCGACGGAGCGCGCCTCGAAGTCCCGGTGCACGTCCTGGCCGGCCGCCTGCAAGCGCGGCTCCGCGCGGCGCGGTTCGCGCCTGGGACGGCGGACGCCGCCGTGATGGCCGGCGGCGCAGAGCGCGGCCGCTGGACGCAACCCTCCCAGGGCTGGCGCGTGCGCGAGGTGGCGCTGGGCGAGCTGCGGGGCCCCTTGACCCTGACGTTCCGGTCGCGCTCGGACGACGCGGCCGGCCTGGGACTGGCTCTGGATTGGGTGGAGGTGAAGGGGGCCGGCTTGATCGTGCCGCGGCTGCCCGTCATGGGCGGGCTGGCCCTGCTCCTTCTGGGCGTGCCGCTGCTGATCGGCGTCGTCGCCCGTTCTGCCACGGCCGGCATCATCGCCGGCACCCTTCTTCTCTGGATGACGACGGCAGTCTTGTTGGTGGACCGGCTGGGAGGGTTGGTCGGCCTGTCAAGGGCCGGTGGACCGGCTTTACTGGCACTGATCGGACTGGCTCTTGCGGCGCGAGCGCTTCGGCGGGTCTGGTCGGAACTCCTCGACAACGACGACGCTCGCGCCGCTGAGATTCGCGCCGCTGTGATCCCGTCCGCCGCCGTGGTCATGGCGCTCGTGGCTCTTTCGCATCCTTTCTACTACTACCCCGACGTGGACACCCACGCCCGGTACCTCGCCGCGTCCCGCGCCGACCCTCGCCTGCTCGCCGACCCCGGCGACTACCAGGCCCGTACCGGCGCCTGGACCCGCGACGTCGGCGGCCGGCGGGTGGCCTTTCCCTACTCTCCCGCGTTCCACGTCCTGGCCTGGCCCGTCGCCGTGATCGTGGGCGAAGAGCTCGCGGTGAAGTGCCTCGCCGCAACCGCGGTGGGCCTGACCGTGTTCCTCGTTCACGTCCTGGCCAGGTGCCTGGGCTTCGGCGCGGGCGCGGCGCTCCTGGCCCAGGGCCTCCTGGTCCTGCTGCCCGTGACGGCATCGCGCCTGGCCCTGGCGTTGTACCCGGCCCTTCTGGCTCAGGCCCTCGAGCTGCTGCTGATCGTCTTCCTCGCGCGCGCGATCGACCCTCCCGGGCAAGGGCGCGCGGCATGGGCGCTCTTCCTGCTCCTGACCCTCTGCCAGGCGGCCTACACGGGCTCGCTCCTGAACGTGGGCCTGCTGGTGGCGATCTTGGCCGCCATGGTGGCGGCGTCGGGCGATCGTGGCGGCGCGCTGCGCCTGGCCGGCCTCTACCTCGCGGCGACGAGCGCGGTCGTGGCGGCGCAGTACGCCCGCTTCCTCCCGGTCTTGTGGCGCGACGTCCTGCCCCATGTCGCGTCGACCCCGGGCGCGGCGGGCGCGCAGGACCACGGCGGCCTCGTGACAGACGCCCTCCGCCGTCTCGGTCTCTTCTACGACGTCGTGTACCCGCTCATGCTCGTGCCCGGCCTGGCGGCGGTGCGCGGCGCCCCCGCGCCGGCCCGCCGCATCGTGGCCGCGGCGCTCCTGGCCGGCGGCGCACTGCTCATCCTCCGCTCCGCGATACCCGTCGTCTTCCGCGACGCCAAGGAGGTGGAGCTTCTGGCCGGCCCTGTAGCCGTCCTCGCCGCGGGAGGTGGGCTCTGGCTGTGGCGGCGCGGGCCCGCTCCACGGATCGCCGCCGCCCTTGCGCTGCTGGCCGCCGCCGCCTGGGGCGCGAGCCGGGCCGCGCTCACCTACGGCGAGCGCTTCGTCGCCGTCGGCCGCTAGCTACTCCGGCTTCGCCACCCCGATGACGCCGCAGGCCAGGCGCCCGCCGGCGTTGCCGGTGGGCTGGGTCTTGAAGTCGTCGGGGTTGGCGTGCACGATCACGCCCCGCCCGAGGATGCCGTGGGCCCCGTCGAACCGGAGTCGGGAGTCGGTGTAGTCCACCGTGGCCACGCCGTCGGCGGCCGCCTCGATGTTCCCCATGTCGCCCATGTGGCGGCGAGCCTCGGCCGGGCCCGCGTGCTGGTGGCCCGTGGGGTTGTAGTGCCCGCCGGCGGAGCTGAAGTCCGCGGCGGAGCAGTCGCCGAACTCGTGTACGTGGAAGCCGTGGGTGCCCGCCCCCAGGCCGGTGATGCGGCCGGTGACCTTCACCCCCGGGGTGGCCTTGACGAAGGTCAGCGTGCCGGCCACCGCGCCGTCCTTGGCGGGATGCAGCACGCCGATGGCACGGGTGACGGGTCCGCCAGGGGGCTTGGCCGCCGGGGAAGCGGGCACCGACGGAGCGGGAGAGGGGGCACCTCCCATTTGCGCGCCGGCCGCGGCGGCGCCCAGCGACGCCATCACGACGAAGAAGACATTCTTCATGATGCGCCTCCAGAGAAAACGGTCGTGGTCACTATAACTCGTGGCGCCCGTCCCGGGCCTTCGCCAGGCCAAGAGCCGCCGCGAGGACGAACGCCGCAACCACGAGCACCTTCACCGCCAGGCCGGCCGCGCGATCGGCCGGGGCCAGGAGGGAGAGCGCATACGCCAGACCGGCCGCCGCCACGAGGGCCGCCAGGTGCCCGCCCTCGAAGGGGACGGGGTAGAGCCGCCGCGAGATCACGATCCCCAGCCCCGCCATCACCGCGTAGGACACGACGGTGGCCCAGGCCGCCCCCGCGATGCCCCAGCGTGGGATGAGCAGGAAGTTGCAGGCGATGTTGGCGGCCGCGGCGGCGGCGGTGATCATCGGGTAGTAGCGCGCGCGCTTCTCGATCCCGATCCCGATGGAGCCGAGGAGGAAGGCGCCGTGGAGGAGGTAGGCCAGCGCCACCACCGGCACGATCCGGGCCGCGGGCCAGAACGCGGGGTTGCGCGGCGTCATCAGCACCAGCAGGTCGCCGCCCAGGAGCGCCACCGCCAGGCTCACGGCCACGAACCCGGCGAAGGCGAAGGTGACGACGCGGGCGAGCAGGGCCGGGGCCTCGGGCCGGCGGGCCTGCGCGTAGACGAACGGCTGCCAGGCGGGCTCGAACGCGGACAGCGCGAACTTCACGGTGCCGCCGAAGGTATAGCCGAGCTGGTAGATCCCCACCTCGGCGCGGCTCACGAAGAGGTCGAGGATCTTCCGGTCCGCCAGGTTCAATGCCTGGACCAGTATGCCGTGCGGCACCTTGGGGACCCCGAAGCCAAGGGCGGGGGCCAGCAGGCGGGTCGAGAAGGCCGGGGTGGCGTGCCGCGCGAGGATGGGCAGGAGGGCCAGCGAGAAGAGCCCGGTGGCGATCGCGTCGCTCCAGACGACGCCGGCCACGCCCAGCCCCTTCATCACCAGCACCACCTTCAAGACGATGTTGACCGCGTGGCGGAACACGGCGAGGGCGGAGAACAGCGCCGGCCGGTCCTGTATGCGCAGCAGGGCCAGCGGCACGAACGCGAAGGTCCCCAGCCAGACGTCGGCGGCGACGAGGACGATGAGCCGGCGCACCTCCGGCGAGTCCGTGCCGAGGACGAGGCGGGCCAGGGCGCCCGCGCCCGCCACCGTGGCCGCGAAGAACACCGCGCCGGCGGCGGCCGCGAAGAGGGCGACGGTGCCCGCCAGCCGCCGCCGCTCCCCCTCGGTGTGGAGGTCGTAGTGGACCCGGAAGAAGCCGGAGTCGAGGCCCAGGCGGAACACGATCTTGGCCACCGTCCCGAAGAGGATGAGGAGGGCCAGGGTCCCGTAGTCGGCGGCGGTGAGGTAGGCGGTGTAGACGGGGACGAGGAGGAAGTTGACCAGGCTCTGGAAGACGTCGGCGGCCCCGTACACCGCGGAGTGGGCGGCCAGCTTGCGGAGGTGGGCAGGGAGCGAGGAGGGCGCGATCAGGTCCTCGCCTTGTCCGACGTGAAGTACTCGATCACCCGGTCCAGGATCTCGTCGAGGTGGACCCTCGGCTCGTAGCCGGTGAGGGCCCGCAGCTTCGCGAGGTCGGGCACGCGCCGCGGCATGTCCTCGAAGCCCTCCTCGTAGGCCTGGTCGTAGGGCACCTTCACGATCTCGCTCCTGCTGCGCGTGCGCTCCTTGACGCGCCGCGCCAGGTCCAGGATCGTGACCTCCTCGCGGTCGTTGCCGATGTTCAACACCTCGCCCACCGCGCCTTCGTGGTCGGCCAGCTTCAGGAGCACGCCGACCACGTCGCTGACGTAGGTGAAGCAGCGGCTCTGCGTGCCGTCCCCGTAGACGGTGAGGGGATGCCCCAGCAGCGCCTGCTTCACGAGGTTGGGGATGACCATGCCGTAGCGGCCCGTCTGCCGGGGCCCCACGGTGTTGAAGAGCCGGAAGATGACGACCGGGAGCCGCTTCTCCTTGTGATAGGCCAGGGCCAGGAACTCGTCGATGGCCTTGCTGCACGCGTAGCTCCAGCGCCCCTTGTGGGTGGGGCCCAGGACG
>Ga0214472_10002089_pt1 | contig 21693 bp, 18 predicted proteins | sample RVTome_6_FD_207662 | JGI IMG/M metagenome (GOLD analysis project Ga0214472, IMG submission 207662) | Soil microbial communities from uranium-contaminated site in the Upper Colorado River Basin, Wyoming, United States - RVT140D175 | ecosystem: Environmental > Terrestrial > Soil > Contaminated >...
GGGAAAGGGGGACTTCCACTCCCCCTTACATCCCCCTTGGCATGGATGCCATTCCTCCCCGCGTCAAGACGCGGGGTATCCTGGCATGTTTTTCATGAACATGAAGAAAGACCCTGTATGCGGGATGGACGTCTCCGGCAAGACCGGTTACACCACTCTCCACGGGGGACGCAAACTCTACTTCTGCAGCAGCGAGTGCAGGAACGACTTTCTGCACAACCCGGACAAGTACATGGAGAAGATGACAGAGGAGAAGGGAAAGAAGGCTGCGTGACCAGCGGTCAAGGCGCAATCTCTTACTATAAGCGCATCCCTTGGGGGGCGCTCTTTTTTTGGCCGGCCCACGCTATTATAGCGCCGAGCGATGCACCGGAGGCGTCTATGAGCACGTCCCCAACGTTACCCGACCTTCCGGGCACGAACGTCTGGTGGTACTCGTCCGTGGCCGCATAAACCACGCTTATCACCAACGCTGCCGCCGCCGCCCGCCCGGCAGGGTAGTTTTCGCCTCTGGCAAGAGCGCCGGCCCAAAGGTATGAAAGCAACATGAATTCGGTTACGTGAGCGGACTTGCGAAGGACGAAGTCTATCTTCCAGAGGATGTGGGAGCTGATGCCGCCGCGCAGGAGGATCGCCAGCTTGTCCAGAAAAGAGTATGTGGTGTCCTCGCCGAAGTAGATGGTGGAGAACATGAATATAACCGCCATCCATGCAACGGGCGGCAGGTAAACGCGGAGCTTCTTCACTTGCCCGCGGTCTTGTTCGTTACATAGGTTGATATCTGGTCGGAGCTCCCTTCCTTGAACTCCCTGAACGTTACACCGTAACGAACCTCCTTGCCGGTGTCCCCCGGGACGACCCGGACAATCTCGGAGTTTGCCACTATCCGGTGGAAGCTTCCGTTGCCAGGCAGGAAGAATGATGCCTCGACGGTGTTCCCTATCGCAATCTGCCGCTCGCACTCGAACAGAAGGCCGGTCGCGCTGACGTCCACCGTGTTGGCTATGAAGAACTCTCCGCCGATCAGCCCATCCATCTTCACCCTGACCAGTATCCTTATGGACTGCCTCCTTGGGACGTCCAGGAACTTCGACAGGGCGGCCATCACATCGTCCTTCCTGAGCGGCTTCTGAAGGCATACGTTGGCGCCGGAAGCCTTGCATAGGGCGAGTTCTTTCGGGTCGTCCGACAGGGTGGCCATGATGATCGAGACCCTTTTCAGGTCATTGCTGGCACGGACCTTCCTGCACAGCTCGTCACCGGACATGCCGGGCATCCTGAGGTCCATGATTATTACATCCACCTTCTCTTTTGCGTGGATTTCCAGGGCCTCGTCTCCCCTCGTCGCGGTGAATATCTGGAAGTCTTTCCTGTCCAGCATGGTCTTCTCGCGCTCGAGGACTGAACTGATGTTGTCCACCAACAGTATCTTATGCACATGCATGACGGCTTACCTCTATTACTTTAATTACGGCCTCGTTGATGCCAACCTTCACCACCTCGCCTGTCGACCTTTGCTTCAGTTCCACAACGCCCTCTTTTATACCCTTGCCGCCCACGACAACCCTGAGCGGTATGCCTATCAGGTCGGCATCCTTGAACTTGATACCGGCGCGCTCGTCCCGGTCGTCCATCAAGGTGTCGAAGCCCTCTTTCAGAAGCCCCTCGTATATCGACGTAGCGGCTTCCATTACCTCCGGGTCGTTAACGTTCAGCGGCACGACAAGCACGTCGAACGGGGCCAGGGGCGCGGGCCACTTTATCCCGGACTCGTCGTTGTTCTGCTCGATGGCGGCGGCGGCGGTCCGGCTTACGCCTATGCCGTAACAGCCCATTACCATCGGCCTGTCCGTACCGTCCTCGTCCAGGTAGGTGCAGCCCATCGCTTCGGAATACTTTGTACCCAGCATGAATATATGGCCGACCTCTATGCCCTTGTTTATCTCGACTTTGCCTTCCTTGCAGCGCGGGCAGGGGTCGCCAGCCAGTATGCCCCTTATGTCGTAGAACGCGTCCACATTGAAGTCGCGCCCGATGTTGACGTTCAGAAGGTGGGTGTCCTGCCGGTTCCCGCCGGTGACGAAGTTTTCCATCGCGGCCACCGCGTGGTCCGCGTACACCTTTACGCCCTTCAGGCCTACCGGCCCGGCGAACCCGGACGGCGCAGCGGTGACTCGCTCCACCGTATCCTTGTCCGCAAGCGCGACCTCGGATACGCCCAGCACGTTTTTGAGCTTGACCTCGTTTATCTCGTGGTCGCCCCTGACGAGCGCGACTACAGGCTCCCCGCCCGCCATGTAGACGAGCGTCTTGACAAGCGTCTCCGGGCCGACCTTGAGGAACCCGGTCACCTCGTCAACGGTCTTCATCCCGGGAGTGGACACATCCTCGACGGGCTTGAGTTCGCCGGACTGCTTTTTCTCCGGAGCGGGGCAGACGGCCTTCTCCACGTTAGCCGCGTATTCGCAGGAGTCGCACGAGGCTATGAAGTCCTCGCCCGTCTCGGCGAGCACCATGAACTCGTGCGAGAAGCTCCCGCCTATGTTCCCGGTATCCGCCTCGACCGCCCTGAAGTCCAGCCCGCAGCGGGTGAATATCCGCTTGTATGTCTCGTACATGTTCCAGTATTCTTTTTCGGCCTGGGCGTCGTCCTTGTGGAAGCTGTACGCGTCCTTCATTATGAACTCGCGGCCGCGCATCAGCCCGAAGCGGGGGCGAATCTCGTCACGGAACTTGGTCTGTATCTGGTAGAGGTTCATGGGGAGCTGGCGGTAGGACTTCACCTCCCGCCTCACGAGGTCGGTAATGACCTCCTCGTGCGTCGGGCCGTAGCAGAACTCGCGCTCGTGGCGGTCCTTCAGCCGCAGGAGTTCCTTGCCGTAATAGTCCCAGCGGCCGGACTCCATCCACAGCTCCGCGGGCTGTATGGACGGCATCAGGACCTCGAGGGCGCCCGCCCTGTCCATTTCCTCGCGCACGATCGCGGAAACCTTCTTCAAAACCCTGAGCCCGAGCGGAAGGTACGTGTAGATGCCGGCGGCGAGCTTCCTTATCATGCCGGCCCGCATCATCAGCCTGTGGGATACGACCTCGGCCTCGGCCGGGTCTTCTTTCATCGTTGGGACAAGCAGTCTGGAATAGAGCACTTTCGCTCACCTTTCTTATCGTATGAAATCGTGAAATTATATTAATTTCCAGCCCATAATGCAACTAAAATCGTGAAAATTAATGACCTGCCGGGATGAACGCTTTAAAATCAGGCAGTTATAGTGCAATCAGGACAATTAACAATTTATGAGCGGATACGAGAAATAAAGCCAAAAAATTCAAACCCCCTCTTTGAAGTAAGAGGGGGCCGAGAGGTATAATTCCTGTATTCCCGCCGGAGGTTGCCCTTGGGTGAAACGAAGGGCGGGAATGACCGCTTACAGTGACGTAACGAGGGTCCCTACACGTTGAACCTGAAAAGTATGCAGTCGCCGTCCTTGACCACGTACTCTTTGCCCTCGGAGCGGAGCACGCCTTTGTCCCTGGCCGCGTTCCATGAGCCGAGCCTGACGAGGTCGTCGTAGGCAACCACCTCCGCGCGTATGAACCCGCGTTCGAAGTCAGAGTGTATCTTGCCCGCCGCCTGGGGCGCCTTGTCGCCCTTCTTAATGGTCCAGGCCTTGCACTCGTCCTCGCCGACGGTGAAGAACGTGATAAGCTCCAGGAGCCCGTAGCCCGCCCTTATCAGCCTGTCCAGGCCGGACTCGGAAAGTCCGAGCTCCGCCAGAAACTCTGGGCGGTCCTCCGCCGGGAGGGCGGCAATCTCCGCCTCGGTCTTCCCGCATATGACCACGACCGCCGCACCCTCGGACGCGGCGATGTCCTTTACCTCGGCCACCAGAGGAGACTCTCCGGCCACGTCGTCCTCGGACACGTTCGCGACGTACAGGACAGGCTTGGTGGTTAGGAGGAACATCCCCTTCATGAGGGCCTTCTCCTCGCCGGTGTAATCGCCCTTCCTGGCCGGTTCGCCCTTTTCGAGGAGCGGTTTGATCTTCTCCATCAGCTCGACTTCGGCCTTTGCGAGCTTGTCGCCTCCCTTGGCGTCCTTGGCCCTCCTGAAGAGCCTCTTCTCGACGCCCTCCAGGTCGGCCATCACAAGCTCGGTCTCTATGACCTCGATGTCGCGCCTGGGGCCTATCGAGCCGTCCACGTGAATAACGTCCGGGTCTTCGAAGCAGCGGACCACGTGCACGATTGCGTCAACCTCCCGGATGTTGCCCAGGAACTTGTTGCCCAAGCCCTCGCCTTTGGACGCGCCCTTGACGAGCCCGGCTATGTCCACGAACTCCATCGTGGCCGGCGTGAGCTTCTTCGGGTGGTACATCTCGTCAAGCTTCGCCATGCGCGCGTCCGGCACTTCCACCACGCCGACGTTCGGGTCTATCGTGGTGAAGGGGTAGTTGGACGCCGCGACCCCGACCGAGGACAGCGCGTTGAATATCGTGGACTTGCCTACGTTGGGCAAGCCCACTATGCCGCAGTTGAAACCCATGAATTTCTCTTTTCCTGTTGTAGGGGCCGCACTAAGCGAAGCGCATGCCGGCCCTTGTTATTTATCGCCGCCAACAGCCCACTTACGCAACCCGCAGTGCATGCATTTGCGTGCGAATATATTACTGCAGTACCACGTAAGATTAGATTCGTAACCCATAATATAACATAGCCCCCAATAACACAAGGGCCGACACGCAGGTCGGCCCCTACAAAAGGTAGAACGCCTGGTACAAAATAAAATCACGCCCTCTTCGAGTTCTCGTAATGCGTCGCGTACCAGTCCACCAGCTCCCGAATCATCTTCTGGTACGACGTATGCTGCTCTTTGGCCGACTTCTTGAAGAACTCGACGCTCGACTTTTTAAGCGCTATAGTCACCTTGACGTTGTCTTCCTTCAGGACAAGCTGGTCCGGCGGGGGCAGGAAATCTTGACGATTTTAAGCTCGCCCGCTGGCCCTTCAGTATATTTTATTTTCTTCTTCATATATTATCCTGCTGTCATCCTACAAAAACAACAGCCCCGCCCATGCGGGCGGGGCTGCCGGGTGATGCCAGTAAACGTCGGTTTACAGGTGTATCAGCACGTTGCCGGAGGCAAGGAAGCCGACTATGAGGAGCGCGACGATGTTGATGATCTTGATCATCGGGTTGATCGCCGGGCCGGCGGTGTCCTTGTACGGGTCGCCGACGGTGTCGCCGGTTACGGCGGCCTTGTGGGCGTTAGACCCCTTGCCGCCGAAGTTGCCGTCCTCGATGTACTTCTTGGCGTTGTCCCACGCGCCGCCGCCGGAGGTCATCGATATCGCGACGAACAGGCCGGTGACTATCGCGCCGACGAGCATGCCGCCGACCGCCTCGGGGCCGAGTATGAAGCCGACGACGAGCGGGGCGAGCACCGGAAGGAGCGCCGGTATCATCATCTCCCTGATGGCGGCCTTGGTCACTATGTCGACCGCGGCTGCGTAGTCGGGCTTGCCGGTGCCTTCCATGATGCCCTTGATCTCGCGGAACTGCCTGCGGACCTCGTCGACTATCTCACCGCCTGCGGTCGCGACCGCCTGCATGGAGATGGCGGCGAACAGGTACGGGAGCAGGCCGCCGATGAACAGGCCGACCAGGACCAGCGGGTTTGACAGGTCGAAAGTGACGGCGGCCATGCCCTTTGCCGCCATGGCGTCGTTCAGTTCCTGTGTGTACGCGGCAAAAAGGACCAGCGCGGCCAGCGCGGCTGAACCGATGGCGTAACCCTTGGTGACGGCCTTGGTGGTGTTGCCGACCGCGTCGAGCGGGTCGGTGATGGCGCGGACGGAATCGGGAAGCTCGGACATCTCGGCGATGCCGCCGGCGTTGTCCGTGATCGGGCCGTACGCGTCTATGGCGACTATTATGCCGGTCATCGAGAGCATCGCGACGGCGGCCATTGCGACGCCGTAGATGCCCGCGCAGTGGTACGCTACCAGTATGCCGACGCATATGACCATGATCGGGGCGGCGGTGGACTTCATCGAGACCGCGAGGCCGGTGATGACGTTGGTGCCGTGGCCGGTGGTCGAGGCCTGCGCAATGGACTTGACCGGGGCGTACGCGGTCGAGGTGTAGTACTCTGTGATGACGACCATCGCGCCCGTGACGACCAGGCCGACCAGCGCAGCGATGTAGAGGTTGGCTACCGTGAACTGCTCAAGGCCCGGGGTCATGGAAAGGTCACCCATGAGCTTGACGGTTATCGGGTAGAACGCTATCGCGGAGAGGACGCCGGCGACGATGAGGCCCTTGTAAAGCGCCCACATTATCTTGCCGTCGGTGCCGACCTTCACGAAGTAGGTGCCGATGATCGAGGTGATGATTGAGACGCCGCCCAGGGCCAGGGGATACACTATAGCCTTCGCGGCGATATCGGAACCGGCTGCCTTGAACTCGAGCACGCCCAGGAGCATCGCGGAGACGAGCGTGACCGCGTAGGTCTCGAAGAGGTCGGCGGCCATGCCTGCGCAGTCGCCGACGTTGTCGCCGACGTTGTCCGCGATGACGGCCGGGTTGCGCGGGTCGTCCTCGGGGATACCGGCCTCAACCTTGCCGACCAGGTCCGCGCCGACGTCGGCGCCCTTGGTGAAGATACCGCCGCCGAGACGGGCGAAGATGGAGATAAGGCTGCCGCCGAAACCGAGTCCGATCAGCGGCCTGATGACGTCCATGCCGGTCAAGCCCATGCCGGTCAGGACCGCGAAGTAGCCGGTAAGGGTCAGAAGGCCGAGGCCGACGACGAGCATGCCGGTGATCGCGCCGCCCCTGAAGGCGACCTTCATGGCCTCGTTAAGCCCGACGGTTGCGGCCTGGGTGGTCCTGACGTTGGCCCTGACGGATATGCTCATGCCGATGATGCCTGCGGCCGCTGAACCCAGCGCGCCTATCGCGAATCCGACAGCGGTCAGTATCCCGAGGCCCATGCTCGACGGGGATGCCGCGATGATGATGAACAGCACCACGCCGACGACCGATATGGTGGTGTACTGGCGCTTCATGTACGCGCCCGCGCCTTCCTGGATAGCCTTGGCGATCTGCTGCATTCTCTCATTGCCCTGCCCCAGCTTCATGATCCAGCTGATGTTTATGACGCCATACGCTACCGCCGCGGCGCCGCAGGCAAGGGCTAACAATACCCACTGGTCCATAATTTTACCCTCCGTTAAAAAATAATTACATAAAGAAAATCAAGTTTCACCTGACACTCAAGAGCAAACCGACTTTCAATCCCCCCTTCCCGTTAAGAAGCTTCTATATAAACATTGCGTCATGATAATGACTCGACTGAACAACCATCCACCCGGCCTCAAATGGTGGGTTATTGTAGCCGGTTTGGGTTGTCGTTTCCAATTAATTAAATTAATAAGCCGATAAGCCTCAAATTCCAGCTATGTACGGCCCGCGGCGCCCTCATCCCCGCCTGCCCTGGGGGCGGGCTTCCGGTTGAACATGTTCATGGCCCTGTCAGGGCCGTTCCTTACTATAACTATGAGAGCGTCGGCCGCGTAGTTTATCACGCCGGCAGCGTAGCCGGTCTCGTCCTCGGAGAATGGGGAGAGCACGTAATCCGCCGGGTCCATCCCTGCGGGCGGACGGTCCACGCCAACCCTGAGCCTCACAAACCTGCCCGTGCCCGTCTCTTTAACCACCGATGCGACGCCGTTATGCCCGCCGTCTCCACCGGACTTGGATATCTTAATAGTCCCGAGCGTAAGGTCGAGGTCGTCGTGTATTACGACAAGCTCGCCCGGCCCGGCGCCCTCCGCCTTCATGATGGCCGCAACGGACTCGCCGCTCAGGTTCATGAAGGTCTGGGGCTTGACCAGCATTACATCGACGCCGGCCATCCTGCCCCGCCCGGCGTATGCGCGGTGCGCCTTTGCCGACAGGTCTATCCTGAACCTGGCCGCAAGGGCGTCCACAACCATGAAGCCCAGGTTGTGCCTTGTCAGAAGATATTTCGGCCCGGGGTTACCAAGGCCCGCTATGAGCATCAACTGAGCCCGCCGTTAAAAATCCGCCGCCCCCAGCGTGAACCTGCATCTTCAGTCATGCAAAGAGGTGCGGCATCGGTTATCCCAGGTCCGGCTGGCGGACTACTCTTCCTTGGCCTTGCCCACGACCTCCGGCTCCGAAACCTCGCCGGCCGTGGTGGACAGCATTTCCTCGAGCTTCTCCGCCGACACCGGCGCCGATATCGTGGCGACGACCAGGTCGAGGTCCGACAGCACTTTGACTCCCTCCGGGAGCTTCAGCTCGGAGATGTGCATGGAGTGGCCCATATCGAGGGCCGAGGCGTCAACGACTATGTGCTCCGGGATGTTTAGCGGGAGGCACTCGATGTGGATTTCCCTGGTCGGGTGCGAGAGAAGGCCGCCCTGCTTGACGCCAACCGGGTCACCTTCGGCCAGGACAACCGGCACGGTTACCTGTATCGTCTTATCCGCGGCTACTTCCTGGAAGTCCGCGTGGGTAAGCTTGTTCTTTATCGGGTCGGTCTGGTAGTCGCGCAAGATGGCGAGCTTCTCCACGTCCGAGTTGCCGGCCTTGAGCGTTAGAAGCGTGGACGCCCCCGCGCCGGTATTTATTATCCTTGCAAGCTCCTTGCGGTTTACGGAGACCGGCGTGGAACTGCCAAGGCCGTATACCACGGCGGGTATCTTGCCGTCAGCCCTGAGACGCCTGGCCGGGCCCTTGCCGGTAAGCTCCCTGGTTTCGATTGTCAACGACTGCATCTGCATTTTATGTTTTCCTCCTTGGGATATTTCAGGTTGCATGACCTGCAAGCAAAATTACCGGCCGGTACACCCGGCCGCTTATAACCGTTTATACAAAAAGCGAACTGACCGAAGTCTCTTCGTGTATCCTCCTTATGGCCTCGCCCAAAAGCGGCGCGACCGAAAGCACTGTAAGCTTCGGGCATGCCTTTGCCTTGTCGTCCAGGTTTATGGTGTTGGTCACGACCACCTCGTCGAGCTCGGAGCTGTTCAGCCTGTCGAGCGCGGGGCCGGAGAGCACGGCGTGCGAGCATGCCGCGAGCACCTTCTTCGCGCCGTGCGCCTTCAGCGCCCCTACCGCCTGCGTTATCGTGCCGGCGGTGTCTATCATGTCGTCCAGGAGAAGCGCGTCCTTGCCGGACACGTCGCCGATGACATGCATCACCTCGGCCACGTTCGGCGCGCTCCTGCGCTTGTCTATTATTGCTATGCTCGCGCCCAGCCTCTTGGAAAACGCCCTCGCCCTCTCGACGCCGCCCGCGTCCGGGGATACCACGACCGGAGATTTCAGTTCCCTGGATTTAAGGTATTCGAGGATGACCGGGGTCGCGAAGAGGTTGTCCACCGGTACGCCGAAGAAACCCTGTATCTGGCCCGCGTGCAGGTCTATCGTAAGCACCCTGTCCGCGCCCGCGGTCGTTATCAGGTCGGCCACGAGCTTTGACGTGATCGGCACCCTCGGCTGGACCTTCCTGTCCTGGCGAGCGTAACCATAATACGGTATAACCGCGGTTATGCGCCTTGCAGACGCCCGTTTGAGCGCGTCCATCATGATAAGGAGTTCCATCAGGTGCTGGTTCACCGGGCTCGATGTAGGCTGGACGAGGAACACGTCGGCGCCCCTGACGTTCTCGTTTATCTGGACGTTGGTCTCGCCGTCCGAAAAGTTAGAGACCATCGCGTCCCCGAGCTTCACGCCGAGATAACCCGCAATCTCGCTGGCGAGCTGCCTGTGCGCGTTGCCGGTGAATATCTTGAGTTTATTTTCCATTTCTTTTTCTTCGAGCCTGTCTTATCTGATTATTTCAGGCATTAAACCCTGGCTGGGGCGCCAGGATTCGAACCTGGGAATGGGAGCTCCAAAGGCTCCTGACTTACCGCTTGTCGACGCCCCATCTAAAATATGAAGGCGGCGGAAGCCGGCTTATATATGGTCCGGCATCCGTCCAGGCATCACCGTACGGGCCGGCCCCCCGCCTCCCGCATCACGAAATAAATTCTGGTTCCGGCCATCGTGCCAAGGTCCTGGTCGGTATAACCCTCCAACCCTCGCCCTTTACGCCGCCGGCCGCCCGTTCCGCGTCTTCCCGGCTTCTGAATATACCGAATACGGTCGGCCCGCTCCCGGACATCATGGAGCCCGCCGCCCCAAGTTCGGAAAGCCTGTCTTTTATTTCCTTTATGACAGGATGCCTGCCCAGGGTAACGCTTTCGAGGTCGTTATGGAGAAACGACAGCATCGGGCCGTCCGTCAGAGGGCAGCCCACAAACGGTGGAAGTGTAGTACTATTGAGGTTGTTTGTCAACCCCAAATTTAAGTTATCATAAACCCACTTGGTCGGCACCGCTATGCCGGGGTTGACAAGCAGAAGCCAGGTCTCCGCCGGCGGCACAAGCTCCGAAAGCTCCTCGCCTATCCCGCGGGCAAGCGAGGTCGGCCATCCCAGGAAGAAAGGGACGTCCGCGCCAAGCGCGGTAGCGAGCCCGTGCATGGTTTCGGCGGAGGTGGAAAGCTCAAAGAGCAGGTCGACCGCCCGTAGTGCCGCCGCCGCGTCGCTGGAGCCTCCGCCCAGCCCGGCCGCCATCGGGGTGTTCTTGGTGATGTGTATCCTGACCCCGCGGGTACTGCCAGATGCCCGGAGGAGCGACTCCGCGGCCCTGTACGCGATATTGCCGGGTCCGGCCGGCACGCCCGGCACGTCGCAGTCCACCTCTATAACACCGGGGTCCGCGCGGTAGACCTCCACGATGTCCGCAAGTTCGAGCGCCTGCATGACGGACACCAGGTTGTGGTATCCGTCCGGCCTTTTGCCGACCACCTTCAGGTACAGGTTGACCTTGGCCGGCGCGGCAACTCTTATTCCGGTATATTCGCTCATGGGAGCGACAGTTTATATATGGAATGGGCGAATGTCAAGATATATGTAAAAAACACTCAGCTTAAAGCTTTTTTTATGAGCGTATACGCTCAAGAATTTGAAGCCATGCGTCAGCGAGATGAGGTTATACGCAATATACTCCATCCACCGCATAACCCTTTGGGGTTATTTATTAAAGAATAATCATCATAATGTCGTATGCATGCATTTTTTTGGCTCACGGGGCCGAAATTGGCCCGATTATTGCTATAGAGTATCTGTGAGTAACGAAGTCCAGCGTAATAGAGGCAGGATAACCGTATGTTCAAGAGCATCAGGAAAAAGATACGTTCATTATTAGGGGGCGGCGCAGACCTGTCGGACTGGCACGTCCAGTACGGCGCCTTATTCTCGAACATGCCCGTGGGCGTGTCTTTCCTGACACCGGACATGCGGTATATAAGGATCAACCCTTACCTCGAGCGGATGCTCGGAATGAAGTCGGAAGACATCGAGGGAAAGTACTGTTACGACGTCGTCGGCATGTACAAGGACGACCCTGATAAAAAAGGGCCGGAGAGGGTCTGCGACGTCTGCGGCGTCAGGAAGGCGATCGAGACCGGAGAGCCCTTCAAGTTCACCCGCAAGTCCCGCGAGGACCTTGTGGTGGACAACATGGGCGTGCCTATCAAGGACAAAAACGGGGTCGTCATCGGCGCGGCAGAGATAATAATGGACGTTACCGGGCGGGTCAGGATGGAGGAGCGGCTCCAGAGGCACGCTTCGGAGCTTGCGGACGCGGTGGAGGCGAAGACCAGGGAACTGAGGCGGTCGAGGAGCTTCCTTAACAACGTAATAGAGAGCACCAGGGACGCAATATTCACTCTGGACAAGGAAGGCCGGATCGGGTTCATGAACACCGCGGCCTGCATCATATTCGGGCTGGACTCCGCCTCGCTTTCCAGCGCATCTCTGCCCGGCCTTCTCTCCCCCGCCGACGCGGAAAGGGTAACCGGGGTGTTCGGGATGTCCGGCTCAAGCGGCCGCTCCGTGTACAACATGCGTGTCTGCCTCAAGTCCGCCGGCAAGGATACGGACCTCCTGTTGAGCATATCTCCGCTGTCTTATAACGACCCGGACAACCTGTTCGTCTGCATCTGCAAGGACGTGACCAACGAGACAAAGCTCGAACGCGAAAAAGAAGAGTTCATGGCGATGATGACCCACGACCTGAAGACCCCGCTGACCGCTATCCAGGGATACAGCTCCCTCATACTGAACAACGACCTCGGGCCCGTGAGCGAACCGGTCAGGGTATCCGTGGGCGGCATCCGCGCCAACTGCGACAAGATGATAAGCCTTGTCGGCGACTTCCTTTCCATCGGCAAGATGGGTGAAAAGAGCGTTGTCCTGAACGTGGAGAAACTCCGGGTGGACAGCATGGTGCAGGAGTGCATGCGGAACATGGGGCCGCTCTTCGCGGAAAAGGACGTCCGCGCCGTCACCGGCATAAAGGAAGACCTGCCGCCGCTTCACGCGGACAGGCTGCTCGTCGAGCGGGTGATGAGCAACCTGCTCTCGAACGCCGTGAAGTTCGCCAAGGAAGGGGACGTCGTGGAAATAAACGCATACCACGCCAGCGACGGGTATATTGCCATAGAGGTCTCGGACAGGGGGGGCGGCATCCCGGAGGACGAGATGGAATACCTGTTCGACAAATACTACCAGGGGATGAGCGGCGCCGCGTCGGGCGGCGGTACCGGGCTGGGCCTTTATATATCGAGGAGCATCGTGGAGGCGCACCAGGGGACCATCTCGGCCAAAAACAGGGAGGGCGGAGGCGCTACGTTCACGGTCAAGCTCCCGGTGTTGTCCTGATACCCGACGACAGGTTATGCCAAAACCCCGCCCTGACAAGCGGACGTGGGTGCTGTTGAAATATTTTCTACACGCCCGGCTTTTCCTTCGCCTCGGGCGGTGCGCCGAACCCGGACTCCTGGTACTTCTTCCTTAGCCCCTCGTTGTCCGGGCCAAGCTCTAACGATTTCTCCCACTGCGCCTTTGCTGCGCCGGCCATGCCCATCTTCAGGTAAACGTCGCCCAGGTGCTCCCTCAGGACCGGGTCCAATGCCTCTATGTCCACAGCCTTCTGCAGCTCCGCCTGCGCCTTGTCGAGCTCGCCCATCTTGAAGTAGACCCATCCCAGGCTGTCCAGGTAGTACCCGTTGTCCGGGCTCAGCTTGACTGCCTTGTTGACAAGCTCGAGCGCCTCGTCCAGCCACACTCCCTTGTCCGCGAAGCTGTATCCGAGGTAGTTGAGCGCCTCCGCGTTCTCGGGGTTGGCGTCTATGGCGGCCTTCATCTCGTCCACCATCCTGTCCCAGTCCTTGAGCTTGTCGTAGGCCACGCCGAGGTTGAAATGGACCTGGTCCTTGTGCGGCGCGCCTTCGAGCGCCTGGTCCAGGTACTCCACCGCATCCGAAGGCCTGTCGTTCTGGGTGAGCGTCGCGCCCAGGTAGAGGAGCAGCTCGAACCGGCCGGGGTTCTTTGTCAGCGCGTCCTTCAGAAAGTCAATAGCCGCACCGGGGCCGTCCGCCTTTTCCGTCACGAATGCGAGCCTCAAGGTCGCGTCCATGTTGGACGGGTCCGCGTCCACCACCGCCTCGTACTCCTTCTTCGCGCCCGCGTAGTCTTCCATCTCCTCGTATAGCGCCGCGATGAAGTAACGGGTCTTGTTGTCGCCGGGCTTCAATACGAGTACCGCCCTGAACTTCTCTATCGCCTTGTCGTACTGTTTCTGTTCGGTGTAGATGAGCGCCATGCTGGTCAGGACCTCGACATTTTCCGGGTCCGCCTTGTTCAGCTCTTCATACTCCGCCAGGGCTTCGTCGTAACGCTTATCGTGCAGGAAAAGCCGTGCGAGACGTGCGCGCACCTCCAGGTTGGACGGGTTATTCGATAACATCTCCCTGTACACGGAGGCCGCACCGCCGGTGTCTCCCTTTGCCTCGTAAACGAGCGCTATACTGGCCTTGGCCATGTCGAAGTCCGGCTTTAGCCCGGCCGCCTTCTGAAAATACTTGAGCGCGTTGTCGTAGTCGCCCTTGTCGGCGTATATCCTGCCCATGTAGTATGGCGCCATGACGTTTCCGGGGTTCAGCTTCTCGTAGCGCTCCAGTATCCCTACTGCCTTGTCGTGCTTGTCCATGCCCGCGTAGATATTTGCGAGGTACAGGTAGGCGTCGTCCTTCCCGGAGTCGAGCTCGACCACCTTCTCGTACGCCGCGGCCGCATCGTCCCCCCTGCCCGCGGAGGAGTAAAGCGCGCCCAGGAACATGTACGCAGGCACGTATTTGCCGTCCTTCCTGAGCGCCTCCTCGGCGTAAATCACCGACTCGTTGATGCGGCCCTGCCTCATCAGCGCCCTGGCCATCGATACGAGCAGCAGGGGCGAATCCGGGTCATAGGTAAGCGCCGCGGAGTACTCGCTCATCGCGGTCTGGAATTCCTGGTCTTTCTCGCTCAAGTAGCCCTTCATGTAGTGCAGGTACGCCTGGTCTGCGTGGGCTGGAGGGAGGCCTGCCGCGGGTACTGCCGAAACGGAAGAGGCGGCGGGACCGCCGCCGGTAGTGGCGCATGCGGGCATCAACGACAAAGCCAGCGAGAGCGCGGCTATCCACAAAAATGCAGTATTTCTCATCGGACTATCCGCTCCCCGGAACTTAGTTAGGCTTCTTGTCGTCGCCGTCCTTGACCGACTTCTTGAAGTTGGATATGGCCTTACCCATACCCTCCCCGATCTGCGGCAGTTTCCCGGCGCCGAATATTATTATCACGATCACGAGCAATATCAGAAGCTCTGGAACGCCAATGCCACCAAGCATAGAACCCTCCCGGAGGGGTTAACCCTCGAAACCTTAGATTCATTGCCAATTAACGGCCCTTCAGCGGCCGGCACCAAGACCACCATGAACGCCGCCTCATACCGCCGCGACGGACTTCATCCCCGCTATATCCCTCGCCCTTGCAAGGTCTTCGGGGGTATTGACATTGAAGAGCGACAACAATTCCGGGTCGAACCGGCGCAGCTCCTCCTCGGGGACGTACAGCACGTCCATGCGGTCGAAAACCTCGCTCACACGCCTGACGCCTTCCAGAAGCGCCGCCTCGATCACCCCGGCAGCCGTCTTGGAGTACGCGCCGAACAGCGGCTCGGCATATCCCCCGGATACGGGCACGGCTGCGTCATGGCCCTCCAGGCGCCCGGCTATCCAGGCGGCCAAGTCCGGGTTTATGAACGGCATGTCGCAGCCCACTACAAACGAGCATGGGCTCTTTGCCGCCTTGAGGCCGGTGTAGATGCCCGTCAGCGGGCTCTTGACATGGCTGAATGCCCTGTCGTCGGGGACCGCGCGCGCGCCAAGCCCCGGGTAGTCACCGGGCTCCCCTCCGGCGATGACAAGCTCTTCGAACACCAGGCCAAGCGCTCTCAACTGGCGGTCTATGATACGTTCCCCGCCAACCTCGATAAACGCCTTCGGGGCGTTCATGCGCCGGTTTTTTCCGCCGGCCAGCACCACCCCGGCGACCGGCATCCGCAAGCCTTCCTTCATCCGCCGTCCTTGCTTATTGTAACTTCAGCCCACCTGTTCAATGTACACGAATATAAAGGTAAAGTCAACTAACATCGGCGATGCGGGAGGCGGCGCGCGCCACCCCAGGCAACCGTTGCAGGCCGCCGGGGAAGCGAATACTTCACGTCCGGCCCATGCCTTTCCGGACAGTATTTCCGGCCCGTCACGAACGCGCATTGCAGTATGCCCGTGGCAATTAGACATGCTAATAAACCATACCCTTGACGGTAATGGGGCCGTGTGTTATATTTACATTAATCAAGCAAGACGGGAGGTAATGGTTTTGACAAGCGCCACACAGTTAGCCAACATACTGGTCGTAGACGACGAGGAAAACGCCCGGAAGGGTCTGTCCAAGATACTCGCTAAAGAAGGATATGTGGTAGAGATGGCCGCCAACGGCAAGGAGGCCATAGAATCCATCAGGCGCCTTGCATTCGACCTTGTAATCACCGACATGCGCATGCCGCTCATGGACGGTTTCGAGGTGTTGCGCGAGATAAAGAAGATGGACGAGGGGATCGGCGTCATCATGATCACCGCGTACGGCGAGGTCGAGTCGTACCTCGAGGCGATGAACCTGGGGGCGTTCGAGTACATCAACAAGCCGGTCCGGGTCAATGAGCTTAAAAGGGTTATCGCCAAGGTCCTCGAACAACGGGTGAAGAGTTAGCAACCGGCATGGCCCCGGCTACCAGGCGGGTAAAAGCGCTTTTTTGCTGCATTCCGGTTATTTAGCCCGGAGGTTGTCACGGGTAGAGTATGAAATCATGGGTCGGCCGGTGGCCGGCCTTTTTTGGTGCCTTTACCGCCCCGGCCGGCCATCTGGCGCATCGCATCCGCAAACCAACGTTTCCATGGTAGTCTAATCAGTTCCAGCCAAGGAGCAATACACTCTTTATGGACAGGGAGTTATTCGAAAAACTGGTGGAAGAGGGGCTTCTGGGGATACCGGAGGGGCTTAGGGAAAGGCTCGAGAACGTGGAGGTCGTCATAGAGGACGAACCTTCCCCCGCACTCCTCGATAAAATGGGCGTCCGAAGGGGCGGAACGCTTCTGGGCCTGTACCAGGGAGTGCCCATCACCAGCCGCGGGTTTTACTACGGGAACGTGCTCCCGGACCGCATCGTCCTTTACATGGGGCCGATATCAAGGAACTGCAAATCCGCCGAGGACATACCGGGGCTCGTCAGGGAGGTCGTCGTGCACGAGGTCGGCCACTATTTCGGGCTGTCGGACACGGAACTCCGCAGGCTGGAGGGCCGCTGACGCCTGTCCCGCGAACTGTCACTGAGCCTAATGTTTTCTTGACTATAACCCGTTAGTTCTGTTAGTATAACTTTCTTATTCGGGGGCGCCATGAAAAAGGTGAAGTTCGTATTCGCCATCCACAACCACCAGCCTGTCGGGAACTTCGAGCACATCTCAGAGGACGCCTTCAGGAGGGCGTATCTGCCGCTGGTAGAGACGCTCAGGGACTACCCGTGGTTCAGGTTCAACCTGCACTTCACAGGTCCGCTCCTCGAGTGGATAGTGGCCGAACGGCCGGACTTCGCGGGGATGCTGAAGGAGATGGCGGAGACGGGACAGGTGGAGTTTCTGACCGGCGGGTTCTACGAGCCCATCCTGACGCTCCTGCCGGACACGGACAAGACCGGCCAGATACGGAAGCTCACATCGTTTATAAGCGCGCATTTCGGCCAGACGCCCACCGGCATGTGGCTTGCCGAGCGCGTGTGGGAGCCGCACCTGCCGAAGGCGCTCGCGGATGCCGGCGTGGACCACGTAGTCGTGGACGACTTCCACTTCAAGATGGCCGGGCTCAGGGACTCGGACCTGACAGGGTACTTCCTGACCGACGAGCTGTACAGTAACATAAAGGTCTTCCCCGGAAGCGAGCGGCTCCGTTACACGCTGCCATTCCAGCCGCCAAAGGAGACCATCGACTATTTCCGGCAGCTTCCGGACGCGGGCGAAAACACGCTCGCGGTCATGGCTGACGACGGAGAAAAGTTCGGCGTTTGGCCAGGCACCAACAAGTGGTGCTACGAGGACGGCTGGTTCAGGGCGTTCGTGAAGGCGCTCAACGAAAACCGCGACTGGGTTGATACGGCCACCTTCGGCAGCTACGTGAAGTCCGAGCCGCCGCGCGGCAGGGTGTACCTGCCGACCTGCTCGTACATGGAGATGGGCGAGTGGTCTCTCCCTACGCGCGCCATGGTGGAGTACGAGGAGTTCCTGGCCGAGCTTAAGGGCCAGCCGGGGTTCGAGGCAAAGCGGCTGTTCGTGAAGGGCGGGATGTTCAGGAACTTCCTGTCCAAGTACCCGGAGTCCGGCGCGATGCACAAACGCATGCTCCACGTGAGCGGCAAGGTGCACAAGGCCGTGGGCAAGTCCGGGCTCAAGGCCGCGTCCGCGGGCGGCGGCACGCCCGCCATGCTGGACGAGCTGTGGAAGGCGCAGTGCAACGACGCCTACTGGCACGGCGTGTTCGGCGGGCTGTACCTCCCGCACCTCCGCGACGCGGTATACAGGAGCCTCGTAAAGGCCGAGCTTGCGGCTGAGAAGGCGCTCCTGGCGAAGGACGGAGGAGACGGCTGGCTGAACGTGGAAGAGGCCGACCTGGACGGCGACCTCTCGAAAGAGGTGATGGTGTCGAACGAAAAGGTGGCGGTCCTTGCCGACCCCGCCTGCGGCGGTTCCATATACGAGCTCGACTACCGCGACATATCGATGAACCTGATGAACACGCTTTCGAGGCGGCCTGAGTCCTACCACGGCAAGCTGGCAAATGCGGCAGTGGACAGCGGCGGCGGCGCCAAGACTATCCATGAACGGGTCACGGTCAAGGAGGACGGGCTGTCCGGCCTCATCCAGTACGACTGGTACCGCCGTACCTCGCTCATCGACCATTTCCTGGGCTCCGAAACGGACCTCGCTTCTTTCAGGAAGTGCAGCTACCACGAGACCGGCGACTTCGTCACGGGCGGGTACGGCTGCACCGTAAAGAAGACGAAGGACAGGGCCACGGTTGTCATGACAAGGCGCGGGGCGGTTGCGGGCCTTCCGGTATCGGTATCGAAGACGATAACGGTGGACAGGACAGGCTCCGGGTTCGGCGTGGGCTACGTCGTGGAGAACATGGCCGGCGAGGAACTGAACACCACCTTCGGCGTGGAGTTCAACCTCTCGCTCCTGGCGGGCGACGCATCCGACAGGTACTTTGAGATACCGGGCCACGTGCTGAAGTCCAAAAAGTTCGCGAGCGAGGGCGAACTGAACGTCGTAACGAGCGTCCGGATGGTGGACGAGTGGATGGGTTACTTCGCGGAGCTCAGGCTCGACAGCCAGGCGTCGCTCTGGCGGTTCCCGGTGGAGACGGTCTCGCAGTCCGAGGCCGGGTTCGAGCGCGTGTACCAGTGCACGTCGGTGATGCCGCTCTGGAGGCTTTCGCTGAAGCCGGGCGGCGCTTGGGCCGCGGGCATGGAGTTCGTACTTGGCAGATGGGGCGGGCGCGTGGTTTAACAGAGTTCCGTCCGTGCGGCTTGCGGCCGGATAGTTTCTTGCCGGGCTTGACAGGGGAGTTGATGAAGAGATATCTGGTAGTCATGGTTATCGCTGTAACAGCCGTATTCGCGCCTTTGAGTTCTTACGCGGGAGAGACCCTGCCCGTTCCGCAGGGCGCGCCAGCGGTGGCCGCGCCGGCAGACGCGGCGACACCCGCTCCCGCAGCCGCGGTGGAGGATATGGCGGGTGAGGTCGTAGCGCTCTTCCCGAGGGCCGAAGGCAAGGTTACCTTCGCGGACGAAGGCCGTGTAAAACTGGACATAGGCTCCGCGGACGGGATAAAGCCCGGCATGGAGGCGCTGCTCTTCAGGGGCGGCAAGCCGATAATACACCCGGTGACCAAGGCGGTCCTCGGCGCATCCGAGGAGCCGCTCGGAAAGGCCCTGGTAGACGAGGTCTCGGAGCACGGGTCCTCCGGCAGGGTGACGGAGCTTCTCGTGACAAGGGTCGTCGAGGGCGACACCGCGAGGCTTTCCACGGAGCGCACCGGACTGCTTGTCGCTACCGTGGGCGCGGCGGTGGACCCCGTTGTCCTCGACCGTTTCATGGCAGGGCTCAGGGGCTCCGGAAGGTTCGATATAGCAGGCCCCACGGAGCTTCCCGCCGGTGCGGGCATCGACGGCGCACAGGCGGCCCGGATGGCGGCAGTATCGAGGGTGGACAACGTCGTAGCGCTCTCTACGAAACCATCCGGCAAGGACAGGCAGGAGGCCGGCCTTACGCTCTACTCGTCCGGCGGGGAGGAGATGCTCTCCCTCTCCGAGGTAGTCGACGTCACGCCCGAGGTATACAGCGAGTCCGTCATGGACTTCCCGATGGTCAGGGGGGACTACCGCGGCTTCTTCGTCACGGAGAGCCTCCCGTACCGCGGCACGCACATGGCGGCCGGCAACGTGATGGGCGACGGCAAGACCGACATCGTCGTATCGGACAACAAGGACCTGGCCGCATACAGGTTCGTGGACAGGATAATGAGGGAGCTCTGGAAGCTGCCCGGCAGCCCGGCCGCGAGACAGCTCGCCCTCGACTGCGCGGACATGGATAATAACGGCAAGGACGAGGTATACGTCACCGCGATGGAGGGCGGCAACGTCGCGTCCTACGTCCTGGAATACGACGGCACTTCGGTCAGGCAAAAATATGGGCCGTGCGGCCTTTTCTTCAGGGTGCTGGACGTGCCCGGCCAGAAAAGGAGGCTCATCGCCGGGACCAGGGGCATGAACTCGGCCTATTCCGGAGCGTTATACGAGTACTCATGGAAGGACGGCGGGCTCGTTAGGGGCGACAAGCTGGCCCTGCCGTCCAAAATAAAGGACCCGTACGGTTTCGCGCTTGTTGACCTCGTCCCGGACAAGGACAAACCCGCCGGTGGTGCAAAGGACCCGCTCGCGGGCCTGGAGGTCGTGTGGGTGGACGACTCCGACTTCGTACAGGTGCTGGGCATGGACGGCGAGCGTATCTGGAAAAGCGGCGAGCGCTACGGCGGGTACGACACGTTCTTCGAGGTGGACCAGAAGGGGGTGGTCGGCCCTAACTCCGACCCGAGGGGCAGGGTCAAGGGCAGGGTCCTTGTCGAAAAGGGCGATGACGGCGGGTACGAAATAGTGCTCACAAAGAACATCCCCATGACGTACGCGTTCGAGAGGCTCAAGGGTTACACGTCGGCAGAGATATACTCGCTCTTCTGGAACGGGTCCGGGCTCGAGCCGCTCTGGAGCATAAAGAACATCGAAGGGTTCATAGCGGACATATACGTGGGCGGGATAATAAAAGAGGGCAGGGACGAACTGCTCGTGCTTTTGGACCCCACGATGAAACTTGAGAAGTCCAGCAGGAAGCTGTCCGTCGGCAGCCTGGGAGACATCGCCAACGTCCTCGCGGACAAATCCAGCCTGATGGTGTACAAGGCGCCGCAGAGGTGAGCATATTGAGCAGGACGCTTGCACATAGCCAGGGCGAACTGGAACCCCTGGGCATCGAAGCGCTCAGGGCCTTGCTCGACCGTACGAGGCTCCCGCGCCACGTCGCCGTCATAATGGACGGCAACGGCAGGTGGGCCGCGATGCGGGGGATGCCGCGTGTCGCCGGCCACAAGAAGGGCATGGACTCGGTGCGCGAGGTAGTGACCGCGTGCTCGAAGCTTGGCATCGAGGCGCTTACGCTTTACGCCTTCTCGCTCGAGAACTGGAAGCGGCCCGCGCTCGAGGTGGACGCCCTGATGGGCCTGCTCACGAGGTACCTCGAAAAAGAGTTCTCCCTGATGATGGAGAAGGGCATAAGGTTCAGGACGATCGGCAGGACGGACGACCTCCCGGAAAAAATCAGGGCGCTCATAGAAAAGACCATCTCCGAGACGTCCGGCAACACCGGTATGGTGCTCGACCTGGCGCTCAGTTACGGCGGCAGGTGGGAGATACTGGATGCGGTAAAGAAGGCGGCCGCGGACTCCGCCGCGGGCAGGCTGGACATATCCCGCCTCACCGAGGACTCCTTCTCCGGATACATGGACACGGCAGGGCTGCCCGACCCGGACCTCGTGATAAGGACGTCCGGCGAGAAGCGGGTCT
>Ga0214472_10002090_pt1 | contig 21692 bp, 19 predicted proteins | sample RVTome_6_FD_207662 | JGI IMG/M metagenome (GOLD analysis project Ga0214472, IMG submission 207662) | Soil microbial communities from uranium-contaminated site in the Upper Colorado River Basin, Wyoming, United States - RVT140D175 | ecosystem: Environmental > Terrestrial > Soil > Contaminated >...
GGGAGGTTGGCCCACCAGATTTCTCCTCGCCTCATTACCACTTTTCTTTATTCAAAGATTGCGTTTGCAGATCCATCAAATGGGGATCAAGTTCCGAGAGTGACTCATCTTTGGAGTAGATCTCGTTGAGTTTTTTGGTGAGATTTTCCCGGCCGTAGTGTTCGACGAAATCATGGACTGCTTTTGAATATAATTCGCTACGGGAAACGCCAAGTTCTTTCGCCGTTTTTTCGGCCTTTTTGAAAATCTCATCGGGGATGGATATTGCCGTTTTCATAATATAGAGTATAACTATGGTTATACCACACGTCAAACGCTATAGCGCTCCGCGTTGATGCGGGTGTTAGACATTTTCTACTTCCTGCCCATTACAACAGATTGGTATTTTGACAATAATTGCGGGTCTTCGATTGACCCGTGATGGTGTACTTGTCTCCAGCGGCCATCAATTCTCTGGAAGATTCGGCTTGTGCGGATCGCGAGTGTAATTTCTTCTCCACCAAGACGGAAATACCCTCGTTCCCTTCCTACGGCATAGAACATCTCTGCTGTTTCGTGAATGGTATAGTCGAAATACTCGACATAAACTTCAGCGGGGCCGTTAAAAATGCGCTCGTAAACCGATTCAATATCGGCCCAGCCGCGCTTGATATCGCCCAGAGGGTTGTCCATTGCAATATCGTCTGACTGCGCCCAATTTTCAGACATCATTTGCATGTCGCCTGAATTGAAGGCGCAGTAAAACTGAACAAGCGCTTGATATGGCGACATCAATTGCCTTTGGTCTTCCTTACCGGTAATTGCTTCTTGAATTGGAATCATGTTCTCTCCTTCTATGCCCAACGCTCGCGTTAACTGGCGCGGCGTTGTTTGCCGTGTCCAGTTGAACGCGTGGTTAAAGAGCCGTTCATCGCTTCTCTCAAGAGCTTGAATCCGTTTTCGTTTCGGAACCGTTCATATTGCTTCGCTTTCTTTGCGCTTGTGCTTTTTGGTAGATCTACGCGCATGCGACCCACGTATTTGCCGGTCTTGTTCTTGAAACATAGCGGCTCTAGCTCCAATGATGGAATAATCCAGTAGTTGCCGTCGCGTTCTGTGTAGAACATGAAGTAATAGTTTGCGCGAGGCTCGAACAGTAGCGGACCAAATGCATTCCACATCTTTGCGGTTTTCGACCGAGCCTTGATTTGAAGGTCAATATACCGCTCACTGTCTAGGCGAACTACACAATCAACACCTTGATCGTCAACCAAGGTCATGTAAACGTCGAAACCTCGGCGCAATAACTCGGCGACGGCTATATATTCCTGCCGCTTTCCGTACGACGCTGTGTCTCGGTACGCCACTGGACTTTCGGCTCTCTAACGATTGAGCTAGGGGGCTCCGCCGACAGGCGGAGTCCCGCACTTGAGCGACTGGTTATATTGCATTGTATTATTAATAAATTTAGTTGCTTTATATGGAAAAATAACTTGTATAGTGATTATCAAAAGAATTGATACTGCTAAAATCCAAGAGCTTTCGCTTATATTAAAAATTCTTCCCAATTCATAACTATACTCATTTGCAAATTCAAAATTATATTGAAGTAAAAGCCAGTTAAATAGTGGTATGAACAATGCCAAAATTACACCAGTTGCTTTAAATTTTACATTTGCCGATAAAAAGACATATCTAACCAAGAAGTATAAACACGGTATTAAAGCTGTTATTGCTATAATTTGTAATGGCACTTGAATATACAGCATTAAATCCCCCCTTATTCCCATAGGGCGGTGACTAATCCCTCCCATAAAGAAAAAGAGACAAAAAGTAACTAATTGGGCAACCGCAATTAGGATCGCAATTGTGTTAAGAACGGCTTTTATTGCAAATTCTAGATTATGGCTCATGTAATATAACAGTGGATTACCGAAATTCCCGATAACCACAATAGGGCGGATTCCCGATAACACCATAATTAAGGAATTCGATTTGAGTATTCATCCTGATAATTCCCCATCCATTTATAAGAGAGATGTGAATATTAAAAAAGTAGCTTAAGGAACATCACGCGTCAATATCTATTAAATACCAGATTTCTCCCTTTGGTCGAAATGACAGCTTGATCAGAGGTTCCTAAGGATGGTTAATGACTGGATTCCCAATCAAGTTGGGAATGACGGGATGTGTACTGGATGCTGACTCCTTTCTTCTGACTCCTCATCCCTGATACATATTCAACTTCCCTTCATGCAACTCATAGATCTTGTCCATCTTGCGGGCAAGTTTCAGGTTGTGCGTGACCATGATGAGGCTGGTTTCAAAATCCTTGTTCAGTTCCAGTATTATATCGAATACCTGATCTGCTGTGTGTTCATCCAGGTTGCCGGTGGGTTCATCGGCCAGAATACATTTTGGTTGTGTGACCAGTGCTCTTGCAATGGCGGCGCGTTGTCTTTCTCCGCCGGACATTTCACCCGGTTTGTGCAACAGGCGTTTGCCTAATCCAACCCTGGTTAATAAGTCTGTGGCAGTTTTTTCTGCATGTTTTACATTGTTATCACGGATGAACAAAGGCAACGCGACGTTTTCCAGTGCAGTAAATTCGGGCAGCAGATGATGGAACTGGTAAACAAATCCCATACTGCGATTACGCAAAAGCCCACGTTCGGTTTCATTCAGGGAAGAGAATTCCTGATTCAGAATTCTGATCTCGCCTTTGCTTGGCACATCCAGACCACCCAGCAGATGTAACAGTGTACTTTTGCCTGAACCTGATGAACCGACAATCGCAATGCGATCTCCCTTCATAACCCCCAGATCAACACCCGTTAACACATCAACCTGGATATCACCGTCATGGAAAGATTTTTGCAGACCGCGGCAACTGAGTACGACTTTGTTTTCACTACTCATACCGCAATGCCTCAGCCGGTTGTGTCCGTGCTGCACGCCAGGCCGGATATATGGTTGCAAACAGGCAGAATATAAATGCCACGCTGCTGATCACTATCACATCATTCCAGTGCATGTCGGAAGGCAGTTCGCTGATATAATAAATCTCGGGTGACAGGAACTTGATCTGGAAAAAGTTTTCTATGGCCGGCACGATGGTTTCAACATTCAAGGCCAACCACACGCCGCTGATTGTGCCGAGCAATATTCCAACCAGGCCTATGACAACACCCTGGATGATAAATATTTTCATGATGCTCGACGGACTCACGCCGATGGTTCTCAATACGGCAATATCAGACTGCTTGTCTGTGACCACCATGACCAGGGTTGAAATAATATTGAAAGCCGCGACTGCAACTATCAGTGTGAGAATAATGAACATCACGGTTTTTTCCATTTTCAAAGCGCGAAAGAAATTAGCGTGACGCTCGGTCCAGTCCACCACCCAATACATACCGGGGAGTTGTTGCACAGCTTCACGGCTGGTGCGCGGAGCATTAAAGATGTTATCTGTTTTCAGGCGTAAGGAGGTGGTGACCCTGTCGCGAAATAATATTTTTCCATCTTCGATGTGTATCATTGCCAGTGCACTGTCATATTCGTGCATGCCGACTTGAAACATGCCGACCACATTAAACCGCTTCATGCGCGGGATGATACCTGCCGGCGTGACATTGGCGGTGGGTACAACCATAGTGACTTTGTCGCCCACACTAACGCCCAGTGACTTGGCCAGCTCTGTGCCAATAATAATGTCGAAATTTCCCGGCACCAGATCATTAAAACTTCCATTGACCATTTTTTCTGCCACTTCAGAAACCTTGGGCTCTTCTTCAGGCAAAATGCCGGTGATGATCGTGCCGCTGACATTCCCGCCGTAAACCAGCATGCCTTCTGCCTGGATATACGGTGCAACGCCGATAATAGATGGATTCTGTTTAAGAGTGGCAGCAACGGATTGCCAGTCTTCCAGCGATTTGTCACGCACAATGACTGATGCGTGCGAAGCCATACCCAGAATACGGCTGGTAAGTTCCTTTTCAAAACCGTTCATGACGGAAAGCACGGTGATTAATGCCATCACGCCCAGCGCCACACCCACCATGGAACTCAGGGAGATAAAGGAGATGAAATGATTACGGCGCTTGGCGCGCACGTAACGTAATCCGATAAAGGCTTCAAAAGGTCCAAACATGGGCGGGGATTATAGCGTAAAAACCAGAATACAGGAGACAGAATTCAGGAGTCAGAAGTCAGAAGTCAGAAGTCAGAATACAGGATGCGACGTAGTGTCTCAGTTTGTCATTTCGAGCGCTAGCGAGAAATCTTTTTTTGACCATAAAAGCAAGATTTCTCAGTCACTTTGTTCCTTCGAAATGACAGAAATGGTTTGCTTTTTTAAACTGAGACACTACCGGATGCTGTAGTCAGGATGGGATGACTTATTAAGTCATTTGTTTACTGACTTCTGTCTTCTGTCTCCTGACATCTGTTTTCATCTTCTGGATTCTGAATTCTGGCTCCTGTATTCTGAATTTCATGAAATTACTCGCATTCGACACATCCACCGAAGCCTGTTCCGCTGCGCTTTATATAGATGGTGAAATCACTTCACTCTACGAAGTTGCGCCACGACGTCATGCGGAATTGATCCTGCCTATGATCGATCAGCTTTTGTCCCAAGGACAGATCAAGCTCACCGATCTTGACGCCATTGCTTTCGGGCGCGGACCGGGATCCTTTACCGGCGTGCGTATTGCTACAGGTATTGCACAAGGTCTGGCGTTTTCCGCAGACTTGCCCGTAATTCCCATATCTTCACTGGCAACCCTTGCACAATCGGTTAAAGACGAAGCGGATTATATTGCTGCTGCCATAGATGCCCGCATGAGTGAGATATATTTCGGCCTGTATAAAAGCGGTGACATAGTTGAATTGGTTGGTGAAGAATCTGTGATCTCTCCTGCCAAACTTGTCACGCAAGGTATACCCAATTGTTATGGTGTCGGCAGTGGCTGGCTGAGTTATACGGATTCATTAAAAACAATCTTCAAAGATAAACTGACAGACTATGCAGGCGATCAATTTCCTCATGCAAAAGATCTGGCAATACTTGCCGTGCATGCTTATCAGTCAGGTGTTGCAGTTAAACCTGAAGAAGCATCACCAGTCTATTTAAGAAATAAAGTCACCGGATAAATAATATTGAACTGTTCGCACAATTGTTTTATCACCGCACGCAGAATTGTATGCCTGATATTCATTGCCGTACTGATTTCTGCTTGCACAGAGAATGATCCGGAACAGGCCTTCAGAAAAGGGGATTATGATCGTGCATTCGAATTATGGAAACCACTGGCTGAGACTGGTGATTCAAATGCAATATATTATCTCGGGCTGCATTATTATCTCGGTCTTGGTGTCAAAAAAGATCACAATAGTGCCAGAACCTGGTATGAAAAGGCCGCTGTAAAAGGACACCCCTCTCCGCACAATTGAGCCTGGGCACCATGTATCAGGACGGCGATACCTTACCCCAGAATTTTGTTACCGCCTATATGTGGTATTACGCCTCTGCAAGCCAGGGCAACGAAGTGGCCCCGAAAAAAATGAATATATTGCGCAGGGAAATGAAGCTGTTTCCGAACCAGGTAAATCGAGCTGAAGAACTGGCCAGCCCCTACATCATGAATCCAAAATCTGAAATGAGTGAATCACCAGTCTTCTAGAACCTATCTCAAAATCTATTTTCCCCTCCCCTAGCGGGAGGGGGCAAGGGGGAGGGGGAAGTTCTCCGGCAAGATAATTTTTTGAATTAACCTGTCTATTTTTCACCCTCACCCTATCCCTCTCCCATCAAGGGAGAGGGGATTTAATTTTGAGATCGGTTCTAGTCTTGCAACTTTTGTCTGTAATTCACCTGAATTAAATAATTTCAAATGTCTGTAGCCTGCTGTTTGATTGTCTTTGGTGTAATGGTCAACGCCGGGCATGAACTGCACACAGGTAGATGGCGTTGCCATTAACTGCACATCTTTATGCATACTGTTAAATTCCTGATGGATATGTCCCCACAGCATTGCCCTCACCTGTTGATGTTTATCCAGCACAGAAAATAATTCTTCCGGGTTGTGCAGACTCATCTTGTCCATCCACGGACTATTGATGGACACCGGCGGATGATGAAGACAAACCAGAGCATGTTTATTTTTATATGTGTTTAACTGTTCATCCAGATATTGCAATTCATTTTCATCAAGTTTGCCAGCATGTGTTCCCGGCAGGAATGTATCCAGCATGAGTATCATCCAGTTATCAAAAAGAATGGTTCTGGGTGTACTGATATTGGCATGGTTCAGGATTTGCCGCATCAATGCAGGGTCATCATGATTTCCGGGAATGCAGAATACAGGGAGTTTGATAGTCTTGAGTATTTCAGCCAGCCGTCCATACGCTTTTGGCTCCGGATCATGCACCAGATCGCCTGTTACTAACACGGCATCAGGTGGCCAGTGTTTATTTTGTGCCAGATTGATTACCTGCTGTAAACTTTGTGAAGAATCAATACCATCAAAGGTCGTTTCCGGATTGGCAAAGATATGGGTATCGGTTAACTGGATCAGTTCGATATAATCAGGGTTGGTCTGTGATAATGTAATTAAATTCATATGATTATTTTAGTACGAATAACATCATGACGCGCAAGACACTGACAATTAATGATCAAATCTACGATTACCTGCTGTCGGTTTCACTGAAGGAAACAGATGTCCAGCGTGAGTTGCGTGCAGAAACGGCTAAACAACCCCAAGCCATGATGCAGATTTCTCCGGATCAGGGGCAATTCATGGCTTTGCTCGTCAAGTTAATGGATGCAAAAAAGATCATCGAGATCGGCGTATTCACGGGTTACAGCTCGCTGTGCATGGCTTTGGCCATGCCTGATGATGGGCGTATTGTGGCCTGCGATATTAACAAGGAATATACAGACATTGCCCGGCGTTATTGGCAAAAAGCCGGTGTTGCAGACAAGATAGAATTAATCCTTGCTCCGGCAATACAGACTCTGGATCAGTTGCTCGCTAATGGCGAGCAGGAGTCATATGATTTTGTTTTTATTGATGCGGACAAGCCGGAATATCCGAATTACTACGAACAATCACTGCAATTAATTCGACCCAGCGGGTTAATCGTCATTGATAATGTGTTGTGGTATGGGAAGCCTGCTGAACCGGACGAAAAAGACAAGGACACACAGGCAATCCGGGAATTCAATCAAAAACTGTTTAATGATAAACGTGTGCAGATTAGCATGCTGACGATAGCTGATGGTGCGACGCTGGCGATGAAATTATGAAGTAATCACGGAGTAAATTATACTTTTTGTCATGCTGGACCTGTTCCAGCATCCAGTCGATTAAATTTTCTTTAATTTACTGGATACTGGCATTCGCCAGTATGACGGATCAATTTATATAACTTCCGGATAAATCATACTGTACGGCTTGCGTAAAAACTCTCCACATCCTTAATAACATGAGTAACTTTCATCTGCGGCAAACTGTTCAGGAATTTTTTGCCGTAGGATTTTGTGCGTAATCTTGGATCACAGATCATTAATACACCGTAATCATTCATATCACGAATCAATCTGCCTACGCCTTGTTTTAATGCAATGATGGCCTGCGGTAACTGGTACTCCATAAACGGATTGATGCCCTGCTCCTGCATCTTTGCTGCTCGCGCACGGAACACCGGATCATCCGGCGAAGCAAACGGCAATTTATCGATGATCACACACGACAATGCCTCCCCTTTCACATCCACACCTTCCCAGAAACTGCTGGTGCCAAGTAACACAGCATGTTTGGTTGTTCTGAATGTCTCGAGTAATTCCGTTCTGGGTGCATCACCCTGCACCAGCACAGGATAATTAATTTTATTCATGATCAATTCAGCTGCTTCCCGCAACGCGCGATGGCTGGTAAAGAGAATAAAGGCATGGCCCTGACTGGCTTTTATAACCGGTACTGCAGCATTAATCACCGTGCTGGTATAAACCGGATCTGCAGGGTCAGGAAAATTTTCCGGCAAATACAGCAAGGCCTGCTTTTGATAATCAAAAGGACTGGCCCAGGTTTGCGATTTAGTTTCACTCAGTCCAAGTTGCTTCGCGAAATGACTGAAATCATCTTTCACTGCCAGTGTGGCTGAAGTGTAAATACAATGACACTCATGTTGTGCCAGCCGTTGTTGAAAAATACCTGAAATATCCAGTGGGGTCTGGTGCAGTAAAATTCCCTGTCCTCTGACTTCCAGCCATTGAATATATTCATCACTCTCACGCTCCCTGAAATCTTTGAGCATCATTAACAGATTGCCCGACCGCTTCCAGCAATTTTCCAGTGCCTTGGAACGTGATGATAACTGGTCCAGTGCATGCTCAAGCGCAGCCAGCTTTTCATATAATTCATCGAAGGCAGAGGTAATTTTTTTATCTTCTGCAATTTCCAGCCATGCGAGTCTGCGATCATTTCTCCCCAGTGCCAGACGGAATTTCTGCAAACCGGTTTGCAATGCATCGGGAATTTCAGTAAATCCAGGCACATCATTGGCATCAGTGAGATAAGCCGCACGGGTATCATTAATGAGTTCCAGTATTTGCCGGCTGCTGACTGTGCTGCCAAAAAATTCAGAAGCCAGTTCCGGCAACTGATGCGCTTCATCAAAAATAATGAAATCAGCCTTGGGCAATACTTCGCCAAACCCGGTATCGCGCAATGATAAATCGGCCATCAGCAAATGATGATTGACGACGACCAGGTCCGCTTCATTGGCCTTGCGCCGTGCTTTTAACACAAAACATTCTTCATAAAATTCACATTCCTGGCCAAGGCAATTTTCTGCTGTTGAGGTAATGCCGATATGCACAGGTGATTTTTCCGGAAGATCAGCCAGTTCAGTCAAATCACCCGTGGCAGTCTGTGTTGACCATTGTTTAATCGAGAGCAGGTTGTCCTGCAATTGCACCGGCATGGCCCGGTTATGCTTTTCATATTCAATCAGGCGGTATTTACAAAGATAGTTGGCACGGCCTTTAAGCAACGCCGTATTCACCGGCAGGTTCAAAGTCTGGATGATGACTGGGAGGTCTTTATAAAACAACTGGTCCTGCAGGTGTTTGGTGCCGGTAGAAATTATTACCTTTTTGCCAGACATTAAAGCTGGCACAAGATAGGCAAAGGTTTTTCCGGTGCCGGTGCCAGCTTCACAGATCAGGGATTCTTCATCTTCCATGGCTTTTGCAATGGACGCCGCCATATCCTGCTGTTGTTCCCTGACAGCATAATCCTGCAATTCTCTTGCAAGTGGTCCCTGTTCAGAAAAAACTTCAGCCGTCTCTATCAATGTCATGCCCGGTCAATTGGAAATGCAATTACATCATGAATGTTCTTGCAGTCATACATGGCCATCAATAAACGATCTACCCCGACTGCCACACCGGCACAGTCCGGCAATCCATGATCCAGTGCATCAAGAAAGCATTGATCCATTCCAATTTCGCATTTGCCGGATTGTTTGCGTTTGAGATTATCCTGAATAAACCTTTGTTTCTGTTTATCAGCATCACACAGTTCATGAAAACCATTGGCGATCTCCATGCCATTAATAAACAGTTCAAATCTTTCCGCAACCTGAGGTTTGGTATCTGTAATTCTGGCCAGTGCTGCCTGACAGGCCGGATAGTCATAAATTATCACCGGAGATTCATGACCGAGATGATCGCTGATGCAATGACTGAAAATAAAATCCAGTAATGTTGCTCTGTCATCAATATTTGATGTCAATCCGTTATCAGCTGCAATTTTTTGTAATTCTGTTAATTCCGCAATATGTGGATTAATACCGGTTTTCTCTTTAAATACGCCGGCGTATGTTGTTTTTATTGCAGGTTTGAGACTCAACGAGATGAGCAGTTTATCCAGTTCATCCATTAACTGATGATGATCGTAACCCGGACGATACCATTCCAGCATCGTGAATTCGGGATTGTGAAGTTTTCCAGCTTCATCATTTCTGAATACATGACAGATCTGGTATATCGGACCACTGCCGGATGCCAACAATCTTTTCATCGCATATTCAGGTGAAGTGTGAAGATAAAAATTTTGTTTATCAGGTTCGCCCGGGTGCTGGAATGTTGTTTCGAAACTATCAATATTGGGTTCGGAGACTGCAGCATTGACGAATACAGGTGTTTCGACTTCCAGCACTCCCTGTGCTGACATGTACTCCCGGATTTGCCGCAACAAATCCGCGCGGGCCTTCAGCATTTTTTGTGATGCGATTGGCTGCCAATTACTTGAGGTCATTTTGAAACAGTTAGAGAATTCTTATTGAACTGCCATGAAGGCTGTCATTTCGAGTGAAGCGAGAAATCCGTAGTTAGAAATTATATACATTAAACTACAAGATTTCTCCCGGAGCCTGCCCCGTACAATGATACGGGGGTCGAAATGACAAATATTAAAACCCTTGAATAATGTTTCCTGATCAGGCACGGCTCATGTATTCGCCGGTGCGGGTATCCACCCTGATTTTTTCACCTTTATTAACAAACAGAGGGACTTTCACAATTGCTCCGGTTTCAAGTGTTGCCGGTTTGGAACCGCCGGTCGCTGTATCACCCCGTATACCCGGATCAGTCTCCGTGATTTCAAGTATTACAAAATTCGGGGCGCTGATTGCCAACGGTGAACCGTTCCATAAAGTCATGGTGCAAATTTCTTCACCCTTGATCCATTGTGCAGCATCTTCCATGGCTTTTTCACCAGCCATGTATTGTTCGTAATTTTCCTGGTTCATGAAATGCCACAGCTCACCGTCGTTATATAAATACTGGACATCCAGATCGACCACATCTGCAGCTTCGAGCGAATCACCTGACTTGAAAGTACGCTCAATCACCCGCCCGGTTTTGAGATTACGCAGCTTGACGCGGTTGAACGCCTGGCCTTTGCCGGGCTTGACGTATTCATTGGTCATGATCGCGCAAGGATCGTTATCAAGCATGACCTTGAGGCCGGCCTTGAACTCATTAGTGCTGAAAGTACCCATAAACCCCTCGTTTTGATATAAAGGGCGCTATCATACATTGAAGAACGAGAATTATGCAGCAGGCAAATTGGCAGGCAGAGTTACGAAAGGCAAAAACCAGTCCTGCGGCATTACTTGAACATAGCGGATTGCATGAAAATTCCCTGCCGTTGGCAATTCAGGCCGCTTCTTCATTTCCTTTGCGTGTCACTGAAGAGTTTAAAAGCAGGATAGTTAACGGGGACGTGCATGACCCTTTGCTGCGCCAGATATTGCCGCTAGCCGAGGAAGATCAGGACCATCCTGACTTCAGTGTCGATCCATTAGCAGAATACGCAAAACAACCTGTGCCGGGACTGCTGCATAAATATCATGGCCGTGCCCTGCTGGTGGTTACTGGCGCATGCGCCATCCATTGCCGTTATTGTTTCCGGCGGCATTTTTCCTATCAGGATTCCAATCCGGCCAGTAATCAATGGCAAAGCGCCCTCGATTATCTTGCCCGTGACCAGACTATTTCCGAAGTCATTTTAAGCGGTGGCGACCCATTAATATTAAGTGATGATCGCCTGTCCGGACTGGCGAAGGCACTGGCAGCTATTCCACATATCAAACGTTTGCGTATACATACCCGCATACCCATCGTTCTGCCTGAACGTATTGTGGATACACTGCTGGACTGGCTGACCGGAACACGGCTGAAACCGGTAATGGTCGTCCATGTCAATCATGCCAATGAACTGGACCATTCCGTTGCGGTGGCCATAGAAAAACTGAAAACCGTCCATATTCCGTTACTCAACCAGTCGGTGCTTCTGAAAGGTGTGAATGATTCAACACAGGCACTGGCAACACTCAGCGAACGCCTGTTTGAACTTGGAATCCTGCCGTATTACCTGCACATGCTTGATCCGGTCAAGGGTGCAGCCCATTTTGCAGTTGATGATGTGCAAGCACAGGACATCATGGAGGGACTGCGTGAAACACTGCCGGGTTATCTGGTGCCGAAACTGGTCAGGGAGGTTGCAGGACGCGCCAGTAAAATGCCTTTGTAGTGACTCATTTCGCTTTTAATCAGCCCGGTACATACTGCTATATTCCTGCACGATGGGATATACTTCACACCCGAAACATTGCAACCTTTCAGCTAGTCTGAAATACATATAACGATAATTATAGATAGTCATAATGTCTGTTCCGCCGGTAGAAAACATTCTTATCATTGATGATTCAGCAGAATTCCGGATATTACTCAGGACCTTTTTCAAAAAGCTCAATCCTGCTGTGTATGTTACAGAATTTGATCCGGCCAAAGGCAGGCCATCGGATTCATTTCCCTGGAGCAGTTATGATCTGCTGATACTCGATTACGACCTGGGTAATGGTGAAAACGGACTCGAATGGCTGCGCCAGTACAAAACGTCAGTCGATTTTCCCGCCACTATCATGCTTACAGCGCAAGACAATGAAGAACTGGTCGTTAATGCCATGCGTTTTGGTGCACAGTGTTTTCTGCGTAAAGCCGGATTAACAAAAACCAATCTGAAAGATACAGTCATCGAGGCTTTAGAAAAATACAAACTGGACAAGGGAAAAGCCAGTTCCCAGAAAATCCAGGTCCATTTATATAACAAGGAAAAATTTTTTGAATCGTTAAAAAGTGTCAAAATAAATGACATAGTCTTTCTGGTTGAAATAGACAAATACCAGTCGCTCTATGAAACATTGGGGATTTTCGGCACAGACAAGTTTGTCAATTTTTTTATCGATACAATTTCCGGTGTCATCAAGGCGGCCAGATTCCAGGCCCGGATGACCCGTATAGCAGACTCGACTGTTGCCCTGCTACTCTCGAACAACAAACCAGCGGTAGATGTTGAATCGTTTGCCAGAAAACTTTGTGACACTTTCAACCAGATTGAATACAAAAATGATGATGTAATTGTCAAATTTTCCATAAATATCGGTGCAATTTCCATAGAAGAGGAAAAAACAGATGTGATGACAATTCTCGCAAAAGTCGAGACTGCCTGCCGAAAGGCACGGGAAACACCCGGAAATTCCTGGATTATCGAAGGCCGTGATGCAGTACCGGCTGTTTCAAATACGGATTTTGACAAGGAATTTGGTGATGAAGTCATCAATTCTCTGAAAGAAGAACGTCTGAAACCCTTGTTTCAGTCCCTTGTTATGGTATCAGGAACTCCGCACAAGGATTTCAAGGACATTTATCAGGCACGTGCATATCTGATGGACAAGGATAACAATATTATTGAGCCCAAAAAATTCCTGCCTGTTCTTAATGCAACCAATACACTGAAAAAACTGGATCGCTGGATTATCCGCTATTGTGCAGGTGAAATGGCGAAACTCTCTGCCGGCAAGGAATTGAAGCTCGGAGTATTGATACCAATCTCCGCACAATCAATTGATGACAAGGAATTGACTGACTGGATTAATAAATTAATCGAACACATCAAATTTCCCGGGTTTGGTAAATCACTTGTGTTTGAAGTAAGGGCCATTGATTATCTTTCCAGTACGCGTCAGGCAAAACTTCAGTTCAATAAATTGCGTGTAAAACTCAAAGCCTCTATTGCACTTGCCGGCTTTAATGATATTCAAACTCTGGAAAAATGTTTGCTGCAGGAAAAATTTGATTTTGTCATTTTTTCACCGGAACACACAGACAAAGATAAAATGCAGATGATTGAGATACAGGATTTTGTAGCTATGGCGGGAAAACATAAAGCACTCACTGTTGCCTGCAAGATAGACAGCGGCGAATATCTTGCCTTATCAGCAAGTGCCGGTGTGGATTATGTCGTAGGCCACTTCGTCCAACCACCGATGGAAAATATAGTTTCCACCGAAGAAGTTGTAGTGCGGTGAAAATATTTAAACCATGGAAAGAAAGGTTTGTTGTCATGCTGAACTGGTTGACCTCCAGGGAGGGAGGAAATGCATAAGGAATGTCTGGAACAATCCATGCCCAGCATCCAGTAAAATTAATGTATTTCATTTTTAATACTGGATACCGGCATTCGCCAGTATGACGTGAAGCATAATCAGCCTTCGCCAGAATGACGAGTATTTAATTTGTCGTCATGCTGGACTGGTTGACCTCCAGGGAGGGAGGAAATGCATAAGGATTGTCTGGAACAATCCATGCCCAGCATCCAGTAAAATTAATGTATTTCATTTTTAATACTGGATACTGGCATTCGCCAGTATGACGTGAAGCATAATCAGCATTCGCCAGAATGACGAGTATTTAATTTGTCGTCATGCTGGACTGGTTGACCTCCAGGGAGGGAGGAAATGCATAAGGTTTGTCTGGAACAATCCATGCCCAGCATCCAGTCGATCAATCGATCCTCCACAACTCCGTCATGCTGGTGCATACCAGCATCCAGTCGGTACATGAGCGCCCCAAGGGCGCACTTTAATTGACTGGATTCTGGCCTTCGCCAGAATGACGTAAATTAATATCAGATAAGTATAATATTTTTATTCTACATATCCCTGTGGTTAACTTACCTTAACCGGTTTCAGCCTGGAAACATTACGATAACCCCTGGGCAACATATTACCTCTCCTCCCACGTTCGCCGGTATAAGTTGCAATGTCTTTTGGTTTCAACACCATCTTGCGCTGACCGGCAAAAACTTCCAGGCTGGTTTCTGGCGGAACAACAGCAACCGCAGTCACAAACTCTTCCCTTGATTTCAGTTTTGCTGATGGGATATTGATCAACTTCAACCCCTTGCCCCTGGGCAACACCGGTAATTCTTTGGCTTGTATTACCAGAAAATGACCAGCAGAGGTCACTGCTGTAATCAAATCTGAATCCATGTCATTGACTGCTGCTGGAATAAATACTTTTGCACCTTTGGGAACAGAAACAATCGACTTGCCACTCTTGTTTTTGGTAATCAAATCATCCAGCTTTGCGACAAAACCATAACCTGCGTCTGATCCAAGCAGGAAAAGGCTTTCCGGCGCACCCATCATTACACCTTCAAAACTTGCACCTTCCGGTGGATTGAGTTTACTGGCGACCGGATCACCCAATCCCCTCGCTGAGGGTAATAAATGTGCGGGCAATGCATAACAACGACCAGTTGAATCGAGAAACACTGCGCTCTGGTTACTGCGGCCATACGCTGCGGATTTAAAGCCATCACCCGGGCGATAAGCCAGTTCTTCCGCAATAATTTCATGGCCTTTGGCTGCTCGTACCAGTCCTTTTTCTGAAAGAATCACGGTGACCGGTTCTGTCGGGATTAGATCGGTTTCACTGATGGCCCTGGCTTCTTCCCTTTCCTTCAAAGGTGAACAGCGATCATCACCAAAAGTTTTTGCATCCTCTTCCAGTTCCTTGCGGATCAGTGTTTTCAGGCGTTGCTTTGAACCCAGGATCTGTTCGAGTGTCTTGCGTTCATCCTCAAGTTCTTTCAGTTCTCCCTTGATCTTGATTTCTTCGAGCTTCGCCAGTTTGCGCAATTTTAATTCGAGTATCGCTTCAGCCTGCAAATCAGAAAGCTTGAAACGTTTCATCAGGACTTTCTTGGGTTCATCTTCCGTACGAATGATATTGATGACTTCATCAATATTCAGATAGGCAATCATCAAACCCTTGAGGATATGAATCTGCGCCTCAACCTTTTCCAGCCGGAACTGCAAACGGCGGCGGACAGTTTCGGTCCGGTAAGCCAGCCACTCGCTGAGGATCATCTTCAGATCTTTCACCTGCGGACGGCCGTTGATACCGATCATATTGAGATTGATGCGATAACTACGCTCCAGATCAGTCGTGGCAAACAAATGAGACATCAGTTCATCCAGATCAACCCGGTTGGAACGCGGAATTAAAACAAGGCGCACCGGATCTTCATGGTCGGATTCATCCCTGAGATCTTCCAGCATGGGTAATTTTTTCGCCTGCATCTGGGCTGCTATTTGTTCCAGAATTTTTCCACCGGAACTTTGGTAAGGCAGCGCAGTGATAATGATATTGCCGTCTTCCTTTTCCCAAACCGCGCGCATCTTGACTGAACCATTGCCAGATTTATACATCGCCTTGATTTCGGATTTGGGAGTGATTATTTCAGCTTTGGTCGGGAAATCCGGTGCCTTGATATGTTTGCAGAGTTCATCAATGGTTGTGGTGGATGATTCCAGTAAACGGATGCACGCAGTGGCCACTTCCCGCAGGTTATGCGGTGGAATATCGGTGGCCATACCCACAGCAATTCCTGTTGTTCCATTCAGTAATATATTCGGTAATCGTGCCGGCAGAAGTTTGGGTTCCTTAAGTGTGCCGTCAAAATTCGGATTCCAGTCGACTGTCCCCTGCCCCAGTTCACTCAATAAACAATCTGCATAAGCTGTGAGTTTGGATTCGGTATAACGCATGGCGGCAAATGACTTCGGATCATCCATGGAACCCCAGTTACCCTGGCCATCAATCAGCGGATAACGATAGGTAAACGGCTGTGCCATCAACACCATGGCTTCATAACAGGCGGAATCACCATGCGGATGAAACTTGCCGATCACATCACCAACAGTACGCGCTGATTTTTTATATTTCGCCCCGGCTTTCAAACCGAGTTCTGACATCGCATAAATGATCCGGCGTTGCACTGGTTTCAATCCATCGCCGATATGCGGCAGTGCACGATCGAGAATGACATACATGGAATAATTCAGGTATGCCTTTTCGGTGAATTCATGTAACGGTTGTTTTTCGTTACGTTCGAAGTCGAGACTTAATGTTTCAGCCACTGTCTTCTCCAGATAAGTTAATTTAAACCTGTTTCATAATTTAATACCCTCCCCCTTGATGGGGGACGCCTGCATGGATGCAGGCGGTAGAGCGACGCATGACGCCCAAGCCGAGGGCTGGGGTGGGGGTGAAAACTGAAACAGGGAATATCAATAAGTTATCCTGTCAGATTTCCCCCTCCCCTCTATCCCCTCCCGCCAGGGGAGGGGAAAATGTATTTTGAAATTGGTTCCAGTTAGAGATGTCATCAAAAATTCATACTTGTGACATTTCCCGATCAAACTTCTCTTGCAGGATAGCATCGTACACAAAGTGAAAGGAGAAATATCATGCAAGTCGATCATTACCGTATACAGCGTTTCCTGGCTTTGTCCGATCTGTATTTCAGACTGACGGACAAAACAGCCTCGGATGTGAGCAGTGAAGAGATGGAAGAATTTCTGGAAGCCATTAATGAGAGTTCGCCGCCTTCGATGTCGCCGGAACAGTTCATTGCCTGAATTTTTCCAGAACCTATCTCAAAATTAAGCGAACGCAGCCAAGGCAAGGCGAAAACGGACAAAAAAGCGGAGTGTACACGGCTAGTACATGAGCATTTTGAGTTCGTTTTCAACGCAGTATTGGCAAGTGTAGCAATTTTGAGAATCACAGTTGGGCCATGTCGCCTTTCGATTCCAACCATTCTTTTCGATCCTGAGCGCGTTTCTTGGCCAATAACATATCAAGAATCTGATCTGCCTTTTTGGGGTTTGGTAAGGTCAACTGTACCAGCCGGCGTGTTTCCGGCGCCATGGTAGTCTCACGCAACTGCATGGGATTCATTTCCCCAAGCCCTTTGAACCGTTGCACATTGGCCTTGCCCTGTTTTTTCTCAGCTGCAATCCGATCCAGTATGCCCTGTTTTTCCGCATCATCCAGCGCGTAATAAATGTCCTTGCCGATATCAATGCGATACAGCGGCGGCATGGCCACATAAATATGCCCGGCCTCAACCAGTGGACGGTAATGCTTCACAAATAATGCACATAACAAGGTGGCGATGTGCAGGCCGTCAGAGTCTGCATCGGCCAGTATGCAGATTTTGCCATAACGCAGACCTTCCAGATTATCTGAACCCGGATCGACACCGATGGCAACGGTAATATCATGCACTTCCTTTGATGCCAGTACTTCACCGGAATCCACTTCCCAGGTATTCAGTATTTTGCCGCGTAACGGCATCACTGCCTGAAATTCCCGGTCCCGCGCCTGTTTGGCGGAACCACCTGCAGAATCGCCTTCCACCAGGAACAATTCTGAAACGGAAATATCCTGAAGGCTGCAATCCACCAGTTTGCCCGGCAATGCCGGTCCACCGGTTATTTTTTTCCTGACGATCTGTTTGTTTGCCTTCAACCGTTTCTGCGCGCTGGAAATGGCCAGCTCTGCAATTTTCTCACCGGTCTCAATATGCTGGTGCAACCAGTGACTGAACACATCACGCACCACACCTGCGACAAAGGTTGTACATTCACGTGAAGACAAACGTTCCTTGGTTTGCCCGGCAAACTGCGGATCATCCAGTTTTACGGAAAGCACATAACTGCAGCGGTCAAAAATATCATCCGCAGTCAGTTTCACACCGCGCGGTAGAAGATTACGTGCTTCACAGAATTCACGGATAGCATCCATCAAGCCCTGACGCAATCCACTGATATGTGTACCACCTTGTACCGTCGGCACCAGGTTCACATAACTTTCGGTAATGAGGTCACCCTCTTCCGGACACCAGTGTATGGCCCAGTCGACAGCTTCATGATTGCCTTCCATGGAACCCATGAACGGTTCCTGCGGCAGTAATTCCTGCCCGGCGAGTTGCCCGGAAAGATAAGTCTTTAATCCGTCCTCGTAACACCATTCCTGTTTTTCTTTGGTGTTCTCATCATGCAGTTGTACGACCAGTCCGGGACACAACACCGCCTTAGCACGTAAGACATGAATTAATTTGCTGACAGAAAATTTAACGGTGTCGAAATATTTCGGATCAGGCCAGAATCGAATGGTCGTGCCGGTATTGCGCTTGCCGACATCTCCAACCATCACCAGTTTTGATTTCTTGTCGCCGCTGGCAAAGGACATGTTGTATTCCTTGCCATCGCGCCGGACCCAGACTTCGAGATTTTTAGATAGTGCATTGACGACGGACACACCCACACCATGCAAACCACCGGAAAACTTGTAATTCTTGCCTGAAAATTTACCACCGGCATGCAGCCGGGTCATAATGACTTCCACGCCGGAGACTTTTTCGCCGGGATGAATGTCGGTGGGCATACCGCGGCCATCATCCGTGACAGTGACTGAACCATCCTTGTGCAAAATCACTTCAATTTTCTTCGCATAACCGGCAATGGCTTCGTCAACGCTGTTATCGACGACTTCCTGGATGAGATGGTTGGGGCGGGTGGTATCGGTGTACATCCCCGGCCGTTTGCGGACAGGATCGAGACCGGTCAGGACTTCAATGTCGGCGGCATCGTAGCTGCGGCTCATATCAGCGGAGGGTACGGTAAGCTGGTCTCAACATGGGTGCGAAATGTACCACAAATCCATGAAAGTTTTGCAGGATTTTATAGTCTTGTAATTAAAGGGATCAGTTTTTAATTTACACCTTATAGCACTGCAATTTTTGACCGTAGTCAAAAATACTCACGGTAATTTTCCACCGTTGTTAAAATCACCGGCAGTTGACCTGAAAGCAAGTTAAAAAAAGAAAGAGGGAAATTTGTGTGATGGTTGGACCAGACGATTTATTTTTTCAGACCAGATCCTGAATCAGGGAAAGACGGGTATTTTCAGGTACAGGATCAACAGTATAACGATAGGCATCATGATCGATACCGGCGGACAGTTTGGCACCCTGCTTCAAAGCCTTGATCATCGGATCGGTTAATTCAAACCGCAGAAAATGTACTGAAGAAGTTTTTTCTTCCGTAGTTCTTTCCAGATCTTCATTGGCAATGGGAACCACCTTGTCAAACCCTTCAACTTTCATCCAGATGGTTTTTTCGATATTAATCATCTTTGCCAGTGCTTTCCTGCGTTCGGCTTCATCATCAAATTCGATCATGAAAGTAGCTTTCCAGTTCTTGCCATCCGGAATCAGCGGATTATAGGCGTCCAGTTCTTCCTGTATGCCTTCAGCTTCAAATATGCGTTCCACGCGCAGCATTTCCTGGACCTGGTATTGCATGGTCAGCGCATCTTCAAAATACAACGTGGCATTCGGACCAAGATGCAATTGGCGGTTTTTCTTGTGATTGATGACTTTCTCACGGAAGTCTTTGCGGACTTCTGCGTATTTTTCGAGTGCAAATAGTTTATCTCGTGTAAGTTTCTGCATGATATGAAAATACTCTGTATTAAATTAGTGATGTCATTTCGAACAAAGCGAGAAATCCGCCGTTAGGCGTCCCGAGCAATGCGAGGGATCTCATAAAAGAGCTCTCACAATGTTCGAGGCAAGGATTTCTCGGTCGCTGCTCCCGGCGCGACTCTACCTCCTCCGTCCATAGAGTCGTCCCTGCGGTCGAAATGACACATATTTTATATTCCTTAAATTCCGTAAGCCTGACGTAATAGCGTGAATGGACTTTCGGCATGTTTGCCATTTTTCAGCCCGTTTTCAATCTGGTCACCTGCCATCGGACAATCACTGATGTAATGATCGATTTCAGCATTCTTGATTTTGTTCACCACCGGACGGCAGATTTTCATGGAGATGTCATGAAATTCACTCTTTACCGCATAGGTGCCATCATGACCGGAACAGCGTTCAATGACTTCTATGCTGGTGTCCGGCACCATGGCCAGAATCTCTCTGGTCTTCAAGCCGATATTCTGCACGCGTTGGTGACAAGGTACGTGATATGTCACTTTACCGAGAGATTTTTTAAATTCTGTTTTTAATTTGCCTTCCTTGTGTCGCAGTGAGAGATATTCAAACGGATCGTAGATCGCATCCTGCACTTTTTTCACTTGCGGATCATCCGAAAACATCAACGGGATTTCCTGTTTGAACATCAAGACACAGGACGGCACCGGCGCGATGATGTCCCAGCCCTCATCAACGAGTTTCACCAGTTCAGGGATATTGAAATTTTTGAATTCTTCAACTGCTTTCAGATCACCCAGTTCCAGTTTGGGCATGCCACAGCATTTTTCTTTATCGGTCAACCGGACAGGAATGCCATTATGTTCATAAATGGCAATGAGGTCCTCCACGATCTGCGGCGCATTTTTATTGCCATAACAAGTGACAAAAATTGCCACCTTGCCACGGGTAAATTGACCGGGCTCTGCCTTGATTTCCGTTTTCTGTTTTTTTGCGTAACGCTTGCGCAGATTATTGCTGTGGAATTCAGGCAATATGGCATCCGGATGGATGCCGATGGTCTTGTCCATGACTTTTCTGGCCAATGAATTCTTGTTCACGGCATTTACCGTCTGGGCAATTACCGGGATTCCGGCGAGGCTGCCGACCATATCCGTTGAAGTTAATACCTTGTCCCGAAGTTTATCTTTGCCCTGTTTATGTTTAACAGCCTTGGCCTGCAGCATCAAATGCGGGAAATCGACATTCCATTCATGCGGCGGCACATACGGGCATTTGGTCATGTAACACAGATCGCATAGATAACAGTTGTCCACGACCTTCCAGTAATCTTTCTTGGCCACACCATCCACTTCCATAGTGGGTGATTCATCCACCAGGTCAAATAATGTAGGAAAGGAATTACACAGGCTTACGCAACGGCGGCAACCATGGCAGATGTTATAAACACGCTCCAGTTCCTTGAAGAGCGATGCTTCATTGTAATATTCG
>Ga0214472_10002091_pt1 | contig 21691 bp, 21 predicted proteins | sample RVTome_6_FD_207662 | JGI IMG/M metagenome (GOLD analysis project Ga0214472, IMG submission 207662) | Soil microbial communities from uranium-contaminated site in the Upper Colorado River Basin, Wyoming, United States - RVT140D175 | ecosystem: Environmental > Terrestrial > Soil > Contaminated >...
GAGGCGGTCGAGGGGGTGACCCCCGAGATATTGGGGCAGGCTGAGGCGATCCTCATCGAGATGGCGGCCTCCGACAGCTGGGATGTCTGGGTGCAGGGCAATCGCACCTTTCACCAGAAGATCTACGAGGCGGCCTCGTCGCGACGTCTGGTCGCAGTGATCAACGGATTGCAGAGCACTCAGGTCGTATTCGTCAGCTCGACCCTGCGCAAGAGCCCGTTCCTCAAGGAGACGGCGACCAAGGACCACAACGAGATGATCCAGGCGATCCGTGACGGCGATGCCGAACGGCTCGTGGAGATCACACTGCGTCATCTGACGATTCCGATCCGAAACTGATCCGAGATGGAAGAGACCCCCGCGGCACCAAGCATCCCCGAGTGCCGACCGCCTGTCCGCGACACCCGCCGCGCCGCCCTCACCATTCCGCCTGGCTCGGTTGACTGTCACACCCACGTGTTCGCCCCTGGGTATCCCCTCGCCCCCAATCGGGGCTATACCCCTCCCGATTCCACCCTGGAGCAAATGCTCCAGATGCACTCGATGCTTGGCATCGATCGCGTGGTCTTCACCCAGCCTTCGGCATACGGCACGGACAACTCGGCGATTCTCGATGCCATGGCCCAGATTCCCGATCGGGCGCGGGCAATGGTGGCGATCGATGCCTCGATCGATGATGCAAGATTGTCGGAGCTGGACTCCCGTGGGGCGAGAGGCATCCGGCTCAATCTCGACAACGTTGGCGGGATGCCGGTGGCTCTGGACCAGGTGCCCGGCCTTGCCGGGCGAATTGCAGAGTTGGGCTGGCATGTGGAGTTCCTCTTCGCCGGTCATGACCTTCCCGAGTTGATGCCGTTGCTGCGATCGCTCCCGGCCCCAGTATCCATTGGGCATTTCGGGTACATGCCGGCTTCAGAAGGTGTCGACTACCCCCCGTTTCGGGCCCTTCTCGATCTCGTCGCGGAAGGCAACACCTGGGTCAAACTCTCGGCGCCCAACCGCCTGGGTGTCGGCGACCTCCCTCCATGGCCCGCGGTGATCCCTTTGGCTCAGGCACTGATCGAGGCCAACCCCGAGCGCATGTTGTGGGCCACCGATTGGCCGCATCCGAACAAGTTCGGCGAGCAGCCGAACGACGCCGACCTCCTCGAGCAACTGGAGCTGTGGGCACCCGACGAGGCCGCCCGGCACCGGATCCTCGTTGACAATCCCAGCGCGCTCTACGGGTTCTGATGCCAGGTCGACCGATCGCGGTGATCGGCCTCGGCTTGATGGGATCTCGCATGGCGGACCGGCTGCTGGCAGCGGGCCACCCGCTCCGTGGATACGACCCCGATCCCGATCGCTCGGGCGAGTTCTCCCAGGCCGGGGGCGTGGCCGCCGCATCACCGGCAGAGGCGGTCGAGGGATGTTGGGCTGCTCTTCTGTCGCTCCCCAACTCGGAGGTTTCCCGGGAGGTCTGCCTTGGAGTCGGCGGGATCGGGTCGGGCTCTACCGCCCCGCTGTGGGTGTACGACGCAACCACCGGCTGGCCCGAAGACGCAGTCTCCATCGCAGAAGGACTTGCGGCGAGCGGGATCGTCTACACCGACTCGACTGTCAGCGGCAACGGGGAAATCGCTGAACGTGGCGAGTTGGTGGTGATGATGGGGGGCCCGCGGCAAGCCTACGAAGAAGGACGGCCGATCTTCGAAGCCATCGGCCGCTCGCATCACCACGTGGGGCCAGTGGGGGCAGGATCGCGGATGAAGCTGATCGTGAACCATGTCCTCGCCATCCACCGTATGGCACTGGCCGAGTCTCTGGTGGTGGCGGAGCTTGCCGAGATGGATCTGGAGACCACGTTGACGGTGTTGAAGGACAGTCTCGCTTACTCGAGGGCAATGGACGCCTGGGGGGAACGGATGCTGGATGCCGACCACGACCCGCCCTTCTCTCGGCTTCGGCAAAGTCACAAGGACTCACGTCTCATCGTGGATCACGGGATGGGCCTGGGGGCGACCATGGATCTGGCCCAGGTGGTTCGTGCTGCCCTTTCCGAAGGAGAGGTCGACGGATTGGGGGACCTCGACAACTCGGCGGTGGTGGAAGTCGTGCGACGGCGGGCTGGCATCGGTCGTCTGCCTTGAGCGGCGACCGTCCCCAGGACTGGGCAGCCGCCTGGGGGTCGACATCGGCGAGTCGCCCCCCCACCGTCACCGTCGACGTGCACACCCATCTCATGGTCCCCGAGGCGGTCGAGATGACACGGCCCCACACCCGACCGGAAGACGACCCGAGGACCTTCTTCTCGTCACCCCAAACCAACGAGCTGAACCGGGAGTTCTATCGCCTCGCCCATGACAAGTACCACGATCCAGACACCCGCCTCGCCGATATGGATGCGATGGGAATCGACATTCAGCTGGTGGCTTTGACCCCCCTCCAGTACTTCTACTGGGCAGATGCCGAACTGGCGCCTCGCCTGGCCGCCGCGCAGAATCATCGCGTCGCCGAGCTCGTAGCCACCCACCCAGACCGGTTCGTCGGAGTGGGGACCTTGCCGATGGGACACCCGGAGCTAGCCGTCGCCGAGGCTGCCCGGGTGGCGGACCTCGGGTTCCCCGCGGTTCAGATCGGAGCCGATGTCGGAGGTGTCGATCTCGACGGCCCTGGGCTGGACCCGATCTGGAGGGCACTCGAGGAGCTGGGTCTGGCGGTGATCCTCCACCCGGCCGGGTTCACCGAGGCGAGGCGACTCACCGACTACTACCTGGTGAATGTGATCGGGATGCCGCTGTCGACCACGGTGTCTGTGACCCGGATGATCCTCGGCGGGGTGTTCGAGAGGTTTCCCCAGCTGAAGATGTTGCTGGTCCACGGCGGGGGCTATCTGGCGTTCTACCCGGCACGGACCGACCACGCGTTCCGACACCGTCCCGAGCTCCGGGCGAACATCGATCGCCTGCCCTCGGAGTACCTCTCCAATCTCTACTTCGACATCACCGTGTTCGAACCCCGTCTGGTGGAGTTGCTGGTGGAGCGGTTCGGGGTGGAACGGGTGCTCCTGGGAACCGACTATCCCTTCGACATGGGCCTCACCGACCCCTTGGCCCTGCTCGGCGAGACCGGGCTCGACGCCGACGACCGACAGCAGATCGCCGGTCTCAACGCGGCGAGACTGTTCGGGATCAAAACCGGGTGACTTTGGGGTCCACCCCTCAGCCGATCCTATATTGTGCATGATGTGAAAGAAGGAAGAGGAACCCCATGAGCATGGGTAGGGTCATCGATATCCATTGTCATCGTGAATGCGGGACCGCAGCCGCAATGATGAAGCCGGAAGCCGAGCGGCTGGGCCGGGTGGCCTTCCAGTTCGGTAACGAGCTCACCAAAGAGGTCAATCGAAGACAGCTCGTCGACCTCAGGCCCAAGATGGAATCGCTCGAGGTTCGCCTCGCGGATATGGACGCGATGGGAGTCGACGTCCAGACGATCTCCCTCTCCCCGTACCAGCTCTTCAACTGGGCAGAAGGCGAGCTCGCCTCGCGGGCTTTTCGAATAGCCAACGATGATCTGGCGGAGACGGTTGCCACCCACCCCGATCGTCTCATCGGCCTCGGGGCTGTCCCCCTCCAGGACACCGCGACCGCTGTCCACGAGCTGCGGCGATGCTCCGAGGAGTTGGGGTTCCCTGGGATCGAGTCGGCCACCCACATCGAGGGCGAGGAGCTATCCAGCCCTCGGCTGGAGCCATTCTGGGAAGCCGTGGAGGAACTGGGCATGGTGATTTTCATCCACCCCACCAACTTCACACAGCCCCAGCGATTCACCGACCATTACTTCCTCAACACGATCGGGCATCCGCTGGAGGAGACGATCTGTGCCGGACGGCTCATCTTCGACGGGGTGATCGAGCGTCATCCCGGTTTGAAGTTCGTCTTTGCCCACGGTGGCGGCTTTCTCCCGGCCTATGCCGGACGCTTCGATCACGCCTACCACGCCCGTGAAGATGTCCGCCAGGGTCTGCCCAAGCCACCAAGCCAGTATCTGAGGACGTTTTACTTCGACACGATGGTCTTCGAGCCGGATCAGCTCGGATACCTGGTCCAGAAATACGGGCCGGACCACGTGCTCCTCGGCACCGATTATCCCTATGACATGGGCGAGCTCGATCCTCTCGGCCTGCTCAACAAGGTGAGTGGGCTCTTCGAAGATGACCTCGACCTGATCGTGGGGGGTAACGCCGCCCGTCTCATGGGGCTCGACCGATGAGAACCGAAGGGATCGGGTTGGCCATTGTCGGTTGCGGGACTGTGGGGCGGATCCGTGCAACCCTGGCCCGTGAGCACCCGGCCGTGGAATGGCTCGGCCTGTGTGACATCGATGCCGATACCGCCAAACGACTGGGCCACGACACCGACGCCGATTTCGTGACTACCGACCTCGACGAGTTGCTCTCCCGATCCGAAGTGACTGCCGTGATCGTCGCAAGTGACGAGAACGAGCACGTGGCTCCGATCATGGCCGCAGTGAAGCTAGGCAAGCCGATGTTCATCGAGAAGCCGCTGGCGACCAATCCGGTGGAGTCGGCCGAGGTCCTGGCGGCGATCGAGGGCGCCGGGATCGACGCGGTGATGGGGTACACCCAACGCTTCCGTCGGCGATTCCAGACCGTGAAACAGCGGATCCGTGACGGCCAGATCGGAGAGGTGACGAGTGTCGTCACCAGGGCATTCATGAATCGGATGGTGCCCGACGCCACACTCCGCAAGACCGAGAACCGCGCCAGTCTCACCCCGATGGTGGTGTCCGGCACCCACAGCCTCGACATGTGCATGTGGTTGATGGAACCCAAGAGCCCGGTGGAGGTCTACGCCCGCTCCGTCGACCACACCTTGCGTGAGATGGGCACCAAGGACGCCACTTTCGGGCTCTTCACCATGGACGATGGGACCATCTGGAGCATGAACATCAGCTGGGCGTTGCCCACGGTTTGGCCCGGAGCCGTCTATGGGCTGGAGATCGGGATCGTCGGCACCAAGGGCGTGATCGACATCGAAGACACCCATCGCGACGTCATCGTGGCCACCCAGATCCCGCAGCCTGCCGGCTATACCTCCAAAGGCTACGAGCCCGACTCCCAGAGGTATGTCGACTTCATCGGCAGTTACCCGCCTGGCGACGTCTCCGACGGGATGTTGTGGGGACCGATGCGCGAGGAGACGATGACCTGGTTCAGCAGGCTGACTGCGGGAACCAAGACACCACATGCCACCGCTGCCGACGGGCATCGCAATCTGTTGCTGACGATGGCCATGGATCTCTCTGCCCGGACCGGCCAGCCGGTCGAGCTTCCGATCTCGCCGGAAGCCCTCCTCTGAACTCGAAAGGACCCAACATGGACCTGTTGACCGTCGGTGTGATCGGAACTGGCTGGTGCGGTGGCATCCGTGCCATGGCAGCCGCCAACAGCGCTCTCGTCGGCGATCTGCATCTCGCGGACATCAACCCCGATCGGCTGAAGGAAGTTCAGTCGGCGACAGCTGCCACCACGGCCACCACTGATTGGGAGGCCCTCGTGGCCGATCCCCGGATTCAGGTCTTGATGATCTCGGCCACCCCGGAGACCACCCACCACCCGATGGCCAAGGCTGCCTTGGCCGCCGGCAAGCACGTGTTGTTGGAGAAGCCGATCTCGCTCACCCTCGCCGAGGCCGACGAGTTGATCGATTTGGCCGAGTCGAGGCACGTCAAGTTCACCATCGGGTACTCACAGCGGTTCAACCCCAAACAGGCACTGGTCAAGCGCAGTCTCAACGATGGCACCCTGGGCAACCCGGTGAGCATCCTCGTCAGCCGGCACATCACCAGGTCACTGGGAGCCAAGATCGGGGCCCGCACCAAGCTCTCTCCGGCGGCTATGGAAGCCACCCATGACATCGACTTCTCTCTGTGGTGCCTGGAGCCGAGGCGCCCGGTGCGGGTCTACTCACAGGTTGCCTGGGGCGCCCGACAGGACCAAGGCGTGCCCGACACTCAGACCATGATCATCACCATGGACGACGGGGTCACTGTCACCATCGGGGCCGGGTGGTCGCTTCCGCCGAGCTATCCCAACTTCTCGGCAACCTGGATCGAGTTCATCGGGACCGACGGAGCCCTCCTCATCGACGCCAGTCACAAGGACATCGTCCTCAATACCGTCCAGAACGGGGTCCAGTTCCCGCTTTCCACGATGCCCGGGGAGTACGTGGACCATGTCTACGCCGGGCCCATGGAGCGCGAGACCACCCATTTCCTGGAGGCCGTCTACTACGACCGGCCGGTGATGGTCGAGCCGAGGCTGGCTCGCCAGACGATGGAGGTCTATCTGGCAGCCGACCTCTCGGTCGAGCGGAACCAGGTCGTGGATCTGCCGCTCCGTCGGGACGAGTCGGGGTTGAGTCTGGCGACCGCCGTCACGAGCTGACCGGGGCCCTTACCCGCAGGCGGTGGCTTGCAACAAAGGCGAAGGTCGAGATCGCGGCCGTGACCGCGACGAACATCCAGGCGCCCGGATAGTTGCCACGGCCGGCAAACGAGCCGACAACCAGGGGCCCGATGACAGTCCCGGTCAGGTTGCTGGACAGGACGAGTCCCGAGGCCCGCGCCGGGTGGTCCGGATAGCTGTGAACCGCAGTGAAGAAGAAGATCCCGGGCCAACCCCAGGCTCCCAGAACCGCTATCGGCATCGCAACGAGGTAGATCCCGGGGGCTGACGCCACCACCAACACGACGGCACCGATGGCGCCCGCCCCAGCCATCCAAGCCATCTCGACGTAGCCACTACTCCGCCTGCGATCGACGACAAACCCCGCTCCCAGGCGAATCGCCACCACCAACAACGAACAGGCCGCGAGCACCGCTCCCGCCGCCGCCTCCTCGATGCCGATGTCGACCGCGGAAGGAACGATGAAAAGAGAAAGCCCGTTGCCGGCCATGGCCCCACAGATACCGGCCAAACCCAACAGAAGGAGTGCCCTCGATGGCCTGCCGATGCGTCCCTCGTTTCTGGAGGCGGCCCGCGCCATGTCGAGTTGTGGAGCCGAGACTGCGAGGACGACGGCCAGGACCGCCGCCATGGCGAATACCCATCGCCAGCCGAAGACGAGGCCGACGACAGGAAGCGAGATGCCGGCGAGAACGCTGGCCAGTGGGACCGACGCCTGTTTGGCGCCGAACGCCAGGCCTTGCCGGCTGACGATCACCCCGTCGAAGATCGCGAGATTCGAGGCCACTTGGATCAGCCCGTTGCCCACCCCGCCGACGCCGGTCGCCAGGGGCAGGACCCACCACGTGGACGCCGTCCCCGCGATCACGCAGGAGGTGAGCGTCAGCAGACCTCCGATGCGAAGACTGCGGCCCGGCCCGACGCTGGCGACCACCCGTCCTGCCGGATTTGCCGCCAGGGCGGCCAGGCCAAAGAAGCTGGCCGTGGCGAGACCGAGTTGACCCACGCCAAAGCCGATCTCGCGTTCGAGCTGGAGGATCTGGGCGCTCACCAGAAACAACGGAAGAACGCCCATCCCGGTGTAGATGACCGCCGTGAGCAGCGGCCGCCGACCCAAGGTCGAGCGCAGAGGGTTCGCCATTCTCAGGGCCTATCCGACCGCTGGACGGCGAGGCGGATCATGTGGAGACCTGCGACGGTGGCGAAACTCCGCAGACGCTCGTCGTCGCCCCCGAATTCGAAGACCCGGGTGGTCACCCGTTCCGGGGTGGTGACGATCATCTCGACCGGGCGGGTGGCCCGTTGGCCGTCGGCAACAGCCGCACCAATCGAAAGGACGACGTCGGCGGTGGGCGCGGTGGTCTTCCCCGGCTGAATTCCCACGATCACAGTGCCGGCGAACACTCTCTGGGAGCGGTCGACGCCGGCGATGCGAGCTCCCACCTGGCCCAGCGTTGCCTCCTCGACTGTGCCCAGCGTCCAGCCATGTGCGTTCAGGCCGTCGAGGATCAAGCTCTCCACCGTCTCATCGTCGACACCGAACACCGCGTCACCCAACCGGTTCCTCACCTCGTGCTCGACCGGTGCAATGAGACGGTCGGCGCTCTCCCGAGCCGCCGCCTTGGCACTGATCCGAACCTGGACCTCGCTTTCCTTGATCAGGAACGCCACCGAGGGGTTCGCCGAGGCGAAGAGGTCGTCGAGTCTCCCTGCCACGTCTGATTCACCCAGGCCCCAGGTCCTCAACAGCCGATTGCGAAGCACCCCGGCGCCACCGGATGCTTGGCGAAGACGAGGCAAGACTTCGCCGTCGAGCATCGCCATCATCTCCACTGGCACTCCGGGAACGGCGAACAGCCATTTGCCTTCGTGTTCGAGCGCGACCCCGAGAGCCACCCCGTTGGCGTTGGCCATGCCCTCGGCGCCCTCAGGGAGATCCGACATCCGCAACACGTTCTCCCGCACCTCCCTACCCTGCGAGCGCAGACGATGCTCGATCCATGCCGCATGGGCCTGGTCACGGCCCATGGCCCGTCCGGAGACCCGGCACAACGCCTCTCGGGTGAGATCGTCCTGGGTGGGGCCGATGCCCCCGGTCAGAATCACCGCGTGCGACCGGCCGAGTGCGGTTCGGATCGCATCCGACAGCCGGTCGAGATTGTCTCCCACAACGACCTGGAAATGAGCGTCGATGCCGGCGTCGGCGAGACAGGTGGCGATAAACGCCGAGTTGCTGTTGACGATCTGGCCGATGAGGATCTCGGTGCCGACCGAGATCACTTCGACGATCACGGTCCCACCGCTCCGCCTGCAGCGGCCGGCGTCGACATCAATCCCGCCTCACTCAGTCGAGGATCTCGACGGTCACGAATCGGAGGGGGGTGGCCCCGACGTTCTCCAGATCATGAATGAGCGCGGTGGCCGGGGTGTGTTCCAGATACTTGGTCTCCCCGACCTGATAGTCACGGATCACAAAGGTCCCGTCAGCGAACCGTTGCAGGCCTCGACTCGCCTCAACGACGGTCCAGAAGTAGTTGCTGGTGTGGGCGTGGAATGGGCCCCTCTCGCCTGGCTGGAGCAAGACCTCCCAGACCCGGACCCTTTGGTTCTCGAACCACAAGGAGGACCCGAGATCGTGGTTGCCCGGCGCTGCGGTCAACTCCTGCGAGTACTCCTCGCGGTCGAAGACCCCGCTTTCGACGATATCCGGCCGAGCTTCCACCTAATTCACCTGATAGTCCGGTTTCGCACCGGTCAGGACTTTGATCACCTGCGTCGCCGCCTTGCGCTGCGACTCGGCGAGGGCCTCCTCTGAGTAGTAGGCCATGTGAGGGGTGACGATCAGGTTGGGCACGTCTTCGATCCGGGTCGGGTCGAGAGGCTCGGTGTCGAACACGTCCAGGCCGGCGCCGCCGAGTCGCCCCTCGCGCAAGGCCCTGGTGACCGCGTCGAGTTGCACCAAGGGGCCCCGGGAGGTGTTGATCAGGATGGCGCCCGGCTTCATCTTTCCAATCGCCTCGTCGTCGATGAGACCTCTGGTCTCTGGCGTCAGCGGGAGATGCAGCGACACGATATCTGAGGTCGCCAGCAGCTCATCCAGGCTCGACAGGGGCTGTATCTCGGCAGTGGGTGTCAGGTAGGGGTCGTAACTGACAATCGCTGCTCCCAGCGCCTCGAGTGGGGCGGCGATGCGGCGTCCAATCCTGCCGAACCCGACGAGGCCCACCGTCAAAGTCGACAGTCTCCGAATCGGCCTGAATAGGTCGATGCTCCATCCGCCTTTCCTCACGGTTTCGTTGGCGAAGGGCAATCGTCGCACCGAGGCGAGGATCAGCGCCAGGGCATGAGTGGCCACTTCCTCCACGGAGTAGTCCGGCACGTTGGTCACCACGATGCCCCGGCCGGACGCAGCAGCCAGATCGACATTGTCGATACCGATCCCATAGCGGGCGATGATCCGACATTTCCTGAGTCGACCGATGGACGCCGCATCCCAGGGCAGGTAGGTGTTGAGAATGGCGTCGGCGTCTTCCGCCGCTGCCAGGACCTCCTCTATGCCACCGCTGGCCACCGTCAGCTCGGCGTCGATGCCGGCCAGCAGGCCACGCTCGACCTCAACCGAAGGAAAGACCTGGTCGCTGACCACCACTTTGTACGTGCTCATCGTTGCTCCAAGAAGGGGGTGACTATGTCCATGAACCTTGCTGGATCCTGGAGCTGCGGAGCGTGGGCGACGCCCGGGATGACCACGAGCTCCGAGTTGGGGATGACAGCGTGCAGCTCTTCAGCCATCCAGGGCGGAGTAGCCGCATCCTCTTGCCCGACCACGATCAAAGTTGGTGCGACGATCGTCGATGCCCCGGCCCCGTAATCGACCGACTGCAGGGCCTGACAAGCGATCATGAACGCCTCCGCATCGGTCCGTCGCAGCACCGCCGCCCGCTCGGCGCCGGCGTCCGGATGGTGTGACAGATGATCCTCGGTGAAGATCCTGCGCAACGCAGTCGGTATCACGGCTTCCATGCCTCCGGCGCGAACTGCCTCCGCCATGTTGGCGAAGACCTGCCTGGCCTCCTCGGGGAACGACTTGCCACAACCCACCAGGATGAGCCTCCCGATCTGGTTGTGGATCGCCACCCCGAGTGCGACGAAGGCGCCGAGCCCGTTTCCGATCAGCGTCACCTCGCGCGGCTCGATACCGAGCGCCTCGATCAGGTCGGTTACCCGAGCGGCGTAGCTGTCGATGGTAGGTTCCGAGGGGGTCGTCGCTCCGAATCCGGGCAAATCCATGGCGATGACCCGACCTCCCAGTCGCTCGAGAACCGGATCGAACGCCCGGTGATCGGTCAGCAATGAATGGAGAATGATCAGGGGAGCGCCGGAGCCGGAGGCGCTGTAAGAGACCTGCCCGGAACGAGTTTCCACGACGTTCTCGACAAAGATGACCACTGAAGACATCCTATATGATGCAGGATCGACCTGTCACACCAAGGAGGAGCCGACTCATGCCACGTGTCCGGATGATCGCGGAGCGAACGGACGCGTCACCAGACCAGCTGGAGACTTTCGACCACATCGCCGCCAGCCGCGGGACGATGATCCGGCCCTTCGCCGCGATGCTGCATCGTCCCGAGATCGCCCGCGCCACGGCTGATCTCGGTGCGGTCATCCGCTATCAGTCGACGATCACCGATCACGACCGGGAATTGGTCATCTGTGTCACCGCCATCGAGCGTGAATGTGGCTTCGAATGGGATTCCCACTCACCGATCGCCCGTGCCGCGGGGGTATCCGAGGGCACCCTGGACGCGATCAGACAGCGCGGAGACGTGTCCGATGAGGCGGACGCAGCGGTGGTGGCCTTCGTCCGGGAGCTATCCCGGAAGGGAAAGATCGATGACACGACCTTCGAGGTGATGCGATCCAGGCTCGGCGAACCCGGAGTCGTGGAATTGTCTGCCGTCGTTGGCTATTACACGATGATGGCGGTTTTCATGAACGCCTGCGAGGCCTGCTGAGCGGTTTATCGAGACAGCCTCATCGGGAGGGCCGGACGAATCGACCGAGTCTCAGGTCATGGCCGTTGTCTTCCGAACCCACCTCCTGCCCGCGGAGATAGGTCGCAATCACCCGGCCCCGGAAGGTGCGACCGGCGTAGGGGGTCCAACCCGCCTTGGAGATGATGTCCTCGTCTCGGACCTGCCAGGTTCCCTCCGGGTCGACCAAGACCAGATCGGCGTCGGCTCCCATCCCGAGCGTTCCCTTGGGGAGCCGATATCGGGCAGCCGGTGCAGTCGCGTAAAGACGGACGACCTCGGATATGGGGATCTGACCTTCCATCGCGGCGTCGATCAAGAATGGAAGGGTGGTGTCGAGGCCGGCCAATCCGAAGGGTGCGTCCCAGAAGTCCCCAGCCATCTTCTGCTGGAGTGTCGAAGGGGCGTGGTCGGTGGAGAAGAGGGAGAACCGACCGGCTCGAACCGCCTCCCACATCGCCGCCATCTCCTCTTGACCGCGGATGCGGGCAGGGGGTGTGAACTTACGCAGCGCACCAGCGGACAACACCTCGGACTCATAGAGAGCGAAGTATTGGGGGCAGGCTTCGGCGGCGAGGTCGGCACCAAGACGCCGGAAGTCGTCGATCACATCGAGGACTGCCGGGTGCGACACATGAGCGATGGTGGCCGCCGCACCTGTCTCCAGAACGGCCGCTGCAGTCGCCGCCACCGAGAGCAGCTCGGCCTCCCGGGAGCGCCATTCGATGAGGAGCCCGGGATCGGCCCGCCCCAGGCTGCGCAGCCGCTGCTCGGCATCGCGGGTGATGGTCTCGTCTTCACTGTGAATCAGACAACGGCTCTCGGTCCGGCGCACCGCCTCCAATGCCCTGGCCAGCGACTCCGGGCCCAGACCGGGTACCCCGTGTGTGGTGCAGGTGAACATCTTGAAGAAACTGATCCCCTCCTCGGCCAATGGCTCGATTTCCCCGATCCGGTCCGGCCAAACGTGGGCGGCGAGACCGAAGTCGACATTGGCCCGGCCGCCGAGATGCCACTGCTTCTCCCGCAGCTCTTCGACCGACCTGATCGGATGGGCATGCGTGTGCTCGACGATCGTTGTGACTCCTCGAGCCGCGGCGGCCCGGGTGCCAGTCGGGAAGTCCTCTCGCGTCGTGTCCCCAGGGTCCATGAGATGGACGTGAGTGTCGACCATGCCGGGGAGCACCAACAACCCGGAGGCGTCAACAACTTCGTCCGCGGGAGGGGCTTGGTCGATCATGGCGATCCGGCCGTCGACGACGAGCAGGTCTCCACGTTGCGTCCCGGTGGACGAGACCAGGGTGCCCCCCCGGATCATCATGCTGGTCAGCTGGGCTCCTCTCGGATATCACACAACATATAGGATCGCCCTTTCTACTGAAGGAGAGTCTTGGCGGACAAGGTGGGGCTGGGCAGTGTCGGTCTCGGCTGGTGGGGATCGGCACTGGCGGATGCGGTCGCAAAGGGTGGGGTGGCGGAGATCGTAACCAGCTACGCCCGCAAGCCCGAAGGTAGAGATCAGTTCGCAACCAAACATGGCTGCCGGGTGGCGGGGTCCTTAGAGGAGCTGCTGGCCGATCCCGAGGTCGAGGGTGTGCTCATCGCGACTTCTCATCAAAGCCATCGAGCCCTCATCGAGCAGGCAGCAGCGGCCGGCAAGCACGTCTTCGTGGAAAAACCACTCGCCAATTCCGTTGAAGACGGAGTTGCCGCGGTGAAAGCCGCCCGGGCTGCCGGAATGCTCCTCCAAGTCGGTCATCAACGACGGCGCGCTGCGGCCAAGCGCCGCATGAAGCAGATGCTCGACGCCGGGGAGCTGGGTGACGTGGAGACGGTGATCGCCCATCAATCGGTCCCCAACGGGTACAAGATGGTTGACGAAGCGTGGCGCTGGGACCCTCAACAGAGCCCGCTCGGCTCGATGACCTCACTCGGCGTGCACAAGATCGACACCATGCACTATCTGGTCGGGCCGATCCGAACCGTGTTCGCCCTGACCCGAACCGGGCGCTCCCGTCCGATCGACGAGGCCACCATCCTCGCGATGGAACTCGACACTGGGGCTTTGGCAACGCTCACCACCTCCTTCTTCACGCCGGTGGTCAACGAGATCCAGGTGTTCGGGACCGATGCCGCGGCCTACAGCAGCGGAGGAGGGGAGAGGCTGCAGGTCCAGGGCCGGCACGACCCGAAACCGGTGGACCTGCCGCTGGAGCCCATCGACCCGGTTGTCGACCAATTGACCGACTTCGCCCGTGCCATTCGCGGCGAGATCGAGGTAGAAGTCGACGGCGAAGCCGGTCTGGCGGTGATCGCGGTCCTGGAAGCAGCAGTACGGTCGGTCGAAACGGGTGGGCCGGTCGAGGTTGTCAGATTCTGAAGGAGCGATGACGGTGGATTACGACGAGATCAAGTTCGAGATTCGCCATGACGCGGCCTGGATTGGGATCAATCGGCCGGAAGTGCGGAATGCATTCCGGGAGCAGACCCTCGACGAACTGGCGCATGCATTGCAGTCGACAAGGAACGACCCGACCATCGTCGCCGCGGTGGTCCACGGGGTCGGGGGCCACTTCTCGGCCGGTGGTGACTTCCACGCCATGATGAAGTTGAACAAAGCCAACTCCAACATGTGGAACGACCGCATGCTCAAGGTGGCCATGACCTGTCGCAACCTCCCGATCCCGGTGATCGCCATGGTCGAGGGCGCCTGTGTCGGTGGTGGGCACGAGTTGATGCTCTGGTGTGATCTCGTGATAGCCAGCGAAGACTCGATGTTCGGCCAAACCGGCGCCCGGGTGGGCGCCTGCCCGACGGTCGGGGCCACGCAATACATCGCCAAGCTGATTGGCGAACGCCGCGCCAAGGAGATGATCTTTCTCTGCAAGCAGTACAGCGGGAAAGAGGCAGCAGAGATCGGGTTGGCCAACGAGGCTGTCCCATCGGAGAGGCTCCTCGAACGAGTCGAGGAGATCGTGCAACAGATCAAGGGCTACTCGTCACAGACCATCCGGGCCACCAAGGTGTCCCTCAACTTCGACTCCGACTCCCTATACCCGTCGTGGCAGCACGGCATGGAGCTGCTGGCCAACATCTGGGGTACAGAGGAATCCGTCGAGGGCATGAACGCATTCCTCGAGCACCGACCGGCCGACTTCCATCAGTTCCGGCTGCGCAACAAGGAAGCCATGGACACCTACCTCGATGATTTCGAGGAGGGTCGCAACCAGAGCGAGACCTCGCGGAACGCCCGGGGATGAGCGCCGAGGGGGCCCTTGCCGGGGTCCGGGTCATCGATCTGTCCCGGGTCCTGGCCGGACCTCTCTGCACCCAGACCTTGGGAGATCTCGGCGCCGAGGTGATCAAGGTGGAACGACCCGGGGAGGGCGACGACACCCGCAACTGGGGCCCTCCTTACGCCGGCCCTCTATCCGCCTATTTCCTCGGGGTCAACCGCAACAAGCAGAGTCTGACCCTGGATTTGTCTCTCGAAGCAGGGTTGGAGATCCTGGGACGTCTGATTCGAAGCGGCGATGTGTTGGTAGACAACTTCAAACAGGGGACTCTCGACCGATGGGGTTTCGACGACGCGTGGTTTGACGCCAACGCTCCTGAGGTCATCCGCTGTTCGATCACCGGATACGGATCGACTGGGCCCAAGGCTGATCGGCCAGGGTACGACTTCATTCTCCAGGCAGAGACCGGTCTGATGGCCATCACCGGTGAGCCGAACGGCAGCCCGATGAAACTCGGTGTCGCCATCGTCGACATCTGCACCGGGATGCAAGCAACGATCGCCATCCTCGCCGCTCTGGAGGCTCGACGAAACACAGGCAAGGGTCAACGTTGTGAGGTGAATCTCCATGACACCGGCCTCCATCTCCTCGCCAATGTGGCATCCAATCACCTGGTCTCCGGCGCGGAGCCAGGCAGATACGGGAACGGTCACCCCAACATCGTCCCCTACCGGACATACCTGGCGTCCGATGGTGACCTGGCGGTCGCCGTGGGCAACGATCGTCAGTTCGCTCTCCTCGCCGAGGAATTGGGGCACCCCGAATGGGGCAACGACCCCCGCTTTGCGACCAACCCGGAGCGGGTGAGGAATCGGGAAATTGTCGACCGGATGGTCGGCGACCTGATTTCAACCCAAACAAGAGCCGAGTGGGTGGAGGTGTTCGATCGTGCGGGAATCCCATCAGGCCCGATCAACCGGGTCTCGGAGGCGCTGGCCAGCCTGCAAACAGCGGCCCGGGAGATGGTGGTCGAACTGAACCACTCCATCGCCGGACCGATAAGGACGTTGGGTTTGCCGATCCACCTCTCGGCGACGCCCACCTCGATCCGATTCGAGCCCCCAGATCTCGGAGCCGACAGCGAGGCGGTGCTCCTCGATCTCGGTTATTCGGCCGAGGAGATCGCCGGCTGGCGGGAGGCCGGGGTGGTCTGAGCCACAGGCAGCGACGGGAGCACTCGCCTGCCAAGAGGATTCCTGAGATTTCTTCGGATTTGTCTTCTGGTGCCTCCAAATTCGTCACATCGATCGATTCCACCCGACATCTCCTTCAGCACGTTCAACGCCGGTGCCTGATCCGCGTTTGTAGACTTGGTTGATGCAGCGGCCGGTCACACTCCGTGAGGTTGCCCATCGGGCGGAGGTCCATCCCTCGACTGCTTCGCGGGCGCTCAACCTGGCCACCCGTGATCTGGTGAATGAGGACACCGCCGAGCGGGTGATACGGGCCGCCAAGGAACTGGGCTACCGGCCCAATTCCCTGGCCCGTGGGCTCAAGACCAACAAGACCTTCTCGATCGGCATGCTCCTGCCCGATCTCACCAACCCCCTCTTTCCCCCGATCGTTCGAGCAATGGAGGACACCCTCGGGGCGGCCGACTACACGTTGATCCTCGGAAACACCGACAACGACGCGGAGCGCGAACTGCATCTGCTCGCCTCGATGATCAACCGACGGGTAGACGGGCTGATTCTCGCCACCGCCCACCGCCATACCCCCGCCATCAATGAGCTGGTGGCGTCTGGATTGCCCGTGGTTCTGGTGAACCGGACGGTCGATGACCACCAGGTGCCGTCGGTGACAACCGATGATCATGCCGGCATTGGCCTGGCGGTCCAGCACCTGGTGGAGCTGGGGCACACTCGCATCGCCCACGTGGGCGGGCCCCAGCATCTCTCCACGGGCTTGGACCGATACCAGGGCTTTCTCTCCTGGATGAAGATCATGGGTCTCGAGACCGACCCACAACTGGTGAGTTTCGCCGACTGGTATCACGAGGACCCCGGCGCCAAAGCCTTCTGGTCCATCCTCGACCGCCGCACTGATTTCACTGCCGTCGTGGCTGCCAATGACTTGATCGCCATTGGCTGCTACGACGTCCTCAACGACATAGGCCGCTCGATCGGCGGTGACGTATCGGTGGTCGGATACAACGACATGCCTTACGCCGACAAGCTCTCCCCACCTCTCACCACCGTCCGGATTCCGCACTATCAGGTCGGAGTGCGGGCGGCCGACCTCATGCTCGAGCTCCTCGACGATACAAACGGCCCGCAGCCTGCATCGATCAAGCTGACGCCCTCCCTCGTGGTGCGCCGCTCCACGGGCCCCCTACGAGGGTGATCATCCCCGATTCGTGAATCAGGCAGCCGAATCGGGGTTCCGGCCAACAGCCACCACAAACGATTGCTACAGTCGTCAACGGCGTAGCGATGAGCTCGCCATCGCTCCGAAGCTGACAAAAACTCTGGGAGGAAGACGTCATGAAGAGTTCCTCGAGGTGGGTGATTTGGCTAGCCGCCCTGTCACTGACGGTTGTCGCCTGTGCAGGCGAGACCACCACCACAACCGCCGAACCCGGCTCGGACACGACCGCCGCACCCACCGATACCACGGACGGTGCGACCGGCACCACCGCTGCCGGCGGTGAGCCGATCGTCCTGGCCGCATCGGTTCCCCTAACCGGTGACTTCCAGAACCCTGGCACCAAACACCGGGATGGCTACCAACTCTGCGTTGACATCATCAACGAGAAGGGTGGGCTGCTGGGACGGCCCGTCGAGTTGCTGGTCGAAGACAACCGCTCCGACCCCGAGGTCGCGGTGACCCAGTACGAGCGTTTCATCAACGTCGACCAGGTCGACGCACTTCTGGGGACATTCTCCAGCCTGATCAGCTTCCCGACCACGTCGGTGGCCGAGCAGGCCGGGTATGTCTACCCGGTCGCCTCCGGTGGAGCCTCACGTATCTGGGAACGTGGTTACCAGAACATCTTCTACTTCCAGCAGCAGACTGCGGAGGGCATCGGTCAGAACGTGTTCCAGATGCTCGAGCACTACCGGGACACAGGTGTGATCGCTGAGGAGGACTACCCGCAGACGGTGGCAATGGCATATGCCGATGACTTCTTCGCCGCTGCGATCATCAACGGCTTGGTCGGTGGCGAGATCAGCTTCCCCGATAGCGAGGAGACCATCAGCCTGGCGCCGGGTTACCTGGCGGCCTACGGGTTCGAGAATGTCTTCGAGGAGCAGTGGCCAGTCGACTTCACCGACTGGGTGACATTGGCCAACTCGATCAAGGGGGCCGACGCCGACATGCTGGTGGTCACAACCGCCTCACCCGATGAGGCGATCTCGTTGGTCAAAGCGCTGCAGACAGTCGACTATCAGCCCAAGATCGCCTACTTCTCACAGGGCACTCAGATCGAGTTCTACGACAACCTCCAGGCGGCATCCGAGGCGACGGTGATCCACAGCGCCTATCACCTGGCGGCGAACTGGGAAGGCACCCTGCTCGGTGAGCCCTACACCAACCAGGACTTCATCGCGGCCTGGAATGCGGAGTTTGGACGCGACCCTGACGAGGATGAGGCGATCCCGTTCGCGGTTTGTCAGGGGATGACCCAGGCCATCGAGGCCACCGGTGGCACCGATCAGGCAGCCATGAGGGATTGGCTGGCGGATCGCACCGCCGACGATCCGGTGAAGACCATCCTCGGGGACTTCTATTGGGACGAGCGCGGCGTACCGATCGACCGATCGGTGATCCTGACCCAATGGGAAGCCGGGAGCCTGAACTTCATCTACCCAGTCGGGGAATTCGAGGGCACGACCGATCTGGTCTATCCCAAGCCTGAGTGGTAAGAAACCGAGGCATTGTGAGTTCTGCGTGGTGTGTTTAGAGCCCCTCGACGTGTTCGGCGCACCACGCACCACTCACCACGCTTAACCCGATGCCCCTACTCGATATCGCCGGTCTGACCAAAGGGTTCGGCGGTCTGCAGGCAGTCAACAATTGCTCCTTCATGGTCGAACCAGGAGTCATCACCGGGCTCATCGGACCGAATGGAGCCGGCAAGACCACCGCCTTCAACATGATCTCCGGGGTTCTCCGTCCCGACGCCGGGACCGTTCGCTTCGAGGGCACCGACATCACAGGTCTCATGCCGCACAAGATCGCAAGACACGGGGTTGGCCGGACCTTCCAAATCACACGTGAGCTTGGTGATCTGACCGTCCTCGAGAACATGGTGGTCCCCACCGCGCGCGGGGGCCTCGGAGAGCTATTGGGAGCAAGGGTGTTTCGTGACGAGCGGGCGCGGGCGATGGATCTGCTCGATTTCGTGGGAATCTCCCACCTGGCCTCCGACAAGGCGAAGAACCTCTCGTTCGGGCAACGCAAGCTGCTCGAGTTCGCCTCGGTCCTCATGACCGACCCCAAGCTCGTCATGCTCGACGAGCCGGCAGGAGGGGTCAACCCCGCATTACTCGAGCGGATGATGGAACGGATCCGGACCCTGAACGGCCAGGGGCTGACCTTTCTCATCGTGGAGCACAACATGGATCTGGTGATGAGATTGTGCCAGTCGATCGTGGTCATGGCCCACGGAGAAGTGCTCGTCCAGGGCACTCCCGCCATCGTCCAGGAAGATCATCGAGTCCTCGACGCCTATCTGGGGAGAGCCTGATGGCATTACTCGAGCTCGATGAGGTGAGCAGCGGCTATGGCTACGGGCCTGACATTCTCAACGGGGTGTCGCTCTCGGTGGAATCGGGCAAGGCGTATTGCATCATTGGCCCCAACGGCGCCGGCAAGTCGACGATCCTGAAGACAGTCGCCGGGCTGCTCCGACCCCGCAAGGGGGAGATCCTCCTCGATGGCAAGCCGATCGGGGGGATGCGCCCCGATCTGGTGCTCGGCGCGGGGATCTGCTTCGTCCCCCAGGATCGGAGTCTCTTCCCTGAGATGTCGGTGCGTGAGAATCTGGTCATGGGAGCGTTTCTCGAGCCCGACCGCAAGGTGGTGTCCGAGCGGATGGCGCAGGTGTTCGAGATGTTTCCGTTGCTCGAGGAGCGGGTCAACCAACACGCCGGGACGTTGTCCGGTGGAGAGCAGCAGATGCTGGCCCTGGGAAGGGCGCTGATGATCAAGCCGCGGATGATGATGATCGATGAGCCCAGCCTGGGATTGGCCCCACAAATTGCCGATCAGATCTTCGACATCATTGGGAGCCTGATCCAACTCGACATGACATTGTTGCTCGTTGAGCAGAATGTGGTCAGGGGCCTGGCCTCCACCGAATGGTCATTCCTGCTCGACCTCGGCGTCTTGCGTCTGGAGGCGCCATCGGACCAGATCCTCGACGATCCCGCTATCCGGGAGCTCTATCTGGGCCGGCAACGGGAGGCCAGCCAAGAGGTCGACATTGGAGAGCAGTCATGACCCACATCATCCAGGTCGCCATCCTCGGGCTGTTGTTGGGCGGCGTCTACGCATTGATGGCCTCTGGTCTCACCCTCATGTTCGGGGTGATGCGGATCGTCAACCTGGCCCACGGCGTCTTCATAATCGCCGCCAGTTATCTCGCCTTCTTTCTCTTCACCGGGCCGGGATGGGATCCGTTCCTGTCGCTGGTGGTGACCATGCCCGTGTTCTTCCTGCTGGGGCTGCTCGTTTACAGAGGATTCTTTCCCCGAATCGAAGCCAGCCCGCGTTTCGGAGAGATGACGGTCCTCCTCACCTTCGCGCTAGCCCTCATCGTCGAAGGGCTGCTCAGCTACTTCTTCACCGGGACGTTCCGAAGCACCTCGCCCTCCTACGCCACAGAGGCGTTCCTCATCGGCGACCTCTTCATACCCAAGGCCCAGCTCTATGCCTCGATCACCAGTCTGATCCTGCTCATCGCCCTCTGGGGCTTCCTCTACTTCACCAGGACTGGATACGCGGTACGGGCAACCATGCAGAACCGCACCGCCGCCCAAATCGTCGGCGTCAACGTCCGACGTATCTCCACCCTTTCCTTCGGGATCGGGATGGCCCTCGCTGGAGCATCGGGCTCTCTGATCAGCTTCCTTTTCCCCTTCTTCCCGAATAGCCACTGGCGATGGATTGCCATCCTGCTTTCGCTGATAGTCCTCGGTGGCCTCGGAAGTCTCAAAGGGGCGATCATTGGAGCGCTGTTCCTGGCGGTGGCCGCCGCATTCGTCAGCGACCAGTTCGGGCCGACTTGGTCGCCGATGACGTTCTTTGGGGCTCTGTTCCTGATACTCCTCATCCGGCCCAGAGGTCTGTTCGGCGAGAAAGCGCGGGTGGGATGACCAAGGTCGACAAAGCAGACCCTGCCGGCACCCCGACCCGGCCGATGACGGAGACGACGTCTTCTCGCAGTGGCCGCGTCGTTGTGATCGTCTTGACCCTCTTACTCGCGCTGCTGCCCCTCGCCAGGCCTCTGATCGGGCAGCCTTACAACTACGTGCTCCAGATCGGCATGGTCGGGCTGATGTGGGTGGCCCTGGCTTCGTCGTGGAATCTGATCGGAGGCTTCACCGGGTACATCTCCCTCGGGCACAACGTCTTCTATGGGATCGGTGGCTATGCCTCGGGCTTGATCCTGCTCTACTTTGGCCTCTCACCTTTGCTGACCTTTCCGATCGCCGGGCTGATTGCGGTCGTTTTCGGTTTCTTGGTGGGGTTGATCACCCTTCGCACCAGGGGGCCGGCCTTCATAATCTCCACCATTGCCCTTCTATTGATGGTGGGGCTGTTGTTCGACAACTGGGAGTTCGCGGGCGGCTCCAACGGGCTCAGCCTCCCGCTGCCCCCCTTCTCTTTGGAGAACGTGAAGATCCCGTTCTATTACGCGATGCTGGTCATCGCCATCGGAT
>Ga0214472_10002092_pt1 | contig 21682 bp, 18 predicted proteins | sample RVTome_6_FD_207662 | JGI IMG/M metagenome (GOLD analysis project Ga0214472, IMG submission 207662) | Soil microbial communities from uranium-contaminated site in the Upper Colorado River Basin, Wyoming, United States - RVT140D175 | ecosystem: Environmental > Terrestrial > Soil > Contaminated >...
TTGCACCTGACAGAGTCGTTCTTGAACGGGCTAAAGCCCATCAGCAAAGCGCCTTATATCCCAAGCCTGAAGGCATGGGATATAAGGCGCAATTTCTGTAAAACGCCTTAGGCGAATGCGGCGCAAGAGACATGGCACACGACCAAAGGATTTCATTATGCCAGGGATAGCGGTTCTAGACTTGGGCGGGCAATACTGCCATCTCATTGCCAGAAGAGTACGGGACCTCGGCGTCTTTTCAGCTATTTTGCCCTCAGATACAACCGTGGAAACGCTACAGGATTTTGATGGCGTCATTCTCTCGGGTGGCCCCAGAAGCGTTGTCGAACCCGATGCCCCTCGGGTGCCGTGTGCGGTGTTGACCGACCTCGGCAAACCGATTCTCGGGATCTGCTATGGTCAGCAACTCATCACCGCCCTCCTTGGCGGCACGGTGATTCAGCAGCACGTGCGCGAGTACGGTCTTGCTTCGCTCAGGATTATCGAGTCCGACCCCTTATTCCAAGATGTCCCGTCAGACTCCATGGCCTGGATGAGCCACGGCGACACAGTGACTTCGCTCCCCCCTGGGTTCCGGCGCTTAGCCAAGACCGAGACGTGCCGCTTTGCGGCGGTCGCAGACGTTGACAAGCGCATCTACGGCATTCAATTTCACCCCGAAGTCACCCATACGCAGCATGGCATCACGATTTTGAGCAACTTTGTGTTGCAGATCTGTGGTGCAGCCCCCACCTGGAACCCGGCGAGTTTGAAGGACAAACTGATCGAGGAGATCCGGGCCACGGCGGCCGGCCGCAAAGTGTACTTCTTGGTGAGTGGCGGGGTCGATTCCAATGTGGCCTACGCCCTGTGTGCCCAAGCCTTGCCGCCGGACCAATTGGAAGGCCTGTACGTGGACACCGGCTTTATGCGCAAAAACGAAAGTGAACAGTTACGGCAGGCATTTGAGCGGCTCGGGCTGCCGAATATCCGCATTATTGACGATAGCGAGCGATTTTTAGCCGTGATGCAAGATGCTATCGATCCGGAAGAAAAGCGTCAACGCATCGGCCCGCTATTTATTGAAATTCAGCAGGAGCTCGTCGGCGCCATCGAGCACGACCACCACAATTGGGTGCTGGGACAAGGCACGATCTACCCCGACACCATCGAATCCGGCGGCACGGCGGGAGCGGAAGTCATCAAAACCCACCATAACCGCGTGCCGATGATCGCGGAATTGGCAGCCCAAAACCGACTGCTAGAACCGCTTCAGGAGTTCTACAAAGACGAAGTGCGCGCCCTTGGCAAGTCCCTCGGCTTACCTGAAGATCTGGTCGACCGGCATCCCTTTCCAGGCCCTGGCCTGGCCATTCGCACGCTGTGCTCCGACCGGCACGCCAAGTCCATGCCGCATGACGGCATCGCCGCCATTTGCCATGAGTTCAGACTCCACGGATGCGTTTTGCCGCTGAAAAGCGTGGGGGTTCAGGGCGACAACCGGAGTTATAAGAACGTCGCGGTGATCTCCGGACCGACGGCCCTCGAAACGTTGGGTCAGGTTTCCACCCGCATTACGAATGGCTACCAAGAGGTCAATCGGGTGATCTATTGTCTCGATGCGGCGGTCGACCTAGAAGCCCTACACGTGCACGACGCCTTGTTGACCGCCGAGCGGCTAGACGTGCTGCGCGAAGCGGACGCCCTGGCCCACCAGATTCTGCGCGATCATGGGTTAGAGCGTCAGGTCTGGCAATTTCCGGTGGTCCTGATTCCGGTTTCGCATGGCGCCGGGATCAAGGCACCCAACCGAGGTGAAACGGTCATTTTGCGCCCCATTGACTCTGTCGATGGGATGACTGCTGAAGTTGCCAAATTGCCGCTGCCAGTACTCCGGGAGATGGCTCACGCCATTGGCCAATTGCCGACGGTGGATCTGGTCTGTTTGGACGTCTCCAACAAGCCACCGGCGACGATTGAATGGGAGTAGGTGGGTCAGAACCCCGGTAATCTGTAAATCCTAGGGTCTACATCCACTCCTTCACGGTAATCAACCGGCACTTCCATAACCCGGCCCGTGCGCGCCAATCCGCATCATGGGAGTCGTGGCGCCTGGGGCTACATCGGCGGCGCCTTGGGCCGCGGGGCAGCAGGGACAGTGGGCGTCACCCCAGGTAGAGACGGCGGTACGGACGGGGACACCGATGGCGTGGTCTGCGGCACAGATGGCGTGGCCTGGGGGTCATCGGCCCCGGGCTGCACTGGCTGGGCACCTAGGTGGCGCGAAATCACCCACGCCCCTCTACTCCCCGTGAACAGTCCCGGCCCGTCGGGTATTTCATCTCGTACAGGGGGCCTAAAAGGATCTTGAGTCACACACCCCACCAGCGCCAATCCGAGCAGCATCCCAACCAGCAGGGGGATACACCCATACCACTTGTGAGCGCGTCTCATCATGCAAGAGCCTCCTGTGGATTAAAACTTGACGCGAGCGCCGGTCAGAACGGCAAAAACGTGGTTCAGGTCTGTATGATCGCGCTCTAAGTCATAGTTGCGCAAGCCGAGATAGACTTCGGTCGCAATCGCGTCCACATTCTGCACCAAGCCGACGCCGACGCTTTTGGCTTCGTCGCTGACCTCTTGCGTTTCCTCCCCACTATAAAAATCGATCACGATCGAGGTTTGACCATACGGCATAAGCTTTTTGCTGTAACCGACCTTGATGTACCAATAGTTGGGGTCCGCAGGGTCATTATCCACATCATCAAGGCCACCGGCAAAGGTCACATTGAAACCGCTGTCGTGGAGGAGCGAAATCGAGCCGGAAAAGCGGGAATCAACATCATCGCTTTTGGCGTAAGCAATGGCCACGGCAATCTCCAAGCCCCAAATTTTGTCGCTAGCAAACTTGAGGGCAAAATCATAGATGTCTTCCGTTACAAACGAGGCGGACAGTCGCAAACCGGGACCAAAAATCGGCGTATCATAACGCACCCGATCATTGCGCCCCAAACCGTCGAGGTTGAGATAGGTATCCCCGACCGTGATCGCCGTTAAGCCGTTCAGCGTATCATCAAAAAATAAAATGCCCGCAGCAATGTCGGCGACTGACGAATAGGCGACCAGGGACGAACTACCGGCCAAATCCGCTTCCGCCGAGCCGTCCGACGCCATGGCGCCTTGTCCCAGCGACAAGACGCCAAAAGGGGTATCAAACCAGATCTCCGCCGTGCGCAGGCCGAAGAAATCGCCCCCATCCGTGATGCGGTTGTTCTGGTTGACACTCGCCGTGGAGTTTGACTCAAACTGTGCCTCAAACTGTGCTCCCACGGTGAAGCTATGGTTGCTTTTGTACAGGCCAACGATGCGAAAACGCGAAGAAGAGCTATCGTTATCTACGTTGTAGAGTTTGGTGGCATCACCGTCGCTGGCAATCAACAAAGCGCGGTTTAAATGACCCGACAACTCAAGTGATACATTGCCATTACCTGGCTCGACTTGAGCTGATACAAGCCCGGCAGCCATCATGACAAGGCCGATGCTCACCATCGTCGCGATGCACAACTGTCTCATACTTCGGTGCCTCCTTTGAACGGCCACGCACACCCTGCCCGTCGCCTACACACACGTCACGAATGACCTCTATGCACTTCTGACGAGGAAATAATGGCAAGGACTCTCGCAATGATGGGAAGTGAAGGGTATCAGAGGTTTTCGGACTTACCTATTATCGTAGAAAATCAATAATCCTAATGTCAAGAAAAAAAACAAATTTCTATCATACAAGCTGCAACTGATATAATCTTCTACTTGGTTGTTTGAACCTATGGATTAGTAGATTGATAATCTACACCCAATCATCAGGCTCCATTAATAGAGGGTAAAATTATTGCTGAATATAGGATTGTCCAAAGCAGATCAACGAAGTATAACCCTCTCCTGGTAAGAAGGGATTAGCAAGAGTCTAAGTTATCGCTGGCTTCGTAGCTGTTGAATGGCGGCGGTGACATATGGATAGAGGTGCTTCACGATCATCTCATACCCAGCAGCTGTTGGATGAATACCATCGCTTTGGTTGAGGCTCGGCACGCCCCCCACATCTTGCAGAAAAAAAGGCATAAAAATCAGGTCATACTGCTGCGCAATCCGAGGATAGACCTGAGCAAAAGCGTGGGTATAGCTTTCCCCGAGGTTGCGGACCATCTGCATGCCGACCAGTACCACCACGACGTCCTGCGCCTGCAGCACCTTGACGATGGCATCAATGTTGCTCTGTATAACCCTCGGATCCACCCCACGCAGACCGTCATTGGCCCCAGTTTCGAGGATGACGATATCGGGCTTCAGGGTCAGCATCCACTCCGTACGGGTGCGCGCACCGCTGCTGGTCTCCCCGCTCACGCCGGCATTGATCACCTCAAAGGCGTACCCATCGGCGCGCAATTTACGCGCCAATTGGGAGGGGTATGCCTGCGCTTCCGGCACGCCTAAACCGGCGGTCAAACTGTTGCCCATGGCCACGATAAGGCCTTCATGCGCAGGCGCCTGGGAGGGAGGCACCGACGTGCGCTGGCCCGGGGCGGCAGCCGAGGTTTGATCATCCCGCTCAGCCGCCGATTGGGAGGTCTCCTGCGCCTGCGGTTTACAGCCGCTCAGACCCAGGCAGAGACATCCGGCGATGAGCGCCCACCACATCACCTGGCGACATCGGTTCATGGGTTAATCCTCCGTGTGCTGGCGTAAAAAAAAGGCAGGTTTATGCTGCGAGATCGCCCGTGACGCTAAGTGGCCGACGGCGGTTACAAGTGCGACGGCGATGGCCAGCAGCAACACACTGATACCGATAAACGGACGGTAATCGATATCGAGAACATAGTGAGTCATGACCCAACTGCCGAGGTGAGACAGGAGTAATGCCAGCAGGGCACTGATCCCACTCATGATCACGCTTTCAAGCGCAAACACGTGGTCTACAAACCGACGTGTGGCCCCAAGGATTTTAAAGTAGACCGCCTCCCGGATACGTGCGGCGCGTGTGGCCACCATCGAGCTGATCAGGATGCAGATGCCAGCGGTGAGACTAAAGCCAGTAAAAAAACGGGCAATCGTCGACAGCTGGCGCATGACCTTGGAAAAGGCGGTCAAGGTCTGGGTCACATCGATCACACTGACATTGGGAAACTGGGCCACAAGGTCGCTCTGCAACTGCGATAGGCGCGACGGTTCAACCCGCAGTGCGGTAAAAATGTTTTGTGGGGCACGGCCTAAAACCTGTTCCGGAAACACAAAGTAAAAAAATGGCCTCAGGGTCTCCTCAGTGCGGGTGCGAATACTAGAAATGCGAGCGCGCAGCGGAATGCCATGCACGGAAAACGTGATATGGTCGCCAATGGCCATGGGCTGCATCTCCACGACCGTGTCCATCACCGACACCTGAGGTTCATCCCAATCCTCCCGAAAGAGCGCCTCTCCTTGGCTCAGGGCCTCATCGACCAACAACTCGTGGCGGTACGTCAGACTAAACTCACGGGCCAGGTTGTCACCGCGTCGCCGGCGTTGCGCCTCTCGGTCGAGCGGCTCGCCCTCAAGACTGCGCACCCGCGCGCTCACCACCGGATAGAACTTCGGTCCCTCACCGAGGATACCTTTGATGGCTTTGAGCTGGGACGGCTGAATATCGAGCAAAAACACATTCGGGGCATCGTCGGGATAGGCTTGAATGAACCTGGCGTTGAGATTGAGTTCGACCCAGTAGAGCGAAAACAGCACCGACAGCGAGACCGTGAGGGTGATTATCATCGCCTTAGTCGCATTGCCCGGCCGCCCCAACCCTTTGATGGCCAGTCGCAAGGCGAGATGGCGAATGTGAGGACGGCGCACGACAGACACCACCCCATACGCGGCTAACGTCACAAGCCCAATGAGGGCGAGACTCCCCCCCGTGACGGCGAGTCCAAGGGTGAGATTTGGCATGCGCCACAAGATCATGCCGGCAAAAAACAGGCCGATGACGGCGTACACAGTCGCTGGTAGTAAGCCGCCGGACCTCGGGATGAGTGCGTTGCGGAAAATCACATTCGGCTTGATATCGCGCAACCGATACAGCGGCAAAAAGGCGAACAAAGCCAGCATCACACTCCCCAGAATGGCACTTTCCCACACCGTCGGCCAGGAGAGCGTCGGGGTCGCCTCCAGTGGCAACAAGCCACGCCACAGGAAGGCGATCAGAGATGGCCCCAAACCGCCGAGGCCGAGGCCGATCAGCGTCCCGGTAGCGCCGAGGAGACAGACGATTAAAATAAAATGCCCCGCAATAAACCGACTTGTAGCCCCCACCGTTTTGAGGGTCGCGATTGTCTCTTCACTCGCCCGAGTCAGCGCCATCAACGTGCTCTGAATACCGATACCGGCCAACAGTAAGGTATACACCGACGTCAAATTGAGAAAAAATAAAAAATTGTCAAAAAAGGTTTTGACGCCGGACTCGGCGGTTTGAAACGTGCTAACCCGCTCGTCTTCCGCCTTCGCCTGCTGGAGTTCAGCCGCCGTGCGAGCGAGCGCGCCATCGTCCGCGATTTTGATCAGATACGTGTAGCGCACACGGCTGCCCTGCCCCACTAAACCGAGCGCCGGCAAATCCGCCAGGGCGACAAACACCCGTGGCCCGAACGAAAAAAATTGCACCGGGCGATCGGGCTCCCGCAGCACCACATCGCGAATCGTGAGGGTCGTCTGGCCAATCTGAAGGGGGTCGCCAAGGCGCAGACCGAGCCGTTGCAAAAGACGCGATTCCACAATCACATGGCCCGGCGTCAGCACTGCGTGGAGCTCGCGCCCTGACGCCAGCTCGACCCGCCCGTAAAACGGGTACCCCGCCTCGACGACTTTGAGATGGGCCAACAGCGAAGCATCAGCCACTGGACTCAGGGTTCGCACCATCGAATAAAATTCATAGACCTGCGCCAGCTCGGCCCGGCCCTGCTGCTGCAGCGCGGTCACTGCCGCCACCGTTGCCGGGGCAAAGGCCGCATTCGACCCCACCATCATATCGGCCGCATGCAGCTGCTTCGTATCGTTCAACAACGCGGTTTGAATACTGCGATGCAGGCTGCCAATCGTGACATGGGTGACCACCGCGAGCGCCACGCAGAGGATCAAAATCCCCCCCTGCGGCAACGTGCTGAGGAGCTGACGGTAGACAAATTGCCTATGCACCACGGTACACATCTCCACGCACCACCCCATCTTGTAACGTAATCACCCGGTCCGCCATGCCGGCGATGTCAGCGCTGTGGGTAGCCAACAGCAAGGTCGTACCCTGCTCGGCCCGGATCTCGCACAGGAGCGCCAAGAGCGCGTCACTACTAGCAGAGTCCAGGTTGCCGGTGGGTTCGTCCGCAAACAAGATTTTGGGCGCATTGATGAGCGCCCGGCACATGGCACATCGCTGTTTTTCGCCCCCCGAAAGTTGAGACGGGAAATGGCGGCCCCGGTGCTGCAGACCCGCGCGTTCGAGGAGCGCCTCCGCCTTATGCCGCGCCTGCCGGTCCTGCCGCAGCTCTGCCGGGAACATGACATTTTCCAGGGTGGTGAGCGATGGCACCAGATGAAAGGCCTGAAACACAAAGCCAAACGTCGCGTTGCGCAGCGGTGCCAAGGCATCCTCGTGCCAGTCAGTGATGTCCTGATCGGCGATCAACACCCGTCCCGACGTCGGCCGATCCAGCCCGGACAACAGGCTTAACAATGTCGATTTGCCACTGCCGCTACGCCCCTCCAACACGACGAATTCACCCGCTTCGACCGACAGCGAAATGCGGTCCAACACCGAGATGTCTCGATCATCAAGGGTATAGGTTTTGGTGAGGCTTATCGCTTCCAGAATCGTCATCACAACTCCTCGCCCAGTGCTGGTGAGATAAGGAAGGTGAATAAAATGGCCCATGATCTCAATCCTAGCTGATAATAACGCGAAGCGCTCTATATATATAATACTAGATCTGACCCCATGCCCCATCGCCGCACTTTTCAGACTCTGGAAGCACCTACAACATGTTCTGAGCTTTGGTGAGATACGAGTGTTCTAGCTTCTCGGATTGGGTTTTGGACAAAACGGTAGGCGTTCGTGTCAACACCTCGACAATCCGCTGGTACAGCTCACGCTGCGTACGCCGCAATAGCAAGGCATAGGCGACCTCCTGAACTAGAGGATGCTTAAAAGCATAGGTGGGTTTTAAAGACAGATGCGACTCGCAGAGCAACTCAGCTGCCCGAAGCTGCCCCAAACTCTCGTTTAGCGTTGCCTCAGGCCATGCCACCACTGCTTGTAACGATGTCAGGGGCACCTGCGATCCAAACACGGCGGCGATCTGTAACAGGTACTTGGCATTCGGGCTCAAGCGATCGATGCGGGCCGCGAGTAGCGTCTGCACCGTATACGGGATGTGCAGGGTCTCGGCGCCATCCTCTTCTGCCGCCCCGAACGCCCGCGCTAACTCTTCCAGAAAGAAGGGATTACCTTGGGCTTTGGCCTCTATCTGTCGGTAGGCAGACCTATCCAAATCCCGGTCTTGGAGGACTGTTGTTATCAGCTCCAAACTCTCAGAGCCAGACAAAGGAGAGAGGGCGATTTGAGTGGCAAAGGACAACCTCGCCCAGGGTGGTTGATAACCCGAGCGGTAGGTCACCAGCAGCAACACTGGCAGACGATCGATCGCTTCTGCCAGCGATGAGAGAAACGCTTCGGTACTGGGATCAACCCAGTGCAAATCTTCGATGGCCACGACGAGAGGCTGACGCTGGCTGCTCTGTGCAATGAGTTGATACAAAGCCGCAAAGGTTTGTCCCCGGCATTGCTGCGGAGTCAAACTCTTTACGGTTTCCGAGTCGCCTTCTGTACCTAGGAGGTGTAGGATAGAAGGTATCCAGATGTCCGGATCCACATTAAAGGCCCGGCACCCGCTTCGCACCTTCACCTCACGGGCAGCGGTGTTGTCTCTCTCCTGAATACCAACCCATTGCTGCACCGCGTGACTCAGGGCCAGGTAGGGAGCATCCGTACCATAAGACTGGCAGTATCCAGTCAGAACCTTCGCCCCAGACCTGATGGCGTCGGAGCGGAAAGCTTGTAGCAACCGCGATTTCCCCATGCCCGGCTCACCCATGATCCCCACCACCTGTCCCTGTCCGGCAGTGGCACGGCCGAGATAGGTGCGCAAGAGCGCCAATTCGCTCTTACGTCCGATAAACGGGCTGCGAGGATGCCCGACCCAGCGAGCCTTGACATCTGGCTCGGGACTGAGGCTCACCACATGATAGAAGGGCATCAACGTAAAGGGATTCGCGCTCAACAGTGGCGCTTGTAACTCTAGATGCACCAGATCGTGTATAAACGGTGCCACCGCCCGGCTCACCACGACCTCACTCGCCTCCGCCTGCAACGCCACTTGAGCGGCCAGGGGTGCCACATCACCGACGATCTGCAGAGGGACGTCCAGACGCTCCGGGTTCCATGTCACCGCCACCAAGCCAGTATGGAGTCCAATTCGCAGGGCGACCTTCGCCTCGGTCGGCAAACCGAAGGTGGTCGAGAGCGCTTCCCACTGCCGCTGCAACGCCAGCGCAGCCAGGACAGCCCGTTCGGCGTGGTCTTCTTGACTCTCAGGAACCCCAAAAAACACGTCGAGGCGAGCGCTCGTAAAATGATCGACATAGCCGCCATACGGCTGCACCAGACGCTTGACGAGGGGAACCAACGCTTCCATCAGCTCATCTACGGTGTCGAGGTCGAGTGGCGAGGTCATCTCGAGCACACCGCAGAGCACCGTCACCGGTTTGCGCTCTCCGACAGGGGGGTGCACCAGCGTGCCATGGGCATCTTCTGCGACGTCTGGGTCGGCTACGATGGCAAGCACATGGCCGCAAGCTGAGCAATAGGCGACATACCCCGTGATCGCTGCGCCACAGTGGCCACAGCATTCCAGGTCCTCAAGCAGCACCGATTCGGGTTGGCGGACGTCCGGCAATATCGCCTCCGGAGCTGTCGCCCCCTCCGGACCCATCGTCGTCTCGTCTTTCTCCACCACGGCAGCCACGAAGCGATAGCCCTGGCCACGCCTCGTCTGAATCACGTCTTGCCACTCACGACTATCCCCTACGGCCTTGCGCACGGCCCCGATGCAGCGTGCGACGGCGCTGTCAGTGACGTACACATCGGACCAGAAGAATTCAAGCAATTCCTCCCGAGTGATCAGCCGGTCGCGATGTTGAATCAGATAAGTCAGGATTTGGTAGACCTTCGGCTCAAGGGGAATCGATTCGCCTGCATGGGACAGTTCCCGTCGTGCGGTATTTAGAACATAACCGCCAAATGCATAGTACATACTTCTCTCGCTCCTCTACCACCTACTCAGCCTAGACGATGCCGGTGAGCTGGCCGTGATCCGTTGCCAACTCTATTCGAATGTGCACTGCGTCGCTTCCATAGACACTCTACGGTGTCATCTTAGGTAAGTAGGTAGTAGGATACCCTCAATTGGCATTGAAGTCTTACGAATTTCCTTTAAATCACCTGCAAATTTCCTTTAAATTTCCTTTAAATCACCTGCAAATTTCCCGTCAGACAAACCGGAACGACATCGAGGAAGCACACAGGCAAGGCGTGAGAAGTGGAACTGCGTACGATGGACCCTCAGCCAACTGCACGATTGCGGCACGTGTTACCGCCGTGCCGAAAAGGATCAAAACCGGCAGCAACTCACCAAACTGTGGATGACACTTTTGCCCATGGTGTGGTTTTTGTTTAGTGGGGTATTGATTTATGGCAGTTTATATGCCGATCCGGCAACGGCTCCCATGGAGGCGCATCTTTTCTTTTTTGGCATGTCACTAGCGGCGTTCTATGCCATACCGGCCACCATTTATCGCCGCTTCAAACGTCTCGATCCCATGCCCGAGCCATGCGCAGCGGCTGACGCTAACATTGCAGTGGTGCCCGGCCCCCGTTGAGGATCAATCGTTGTCTGACAGATGGGCTTCGGCGGTGGGAAACTGTGCGATCAGCACTTCCAACCCCTCCGGTCCGGCTCCGAACGCCATCGGTCCAGAATCGGCGGACACGTAGACACACGACAACTCCGGAAACGCATCCCCATTGTACAACAGTGTGCCGCGCGCCACGATGAGATACTGCCCACTCCCATCCGCAGGACTCGGCGCCTGGGTCACAGCACCCGGAACGGCGCGCAGGAACCAAGCCGCTAAGCCATCGTCCTCCGGCTCAATCGCAGTTTCAAGCACCTCGCGGGTCCGGCTTTTGAGCGCTTCATCATCACTCAGCACCAGAGGGTCTGAGACGCGATGACGCTTGCGCGCCGGCTTCATAAACGACCGGCCCTCGGGAAAAAATCTGGCCCCTCCAGGGTCCAAGCAATTGCGCAGGGTGAAAAATGAAATGCCCTCGTCCTCAGCGGTGATCGGCCCATAGCCCGTAAAGCCATTGGTGTAGTGCAAGGAAAACGGCTTGACCTCTTGCTTGCCCAGCTTCCCGTAGCCCTTGACAATGACTTGAAACTGATTCACTTCGTGGAAATGCGGGGCGATCACACTACCCGGCTTTTTATCTACTAAAAAAGCCACGGGCTTATCAGGGGTGTCCTTTGTCGCTTTGAAAAACCTGGACACCCAACTTTCGCGACCTTCGCCGCGTACTAGGTGCTCACCGTTAGCACGCGCTTCCGTAATCGACTTGGCCATAATCATGATTGGCATTCCTTCATGAATCACATGTCCCAGATGCTTGTGGTTGTCCGTGCGCGATGATCTTTGACCGCGGTTCCCCATAGTATACAACAAGGCTTGAGGCACCTAGGCAAAAATGGCACAATGGCAGCTAAAATGAATTCGCAGGGCGAATCCCGGTTCTCACCATGCGAAGCCAGCCTCAGCCGGGGCTGGTTTTTCTTTTTTAAGGGAGCGACAAACCACCCATGAGCCAAGCCATCGCCAATTGCCCACCGGGTCCCCTCACCGGGGTCCGCGTCATCGATCTGACCACCGTGATGTTCGGCCCCTATTGCACTCAAATTATGGGCGAGATGGGCGCCGATGTGATCAAAGTCGAATCCCCCGAAGGGGATATTGGCCGACAAACCGGAGCCTTTCGCACCAGAGGCATGTCCGCCGCCCATCTCATGAAGGGCCGTAACAAACGCAGCATCGTGCTGGACCTCAAACAGCCTGAAGGCCTTGAAGCGCTGCGGCGGCTGACCCAAACCGCAGATGTATTTGTGCACAATATGCGGCCACAAGCCGCCCGCAAACTCGGCATCGACTACGAATCCGTTGCCATCTGGAAGCCGGACATTGTCTACGCTGCAGCCATCGGCTTTGGCGAAGACGGCCCCTACGCCGAGCGGCCCGCCTACGACGATTTGATCCAGGGCATGTCCGGCGTGGCTGGCCTCTACGGCATGGCCGGGGGCGAACCGCGTTACGCCCCCACGGTCATGGCGGACAAGACCAGCGGTCTCTTTCTGCTCTATGCCATTTCCATGGCCCTGTTTCACCGTGAGCGCACCGGAGAGGGGCAAAAGGTACAAGTCCCAATGTTCGAATGCATGGTGTCGTTTCTCATGAACGAGCACATGCAAGAGCGCACGTTTGAACCGTCTCAGGGCAAGGCGGGCTATCAACGGCTACTCACCCCGCATCGCCGGCCCTATCCCACCGCCGATGGGTATCTCTGCGTCATGCCGTACAACAACCGGCACTGGCAACGCTTTTTCGAGCTGGTGGAGCGCCCTGAGCTGGTGGGAGACGAGCGCTTTTCGCAGCAGTCCGCGCGCTCGCAACACATTGATGCCCTCTACGCCATCGTGGCCGAGAGCATGCTGGCCCGGTCCACTGCAGAATGGCTTGAACTTCTTGGTCAAGCGGATATTCCGTGCGGTCAGATGAACACCCCGGAGGACTTGTTTAACGAGCCACATTTGCAGGCGGTGGGCATGTTTCCCAAAATTGACCATCCGACCGAGGGCACGTTGCGACATATCAAAGTGCCGGTCAAGTTTGACAAAACGCCAGGCGGGTTGCATCGCCATGCCGAAACCCTCGGGGCGAGCAGTGCCGAGGTGCTGAGCGAACTCGGTTACTCGGCGGAGACCATCGCCGACTTGAAGCAGCGCGGCGTGACCCGGACGGAATAGGGACCAGCGCAACGGGTCACCGCGTCCTTCGCGGCGCCCTCTTTTGCCTTTTTTATGTCCGCTGCGCACGCCGCCGGTTGTCAGACGTACCGCGAGGCACGAGAGACAAGCCTTGCACCCTCGCACTGCCGTTCCAGAACACCAATAGCGGACTGGCCACAAAGATTGACGAATACGTCCCCACGACAATCCCAATCAACAAGGCAAAAGCAAAATCGTGAATCACCTCGCCCCCGAAGACAAAGAGCGCGGCCACCACGAGGAGCGTCGTCCCGGACGTGAGCACCGTACGGCTCAGGGTTTGGTTGATGCTCAGATTCACGGTCTCGGCAAACTGCTCGCGCCGCTGACCGTGCATATTCTCGCGAATGCGGTCAAACACGATAATCGTATCATTGAGTGAATAGCCGACAATGGTCAGCAGAGCAGCCACGATCGGCAAATTGAACGGCTTATCCAGCAGCGAAAAAAAGCCCACGGTGATCAGCACATCGTGAAACAAGGCGAGAATGGCAGCCAACGCGTATTGCAACTGTAGAAAGAGGCAAAACACAATCGCCCCCAAGAGCGCCACGATAATCAGGATCGTCGGTGCCACTCGGGGGAGCCATTGGGTGATGGCATAGGTGACAACGAACAAGACCACCGCCAATCCCACGGCGGCAAACCATTTCGCCTCAAAACGGCCTGAGATATAAATGACGATGCCCAAAATCGCATAGAACAACGCGAACAGGGCTTGGCGCCTGAGATCCGCACTGACTTGTGGCCCCACCACCTCAGCGCGACGCAGTTCGATGGTTTGTCCCGGGAATTTTGCCTTGAGCGCCTCCTGCACTTGCGACCCGATGTCGGCCTGTTCAGTGGCCACTTCCGGCACGCGAATTAGCACTTCTCGATCCTCACCAAAATGCTGCACCACACTGTTCCCAAGCTTTAGCTTACCCAGGACGTCGCGAATGGCGTTGATCTCCGCCGACTCACTAAAGCGCAGTTGTAAAAGCGTGCCACCGCTAAAATCGATCCCGAGGTTGAGACCGCCGCGCACGACGATCGAAACCAATCCAATCACAATCACAAGCGCGGACAAAATAATGGCTTGTTTGGCCCACGCCACAAAGTCAAAATGCAAGCCTGGTGGAATGATTGTCAGCATGATTGCCCCACTGCTCGTAAGTGAATACCACGTTTGCTTTAACTAAATACTAAGCTTGACGAGGCGTCTCAGACTAAACATGGTTTCAAAAATGACACGGCTCACAAAAATCGCCGTGAACATACTGGCCGCAATGCCAATGGCCAACGTCACCGCAAAGCCCTTCACTGGCCCCGAGCCGAATTGAAACAGAACGAGGGCGGCAATCAGGGTGGTCACATTGGCATCCACAATGGTCACAAACGCCTTTTCAAAGCCCGTTTCCACCGACTGCCGCACCGCTTTGCCAAGCCGCAACTCTTCCCGGATGCGCTCAAAAATCAAGACGTTGGCATCCACTGACATACCGATGGTGAGAATAATCCCGGCAATGCCCGGCAACGTCAGTGAGGCGCCGAGATAGGGCATCGCCATCACCCCCATAATGATGAGGAGATTGAGGCCGAGCGCCACATCGGCAATGAGTCCTGACCAACGGTAGTAGATGAGCATACACACGAACACCAAGGCGCCACCAAGAATGACCGACCGCACCCCTTGCGAGATCGAGTCGCTGCCGAGCGACGGTCCGATGGTCCGATTTTCAATGATTTCTACCGGTGCCGGGAGTGCGCCCTCTCGCAGGACAATGGCCAAATCGCGCGCTTCCTCGGGGGTAAACGTACCGGTGATCTGGGCCTCGCCGCCCGGAATCGGACCTTGAATCACCGGGGCGGAAAAAATCGCGTTATCCAGCACAATGGCCAGTGCCCGCCCTACGTTTTCCTCCGTGACTCTAGCAAAGATGCGTTTGCCGCGGTTGTTCAGGCGCATCTGTACATAGTATTGACCAAAATTCATCTGATCCGGCAAAGCGCGCGCATCGGCCAGCATATCACCGGTGAGCAGCGCGCGCTTGCGGACAAAATATCCTTGTCCCTGCATCAATTGCCGCTGGTCGTTCTTGTCTTTGCTATAGAGCAGCTCCGTGCCGCTGGGTGCTTGAGCGTTAGGGTTGGCGGCCTGCGATTCTACCAGCTTGAACTCTAGCTGCGCGGTGCGGCCAATGAGTTCAATAGCGCGCTTCGGATCGTCGAGACCCGGCAGTTGCACGACAATACGATTCGTGCCCTGACGGATGATACTCGGCTCGCTCACCCCAAATGCATCCACCCGGTTGCGGATTTTTTCCAGCGCTTGGTTAATCGCACTGGTGCGAATTTGCTGCAGCTCTGCCGCCGGATAAGCAGACACGAGGACTTCCGGCGATTGCGTGACAATATCCCCTGGTAGATAATCGCGTGCGACCTCTTCGACCAAAGCCATGTCCGGGGCTGCCCCAAACAACATGCGAATACCGGTATTGCTCTCATCAGGCTCCACTGTGGTCACGTTCAAACCGCGGCCACGCAGCTCTGTACGCAGCGATTCCGCTGTCCGCTCTAGGGTGCGCTGCACCGCTTTGTCGACCTCCACCCGCAAGACCAAATGCAGGCCGCCCTGTAAATCGAGGCCCAAGCGAATTTTATCTTTGGGCGGCAGCGCGAAGATGGCACATATAATAATGACAGCCGCTACCACCCCGAGTTTGATCAGTAAAGCGCGTTTCACCGTGTCTCCCGTTCGCTCTCTTTAGCCATCCCCAGGACTAACTGGTGATGACTTGGTCGATGTACTCGCGTTTCACCCGGAGTTTCATCCCAGTACCGACTTCGATCCGAATGGTGCCACGATCTTTTTCTACCTTGTCGATTTGGCCGGTGAGACCACCACGGGTGACAACCCGGTCCCCCTCCTTGAGATTCTCGAGCATTTGCTGCTGTTCCTTACGCTGTTTTTGCTGCGGGCGGATAATCATGAAATAGAAAATCAGCATCAGCGGAAGAAACAAAAAAACCGGGCTCAGCTGGCCTAATAACCCGCCACCGGCCCCCGTTCCTTGGGCGTAGGCAATATCAACCCACACAATTTACTCCTCTCCAGAGCTACGCTAGGCATTCTTTACATTATAAGCAGCATCAACGGTAAAGGCACTGTAAAAAACCCGACTCACGCGTTGACAAGACGGCGGTCCCTTGTTATGGTCCTCCCATTGCACAGGGCCGTCAGAATACCTCTTGATGACACGCTGACCATGTCGCTGCACGCCGCCTTCGCCATTTTCTTATGTCTGGCAGGAACCTTTTCTTGGAGCTTCCCTGCCCTTGCGTCCGAATCGGCTGACGGCGCCTCCGTTTACGCCTTTGGACGCCATTTATTGGAGATCGGCGAATCCTACCACGCCATCACAGAACTCGAACGCTTTTCACTTCTCTTTCCGGACGATCCCAGGCAACCGGCAGCCCAGATGCTGCTCGGGTTCGCCTATGAGGCGTTGGATGACAACGACTCGGCAATCGATTATTTCAGGCGCTTACAGCAAGCCGAAGACGCTAGCGATGTCAACCGTTTGGCGTTGTTTAAACTCGGTGAAATACGCTTGCAACAACGTCAGTACCGGCAGGCCGCACAACTTTTTAAGCGCTTTCTCACACAGTTTTCGGAGGGTTCTTTAGTCGACCGGACGACGTATTTGCTTGGCGTCACCCACTCCCTGGAGGGGGAGAGACCAGCGGCCACACGGCTTTTTGCGTCGCTCTCTCCGGGGAGCCCGTGGACGGATCGGGCTCGCGCCATCCAAGACACGCTTGATATGGCTGAACCAAGCCCATCCAAATCGCCTCGCGTGGCCAGCATTTTAGCTGGGCTTCTCCCTGGAGCCGGACATCTCTACCTCGGCAAGCCTCGACACGCCATCACCGCCTTGCTTCTCAACGGCATCTTTCTTGCCGGCGCGACCTTTTCCTTTCTCGAAGGTCTCGAAGTGACTGGGGTGATTTTACTGTACTTTGAGACCGGTTGGTACCTCGGCAACATCAACAGCGCGAGAGCGGGTGCCCACGAGTTCAACCGCCGCCAGAGGCAGGATGCACAGGACCAGATCTATACGACCTACGTGCCGCCGAGTCTGACCCTCAAACAGCTACCGGGCCTAGGTCTAAGTATTAAATTCTAAACATTCGGCACGGTGACATCGGCCAGGGTACCGTCGCGGATGGCCTGCCGGATTTGCACCATCAGCTGTAAATAATAGGTCACGTTGTGCACGGTATTGAGATGTAGACCGAGTATTTCACCAGCCATAAACAAATGGCGCAAATACGCCCGGGAATGATGCTGGCACGTATAGCACGCACAAGCCGGATCTAAGGGCCGATCATCATTGCGATACCGCGCGTTTTTGATGACGACACGGCCTTCCGAGGTAAACATGAAGCCATTGCGCGCATTGCGGGTCGGCATCACGCAGTCGAACATGTCCACGCCTGATCGCACGCTCTGCAGCAAATCGCGCGGCCGACCCACCCCCATCAAATATCGGGGTTGGTCATCGGGCAATTGGCTGGCCGTATGTTCCACCAAATCGTCCATGGTCTCCTGCGGTTCACCCACGGCCAAGCCGCCGATGGCGTAGCCATCAAACGGCAAGTCGCGCAGTCTCTCGGCACAGCGGCTGCGCAACTCGGCGTAGACGCTCCCCTGTACGATGCCGAACAATCCGCCCGCCCGGTCCGCGGCGGCAGACACACAGCGCTCGGCCCAGCGGCAGGTCAACTCCATAGACAGATGGGCTGCATCGTACGTTGATGGATACCGCGTACACTCATCGAGCGCCATGATAATATCCGACCCCAAAGCCATCTGAATTTCCATCGCTCGCTCTGGTGAAATGAGATGCCGAGAGCCATCAATATGGGACTGAAAACGAGCCCCTTCTTCCGTCACGCGAGCCAGTTTACCGAGACTAAAAATTTGGAATCCGCCACTATCGGTAAGAATCGGATGAGGCCAGTTCATGAACCCGTGCAAACCGCCAAACTGCCGAATCAGTTCGTGTCCGGGCCGCAAATACAAATGGTAGGTATTGCCAAGAATAATCGAGGCACCACAACGGACCAAGTCATCCGTGCGCAAGGTTTTGACCGTCGCTTGGGTCCCTACCGGCATGAACACAGGTGTTTCGATGACCCCATGCGGGGTTGTCAGCGCGCCGAGCCGCGCTCGGCTGGTGGCATCGGTGTGTAACAACTCAAACGATAGTGCCATAGTTTTAAACAATATATCGTCGGGGGACGCGTGCGCTAATGGCGCACCACACTTCGTACGGGATTTGACCACAATGTGAGGCCATTGCCCCGGCGGTGATGCGGTCCTCGCCTTGAGCGCCAATCAAAACGACCTCATCGCCGATTTGCGCCTGGGGGATGTCGGTCACATCAATCATGCACATATCCATAGTGATCTGACCCACGAACGGCGCCCGCCGGCCGTGCACAAGCACCTCGCCCACATTCGACAGACGGCGGCAAAGCCCATCTGCGTAGCCCACCGGCAGCGTACCGATACGGCTGGAACGAGAGGTGACAAATGTATGTCCGTAGCTGATCCCGCTGCCTGCCACCACCGTCTCGATACGGGCCAATCGCGTTTTCCAGCTCAGTACGGGTCTCAGCACCTCTGCACCCGGCGCGTCAAATGGATGGGCGCCATAAAGGGCGATGCCTGGCCGTACCATCTGACCGTGCGTCTGTGGGAAGCGATACAGGGCTGCACTGTTGGCAGCATGGATATAAGGCGGCGTCACCCCCCGGTCGCGCAACGTTTGGACAACCCCACAAAAACACTTCCATTGCTCCTGCAGAACCCGTTCATCAAGATGATCAGCCGTGGCCATGTGCGTCATCACCCCTTCCCATTCGAGGTGAGTTAAGGTCTCCACCTTCGCCAGCAGGGCTGGGATGTGCTGTGGCGGTAAGCCCAAACGCCTCATCCCAGTATCGACGTTGACATGGACCCGCACCTGTCGCCCGAGCTGCCGTGCATGCTGTTGCACCAACCGGGCATCTTCCAAAGAGCCGATCACCGGGGTTAGACGATAGGTGAGCAGGGCGTCGACCTCATCGGGCCAGATAGGCCCCAGAAGCAAGATAGGTGCGTCAACACCATGAAGGCGCAGTGCAACGCCTTCATCACATCGGGCGACACCGAGCCACGTCGCCCCCGCTTGCAGGGCCGGTGCGGCCAATGTCGCCGCACCATGTCCGTAGGCATCTGCTTTGACCACCGCCATCAATTCGCAAGACGAGGCCAGAGAGGCTCGCACCGCACAGACATTTTGGGTAAAGGCGGAGATATCAATCTCCGCTACGGTGGGAGGCGCTACGGAATTGGATGTCATGCCGCAGATCCTCGTCTGGGGATAAGGGGATAACATGTTGGGTTCTAGAACGGGTCATCCCCTGCCGACTCTCCAGCCCCACCATAAAAGCCATTGTCAGCCAAATTGCCGAACCGGGTAAATTGCCCCTGAAAGGAGAGTCGAACCACCCCAGTGGGTCCGTTGCGTTGCTTGGCAATGATAATTTCCGCCACCCCCTTGTCGTTGGTGTCCTCGTCGTAGACCTCATCGCGGTAGATGAGTGCCACCACGTCGGCATCCTGCTCAATCGCACCGGATTCACGCAAATCCGAGAGTTGCGGCCGAGGCGGGCGGCGCTGCTCAACCGCGCGGCTCAACTGCGATAGCCCAATCACCGGAACTTCCAGCTCCTTGGCTAAGCCCTTGAGAGAACGGGTAATTTCCGAGATCTCCTGTTGACGATTCTCCGCCCGGGCGCGGCCCTGCATCAGCTGTAAGTAATCGACAATAATGAGCGACAAGTCCCCGAGTTCCGCTTTCAAACGGCGAGATTTGGTGCGAATATCTAAAGACGTTTGCGCCGGCGTGTCATCGATATAAATACGCGCTTCGGACAACTCCCCGGCGGCCTTGGTCAACAGCGGCCAATCATCGCGGCGCAAATAGCCCGTACGCAAGTTGTTCGAATCGACCCGAGCCTGAGCGCATAACATACGGGTCACCAGTTGTTCCTTAGACATTTCGAGGCTAAAAATCGCCACTGGCCGGCCCACAAACGTGCCCACATGTTGGGCAATATTTAAGCTGAATGCCGTTTTGCCCATGCCCGGACGACCGGCAACGATAATGAGATCGGAAGGCTGCAAACCCGATGTGCGCCGATCGAAATCGGTAAATCCGGTCGGCACGCCAGTCACCAGTTCCTTGCGCTCATAGAGCTGCTCAATGCGCTTAAAACTGCCTTTTAAAATGGCATTGATATTTGCAAATCCCGCGGCCGCACGGCGCTGACTGATCTCAAAAATGATTTGCTCGGCCCGATCCAGGACCACATCGACATCCCCAGCCGCCTCATAGCTTTCCGTCACAATCGTGGTAGCGGACTGGATGAGGGCGCGCAGAATCGATTTTTCCCGCACAATATGGGCATGGTGTAACACATGTGCGGCCGTGGGGATCATCTCTGTCAGCTCGGCGAGATAGGCCGCCCCACCAACGTGGTCGAGCCGCTCTTGCTTTTTCAACCGCTCGGCCACAGTCAGCACGTCAATCGGCGCATTGTCCTCGAACAGCGCCACCATGGCGCGAAAAATCGAACGATGTCCATCCTGGTAAAAATCTTGTTCGTGCAAAATATCGAGCACCCGGATGAGCGCTTCTTGATCCAACAAGATCGCGCCGAGTACACCCTGCTCAACTTCAATGCTTTGCGGTGGTAATTTCTGGAGTAGATCCGGGGGCCGCTCCATGCAGCGCTCCTTATGCTTCCGTCTCCACAGCGTCTATTTCCTCGGATTCGACAACCTCCGCCACCACCCTCACTTTCACGGTTGCCGTGAGGTCACCAGGTAAGCGCACCGACACCGAATGCTCTCCAACACTGCGAATCGGCTGCTCGAGTTGCACCCGGCGGCGGTCGAGTTCGATCCCCGCCTCTTTCAGTTGCTCGACAATGTCCATCGAGGTGACGGAGCCAAACAGCCGGCCCTCTTCAGCCGATCTGCGAGTAAACGAACAAGTGACGCCTTGCAACTGCTCCGCTAGACCTGCGGCGGCCTTGCGCGCGTTGGCAATCTGTTGTTCGCGCAAGCGCTGCTGTTGCTCCAATTGACGTTTATTTTTGGCGGTCGCCGCCATCGCCAATCCCTGCGGCACCAAATAATTCCGTCCGTAACCGCCGGCCACCTCGACAATATCACCCACCTCACCGAGATTGATCACATCCTGCATCAAAATCACTTTCATCTGAAAATCCTTTGTGGAGACCCCTTGCGTAAGCTGGGGGAGGAAACAAAATCGGCTCGAAGAGCCGAGAAAAGTCACGCGGTTTGTAAACCTCTGGGACTGACGATCAGTCCCGTCGACCGCGCCACCAGCGTGACTTTTGACGCGGTAAACTGAGCC
>Ga0214472_10002093_pt1 | contig 21678 bp, 13 predicted proteins | sample RVTome_6_FD_207662 | JGI IMG/M metagenome (GOLD analysis project Ga0214472, IMG submission 207662) | Soil microbial communities from uranium-contaminated site in the Upper Colorado River Basin, Wyoming, United States - RVT140D175 | ecosystem: Environmental > Terrestrial > Soil > Contaminated >...
GGCAGGGTGCAGCGGCTCTGTGTCCGTGACAGTTCAATACCCTTAGGCCCCTTGAAGGCACCCATCTCGCGCAGGTCGCGGGAGAGCGTGGCCTGCGAGGTTCGTATGGATTCGACTTCCAGCAGGGCTAGAAGTTGGTCCTGGGTCGAAATCTCATTCCGTGCAAGAAGCGAGCGGATGGCCTGCTGGCGAGTTTCCTTTTCGTCGGCCATGGTGAGCGATACGCAGCGAGCCAGGGAGCATTTCCGGCCGCATTGGTAGTCATGTAGCGTCACTCTGCTCGATGATCATTTCGGTGTCAATATTGACGTCAGTCACCTGCTGGATTAATCCGCCCGGCCAGATGACGCGGAGCGAGTTCACCTTGGTCTCTTGTCCCAGACCGAATGTTACCGGAAGCTCGACCTGCGAAAGGTAACTTCTGGTCGGCATCACATAACGGACTTGTGTAGCATCCCCGACCGTCAGTTCCACCCGTGCCCCAATGCCATCGCGGTTGGCCTTCGTGCCGCGCAGTTTCAGGCGGAGCCAGTGATGGCCAAGCTGCTGATCGTTGCGGAGCAGGATCGGGCGATCGCCGGATTGGGTGAGTATCACATCCAGGTCACCGTCGGCGTCGATATCGGCATACGCGGCTCCGCGCCCCACGATCGGTGTCGCCAGGTCCCCTACCCACTCGTCGGGCACAACGGCAAATGTGGCCGTTGAATCCGGTCCACGGTTCCAAAAGAGCTGGGCCGGCTGGCGATAGTGCTGGCTCGGTTGGATCTCGTTGATCTCCTCATCGAGGTGCCCATTGGTTTGAAAGAGGTCGCTACGGCCGTCGAGGTCGTAATCAAAAAAGAAGAGCCCGAAGCTCAGCGCTGCCCGGCTTGGCGAACCGATGCCTTCTACCACCGCGTCATCGGAGAATTGCATCGACGGTGGCTGCCTGACGAAGAACGACGTCATTTCATTGGCGAAGTTGCCGACGCTGACAGCCAGGTCGCGATCATTGCGGTAGTAGGCGACATCGATACCCATCGCCCCCGTAGCCCGGCCCATACCGTCATATGCGAGGCCGGCAAAGACCCCATCTTCCCTGAATGTCCCGTCGCCCCGGTTTTCGAACAGGAAATTCTGCGTCGTGTCGTTCGCGACAATCATGTCCAGATCGCGATCATCGTCCAGATCCATAATCGCCAGCGCCAACGATTTTCCAACGGGCAGCCCTGTGGCCGGATTGTGAACCTGCACACCTGCTTCTGCCGAGATATCCGTGAACGTTCCGTTGCCCTCGTTTCGGTATAGGTACGAGTGTGCACCCTTGTAGGCTGTCGGTGGTCCGTACGCCCGATCCGTACCGTTGAGCGTGAAGTTGAGTTCCAGGTCGACCTTCCGGGACCATTCCACGTAATTACACACGAAGAGATCGAGATCGCCGTCGTTGTCGAAGTCGAAAAACGCCGAGCTGGTGCCCCACGTATCCTCGTCGCAGCTCACACCGACCTGACAGGTCACCTCCTTGAACCGTCCGCCGAGGTTGCGGAACAGCCGATCTGTCCCAACGGCGGCGATAAACACATCCACGTTGCCGTCGTTGTCGTAATCGCCGCACGCCACGCCCGTCCCGTAGAAACTAATGTCAAGGCCAGAACCCGACGTGACATTCTCAAATTGCCCGCTGCCGTCGTTTCGATACAACGCCGGCTGCGCGGGCGGATCGCGCTGGTTATCCCAAGGCCAATTGGTTCCGTTTACCAGCAGGATGTCCTGATCACCATCGTTGTCATAATCGAGAAACGCGCAGCCGCTGCCCATAGTCTCAGGCAACATTTTGTCGCCGACTGCGCCGTTGAAGTGAACGAAGTCGATACCCGCCGACCGCGTGACATCTCGAAACACGACATGCGGCATCTTCTGCGCCGCGATATCCAGACCCTTAATCTCGCCAAAATCCTTCCGAATAATGGCCACTTCGTTGGTCCGGCCACGCCCAAGCCACATCACCGTTCCGGCAATCGCAATGGCTACGATGAGGATCACACCGAAGGACCATTTGAACGCCTGGCCGATGATCTGGTCGTCGGCGGGGACGTATTCCGTTTCAGGAATCTGATCCGCCGGCGGCGGCGTGTTGGGATCAGAAGTTGTCATGTGGAGCCACGCATTGCGCCGCATCGGGCAGGCCGTAGGTCCCGGGGCGGTGCAGGTCATAGATTACAACGGCCTCGGCCGCCTTGTTGGCCGCTGGGTACTTCATTCTCGCCTGCGCGATCGCGTAATCGCGGGCGTTGTCGTCGGGCTTGTACTTTGCGTGCAATTCGGCGTGCTTCTTGGCCGACTCCGTGTCACCGAGATCGACGTAGACCAGCTTCAAACCGTAGTGAGCTGTCACGTTCTCCGGATCATAGGCGAGGGCCTTGTTGTAATAGTCGGCCGCCTCCCGGAGCAGCGCGGTACGCGCGGGAAGCGCCCCGCTGCCGCGCTCTTGCTTGGCACGCAGGTAGAGCGTATTGGCCAGCTCGTTGAGAACGCGGTAGTCCTTCGAAAAGTCAAAACCGCGGCCGACGGCCTGGGCAAAGCCGCCCTCGACGATCTGTTTGTAGCTGCTGATCGCCTGGTCGAGTTTGCCGTTTTGCTTGTTCGCCAGGCCATTGAACCAGAGGATCGACCACTCGTTGGCGGGCGGGTCGAACTCGCTGGCGCGACGCAGCGCCTGGGGCGCCTCGCTCGTTACGCGCCCTTCCTTTAAGTACACGCGCGCCAAGTTCAGCGGACCGTCCGGTCGACCGAGCAACTCGACCTGCTTGAAGGCGTGCTCGGCGCCGCGCAGCTCGCCGCGATCGCCCTTTCGGAACAGCCCGATGCCGTAGTCGTTCCAACGCTGCCAGAGCGGAATGAGCGGCTCGTCATTGCTGTCCACGACGTCCGACGCTTCGATGGGGAACGTAACGGCGTCAGTGGCGAGGGTGGTGATCGGAAGATCGTTGTAGCGAAAGTCGTCGCCCTGGAAGAACTTCATATAGGTGGTGTCGAACTTGCGGTACTGGAGCGCGGCGGTGACGGTCACCGGCGCGGTGACATCGTTGGGCACGCGAAGCAGATAGTGTACCACGTCGGCCGCGCCAGGGGGAATCTGGTTGCTGTAGAGCGGAATGAAAATGTCCTGCGCATTACGTCGGTCGATGCGGTTGCCATCGCGATCGAGCACGAAGGCATTGACGAAGTGCGACCAGGGGTCAACTTCGCCGTCCCCAGGATTCATACCGCCGCTACGGCCGATCACGCGATCTCCGCTGGTGACGGTCACATCCATCCAGATCTCGTTAGAGTCGGCCGTGCCCTGGGTGAAGACGTGGCCCATTTTCACGGTCCGGATGACGTTCTCGATCAGGTAGGTGCCGCCGGGTCTCAGCGCCGTGACCTCCGGACGGAGGGGCGCGATGAGTTCGCCATCGATCCGCCCACCCTCTCTGATGCCGAAGAGATCGACGCGCATAACGCCCTCGAGAAACTTCTGATGCTCTTCGACGGCATCGTCGGGGTCGGGCATGTCCACGAGCCTGGGAATAGCAGTGTTTGCGGTGGGGAACATGTGGTTGTGCACGGCGAGTTTGCCGTAGAGTCCTTTGGACTCATCCTTCTCGAAGAAGCGGGCGCCGAAATCACCTGAGGCCATGAGTGGCATATGGCAGCCGTTGCAGTTGGTCTCGGCTTTGGGCGGGTAGTAGAAGCTGGTAATGCCCTGCCCGGACACACCGCTGAGCCAGAAGGCGTCGTAGTGGTTCTGCCCGCGGAGAAACTTGTACGCGTTGAGCTCTTCTGGAAGGTGCACCTTGTGGCAGGTGCCGCAGAACTCGGTGGACGTGTGCAGGGGCTTGAGGAACGTAGCTTTGTGGAACTGCGGTTTGGCCTTAACGAGCTGGCGGTTGACCCATTTTAGCACCGGGTTGTCGCTGAAGGCGAAGGGGTAGTGGATTGGCTCGGTGATCGTGTAGTCCGAGTTGCCGCGTACCGAGTTGATGTGGCTGATGCTATGGCAGACGGTACAAGTAATGCCGGCCTGGGCCATCGCATCGGACGCGAGATCGTACTCGGGATCGTCGAATTTCGGGTGATCGAACGCCCCGCTGAAAAACGGAACCGGGTCGTGGCAACCGGCGCAAAAGCGTGAGCCCTGCACGTTGCCGTCACGAGCCATCAGCGCCTTGCGGGTGTCCTTGACACTGAACTCGTAGGGCGGGTTGTTGAACGAACTGAATTTGTGAACGCTGTGCGACCAGCGGTCATGAATGTCCTTGTGGCACTCCATGCAGTAGCCGTCGTTTTGCAGAACCTCGGCCGGGATGAAGTTGCCCGTCGAGGTGCGTGCCAGGGACGGAAAAAAATATCTCTCTCCCGACTCCGGACCTTCGACATTCCAGGCGCGCGGGTCGGCGGTGTGGAACATCACCATGACGGCCGCGAAAACCCCGCCAGCCGCGCCCCAGGACAAGCCCACCTTCCACCTGATCCGCGGGCCAGCTAGACGGTGCAGGATAAACAGCCAGATGGCGACCAGCGGGCATACGACGTGCGCCCAATATGCTGCGGAACGCACGGCCGGGTGTTTCACTTCGAGCCGAAAACCGAAGAGATCCACGCGCGTCAGGACGAATCCAGTAGCGAAGAGCACCAGCGCCGTTGTAAACAGGGCATAGCCCAGCTTGATTGCCCTGCGATTGGGGCGATTCCGGGCGTTGCCGATGTGCACAGCCCCAAACACGACCGCCGGCACGACAATTAACAAGCCGAGCACGAGGTGAACCAGAAACATGATCTGATAGAACCAGCCCTGATACTGCGTACCCGCGATCGTAACGCTAACCAAATAAATCGAGTTGATCGCGATGAATGCGAACAGCGCGAAAACAACAGCCAACAACGATTTGAGCCGAGGCCCGACCGCCGCTACATATCTAACAGGCTTCGATCTGCCAATAAGCTGCTGATTTTGTTGCGTCACCATCGCCATACCCTCGACCAAACTCGTTACTACGAAAGCCAGGAGAACCCGAACACTCATGAACATAACCAAATGCTGCGATGAAGTCAAGACGAAATAATCGCGAATCGGAGTGCATTATTCATGGCGTAGTCATGTCGAATTAGAACGTATTCATGAATATTTCGTATGGGTTTCTTTGGCTCAGGATTCCCGACTGCGGTGATGTCCTAGATTTGCTGGGAAGAAGGGCGGGGTAGACACTGTGGGTTGTCGAGCAAGCAAGGCATCCGAACAAGGTGCTAACCCATGAGCAACAGGATACCGCCGAGCGAGCGCCAGCGGCCAAAATCGCGGTGCTGACGGCGGCGCCCGCCGTTCGCTCCAAACGGTGGCGCGATCATCCTACGCATCTTGCTCCGCATCCGATTGTTCATTCGTTCCAGCGGCCTCCGTTGAGTCACTAATCGTGTAGGTGCCGTCCAGCCAGCGGCCTAGATCGACCTGTTGGCAGCGGAGACTGCAAAACGGGCGAAACGGCGCGTGGTCCTTCGAATTCACCACCAGCCTTTTTGCGCAAGTTGGACAATCAAAGGTAGGCATGGTCTTTGTCCCGGTTCACGTTTGCAGCTTACCCAGCAACTCCCGGGCGCGTGACACTTTTGGCGTAACGTGCAAAGTCTGTCACTAGGCTCGCGCCCGGTGCTCTGAAAAGTACCCGCCAATTCGGTCACTCACCCGTAGCTCTCTCTTCTGCGCCGGAGCCCGTTGATGGAAGCTGTGGCCAAGCCGGCAGTGGCGCCGGCTCTACTCAATGGACACCCAAGCTACTCAACGTACACAGGTTTTATTCGGTTGATTGCGACTTGGCCGGTTTCGACTTCGCTTCCTTGGTAGCGGCCGTCGTCTTGTCGCTTTTCTTGTCGTCCTTACCGTTGCTGGCTTCTTTTTCGGCCTTGGCGGCGCTCTTATATCCTTCCGAGCGGTAGTCGGTTTGATAGAAGCCTGAGCCCTTGAAAATGACACCGCCGCCGATCCCGATCAGCCGCGTCACTTTCGCATTGCAGTCGCACGGTTTCGGATCGCTTTTATTCAACCGTTTGCGAGGGGGTTCTGTGATCGGCTGAAACAGCTCAAACACGATCTTGCACTCGGCACATTGGTATTCATACGTGGGCATGTCGTATCACTCGTTAGTCGCTAACGCCTTCTTTCTGATCTGCGGCTGATGCCGTTTCCGTTGCCTGGTCATTCTGGGTTTCCACCCCCTTGGACACAATCACCCGTGCCGGTCTGAGCACGCGATCCCGAAGTCGATAGCCTTTGGCAATCTGTTCGACAACCATGCCGGATGGGTGCTCTGCGCTGGGTTGTTGGAGCATGGCCTCGTGAACGTTGGGGTCAAACGGTTGGTGTAGCGCATCTATGGATTCCAGCCCGTGCGCTCGCAGCGCCTGCGAAAGATTGTCGTAAATCAGACGAATGCCATCGACCAAGGCTTGCAGGTCGTCGGACGATTCCGCTGCTTCGAGCGATCGTTCAAAATCATCCAGAACGCTCAGCATGGACTTCATCACGTCCGCGTTGGCATACCGAATGCCCTCACTGCGTTCGACGGCCGCCCGCCGCTGAAAATTCTGATAATCCGCCTTGGCCCGCAGCAGCGCACCTTCGAGTTGCGCGATCCGCTGTTGTGGATCGATGGATTCCTCCGCCGCTACCGCTCCCGATTCCGCCGCCGGCTCGGGTGTTTCAGGCGGTGGTGTTGCGGCGCGGTCGTCGGACGGGCCTTTCGTTGATTTCTCTTTCTTCGTCTTTTTCATCGTATCTCAAACATTGCCGGCGATTCATGGTCGCGGCGCGGTCAGCCTTCCGCCACGCCCGACAGATACTCTTTAACCTTGTCCAGAAATCCTTTCGACTCGGGCAGCACGGATTTGTCTTCCGTCTCGGCGAACGCACGAATATGCCGCTCTTGTGTTCTGCTGAGCTTCTTGGGAATCTCGACGGTGATTTGAACGATCTCGTCGCCGCGGCGTCCACCTCGTAAATCGGGCAAGCCCATGCCGCCGAGGCGAAACAACTGACCATGCTGCGTGCCGCGCGGAATCTTGAGTTCGGCCGAACCGCTAAGCGTCGGCACTTCGACTTTCGCACCCAACACCGCCTGCGTAAACGAAATCGGCATACGACATACGAGATCGTTGTCGTGCCGTTCGAGGAGCGGGTGCGGTTTGATGCGTACGTAACAATGAAGGTCGCCGCGTTGGCTTCCGTTCTCGCCCGGTTCGCCTTCGCCGCGTACACGAACGGCCTGCCCGTCGTGTATGCCTGCGGGAATCTGGACTTGTACCACGCGTTTGGCGTTCTTGCGGCCACTGCCACGGCACTTCGCGCACGGCGTAACAATCCGTGAGCCGGCGCCGCGACAATTCGGGCAAGTGGTGACCACGCGACCGATCAAGAATCCGCCCGCCTGTTCGACTTGCCCGTAACCGCCACAGGTTTGGCATGTTTCTCGTTGCGTGCCCTCCGCCGCCCCGGTTCCGCCGCATGGATCGCATAACTCCTGTCGCATGAACGGAATCGATCGCTCAGCGCCGGAGAGCACCTCGGCCAGGGTGAGTTCCACGTCGGTTTGGAGGTCTGCGCCTCGACTGCGACGACCTCTTCCGCCGCCGAACGCACCGCCGAAGATATCGTTGAACATCGAGAAGATGTCGCCGGCGCCCATGTGCGAGAAATCGTGAACACCCGCTCCGCTCATTCCGGCATGACCGTAGCGATCATAGCGTTGCCGTTTTTCCGGATCGGAGATGACTTCGTAGGCCTCCGACGCCATCTTGAACTGTGCCTCGGCCCTCTGATCCTCTTGGTTGCGGTCGGGATGGTACTTGTGCGCCAGACGCCGATACGCCTTCTTCACTTGTTCCGGAGAAGCATCACGCTTGATGCCCAGAACTTCGTAATAGTCTTGCTTGGCATCCGACACAGGCGATTCCCAGTCGCGGGTAACAGAACCCGCACATTCGCGGCCTATACATGCAAAGGGCGGACCCCCAGGCCCGCCCTTCACAATCATGCTTTATCCAATTTCTTATCGGACAGCTTGGGGGATGAACTTCTTCTCATCCTTCAGCTCGGTGACCAGCACCTCGGTGGTAAGCAAGATGCCGGAAACGCTGGCGGCACTTTGCAGCGCGACGCGCGACACCTTGGCCGGATCAATAATCCCGGCTTTGATCATGTCGCAAAACTCACGCTTCCGGGCGTCGTAGCCAATCGCGCCGCTCTTCTCGATAATCTGCTCGACGATCACATCGCCTTCGCCGCCTGCGTTGGTGACGATCTGGTAGGTCGGCGCACGCAACGCCGACGCGATGATGTCCACGCCGAGTTTCTCGTCGCCGCGCGCTTTTTCACGGATCTTGAGGACGCTGGGCAGCGCCCGAAGGAACACGACGCCACCGCCCGGCACGATGCCTTCTTCGGCGGCCGCCTTGGTAGCGTTGAATGCGTCGTCCACCAGGTCTTTGCGTTCTTTGACCTCGATTTCCGTCGCACCGCCGACGCGGATGATGGCCACGCCGCCGGTCAGGCGGGCGAGCCTTTCCTGCAATTTCTCGCGATCGTAATCGCTGGTCGTCTTTTCGATTTGCGTGCGGATTTGGTCGCACCGGCTCTTGGTGTCGGATTTCTTGCCGCCGCCCTCGATGATCGTCGTATCGTCTTTGGTGATCACGACTTTCTTGGCGGTACCGAGTTCCTTGGCGGTAATGTTTTCAAGCTTGATGCCCAGGTCTTCGCTGATGAGCGTGCCGCCGGTCAGTGCGGCGATGTCACCCAGCATAGCCTTGCGACGATCACCAAAACCAGGGGCCTTGACCGCGCAGCAATTCAATGTGCCGCGAATCTTGTTGACCACCAGGCCGGCAAGTGCCTCTCCCTCGACATCTTCGGCGATGACCAGCAATGCCTTGCCGCTGCTGGAAATCGTTTCCAGCACGGGGAGGAATTCTCGGAGGTTCGAGATTTTCTTTTCGTAGATTAGAATGGCCGGCTCGCTGAGAACGCACTCCAGCGCACCGGGGTCGGTCATGAAGTAAGGCGAAAGGAAGCCCTTGTCGAATTGCATACCCTCGACGATGTCCATTTCCGTTTCGAGCGACTTGCCCTCTTCCACTTCCACCACACCATCGGTACCGACCTTATCCAATGCGCTCGCCAGAAGTTTTCCGATCTCGTCATCGCCGTTGGCGGAGATGGCGGCGACGCGTGCGAGGTCGTCGTTGGAGCGAATCTTGATGGATTGATCCTTGATCGACTCTACCGCGGCAGAGACCGCAAGATCAATGCCGCGCTTGACGGCCATCGGGCTTGCGCCGGCGGAAACCGCCCTGAATCCTTCACGGAAAATCGCTTCCGCCAAAACCGTGGCCGCCGTGGTCCCATCGCCCACTTCGTCGCTAGTTTTCGTTGCGACCTGGTTGATGAGCTTGGCGCCCATGTTCTCGAACGGTTGCGGAAGTTCCACTTCTTTGCTGACGGAAACGCCGTCCTTGGTGACGCGCGGCGCACCATAGGATTTCTGAAGGATGACGTTGCGCCCGGTGGGGCCCATGGTCACCTTGACGGCATCTGCCAATTGGGAGAGACCCTCCAGCACTTGCTGGCGTGCCTCCTGAGAAAACATCATCTGTTTGGCCATAGCCAAGCTCCTTACGTCAATAATATCGCGCGATGTGCTCGCCGCGATGGACACTGGGACATCGTTGCCCGTGCCGCATGAATTCTAGAATCCGCCCCTAAGCCACGATGGCCAGAATATCGCTCTCACGAATTACGACGTATGTGTTTGAATCGATGTCGATTTCGGTACCACTGTATTTTCCATAAAAGACTTCGTCGCCGATAGACACGCTCATCTCGCCGCGCGCGCCGCTGTCGAGCAGCTTGCCCGGTCCCAACGCAATGACCTTGGCGCGCTGCGATTTCTCACGAGCCGAGTCTGGGAGGATGATGCCACCGGCGGTGACTTCGTCGGCCTCGACGGGTTCGAGTAGCAGTCGATCGTCCGTCGGGCAAAACTTAACTTTCTTCTTCGATGCTGTTGCGGTTGCCATTATTGATTTTCTCCGTCACGCCCTAAGCCGCCATGGCGATCATGGACGCAGGTCTTTCATTGTCAAAACGCTTCGACGCGGATGCGTCTTGCCTAGTAATCCATATCCTCGTCCATGCCCGGCGCAGCGTCTTCGTCTTCGCTGGGCTTGTCCGAAATGCAAACGTCCGTGCTGAGTAAGATGCGGGCGACACTGCTCCCGTTTTCCAGGGCGCTGCGCGAAACCTTGGTCGGATCAATGACACCGTCCTTCATCAGGTCGGTGTACTTGCCGGTGTCGGCGTTGAATCCGAAAGATCCACTTTTCTCAAGCACTTTATACAGAACAACGCCCGGCTTCTCGCCGGCGTTTTGAGCGATTTGACGCAGCGGAGCCGAAAGTGCTTCGCGAACGACTTCCACGCCTGTTTTTTCATCGCCCGACAGCGTTAGCGTGTCCAAGGCCTCAATGCAGCGGACGAACGCAACGCCCCCACCGACCACGATGCCCTCTTCGATTGCGGCGCGCGTGGCGTGAAGTGCGTCTTCGATGCGGGCCTTCTTTTCCTTGAGCTCCGTTTCGGTGGCGGCGCCCACGTTGATCTGTGCCACGCCCCCGACCAACTTCGCCCTACGTTCTTCGAGTTTTTCACGATCGTAGTCCGAAGTCGAAGTGTCGATTTCCGCCGTAATATGCGCGATACGACCTTGAATATCTTTCGTGGAGCCGGCGCCCTCGATAATCGTCGTGTCGTTGGCATCAATGCGGGCCTTTTTGGTCTGGCCGAGGTCTTTGATGGAGATGGTTTCCAGGTCGACCCCCAGATCTTTCATAATGGCCGTGCCGCCCGTGAGTACGGCAAGGTCTTCGAGCATGGCTTTGCGGCGATCCCCGTAACCCGGCGCCTTGACGGCGCAGACCTGAAGAATGCCACGGAGTTTGTTGACCACTAATGTAGCCAGCGCCTCACCTTCGATGTCTTCGGCGATGATGAGCAGGGGGCGTTTGGCCTTGGCGACCTTTTCCAGAAGCGGAACGAGTTTGGGGACGCTGCTGATCTTATCCTCGTGGATCAGTACGAAGGGCTTATCAAGCACGCATTCCAAGTTGTCCTGATCGGTGACGAAGTGCGGGGAGAGGAACCCGCGATCAAACTGCATGCCTTCGACCACCTCAATGATCGTATCGGAGGTCTTGCCCTCTTCGACGGTGATGACGCCGTCTTTGCCGACTTTCTCGAAACAGTCCGCGAGAAGTTTACCGATGGCGTCGTCGTTGTTGGCAGAAATACGGGCCACGTTGACGATGTCATCGCGATTATTGACTTTGACCGGACGCGACATCTGTTGTAGTTGCTCAACGACCTTCTTGACCGCCTTCTCAATGCCGCGATTCAACGCGAACGCATCGGCACCGGCGGCGATGTTGGTGAGCCCCGCTTGGAAGATGGCTTCGGCGAGAACCGTGGCCGTTGTGGTTCCGTCGCCGGCCACTTCGCTCGTTTTGCTCGCGGCCTCTTTGACGAGCTGAGCGCCCATGTTCTCGTACTTGTCGATGAGGTCCACTTCTTCAGCGACGGTAACTCCATCTTTGGTGATGGTGGGTCCGCCCCATCCCTTGTCGAGGACCGCGTTGCGTCCTCGGGGCCCGAGCGTGGACTTGACGGCGTTGGCCAGCTTCGCTACGCCGGCTGCCAACGCGTGCCTCGCCTCTTGCTCGTAGGCCAATTGTTTGACCGCCATATTCAATTCTCCTTTCGCGCCTTTAATGAAAGCGATAGACCATTGTTCAGTTAAGTGGGGTTTGCCGGCGCCGGCCGCTTTCGCGATAGCGCACAACCCACCCCAACGACCGATAGCAAGCCCCGGACCAATCTCGGCGAGGTCCATGGCAGATCGCAAGTTATTGTAAAACAATAGATTATGATTCTGCGTGGGCGACTTAGTTCGCCGCTGTTGCTGCCACGATGGCAGGCGTTCCCATTCCAGGGTCGCCAACGTGCCAATTTGACAGCAACCAGAACATAGCGGAGGGTGGGGTCGGACCGTTTCGGCGGAATCCGTTCACCACATCGGAGCTGCGGGAGCGAGCCTGCGGACAACGCATCCGTTCCCCACCCTTGCTGCGTGTATAGACCGGGGACATGGGTGACAGGTGTTCGGAGACATGGGTAACGCTTTAAGGTGGATGCTGACCTTTTTTGAAGGAGGATCAGCATGCCTTGGAAGGAGTGTTCTGCCGTGCCCACCCTACTGACTACGCCGGCCGGTCAATCGCGCAGGCTGAAGCCTGCGGCTCCGGTTTGGTGGGCAGTGCCCACCTTACACAAGTTTTCGCCGAAGTGACGGCACGTCCGAAAACCCGTCCCTCGATTGACCCGCGTCAGAGCATTAGGGCTTTAGTAATAGCTGTGAGGGGTAATTCTCCGGCATGCAGGGTGGAGCTACTGGCCACGGGCGGCGGTGGCCACCCCGTGAAAAGAATTGGGGCTTTACTCCACCCCACCAATACCCTATCATCAAGACAAAGGGAGCGGTGCATCATCTACGTGGCGGGTCGGCTGCGGGGATAATGGGGGTTTCGCTCTCGATACAATAGGGGTCCGGCAACCAGGGGGAAAGCGCTTACCCATTCCAGCCGGCGGCAGCTAAGGCTCAACTTAGAGCCCAAAACGGATCTCACCGGTTGGGGCCGTGTGCGTGTTGAGCCGCTCGGTCGCCCGTGTAAGCACCATCCAAAAATGTGTTGATTCGAAGGCGCAAACGAATCCGCAAGAGGTGAAACAATGTTGATAGTCTGGCGTAATTCCACGTTTCTGGCCTTGAGTTTGGGTGTCATTATTTCGGCATCGGCCCGCGCCGCGGCGCCCGAGGATCCAACAAGTAAACACATTACATCGGCCCCGTTAAGTATTGCGCAGCGGCCCGCCAGCGCCGGCCAACCCCGACGCATTCGGGTTGAGAATCCACAATTCGTGCGCCGCAGCCAAGGCCCGGCCGTCAGCGCTGCCGGCCCTGCGCCGGGTGTAACGGTCTATCGCAACGATTTTGATGTGAACAACTTTTTGTTTTTCACGCCTTCCGACCCAGACACCGGAGCTAACGAAATCGTCGGGGACGACATTCGCCTCGCGCAAGGGGCATGCAACGTGGTTTACTACGAAATCGCGGTGATCGGCGAGGGAAACAGTGGTTTTCCTACGTTTAATGTGCATACCGAACTGCGGACCAAGAAATCATGTGACCCCACAGCAACGTTGATCCCCGGAAGCCAGGCCGACTTTGCCAATGTCGTGAATGACGGGATCACGGTTACAACCTTGGGCGTAACGCTGCCGGCCGCTGCGTCCGCGCCCGGCGATCTGTGGCTTTGGGTCAGCTTTACGGCGCCAGACGCCGGCTGGGTCATCGGCGAACAGGCGGAATTAGGGTTTACCGATGATTTGTTCTCTTTCCGAGCCACGATACGTCAGCCCTTCACGGACTGTATCTTCTGGTTCAATGGTGAGCCCTACTCCGGTTTCGCGGGCAGTATCAACTGTAATCTCGAAGGCGATCCAGACGGCGCCTGTTGTACGGGCGCGGTATGCTCTGAAATGACTGAATCGGAGTGTGGTGGTTCGGGTGGCGCTTGGGAAGGGGCGTTTACGGATTGTGACCCCAGCCCCTGCCTGACGGGCGCGTGTTGCAGCGGCGGTGATTTCAACACGTGCAGTGAGACGACGGAACTGGGCTGTTCCGCACAAGATCGACTGTTCCATCCGCTGGCCACGTGCGATCAGAATCTTTGCAAACCGGCATTCGCGCCGTACGTGAACGATTTTGGAACGGGCTTCTTCGCGGGTGTTCCCCTGGGAGCGCAGTGGGCGGACGAGATCCACTTCCCGCCTTGCGATGAGCTTGTAGCTTTTTCGATCGATATGGTCGGTACGAGTGGAACGGGCGATTTCGATGTTCAAACGGAGCTTTGGACGAACGATGATCGCGGTACGCTCACCGACACCACCGATGACATCCCTCTGGCTCCGATAGCTGGAACCTTATCACTGTTCCAGGGTGTTCGAGCCGATTCCTTCCCACACACGCTGCTCGCGGGACCGTTCCCCAAGATTCCGACGGATGGCAACCTGTGGGTCGTTTTCTCCACCACCTCAGACGACGCCGGCCCTTCGCTCGGCGGCGAGGCGGAGCCGGGGTTTACGGGAGATTGGTTCGCCGTCATTGATGACCCACAAGTCCCGGAATCTAATGGAACGTGGGTGGGAAACGTGGGCTTCCCCGGCGATTTCAATCCCGATACCTGCCCCGGCGGCGCGAACTGCATCCCCCACGACAGCTTTCATATCACGGCCTGGTGCCAGGGCGAGGAGCCTAAAGGCACCTGTTGCAACGACGCGGCCGGTACGTTCGTAAATGGTGTGCAGGAGGCCTTTTGCGATGGCCGGTGGATTCTGGATCCCAATGGCAATGCCGATTCGTTCAGTCCCACCTGTGGGCTGGGGGCGTGCTGCACTGAGTTTGGATGTACCAACAAGCTCGACGAAGAGTGCGCCGCAGTAAGTGACGAGTTTGGCATACCGGTGTCGTTTACCGGTGGTCAGTTGTGCAGTCAGATCACCTGTCCACGATCTGAATGTCTGGACGCAACGGCCTTTGGCGAAAGCTGCTTTGCAACCCACGTGCGGGCGGGATGTGGGGACGCCGTTTGCTGCGAGGCTGTGTGTGGAAACGGGGTCGACGAGGTTTGTTGCGATCCATTGGGAAGCGGCTGGGACAACTTATGTGTCAGCGCGGCTAGCGCAAACTGCACACCGACAGTGGCCAACGATCACTGCAAGAACGCCATGCCCATCGACGGCGTGGGAACGTTTGACTTTGACACCACCCTCGCCACCACCGACGGCATGCCACACCAGGGATGCTTGGACGGCGACGACCAGGACCACATCATAGGCGACATATGGTATTCGTGGACGTCGCCGTGCAACGACATCATCACCGTAACGACGTGTGACCTGTCAACTGTGGACACCAAGCTGGCCGTCTATAACGACTCGGAAACCTGCCCGCCATCAGATGCGGAGCTAATCGCTTGTAACGACGACGCCTGTACGGCCAATCCGTCGCAAGCCACGGTCGCCTTTATTGCTTCGGTAGGCGAGAAAAAGCTGATTCGATTGGGTATGTTCCCTACCGAAACCCCGGTGCGCGGTGCCGGACAGTTTCGCATCCAGTGTGGCGCTCCGCTGAACTTGTTGTGCCCCGGCACGGGAGACTGTTGCGAGACGAACGGCTCTGGCGGTTGCGTTACCCGAGCCTGTTGCGACGCCGTTTGTGCCGCGGATCCGTCTTGCTGCACGAACACCTGGGATGCCGCCTGCGCGGGAACCGGACGACTCGGGACCGGTGGCGGTGCGGCTGTGCTATGTGGAGCGTGCCAACTCGGCGGCGATCTCGACGGCAGCGGGTTTATCGATCGGGCCGATTGGGTATTGTTGGTCAATGTTTGTCTGGCCGGCCCCGGCGTGGCATGGAGCAACGGGATGTGCGAGGCGGCAGACTTTGACGGCAGCGGCTTTGTCGACATGGCCGACGTCGAAGCATTCATGCAAGTGTTTAATACGCCGGTGCCGTAAAGGCGTCGCCGAAGAAGAACTTCCTCCCGTCTGCGGGAACGGAGACTCTCGGGAGGGGCGTGCCCCGCACGCTTCTACCGCGGAGTTTCTCACAATCCACCACGATTGGCGTTTTGGCGCGCGCCGAAGTGGGATTGACGGCTGGAAGTAAAGATCATGTTCGGGAAACTCTTTTAGCTTTACGAAGGTTAAGATGGGAACGAAATTGGCTTGTCGCCCTCAACGAGAACTGCTATCGGGTGGTTTTGGAAGATTTCCTAATTGATTTGTGCAACTGCACCAGAAATTCGGGTCGTGCTCTTGCAATATCTTCTCATTTTTTTCTTGCAATTGTCCTATAACGTCGTCAAGATGATTTCGGTTCGCGTGGCTACGTCTCACGGTTGGCGTACGTCACATCTACGTGTGCGCTGGCTGGATGGTGGCCGGAACAAACGGGCGTGGTGTCGTTTCGGTGCGTCTTGAGTGGGACACTGGAAGATACCTTGTGTTTGATGGGAGTGTCGGAGTATTGTCTGTCGTTCGGCGAGGTTGGGTGCCTCTTCGGCGGCGCAACCCAGGGAGGTACGAGGATATGACGAGGCGGAACACATTAGGTTCTTTGTGTATGTTATTGGCGAGTATGCCGATCTTGTTCTCATCGGCGGTGCTGGCGGCGGACACGCCGGAGGCCGTAGTAAAAAAAGTCTACAAGAGCGTGCCGGCCGAGCGGGCCGTCGGCGGCATGACGGCGGAGGCGAGGCTTGCGGAAATCGCTCAATTGCACGAACAGGTTTCTGCGCTCGTTCCGCGAGGCGTGGCAGCGGCCGGAGTCAGCGTTGAGATTTCCGATCAGGACCGTCAGAACCTTGCGCCTCCCCTCGCCAATCCCGCGGGCGGCGCGCCGATGCGCATCGGTGTCGTTAAGTCTGTTGCACCGGCCGTCGTTGGCATTGATCATCGCGGCGTCATGCAGGAAGACGCCGATGGCGGGTTTGTCTGGGCGATATCGTTTTCATCGCCGGACGCCGGCGCGATTCGACTGCACGTCGCCAACTTCTCGTTGACCCACAATGCCAAGATGTATTTCTTGGACCAAGCCGGAAATGCCTTCGGTCCGTACGAGGCACAGGGTCGCAACAATAACGGCGATTTCTGGACGCGTTCGATTCCGTCAGACACCGGCACAATTCTGCTGCGCGTTGACGGTCCGGTATCGGATCAAGATCGGCGGAATATTTCGTTTGTGATCGATAAGATCGCGCACATTTCCAAAGCCGGTCGTAACCCGAATCCGATGCCTGACCCGCAAAGCCATGATTCGTGGCCATGCGCAGACAATGCGTCCTGCGTGGTGGATGCCAACTGTGGAAGCGTAGGCCCGGCGGCGCCCGCCAAGGACGCGATCGCCAAGTACGAATGGATCCAAGGGCCGTTCGTCAATACGTGCACGGGTGGGCTCATCGCCGATACCGATTCCGGTTCGCAAAGAGCGCTCTTTCTGACCGCCAATCACTGCCTCAGCAAGAATCAGTCCAACATGGAAACCTGGTTCAATTACGAAACGAGTGGATGCAACGGAACATGCCCGCACAACATTCTCACCGGCGGCGCACCCCCGTCTGACACCATTGGCTTCACCGTGCTGGCGTCCGGGCGAGACGGTGACTTTACGCTCGGCGAACTCAACCAGGCTCCACCGGCCGGCGCTGTCTTCCTGGGATGGACTAACACGCCGATCGCCTTCACAAATGGTGCGGATCTACACCGCATCAGCAATCCGAACTTCGGACCGCAGGCATACTCCATGCACGACGTCGATACCGGCGCGGGTACCTGCAACGGTTTACCACGCGGGGAGATGATCTACAGCAATGATGCAGTCGGCGCAACGATGGGCGGTAGTAGCGGCTCTCCGGTCGTGAATAGCTCCAGCCAAATCGTGGGGCAATTGTTCGGATGCTGCGGGTTCAACTGCGGCGACGTCTGTGACTCCGGCTCGAACTCCACGATCGACGGCGCGTTGGCGCATTACTTCGCCAATGTTGAGCCATTCCTGGATCCGCAAGGCGGCGGTGGTTGCAGCACCGACCCCGAATGCGATGACGGCGATGCGTGCAATGGGGCCGAGACGTGCGTCGGCGGATCATGCCAGAACGGTACTCCGCCCCCATGTCAGAACGGCGACGGATGCTGTCCGTCTGGTTGTAATACCGGAAACGATGACGACTGTGTTTCCTGCGGAGCCAACAAAGCCCCGTGTACCCAGAACAGCGATTGCTGCTCCAACAACTGCAAGAATGGTAGCTGCAGGGGCAATTAGTCTGCGGTAAGGATTTGTAAGCAATGAACGAAAGGGCGGGCGCCTTCGGGTTCCCGCCCTTTTTCTATTCTGCCCTCCGCTCGCCTCCGATTGTCTGCCTGAACAGCCCGTTGAAAAAGTGTGACACAGGTAAGCACCCATTTTTTAAACGGGCGATTAAGCGAACGTGCTGTCCGAAACGATGGACGTGCGCACATCGCTGACGCGCACTGCCACTGTATGAATGTCATTGAAACGATGCAGGAAATCCGCGGCCGGCACGACCTCGATATCATCGACGGAGACATCGCCACGCACGTCTTGCGAACACGGCATGCAGTGGCGCCACGGAACCGTTGGCTTGGCGGTGTGGGAGCACGGCGGGAGCAATCCCGCTTCCAACCCGATGCGATGAAGCTATCTATTCAGACGAGCCTTGACAAGACGTAAACCTATCCGTCGGGCACCGCACCCCACTCCCGAACCGCGACCGAAAGGGAGTGGACCGCACGTGTACCAACAACCACCGCTCCCTTACGGTCGATGTTCGGAAAGGACAACACACTCTTGAAACACGCCTTAAGTGCAACCGGTCAAGACCACGGCGCCGGCGACGAAGCAATAGGCGGCGAAGTATTGAAGACGACCTCGTTGTATGGTTCGCAGAAGTAGCTGGAGGGCGACAATTCCTACGAGAAGTGCCACAACACTGCCTAAGACGATGGGGCCCCAAGGTATCTGCAAAGACGGATCATACGTCAATCCCGCGACGTCACGTATCTTTAAGATCGTTCCGCCTGCAATCGCCGGGACGGCGATCAAGAAACTGAACTGCGCCGCCCACTGACGGCGCCACCCACAATACGAGGCCATGCAAATCGTGGCACCGCTGCGCGAGATACCGGGGAAAATAGCCAGTGCCTGGGCCAGCCCGACCAACACGGCTTCCCACCATTTAAGCTTTTTCCACCCCCGCCGACCCCTGGGAAACACAGTCAGTAAGGCAAGAAGCACACCCGTAAAGACAAAACAAATGCCAATCACGGCGGGGCGATCAAACGCCGCTTCAAAGCGAGCCTTAAACGTCAGACCAATCACCGCAGTTGGAATGGTGGCCAGAACCCCCAACATCAAAACACGGCGCGGAAGATGTGGCGTGGTCCCGGTTGCATTCGACTCGAACAACAAATCCTGAACGAAGCGCAACGCGGCGTGGCGATAAACGACAATGATGGCCAGCAAAGTTCCGAGATGAACGGCGACATCAAACATCAACAGCGGTGGGCTGTCTGGATCGAGTTCAAGCCGGCGCTGGACGATGGCGAGGTGGCCACTGCTGCTGATGGGTAGGAACTCGGTAAATCCCTGAAGCACTCCGAGCCAACCGGCGGTAAAGTAATCCAGCCCGTTCACGCGGGTGTGCTTTCCTCCAGAATGTGGCGAGAACGAACGAGGTATGTAACCGTCGATAGAACGGTGACAACCACGGTCAGCCACACGAGCGTCTGCTTGGCCGGATGGGCGGCCGCCCCCAAGAATTCCTCATGGGCGACGATCAATAGAATGGCGGGTATGGCGATGCTCTGCATCCACATTTTGACTTTTCCATATACCGACGCCCCAAAGGATTTCCCGATCGCTTCGTTGAATCCGCGTAGCCCCGTAACCAACATTTCACGCCCCACGATCAACACCACCATCCACGATTGAACTTCAGTTACATTCTGCCCGGTCGCATCAACAAACGCCCGTCCGCTGAGCAGAATGAACGCGCCGCAGATTAAGACCTTGTCTACCAGAGGATCGAGAACGCGACCCAGCGCCGTGACTTGATGCCGCTTACGCGCTAAGTATCCGTCAAGGAAGTCCGTAGCCGCCGCGACGATGAAGATCAAGGCGGCCACATCCAACATCCCGGGACGGGGCGTGCGATGCGCGTATTGAGAGAGTAGAACGAAAAAAACGATGGACAACCCCAATCGAGCGATGGTTATTTGATTGGGTAGATTGAGCGCCGTTTTCATAGGTCGTGAAATGGTTGGAGCGTATCCTACCGACATCCTATTAGCTTCCGGTTCTGTCGTTCATCCATGAACGGGTCGCGCCCGCCGCGCCGGTATTATGCCATGAGAATTACAACACGGGTAATGCCGACTGCGTAGGAACGGCCACCAGGTCGTACGCATCTCGGGCAACGCACCTGACGCTCACCAACTCGCCCGCAGACGCATTACCGCGCACATAAGTCGCGCTGTCAACCATAGGAGCCTGACCCCGATGGCGTGCCGAAACGCGCTGGTCGTCCACCCTTCCATCCACGAGTACTTCAAAGGTAGATCCGACGCGCTCCTCGGCGAGCCGGAAAGCAATTTCCTGCTGGGTTCGCATCAAAGCGTCTACCCGTTGCTCCTTCACGGCTTCGGGCAATTGACCCTTCATCCGCCCCGCCGGCGTATCGGCCTCGAGAGAATAGGGAAACACGCCCAGGGCGTCGAAGCGAAAGTCCTTTATGAACTCGATCAACTCCTCGAATTCCGCATCGGTCTCGCCGGGGAAACCGGCGATGAGCGTGGTGCGAACAGCGACGCCCGGAATGCGCTGTCGGATTCGATCCAGAAGCGCTTCGGTCCCTCGTCGATCGATTCCTCGGTGCATGGATTTCAAGACGCGATCGCTGATGTGTTGAAGCGGAATATCGATGTAGTTACACACTCGATTGCAGTCGGCCATGGCGTCGAGAATATCATTTGAGAGAACCGACGGATAAACATACATCAACCGAATCCACTGGGCGCCCTCCACGCGGTCGAGCTGACGCAAGAGATCCGCGAGGCCGACGCCGAACTGATCGGCGCCCCGACCATAGCTTGTCGTATCCTGCCCAATTAGATTCAGCTCAACGGCGCCGTCGGAAATAAGCTCCCGCGCTTCATCCAGGATGACCTCCGGCGGCTTGCAGTGCATCGGTCCACGAATTGATGGGATGGTGCAAAACGTACATTTCTGATCGCATCCCTCGCTGATACGCAGATAGGCGTAATGCTTCGGCGTGATGCGCATTCGAGCGTTGTCCATCTGGGTGAACGCATGATAGTCGCTCAGAAACAGGTCCGTCTCTTGACGTTTGTGAGACGATCCCTTACCAACAACCGCACGGACAATGTCATCCCGATTGTTTACGCCGACCAGGGCATCGATACCGGGGACGCGCAGAGCCAGCGCTTCTTTGTCACGCTGCACCAAACATCCGGCCGCGATGACGCGTTTGAGTACGCCGTCTTTTTTGCGCAGGATGACCTCACGGAGGATCTCGTCCGCCTCGGTCCGTGACGCCTGCAAAAACCCGCAGGTATTGACGACTATGGCTTCCGCGTCGGATTCGTCGGCCGTGATGACACAGCCCGCCTCGGCCAACTGCCCGAGCATCTTTTCGGAATCAACGGTGTTCTTGGCGCACCCCAGCGAAACAAATGCGACACGTGTTGGACTTCCCATGGGTTCCTTCATATGGCTTGTATCGATAATCACTCGTCCCCCATGATTGTAAGCCGGGGATGCGAGGATGGAAGGGGGCATTTGACAGGCACCCGCTAGCGTCGAGCGCCACGTTCCTGTAGCATGTGGGCCCGTTTGGCGGATGGGCGTTGCGGGCGCGGGCTTCCGTCCTCACTCGGCGAGATTGGCAAACGTAGTA
>Ga0214472_10002094_pt1 | contig 21678 bp, 22 predicted proteins | sample RVTome_6_FD_207662 | JGI IMG/M metagenome (GOLD analysis project Ga0214472, IMG submission 207662) | Soil microbial communities from uranium-contaminated site in the Upper Colorado River Basin, Wyoming, United States - RVT140D175 | ecosystem: Environmental > Terrestrial > Soil > Contaminated >...
AGAGCGGCGCCTTCGGTCTTGGAGGGGCGATCAGCTTGGGCGCGCTCGGCCTCTTCTTTGGGTCCAGTATGGTCCTTGGGCTCGCGGGCTGGGAAGAGGTCCTCCTCCTCGGCCTGGGTCTCATTGCCATGGGCATCGAGGTGTTCGTCATCCCCGGCTTTGGTGTGGCCGGGGTACTAGGTATTGGGCTGATCGGAGCGTCGGTTGTGCTGGCCATGGTGGGGAGTCTTCCTACTGGGGCGGACTTCCTCCAGGCCGGTGTGATCCTCGGCGCAAGCGTTCTCCTCACCCTCGCCGTGGTCTTTGGCTGGCTCCGCCACCTGCCCTCAAGTACGCGTTTTAGTGGGCTCTTCCTCAAGGCGAGCACCGATGCCGCGGAGGGCTTCATCTCCGCGCCCAATCGGGCGGAACTGATCGGCGCGGAAGGGAAGGCGTTGACCGACCTCCGTCCATCGGGAGCGGCCACGATCAACCATGAGCGACTCGATGTGGTGACGGAAGGGGAGTTCATTAAGGCGGGGGCCTCCGTCACGGTCCTGCGCTCGGAAGGCTATCGGCTCGTGGTCCGGGAAGTCTAGAGGGCCTCAAACGTCAACTCTGACATGGTGAGGGTTTCGTGGATCCCAATGCTCTAGCTCCAGGCCTCTTCCTCGGGGTACTCGTTCTCGGGTTCCTCGCGTTGGTGGTGTTCTTTCGCTTCATTCCACTCGGGCTCTGGATTACGGCGTTCGCATCCGGTGTTCGGGTGAGCTTCGCCACGCTCTTTGGTATGCGGTTCCGGAAGGTGACGCCGGCGCATATCGTGATCCCGCTGATCAACGCCTTCAAAGCGGGACTCGTGCTTTCGATCGATGCCCTCGAGGCGCATTACCTGGCTGGGGGAAGTGTCGAGCGGGTCGTGCGCGCACTGATCTCGGCCGACAAGGCGGGAATTCCACTCGACTTCAAACAGGCAGCAGCCATCGATCTGGCCGGGCGTGACGTCTTCGAGGCTGTGCAGGTGAGCGTCAATCCCAAGGTCATCACGACTCCCAAGGTGGCGGCGATGGCCAAAGACGGGATTCAGTTGTTGGCGATGGCAAGGGTCACGGTTCGCGCGAACATCAATCGACTCGTCGGTGGTGCAGGGGAAGAGACCATACTCGCTCGGGTCGGCGAGGGCATCGTGAGCACCATTGGCTCGGCGCAGAGCCACAAGGCGGTGCTCGAGAATCCGGATTCGATCTCGACGACGGTCTTGGCCAAAGGACTCGATGCAGGTACCGCCTTCGAAATCCTCTCGATCGATATCGCCGATGTGGACGTGGGCAAGAACATCGGCGCTGAGCTCCAGACCGATCAGGCGGAAGCCGACAAGCGGATTGCCCAGGCCAAGGCCGAAGAGCGGCGTGCGCTAGCGGTGGCGGTCGAACAGGAGTACATCGCCGAGACGCAGCGACAGCGGGCCAAGCTCATTGAGGCAGAGGCCATGATCCCGTTGGCCATGGCGGATGCATTGCGCAGTGGTAGGCTCGGGGTGATGGACTACCAACGCTACCGAAACATTGAAGCAGATACGACGATGCGGAATGCGATCGCCGAGGGTGGAGAAGGTTCACCGCCGAAGAGCGTGGACGGGTGATCGAGTGCAGGTCGACGATCTCTTCACCCTCTTTATTCTGGTCGTCGCGGGCCTGAGCCTGCTCGGGAGGAAGAAACGTCCGCCGCCCCGACCGCGGCCGGCCCGTGACCTGGAATTGGAGGCCTCCCCCGGCGAGTTGTTGGAGGGCACTTCCGCCTCGGGACCCCCGGCTCCGGGCTCACTCGGCGAACTCTTCCGTCAGATCCAGCTGGAGCAACGGCGTCGGGCGGGCATCGCACCTCGGCAGACAAGGGTGTCGCTCCCATCAGCGGAAGACGTCGAGGATCGAGAAACGCTGGAGATCGTCCCGGTCGTCTACGAGCGTGAGCCGGTCGTAAGGGAACCACCGGTGATCGTCGACCTCGACGAGACGGGACAGGAAGCCATTTCCCGCAGACTCAAGGACGCCGCCGCTCGAAACCGGGCACTCACTGCGGCCGACCATCGGGCGTTCGATCAGCGCGTCCGAGCCAGTCTCCCTCCGACAGCATCACAAGTGAAGCGCGTCAGACGTTCACCCATCCAAAACGCACTCATCTGGAAGGAGATCCTGGGTCGCCCCGTCTCGTTGCGAGATGGGGATCCCCTGGACTATTGACGGCGCCTTCCAGACGCTGCTCCCTTCCCATTCCAATTGACCGATCACCACCGACGCAGGTGCGATGGCCTGTGTCGGCAACTGGAGAGTCATCATGCCCGACGAAGTGACAGGGTTGCGTGAGAGGATCGCCGCCCTCGACCAATCGATTCTGCGAGCTGCCGCTGAACGACTCGATCTTGCCGCTCAAGTCGGCATCGCCAAGCACGAGTCAGGGCTTCCGATTCGAAGTTATCAGACCGAAACCGCCGTTCTCGCCCGATATCGTGCGGGTGCAGACCAACTTGGCGTCGACCGACAATTCGCCGAATCGCTTGGGATGGTGTTGATCTCTGAAGCAGTTCGGCGCCAGGAGAGAGGACGTCTGGAGACAGAGGCTGCAGATGCAGCAACGCCTGTCGGCAGGCAGATTCTCATCGTTGGGGGCGCCGGGAAGATGGGTCGATGGCTGGTGCGGTTCTTCATTGAGCAAGGTCATGACGTGGCGGTGCTGGATCCCGGTGGTTCGGTGAAGGGTGCTCGGTCGATTGAACGCTTGGAGGACGGGATGGCGTTCGATGTCATTCTGCTGGCCATGCCGCTGTCGAAAGGCCCTGAAGTATTGCGCGCGGTGCTGTCCTGCGAGCCGTCGGGCTTGATAGTCGATATCTCCAGTCTCAAGAGCCATCTCCTGAACGATCTCCGTGCCGGGGTCGCGCGTGGGCTCCGCCTGGCGAGCCTCCACCCTCTGTTCGGTCCCGGGGTGCAGACCCTGGCCGGTCGCGTCATGGCGGTCTGTGACTGCGGACACTCGGAGGCTGCGGATGAAGCGGCTTCGCTGTTTGAAAGCACATCGCTCACCATCAGCCGAATGTCCGTGGAACGGCACGACGAATACATGCAATACGTCCTCGGCCTGAGCCACCTCACCTCCATCCTCTTTGCGACGACCTTGGCGAGAAGTGGTTACGCCTTCGGCGAACTCTCAGCGGTGGCGAGCACCACGTTCATCAAACAAGCCCGGACGGCGTCCGAGGTCGTATGCGAAAACGCCGAGATGTATGGTGAGATACAACGCCTCAATCGGCATTCGAAGGAGCTATATCAGTTGGTGAGGGAGAGCCTCGCCGCGCTGGAGTCCGGCACTCTGGGCGACGACGCCGCAGCGCTTTCACGAATCATCATTGGTGCCCGGGACTATTTCCCGGCGGAAGTTCCTCGTGACTTGGCCTGAGAAGAAGTCTCAGAACCGGAGTTTGAGCCCGAGTGCCACGACCGGGTAATACCTGAGCAACGGTTCGTCATCGATCGTGCGGCGGATCTCCTCTTCTTCGAGGGTGATATTCCGATCGAACTCGTCCTTCTCCGGCCCTGTCAGATTGGTCTGACCGGTCAACGTCACAGAGGGCCTGCCGGTGAAGGCAACGCCGAGTTCGAAGGTGAACCCCACTTGGCCGCGAGTCCCGAACCCCAGACCCAGGTACGGAGCAAGATCTCGCCCGTACCTGGCGTGCGCGCGGACTTCTCCGACTTCAGCGGGCTGGTAGGTTCTTCCACCTATCTCAAGGGGCGCCGTCAGGGTAGCCTCCGCATCCGCGGAACTCTGGCTCCAGATCGCACCGCCGGTCAGCCGGAACGCCCCGCCGAAGGGGTAGACGTCGAGTAGGGCACGCGCGTTTTCGAGATCGGGGCCACCGTGATACCGAACGCCGTCGATTTCCTCAGTTCGGTCGAACGACAACCTATAGTATCCCGCTCGCAGTCCGAGGGCATCACCCGCCAGGCCGAATTCCAGGCCCACGCCGAGGGTGGAAGCCACAGCGCCAAACTCGGGTCGCATGACGCGCTCCTGAGGGTGAAGCTGCCCTGGCAACAGCGCGGCCGTGATGAGAAGGAGGGCGGGGTTGCGGAGTGGTGAGTGGGAATTGTGAGTCATCGGTGCGGCTCCGGTGCGGTAAGGGTCTCGGTGCTCACAGTTTCTGTCTACAAGTTTGATACCTAGGCGTGAACCTGATGATGTGGCTGAATCCCCCCCTACTTATGGTCTCCGAACTGGCGGTGTGAGTTGCGCCGCTCTCCGGGGCCGGGCATTTTGCGGCACTGGCCCGAGTGGCGGAATGGCAGACGCAGCAGACTCAAAATCTGCCGGGGGCAACCCCGTGCGAGTTCGACTCTCGCCTCGGGCATTCATGGGCTGGCTCAGAACGCCGGTGTCACCAGTAACTCGCCCGCGCCGCACTCGAAGTCGTAACCGACCAGATCGTGGCTCGGTTCGCTCCTGGTGGCTGAGGTCCCAACGGGGGACGCAACCTTTTGGGTCCCTCAGGCGTCAGAATGGAGGGTATCCCTAACCAGCCTTCCAGCCGAACCTGTGATGCGACCTCCATTCCCAGCGACTACCGCGGTCTGCATCATGCTCGCTGCCGCCAGCCCCGCCTTGGCACAACAGGCTGCCCAACAAACAGCTCTCCGGACCTTTCTCGATTGCCAAAGCCTCTACTGCGACTTCGACTTCCTGCGGCGCGAGATCACCTGGGTCGATTGGGTACGGGACCGCCAGACGGCGGAGGTTCACCTGCTGATCACGCGCCAAACCACCGGTGGAGGTGGTGCCGAGTACACCCTCCGGTTCCTCGGGGTTGGTCCCTTCGATGGCAGGAACCAGGAGTTCAAGACATTCACGGCGCAATCCGCCAGCGACGACGATGTGCGAAGGGCGCTCGCCGAGGCAATGAAGCTCGGACTAACAGGCTATGCGGCAGCGGTTGGTATGGGTCCTCGACTATCGGTCGTCTACCAGTCACCGGACACTGCAGCTCCCCCGGTCCAGCAAGTCGACGATCCCTGGAACTACTGGGTATTCAGGATCGGGTTCAACGGGTTCTTCCAGGGGCAGTCGCTGACCAACTTCAGCAATCTCAACGGCTCGACGAGCGCCACCCGGACCACCGACGACTTGAAACTCCGGTTCAGTGTTCGCGGCAGTCGAAACTCATCTGACTTCACCCTCAGCGACGAGAGTAAGGTGTCGACAAGCACGTCGAGTTATGGGGTCGACGCACTGTCGGTGTGGAGCCTTGGCGATCACTGGTCACTGGGAGTTCAAGGAGGAATTGACCACTCGGATACCCGGAATCTCGATCGGTCGTTCAGGGTGGCACCCGGGATCGAGTACAACGTGTTCAGGTATGATGAGTCCACCCGGCGGCAGCTCACCATGCTGTATGAAGTCGGTGTCACCTCGTTTACCTACCAGGACACGACCATCTTCAATCGCATCCAGGAAACACTGCCGAACCAGCGACTAACGGTGAGTCTCGTGAGTCGCGAGGCGTGGGGGAGTGCAAACGTGTCTCTCAGAGGTTCGTCCTACCTCAGGGACATCAAGGAAAACAACCTGCAACTCTCCGGCGGTGTGTCGCTCAGGGTCGTGAAGGGGCTGCAGTTCAATGTGAGCGGATACTACGCACGAATTCGAGACCAGTTATTCCTGTCCAAGGCCGGCGCGACCGATGAGGAGATCCTGCTCCGACTCCGTCAGTTGGAGACGTCGTACGAGTACTTCATCTCTCTGGGATTCAGTTACACCTTTGGGTCGGTCTTCAACAACATCGTGAATCCTCGGTTCGGGAGCGGGGGCGGTGGGGGGCAGGTCATCTTCTTCTGACCGTGATTGTTGGTGCGCCACCCGAATGAGTGAATCACGCATCGAGGCCTCCACGCGCCACGGCCTTCATGAACGCCTCCAGGATCGTCAGATCGAGAACGCCGTGCGGCCGGAGCCCTGAACACACATCCACTCCATGTGGACGGACGGTCCGAGTGGCTTCCCCAACATTGCCGGGGTTCAGTCCACCCGCGAGGTACACCGGGATACCCACACTTGCCACAATCTGTGCGCTGGTTTCCCAATCGTGCACCTGCCCGGTCCCGCCGAGCGAGGGCATCTCGGCGTAGGGCTGCCCCGAGTCGAGTAGCAGCGCATCCACATGGAGTGCCGCCTCCTCTGCCTCGTCCACGCTGCCCTGTCCCACTACATGGATCACCTGCACGAGTCTCACCTCAGGCAATGCCTTGCGCAGCGAGGCGTGGGCCCCGTCGTCGAGACGGTCGCAGATCTGAATCGTGGTGGTGCGTGCGTGCGCATGTTGACGGGCGATATCCGTCGGATCTCGTCGACTGGTGAGAAGAAACGTCTCCACGATTCCGGCCATGGCCCGCGAAATCACACGAATACGGTCGTCCTCGATCACGCCGGGACCGCTTGGCATTTCCGAAACCAGGCCGATCGCTGCGGCCCCTGCAGCCACCGCCTGGTGTGCCTCCTCGATCGATTGAATGCAACAGACTTTGACAACGGGAACGGGCATGAGACTCCAGCGGGAAACCGCAATGGCAAACGGGACGGCCTTGGCCATCCCGTCGAATGCCTGCGAAGAATGCGCGCTAGTGGATCGTAACGCTCATCCCAAGTTGGGTCACATTGGCGTCGACTTGATCGAACGTGCCGGCGGAAGCATTGAAATAGGGGGTCAGGCTCACGTTGTCTCCCACCCGGATATCGTAGCCCAGTCCGATGACAGCTCCACCGCCCGACTTGCTACCATCTCCGAAGATACCGAGGTCGAGCTTGACCGTTGAGACACCGACCCCCCCGAGCAGGAAGAACCCGCCAGCAGCCGAAGGGTAGAAGCGGATCGCCGCGGTTGTGGTCACCATCGAGAGGGTCGCCCCATCCTCCGACTTGACCCAGCCATGGGAAGACACCCCGAGCAGGAGCTTTTGACTGAGCGTTCCGCCAAGCGAGATCTGGCCCGATGGTCCACTGAGTCGGTTGTCACAGCCTTCGCATCCCAGGGATCCTCCACCCACTCCGATGCTGAACCAGAATCCCTCCCTGGTCTGCTCCCGTTGCGCGACGATCGGAGTAGAGAGGACGACCAGCAGGGTGAGGGCGAGGAGTCCAGAGAACCGCCGTCGGAGGATCATGATCAGTCCTTGGTGGGAGGGTGCACGTGGGACGTCGACTCCATTCCCTCCGGAGCCGCGGGCTTGTTCTTCTCCAAACGGAGATAATGGGCCGCATCCGAGAGGTACAAGGTATCGGTCGCTATAGCCGTGGGCCACACGGCCCCCTTGGCTGGAACGAATAGTCCGCCGACGACCCCCATGCCACCTTCGGACAGGGTCTGACCCGTCGGGTTGTTGTAGTAGGCCGTCACCCTATAAGTGTTTTCTGGGGCGATGGCGGCCCCTATGCTGAACAGGCCGTAGAGCTTCCCGATGGGCACTCCCACGACTTTTCCGTCCTTGTCCAAGGTAGGCTCGGTCGACCAGATCACTCGCCCGGTCTCTACTTCAGTCAGTTCGATCCGCGTGCCATAATCGTGCAAGTGACCACCGATCGCTACGATCTTGCCCGCAATCCCCGGCTTGGCTTCATACGAAAAGGACGACTCGCCTGGGGGCAGGGGGAAAGACTTGTCTCCAACCGGGAAGGCGACATCGAGTTGAAAGGGGAAGCCGTCCCAGAAGGGCCAGAACCTCCCCTCCGGGACGTATTCGAGAATCAACCGCGTGGTGACCATCGGATAGTCGACGGCGGTCGGGTTGTGCAGCATAGCGCTCGCAACGACGATGTCTCCCTCGGCGAGGGGCACTCCAAAGAAGAACTTCGGCAACTTCTGCGATCCTGTCTCTTGGCCAACCGCCATGATGCGCCGGGAGATGGGAAGGAACAGCTCGCGGTTTGCCGGGTCGATCAGGTTGAAGTGGTGGATCAAGCTCGAGGGCAGGGCGTTCCCCTTGTCATCGAGCACCTCCACCCGGAATCCATACAGCGATGCGCCGACCGGCATGACCGCCTTGACCACCGGTGGGAAACCACCTCCACCGGCCCCATGGTGTCCGGTATGGGCGGGGAGTGGGATCGCCGGCACATCGATGATGATCTCTCCAGCCTTGGCATCGACGGTGACGATCGCTTCCGGGAGCTTTGCCACATCGGGAGTCTGGGCGCTCACAAGGGCAACGAGCGCCACTAGGGCAGTGGGTATCATGGCTCAAAGCTAGTCTCCGACTGCGCTCCGCTCAAGGAAACTCCGTCACTCTGCACCTCACATTCGGTCACCGGGGTTTTACTTTCGAGGCGCCCTCAACCATGCTTCCCCCATGACGATCACAACTCGCGTAGTGCCGGATGCTCCGGACGGTCATGCCACCCCACTTCTTGCCGTCCTCGTCCCCGAGGGCGGACTCCCGGAGTCCCTCGTGGCCCTCGATCGGCAGGTGGACGGCGCACTGCGTCGTCTCTTCCAGTCCCGGGATTTCAAGGGCGCGGTCAAGGAGTCCGTCGTGCTCTACCCGCATGGTCCGGCCTCGCGTCTGCAAGTCATTGGGTTAGGCAAAGCCCCGGAGATCACCCGCGACGGGATCCGGCGTGGCGCTGCCATCGCCGGAAAGACCGCCCAGGGACTCGGTGTCGACCAAGCGAGTCTCTTCCTCGCTCCCGAAATCAGCACCGTCGCTACACTCGAGGCCTCCCAGGCCATGGCGGAAGGGGTTCACGCGGGATCGTGGCGGTTCGCTGCCATGAAGAAACCGCCCGAAGATCTCAAACCCGACCTCGCCACCGTCTCTCTGCTCTTCCCGGAGGGGAAGGACGAGGCAGAGAAGGGGAGGAATCGCGGTGCTGCGATCGGCGCCGGTCATGTCTTCGCGCGTGGGCTGCAGGTGCTGCCAGGGAACGTGTGTACGCCGACCCACCTGGCCACCACCGCCAAGGACTTGGCCAAGCGTCATGGGTTCGAAGTCACCATTCTCGACGGCGATGGCATCAGGGAAGAGGGGATGGGTGCCTTGTTGGCGGTGGCGCAGGGAAGCAGGCAGGATCCCAGATTCATCATTCTCGAGTACCACGGCGCCGGTGATCAGAGCGCGCCCATCGTCCTCGTCGGGAAAGGGATCACCTTCGACACCGGAGGAATCTCGATCAAGCCTGCACCGAACATGGAGGACATGAAGTTCGACATGTCAGGAGCGGCGGCCGTCCTGGGGACGTTCGAGACCCTGGGCAGGCTGAAACCCAAGGTGAACGTGGTCGGTCTCGTGCCTTCCGCCGAGAATATGCCCTCGTCTACAGCATACAAGCCCGGTGACGTCGTGAAGAGCCACCTGGGGAAGACGATCGAAGTCGTCAACACTGATGCCGAAGGTCGCCTCATTCTCGCCGACGCCCTGTCCTATGCCCATCGATTCAAGCCCGCCTGCGTCATCGACGCGGCCACGCTGACCGGTGCCGTGGTGATCGGGCTGGGAAACCATGCGATCGGTCTGATGAGCAACGATGCCGACCTGGTCAAAGAGGTGCTCGGCGCGGGCGAGCGTGCCGGTGAACGCGCCTGGGAACTCCCTTGCTGGGAGGAGTATCACGAGCAGATCAAATCGGATATTGCGGACATGAAGAACGTCGGGGGTCGGACGGCAGGGACCATCACGGCCGCGTGGTTTCTCCGAGAATTCGTGGAGGGGTATCCATGGGCGCACCTCGACATCGCCGGCACGGCCTACACCGACAGAGAAACAGGATGGCTCGTCAAAGGGCCGACTGGGATCGGAGTTCGGCTGTTCAGTGAATTCATTCTCGGTCGGCAGTAAGAGGCTCCCGATCCGAAGAATCATCGGAGGGGCCGTTTTCGGCCTGATCCTCCACACCCTCCCGCTCCACGGTCAGCTTCCACCGCTTCCTTCGCAGCAGGATACGGTGGTACGCGCCGACACGACCGATCCTACGGGACTGCTGCTCGAAAAGGATGAGGATACCAAGGTCAGGTTGCCGGTCGCTCCCCGGATGGGGACCGCGGACCTCCTACCTCCCCGTAGTCGCGTCCTGTTCCCGCGCGACTCTATCGATTTCATGAACGCCGAAACGGTCGGGGACGTTCTCTCGGAAATTCCTGGCGTGTTCATGTGGCGGGGCGGGTGGTTGGGCCGAGCGGAACTGCCCAATTTCTTGGGGCGGGGAGCTACGTCCGTGGAGTGGATCGTGGACGGTGTGCCGTACACACCGATGGGGCTCGATAGTCTTTCCGTCGACCCGACTACCCTCCCCTTGGGTTTCGTGGAGCGCATCGAAGTCGAACGTCTGCCGGGTCTTCTGCGGGTGCACTTGATGCTACGGCAACACAATCTCCTGGCGCCATGGACCAGGATCGGTGTGGCACGGGGGACCTACGATCAGGCACTCTATGAGGGGATGCTACAGAAGCGCGCCCGCTCCGGACTCGGGTTCGTGCTGGGGGCCTCCTATACCATCTCGGAAGGTTTCAAGGAGTTCGTAGGCAACTCACAAATCTCCCACGGTTGGTTGGAGGGCAGCTACATCCCCTCGGAACGATTCGGTGCCAAGGTCCGCTACCAATTGAGTGCCCCTGAAAGAGATCCGTCCTACCGTGAAACGGGGACCCCATCGGACACCGTGGCGAGGGCACTCGACGGCAACCGCAAGGACGTGGAGGCCCGTGTCTTCCTCCGCCAGCGTCCCGACCGCCTGGGGAATCAAGCGGACTTCATCATCAGTCGTTCCAGCTGGGCGCTGGATAGCACTTTGGAGCAGTCCCTGCTTCGGGTGGGGGCGGTTGCGAGCACGCGCGGCGCCACCAGAAGTCTCGGGGCCTCGCTGTGGTACGGCTCTCGTTGGACACGGCTCGACGCGCGGGTGCGAGGGGGGTGGTCGCCGACGGAACACCTGAGCGCGGCGGTGGAGGGGGCGGTGCAGAAACACACCGACAGCAGGACCAGTCGCTGGGTCCTCCTGCGTGGCGGCCTCACCCTGCCACTCGGGGCGAGTCTCTCGGGTGCCTGGCGCCTAGGTCAGCAAGTGGCTCGCCCGAAGATTCTCGGGGATACGGCTCAGTCATTGTCCGACCGTGAGATTCGCTTCGGATTCGATCGATCCTGGGTGGGAGCCGAAGTCAGCTACACCAGGTTGGCGCAATTCCAACCCGTGTCCTTCTACCAGTTTGCCCAGATCGATTCGATCGCCACCCAGGGCTCGGTGGAATGGCTGACTGCGTCGGCGCGTCTGGCCCCCAGACAATGGCTCACGCTGCAGGGTTGGTACAGCACTCCTCGACGGGGGGAGCCGGAGGGGATGCCGCCGACGCACTCGATGATCAGCGCGACGATCCGTTCCAAGTTCCTGCGGACGTTCCCCAGCGGCATTTTCGACCTCAAGTTGGAGTTGGCGGTCGAGAATTGGGGCACCGGGACACTGGGTCGCGATCTGGCGGGTGACCCTGTCACCATCCACGGCGCGACCTTCATGCGTGGCCTCATCCAAATGCGGTTCAGCCAGTTCATCATCTATTATGACCGGTACAACCTGGCCAACACACGATCCTCCTACATCCCGGGTCTGCGGCAGCCGACCCAGGGGTACACCTTTGGAGTGCGCTGGGCCTTCCTCAACTAGGTCCGGTGCGCCCAAGCGGCGCCGCGGCTATCTTTCAGGTTTCCGTTTCCCGGGGGTACATGCCATATAGCATGACAGGGTTCGGCACCGCAGAGGGCATGGCGGGTGAGCGACAGCTTCGGGTGGAAATCCGGACGGTCAATCATCGGTTCTTCCACCCATCCTTCAAGCTCCCGTCAGACCTTGCGCCCCTCGAAGGGGAGTTACGGGAGCATCTCCGCCGGGCGTTCGACCGTGGCCATGTTGCGGTCACGATGCGCTGGACCAGCCACACGGCCACCGCTGAGACTTTGCAACTGAACCCCGATCGGGCGAGAGAGGCCATGGCTCGGCTGCGTGAGTTGCAGACGGCGGTCGGGATAACCGGCGAGGTACCGCTCGATCTGCTGGCGCGGCAACTGGATGTCCTGACCGTGACCGCCGAGCCGGCCATCCCGCTGAAATGGGTGGACATCGAGAGCTTGATCGAAGATGCCGTGGGAGACTGCCTGGCGATGCGACGGCGCGAAGGGGAAGTGCTGACCGCCGAACTCCGCCAGCGTGTGCAGCAGATCGAGGAATTGGCCACCAAGGTTGCGAATCGGGCACCGACGCGGCTGGTGGCGGAACGAGATCGACTGAGAGCAGCGCTGTCAGAGTTGATCGAGGGTCACGCCGTCGATGAGAGCCGGCTGGCGCATGAAGTGGCGTTAGCCGCTGATCGCCTGGACATCACCGAAGAGTTAGTCCGTCTCAAGGCGCATGTTGCCGCGGTTCGAACCGCATTGGAGCAGGACGGCCCGGTGGGCAAGCAGCTGGGGTTCCTTGCCCAAGAAGTCGGTAGAGAGATCAACACGCTCGGGTCGAAGGGGAATGACACCACCATCTCGCATTGGGTTGTCGAGATGAAAGGCGAGTTGGAGAAATTTCGCGAGCAGCTCGAGAACCTCGAGTGAAGCCGTTTCTCCTGGTCCTCTCTTCGCCCTCCGGAGGAGGTAAGTCGACGATCGCGAAGCATCTTCTCGCGGCGCGCGACAACCTCCAGTACTCGGTGTCCGCGACGACACGGCCGCCGCGTCCGGGGGAAGAAGACGGCGTAGCCTACCACTTTCTCACTCTCGAGGAGTTCGAGCGGCGAGACCAAGCGGGAGAGTTCGTCGAGACGGCGAGTTATGGGGGGCACCGGTACGGGACGCTCCGAGGCGAAGTGGAAAGGGCGCTCACCGCAGGGCGTCACCTGGTGCTGGATATCGAGGTCGTGGGTGCTCGCCAGGTGCGACAGGCATTTCCTGACAGTGTGTGCGTGTTCATTCTCCCCCCGACTGCGGCGGTCCTGATCGACCGATTACAGGGTCGCGACACCGAGGATGCCACCGCACTCGAGACCCGAATGACCCACGCGGCGGATGAACTACTTGCCGCGGCCGAGTACGACTACGTCGTCGTCAACGACGATCTCGTGGCCGCAGTCGATCGGGTAGCGGCGATTTTGGATGCGGAGTATCACCGGGTGGTTCGACTCCCCGATTTGGAAGCACGGGTCAAGCGGATCAGAGAAGACGTAGAGAAGCACCGAAACCGACTCGCGGGTCGCCCCGCGTAAAAGGAGCCAAGCATGTACATCTTCACACCTCAGGATGCGGCACGGATGACAGGGACCAAGTACCGAGCCGTCCTGGTGGCCGCCAAGTTCGCACGCATGCTCAACGAAATGCCCCGCGATGTCCAAGTGCAGTGGGACAAGGCCGATCGCGGAGTGAAGCTCACCACGCTCGCCATGCAGAAATTGGTGTCTGGCGAACTGGGATTCCGCGAGTTGCGGCGGCGCCGTTCGGACGTCTGATGCGTCTGCCGGGACGATGCGTCGTCCTTGGCGTCTCTGGCGGAATCGCTGCCTATAAGAGTTGTAGTCTAGTCCGCCGACTCCGAGAGGCGGGCGCCACGGTCGAAGTTGTATTGAGTCGGGCCGCCACGCGGTTCGTCGGTCCCGTGACCTTCGAAGCTCTCAGCGGTCGACCGGTGGCCACTTCGCTGTGGAGCGCCGGCGCCGCTCTCTCCCACATCCGGTTGGCCAAAGAGGCCGACTTGGTGATCGTCGCGCCGGCAACAGCCAACCTGATCGCGCGAGCCGCGCTGGGTATCGCGGATGATCTGCTCACCGCAATCCTGCGTGCCCGAACCGGCCCCGTTCTCGTTGCGCCAGCCATGAACGACGCGATGTTCGCCGATCCCGCGACTCAGAGCAATCTTGCGGCGTTAGCCGCACGCGGATGGGTCATCGTCGGCCCTGAAGCGGGTCCGCTGGCTGAAGGAGAGAGCGACGCCCCCGGCCGGATGAGCGAACCGGAAGTGATCCTGGCGCACGCAGGCCGCTGCCTCCTCCGGCGTCCCCCCCTCGCTGGCTTGCGAGTGCTGGTAACCGCCGGTCCGACCCGAGAGGCTCTCGACCCTGTCCGTGTCCTCACCAACCGCTCCAGCGGGAAGATGGGATATCGCATTGCCGAGGCCGCCTGGCGCCGAGGGGCGGAGGTCACCCTGGTGAGTGGCCCGTCGAGCGAGCCCGACCCCCCAGATCTCCCGTTGGTGAGGGTCGAAAGCGCCGCCGACATGTCTCGAGAGGTTGCCGCACGGTTACCCTCGAGCGAGGTGCTGGTCATGGCCGCAGCGCCGGCAGACTTCCAGCCGGTGGAGTCGAGTACGACCAAACGTGCAAAACAGGACCAGGACACTGCGCTTGCCCTTCGGCCCACGGAGGATATTCTCTCATCAACGCGTGCCTTGCGCCGGGGAGATGCCGTCATCGTCGGGTTCGCCTTGGAGACCGGTGACGCGGTGGAAAAGGCCCGTCGAAAACTCGACGCGAAGGCGATGGATCTCGTCGTCGTCAACGATGCCCTGGATGCAGGGGCTGGTTTCGAGGTCGACACCAACCGGGTGGTGATCCTCCATCGAACGGGCGAATCGACGATGGTGCCGCTCCAGAGCAAGGCCGATATCGCCGAGGCGATTCTCGATGAGGTGGAGGTGGTGATTGGACGACGTGCGTCGGAGGTACTTGAAGCAGCAGATTGAACTCGGTGGGCCTGAGGTGATTCTGAGTCGCGCCCCCGACCCGGATCCGGGCGTGCCCGGAGATTATGGTCCGGTCCCGCCGTCGGCTCCCGCCCAGCCTAGGGTTGCTCCTGCCACGAGCAAGGATTGGCGCGTTGGGGCGCCGGGCATCCCGGGGCCGGGTCTCGAAATCATCACCCCCACACCGCAATTACTTGACGCCCAACCCGACTATTCTTCCCTGGAAAGCGTCGCCGGTGCCGTTGCCGCTTGTACCCGCTGTGCCTTGAGCACCGGCCGGACGCACACGGTTCCCGGAGAAGGCAGCAAGAAGGCGCGACTGCTCTGCGTTGGTGAGGGTCCAGGGGAGCAGGAGGACAAGACGGGCCGGCCCTTTGTCGGACGAGCCGGCGAACTGTTGACCGAGATCCTGGCGGCAATCGAACTTCCGCGTGAGGAAGTCTTCATCGCCAATGTGGTCAAGTGCCGGCCGCCGCAGAATCGGAAACCGCTGCCTGACGAAGTCAGTGAGTGCATGCCATACTTGAAGGCGCAGATCCGTCTGGTCCGACCGGCGGTGATTCTCGCCTTGGGAGCGACGGCGGCGAGTGCGCTCCTGGGAGCGCGTCGAAGTCTGGGTGATTTACGTGGTCAGGTGCATCGTTATGATGGAATCCCGCTGGTGGTGACCTATCACCCGGCGGCACTCCTCCGGAACCCGAACTGGAAGAAACCCACCTGGGATGACGTCCGTATCGCACGACAGCTTCTCGACGTTTGACACTCCCGTGGGCCGCATGCCGCCTTGGAGCCCCGAGGCGGAACAGGCGGTGTTGGGAGCGATGCTGATCGATCAGGACGCCGCGCTTCGAGCCATGGAGCTGGTCGATCACAGCATGTTCTATCGTGAAGGGCACCGCAGGCTGTTCCGGGCCATGGCCGCGCTTCTCGAGCGTCGGGTGGTCATTGATCACGTCACCCTACGCGACGAGTTGAGCCGCAACAACGAATTGGAAGCAGCCGGGGGACTGGAGTACCTCGCCGAGCTGGTGGACGTGGCTCCGACCACGGCCAACCTCGAATTCCATGCCGGGATCGTTCGTGAGAAATCCATCATCCGGCGACTCATCGAAACCGCAACCAACATCGTCACCGAGGCCTACTCCGGTCGATCGAGTGCCAACGAGCTGCTGGACGAGGCCGAGTCCAAGGTGTTCCACATCTCGCAGGAGCGAGCCGACCAGGGATTCATCCGGATCAAGGAGATGCTGTGGCCCACGATGGAGCGCATCGAAACGCTCCATCGCAGCGGCAAGAAGATCACGGGTGTGCCCAGCGGTTTCGTAGACTTGGACGAGATGACCTCGGGGTTCCAGAAATCGGAACTCGTCATCGTGGCGGCCCGCCCCTCGATGGGCAAGACCGCGCTCTGTCTGAATGTCGCGACTCATGCCGCATTGGAAGGTGTTGGAGTGGCACTCTTTTCACTCGAAATGTCCAGGGACGCGCTGGTCCAGCGCATGCTGTGCGCGGAGGCCCGAGTCGATAGCCAACTAGTCCGACGCGGGATGTTGCGGGATCACGACTTTACCAAACTGGCCCGCGCTGCGGGCATTCTTCAAGGGTGCCCGATCTGGATTGACGATTCGCCCGCACAGACACTCCTCGAGGTGCGATCGAAGGCCCGACGCCTCAAGGCCGAGAACGACCTGGGGATGGTCGTCGTCGACTACCTCCAGTTGATGCGGAGCCCGGAGTACTCGGACAACCGGGTGCAGGAGATTTCCGACATCTCACGCTCTCTCAAGGCGCTGGCGCGCGAACTGGAAGTGCCGGTGGTGGCCCTCTCCCAACTCTCTCGGGCTTCCGAGCAACGGGGCGGTGAACGCAAACCGATTCTGTCCGACCTCCGCGACTCGGGGGCCATCGAACAGGACGCCGACGTGGTGATTTTCATCCATCGACCGGAGATGTATCAGCGAGAAGACAGCGAGGGCCGCAGCCTGGAAGGCATCGCCGAGATCATCGTGGCCAAGCATCGCAATGGACCTACCGGCCGACTCGACCTGCACTTCGAAAAGTCGATTACTCGATTCGACAACCTGAGCGACCGGGAAAGCACGAGCTGACCGTGAGCCGCGCCCGTTCCACTTACCGTTGTGCGGAATGTGGCCATGATCACCCGAAGTGGGTTGGACGGTGCGAAGGATGCGACGCGTGGAACACGGTCGCCGAGGAGCCCGCCGCCCCCCCATCTTCATCGAGCCAACGGCGAATCTCCGGTAATGCCTCGAACTCGATCCGACCCACGCCGCTCGGCGAGGTCGCTCCATCGCGACTCACCCGCTGGAAAACCGGCCTCCCCGAATTCGATTTTGTGATGGGCGGTGGCATCGTTCCTGGCTCGCTCACCCTGCTCGGTGGCGAACCGGGAATCGGGAAGTCGACCATCCTGCTTCAAGTGCTGGCTCGTCTCGAAGCCGCCGGCGTGCATACCCTCTACGCCAGCGGTGAGGAGAGTCCCGAACAGGTGCGACTCAGGGCCGACCGGCTCGAGGAGACCGCGGACCCGGTCCTGGTCCTGGCCGACACCAGACTCGAGGCGATCATCTCCGCAGCCACACGGGTCGAAGCTCGCGTCCTCGTCGTCGATTCCATCCAGACCGCGTTTACCGATGCGCTCGAAGGAGCCCCGGGGAGTGTGGGACAGGTCCGGGAGTCGGCGGCCCTCCTGATGCGCTTCGCCAAGGCCTCCGGGACCGCCGTGATCCTCGTGGGTCACGTGACCAAGGGCGGAAACATCGCCGGACCGAAGACGCTGGAACACATCGTAGACACCGTACTCTACTTCGAGGGAGAAGCGGTCCTCGACTTCAGACTCCTCCGCGCCACCAAGAACCGATTCGGGTCGGTCGACGAGCTGGGTGTCTTTTCGATGTCTCAACGCGGATTGATCCCGGTGCCGAACCCTTCATCGATCTTCCTCGGAGCCCGCGGAAGACATGCCCCGGGGACGGCCGTGACCGCGCTCATGGAGGGTTCGCGGCCCGTACTGGTCGAGATTCAGGCGTTGGCCAGCGCGTCCGGCTTCGGCACCCCACAGCGGGTCGCCGCCGGCCTCGATCCCAAGCGCCTAGCCGTTCTCCTCGCCATTCTGGAACGGAGGGCTGGTGCGGGGTTCGGCGCCAAGGACGTCTTCGTGCAGGTGACGGGTGGACTCAAGTTGACCGAGCCCGGGGCCGACCTCGCGATAGCCGCAGCCCTACTCAGTAGTCTCAGCGACATGCCGACTCCTCCCGATGCCATCTATCTCGGTGAATTGAGTCTCAGCGGTGAAATACGCCCGACGACGGCGCTCGATCGTCGATTGACCGAAGCTGGGCGTCTCGGGTTCAGGCAGGCGTTCGGCGGGGGTGGGACGGGGATGACGCCGCGCGGCGTGACGGTGACCTCGGGGGTCCGACACGTCGGTCTGGAGAGCGTGGATGAACTCGCCGGTACCCTCGCGGGCTGAAATCGGTGTGGTGATCGTTGCCGCCGGGAAGGGCACCCGACTCGGCGGAACGGCCAAGCAATTCCGACCTCTCGGGGGCGTTCCGCTCTTGCTCCATACCCTGCGGCCTTTCACCTCCCATCCTGAGATCGGGGCGATTGTCGTTGTCCTGGCACCCGACGTCTGTGCCTCACCCCCCGATTGGCTCATGGGACTGATCGGGGTTCGACTGAGTCTGGTGCCCGGTGGAGTGGAGCGCGCGGATTCCGTCCGTGCGGGGGTCGCCGCGCTCCCGGCGAGTTGCAGCATCGTCCTGATCCATGACGGAGCGCGACCCTTTCCCCAGCGGGCGGTAATCGATGGTGTGATCGATGCCTGCCGTGCCGGCGAGGCGGCCATTGCGGCATTGCCGATGCACGATACAGTGAAGGAGGCCCAACCCCGTCCGGACGGAATGCATGTCACGCGTCGGACCGTTCCCAGGGACCACCTCTGGCGAGCCCAGACTCCACAGGGATTCCCACGCCAACTCCTCGAGCGAGCGTATGCCGAGCGAGGTGATGCCGTGACCGATGATGCACAGGCCGTCGAACGGCTTGGACATGACGTGGTGCTGATCCACGATTCCACGTTGAATCTCAAGGTGACCACGGCGGATGACCTCGCGCTCGCCGAAGCACTCGTCGAGGCCCGCAAGTGATTCTGTCATTTCGCGACACCGCCGACGCCGACCAGGCGCTTCCGATCGTCAGAGCGCATCTGGCCTCGGACAGGGTGCTCGCGTATCCGACCGAGACGGTCTACGGATTCGGCACCGGGCCGCGCGCGGAGGCCGTGGCCACGTTGGTCCGACTCAAGGGACGAGCGCCCGGCAAACCGTTTCTCTTGCTCATCTCCGGGCGGCAAATGGCCATCGAATGGGGATTGGTGTTCAATGCCAGCGCCGAAGCCTTGGCAGAGGCCTTCTGGCCCGGTCCATTGACACTCGTACTCCCAGGAGGAGAAGGTCGCTTGCCGGGTACCCTACGGGGACCGGAGGGAGGAGTCGCGGTCCGCTACACTGGCCACGCATTACTTGCCCACCTCATTGCCGGACTCGCCGAACCCCTGACTTCGACCTCTGCCAATCGCCCGGGAGAGAGGCCTGCCCCCGGAGCAGAACGGCTTCGCGCGAGCTTTTCCTCGGCGGTGGAGAGCGGTGAGCTGCTGATCCTCGATGGTGGCGTGCTGGGGAACGTCCCTCCGTCGACGGTCGTGGATTGCACCGAGACGCCCTCCAGGCTCATTCGCGAAGGCGCACTTCCCAGGGCTGAGTTACGGCGCGCTGTAGGTCGCTACGCGCCTTGAACCCGAGCATGCATGTCCTTCTCGTCTGTTCGGGTAACACCTGCCGAAGCCCAATGGCCGAAGTGGCGCTTCGTCGACTGCTCGACTCGTCGGGTCGAGATGACATTCGAGTTTCCTCCGCGGGCACGGGAGCATATGAGGGCTCGCCCGCCTCGGAAGGGGCCTATCTCGTGGCGTTGGAGGAAGGGCTCGACCTCACACCTCATCGTGCCCGTCTCCTCGACGAGCACTTGGTGCGGGAGGCCGATCTCATTCTCACGATGGGCCGGGGCCATCTTGCTAGAGTCGAGCGACTCGGAGGGGCGGGGAAGTCGTATTTGCTGGGCGAATACAGCGGAGCGGGCCCGACGGCAGAAGTTCGTGACCCGTTCGGAGGCGAGGTCGAGGGATATCGAGAAACGCTGCACCAGATCTGTGCCATGCTGGACGGTGTGCGCGATCGGTTGTTGGGCAGCGATCCTTCATGAGGGCTTCCGGTAGAACACGGGTCCTGGCGATCCTGGGCGATCCCGTATCCCATTCCGCTTCTCCGGCCATGCACAACGCCGCCTTCGGGGCGCTGGGTCTGGACGCCCTCTACGTCCCACTCCGCTGCAGCTCGGAGCGTCTCCCGAGCATCATGCGTGCCCTGATCGAGGCCGGAGGGGGAGGGAGCGTCACCGTTCCCCACAAGCTCGCGGCAGCCGGCGCCGTTGATCAGATGCGGGGCCCGTTGCCAGAGGCCTGCAACACTTTCTGGGGTGAAGAGGGCGCGCTCATCGGTGACAACACCGACGTCACCGGCATTCTTCATGGACTCGACCGCCTGGCGGCCCCCCCGCCCAATTCCCACTGGCTCATTCTCGGGGCCGGTGGCTCCTGTCGGGCCGTGCTGGCAGCCGCACAGCTACGAGGGGCCACCGTGACCATCCGGTCTCGATCCGGCGAGCGGGCTCGGTCGATGATTGCGGTCGCGCAGGCCATGGGCCTCTCCGCGCATGCCGATGGAGAAGCAGAATGTGAGACGTTGATCAATACGACACCCCTTGGTCTGGGCGACGATGACCCACTCCCGATCACGCCATTCGAAACGCCGCGCGTTCGCTGTGTGCTCGATCTGGTCTACCGCTCCGGAGAGACCCCGCTGGTGTTGGGCTACCGGGAAAGAGGGGTGCTGGCAGGTGATGGACGCGAGGTATTGATCGCGCAGGGGGCAGCGGCATTCGGGCGCTGGTTCCCCGGTGTAGAAGCGCCTATAGAAGTGATGCGGGCTGCGGTGCGTGCTGCGCTGGAATGAGAGCGGGCAGCTCCTGCGGGCGGTCGAGCGCTGGTGCTTCCCGAGTGAGTGTCTTCTGTGTCAACGGCCGACCGATGGAATCCCCGAAGACCCGTTGATTTGCGGCGTATGTCGAACGCGGTGGACACCTATCCCAGCACCATGGTGCCCTCGCTGCGGGCAACCGCGAGACCAGGATCTCGAGTGCCGAGTGTGTTTCGAGTGGCCTCTGGCACTCTCCCATGTTCGGAGCGCCGTCTGGCTCATGGGTTCCGCGCGGAACGCTGTGCATCACTTGAAGTATGGTGGGTGGTGGCGTGCGGCAGAAGGGATGGCGCAAGCCATGATCGGGCTCGACGACGTCGACCGGGATTCCATCCTCATCCCTGTCCCGCTGGGCGCCGCCCGCCAGCGGACCCGAGGTTATAATCAGAGCGAATCACTGGCGCAGGCGTTGGCGCGACTCTCCGGCGCATTGGTGTCGAACCGGCTCCTCTATCGACGGCGAGAAACAAGGACCCAGACCGGATTGACTCCCGAGGCGCGTCGTGCGAATACGCATGGAGCGTTCGCAACACGACCGCAAGAACATCAGAGGCAGCTCGACGGGCGACTGATACTCGTGGATGACGTGTTTACGACGGGTGCCACCATTGTTGGAGCGGCCGAGGCCTTGCTCCACGCAGGAGCCCGCCACGTGGAGGCAATTACTTTCGCTCGGGCCCAGCGCCCCCTGGACGATGATGTGGGCAAACTCACACTCACTTTCGACTCGTAGCCTAGGACGCTATTCATGACCACTCGTATCGCCATCAATGGGTTCGGTCGCATTGGCCGGAATGTGGTGCGGGCCGCCCAGCAGCAGGGCATCACGGATCTCGAA
>Ga0214472_10002095_pt1 | contig 21678 bp, 20 predicted proteins | sample RVTome_6_FD_207662 | JGI IMG/M metagenome (GOLD analysis project Ga0214472, IMG submission 207662) | Soil microbial communities from uranium-contaminated site in the Upper Colorado River Basin, Wyoming, United States - RVT140D175 | ecosystem: Environmental > Terrestrial > Soil > Contaminated >...
ACGGCCACTGGGCGGAGGGTGGAGACGGGGTCGGGTCGACCGCCTTGGATGTCACGGTGGCTGTGGCCAGGGCGATCGAAAGAGGCTTGCTCCCCAAAGTGGGGTCGGTCTTGGGCCCAATCGGGATCCAGGACCCGTGCCATCTACGTCACGCCCAGAAGGTCACGGTCGAACCGAGGTCGATCCTGGAGGCCGCCGGTTACGAAGTGGTCGAGATCGACCCCGCGGGGATGTGCTGTGGCGCGGCAGGTCTCTACACCATCCTCCAGCCGGAGGCATCCCAGGAGCTTGGAAACCGAAAGGCGGCCCAGGTGCGTTCAACTGGGGTGAACAAGGTGGCGTCGGCAAACCCTGGTTGTGAGATGCAGCTGCGGAGCGCGCTCGGTGACGGTTTTGAGATCGCCCATCCCATCGAGTGGTACCTGCAAGCCGTCAAACGGGAAAGGCTTGGCGGTATCGTCGCCGCCTTGGAGGAGTCACGTTGACCGAAGGCGCCAGCCGCAACGACCCCCTCGCAATGGTCAAGCGTTACGCCATCCTCGCCTATGGAGCGTTCGGCACCATGCTGGACGTGGGGTTGATGGTCCTCGGCAGTCTTCTCGTCGGCCTGTCGATAGCTGTCCTTCTTGCCGGCTTCGAGATCGTCAATGTCGTCCAGGAACTCTCCACGGGTGGGATGCTCGCTTCAGCCCTCGTCCTGGGGATCGTGGGTCTGTTCTGTCTCGGGGTCGCCTCGGAGGGCCCGCTCGGGCGAGGCCGGAAACTGATCGGCTTCCAGCTGTGGGAAGTGGGGATCGGGCGGACGGTGGCTGTGTTCCTCGTCGGGTTTGGCGCATTGTTGGCCTATGGAGTCGTCGGCGGTGTTCTCGAAGACCTCCCCGAGCCTCTCCACAAGGGCGCAGAGGGGCTGCGGGCGGTGGGGATCGCCGGGATGGTGGTCATGCCCCTGATCGGGGTGCCGATCGCACTGCTGATTCGCTGGGCGCCCAACGCCCCGGCCTGGCTGGGCAGGGCCGAGATCCCAGTCCTGTTCGTGGTCTGGGCTGTCGCCACGATGGCCGTCTTCGCCTGAGACCTACAGACTCTTGGCGTAGATCATCAACCGGCGCGTGGTGAACCCCTCCCGAACCAGCGCCTCGCCGCTCCAGGGTGATTCCGGGATGTAGATCTCGATCCGAGCCATCCTCAATTGCCGGGCGACTTCGGCGATGCCCTCGAGCAGGGCGGGGCAGTCGGCGGGGTCGGTGACCATCCATCGCACCTCGAGTGTGTCCTGGTCGGGAACTGCCACCACCCAGCCGGCGCCACCCTGATAGAGGTTGCGGTTGGCGACGGGGATGGCGAGGTCGGCGCGATGGGCCTTGCGCCACCGCCAATGCCCGGGGTAGAGCTCGCGCCCGGCCCGCGCCAACTCACTCCCCAGCCACAACTGCCAGCCGGCGTCGGCGTCGGCGCCCGACGCCGGGTGAAGTCGGTCGCGTTCCCTGGGTAACGGTCCCCGCGGCGTATGGGTCTCTCCGAGGATCCAGACGCAGGTGTTGCGATAGCCGAGTTTCTCGACCTGGGACCTCGCGGCCTGGTTCTCCTCTTCGATCACGAGTCGGACAATTTGCGCCCCGCGCTCCCGGGCCCAATGCACCCCATAGTCGTTCATGGCGGCACCCATCCCGGCTCGACGATGATCGGGATGAACCCGCGCCGCGCTCAACCATCCTTCAGAGGGAGACAGCATTTCGGCACGTGATATCGCCAGCGGGTTGTGGTCCTTGTCGACGCAGACGACGACCAAAGAGCTCTCATCCTCGATCCATGCCGGGAGCGCCTCGCCTACGTAATCGCCCCAGGTGAAGGTGTCACGGATCCAAGGTTCGATCTTGGGAACATCGTCCTGGCGTGCGGGGCGCAACGTGAACGCCATGTCTACATCCGGTCGGGAATCTCGATCCCCAACAGGTCGAGCAGACGCTCCAACGCCCTCAGCGCCCACGCCGAAAGCGCCAGCCACGACGCCTGTCGCACCGGGTCGGGCTCGGAGAGGATGTGGCAGGTGTCGTAGAAGCGGTTGAATCGGCCCGCCACCCCATATGCGAACTCAGCAACATGGTTGGGAGAGCGGAGGTCGATCGTGCGCTGGATCACTTCCGGAAGACGCAACAGGTCGAGCACGAGGTCGCGTTCGACGTCCACAGCGAGTGTCGCGATGTCGCCCGAGCTCAAACCGGCCTCGGTGGCCTTGCGCAGGATCGACTTGATCCGCACCGCGGCGTACTGGATGTAGGGGCCGGTCTTGCCCTCGAAAGAACTGAATCGGTCGAGGTCGAATACGTAGTCCGAGACGCGGTTGTTGATGAGATCTCCGAACTTGAGGGCGGCAATGCCGACCATGGATGCGATCCGGTCCCGCTCCGCGGCGGGATAGTCCTCGGCCAGATGGGCCTCGTCCAACCTGCGTCTTGCGGCGCCGGTGAGCATCTCGATCACATCGGCGAGACGGACCACCCCACCTTCGCGGGTCTTGAACGGCTTGCCGTCGGGGCCGTTCATGGTCCCGAACCAGATGTGTTCCAACCTGGTCCCCTTCGGGATCATCCCTGCCTTGTGGGCCGCCCGAAACAGCTGGACGAAATGGTCCGCCTGACGTTTGTCCACCACATAGAGCATCAGATCGGCGTGGAGCTCCGCGATCCGCATCTCGATGGTGGCCAGATCTGTGGTGCCGTACAACGCGCCCCCCACCGAGGATTCCAGGATCAGAGGCGGGATGTCCCGTTTGTCGCCCTCCTCGGCGATCCGGATCACGACCGCACCATCCGATTCCTCGGTGACCCCGGCTTCGATCAAGGAGGCGACCATTGGGGCGATCCGGTCCCGAACGTCTGACTCCCCGTACCAGAGATCGAAATTCACCCCGAGCGCCGCGAAATCTTCGCGTTGGGCCACCTCGGAGGCTTGTTTCATGTGACGCCACAAGGCCAGGTACCCCGGATCCCCCTGCTGGAGACGCACCGTTGCTTCCCGGGCAACGGCGGCGAAAGCGTCGTCGGCCCGGGGCCGGGCCCCCCGCCTCGGGATAGAGCCGCTCCAGATCGTCTAGGGAAACCGGCGAATCCTCCGGGTACTCGGAAACGTCGGCGTCGAAGTAGGGGAGGTCCGGATGGGCTTCCTCGATGGCGGCGATCAACAGCCCCATGTTGAACCCCCAGTCACCGAAGTGGGGGTCGCGGATCACCTTGTGCCCGGCGAAGGAGAACAGACGGGCCAGCGAGTCGCCGATGATGGTCGCTCTGAGATGCCCGACATGCATCGCCTTGGAGACGTTGGGCCCGGCGTAGTCGACCACCACGTTCTCAGGAGTCGCAATGACCGGGAATCCCAGTTGATCATCACCGGCGGCAAGCCCGGCCCAGCGCGCCAGGGCAACATCCGTCACAGTGAGGTTGATGAACCCCGGTGGGGCCACCTCGGCCCGGGCGATCTCGTCTTGGGTGTCGAGGAGTGCGACCACCTCGCCCGCGATCTCAGCTGGGAGCCGTCCCGCGACCTGGGCCGCGCTCATCGCCCCGTTGCATTGGAACTGGGCCAGTTCGGGCCGTTGAGAGGGCACCACCTCGCCCATCTCGGCAGGGAACCCCAGTTTCGAGAAGGCCGCACCGGTAATTTCGGAGAGATGGGCGATCAGCGACATTGGGCGCAGACCTTAGGTGCCCGAATTGCGCCCGCAGGGCGCTAGTACTTGGCTAGATCCTGGGCGTGGCGGACGATCCCCTCGGGCGAGGGGTAGAGCTGGTTCTCCAACGACCCGGCGTAGGGCATGGTCGGCACATCGGGGAGGGCGTAACGACGGACCGGGGCGTCGAGCCACTCGAAGGCCTTGTCGGCGATCTGCGCCGCGATCTCGGCGCCGTAGCCGACGAACTCGTTGTCTTCATGGACTATCAGCGCTCGCGACGTCTTCTTGATCGACTCCTCGATCGTCGCCCAATCGAGTGGCTTGAGACTGCGCAGGTCGATCACTTCGGGGCTGATTCCAAGCTCTTCGAGAACGAGTACCGCCTCCATCGCGAAGTGAGCCATCGCCCCGTAAGCGATGATGGTGAGATCCGATCCCTGATGACGGATGGCTGCCCGACCCAAGGCCACCCGGTGCTCACCCTCGGGGTAGGGGCCCTTGGCAAGCCTGTAGAGCTTCTTCGGCTCGAGGAAGATCACGGGATCGGGGTCCTCGACCGCGGTGAACAGAAGTCCCTTGACGTCAGCCGGTGTCGACGGGACCACGACCTTCAAACCCGGAACGTGGGCGTAAAACGACTCGATCGATTGGGAGTGATATAGCGCTCCGTGGATCCCGGCCCCATATGGAGTCCGGACCACGATCGGCACGTTCCACCGACCGTCGGATCGAAAGCTGATTCGCGCCGCCTCGGAGACCAGTTGGTCGAAGGCCGGGTGGATGTAGTCGGCGAACTGGATCTCTGGGATCACCTTGAATCCGGCTGCCGACATCCCGATGGCAGCCCCGATGATCGAAGACTCGGCAATCGGCGTGTTGAAGCACCGCTTCGCCCCGAACCGCTCGGTGAGGTCCTGGGTCGCTTTGAACACGCCGCCCTTTCTACGGGCCACGTCCTCACCGAACAGAACCACGTCGTCGTGGGCCTCGAAGACCTCGTGGAGGGCCATGTTGATCGCGGTGATCAAGTTGACCGTTTCGCCCACGGGCGTCGGTTCTGGCTCGGTGGCTGGGGGCCCGGGCTCGATGACCCTGGCGTAGACCCGCGACATCGCCTCGTCCGGGGCGGGCGCAGCCTCGGCCTTTTCCACTGCCTGTGCCAGGACCCGGATCACTTCGTTGTCGAGAGCGTCCTCCTCGGCCTCGGTCAGTAATCTGTTCTCGATCAGGTATTGGCGGACCCGGGCCACCGGATCACGCTTGCGCCACGTCTCGACCTCTTCCCGGCTGCGATAGAGGGCGTCGTTGTCGTCGGATGTGTGGGCGTAGTAGCGATAAGTCTCGGCCTCGATCAAGGTCGGGCCTTCGCCGGCTCGCGCCCTAGCCACGGCCTCCTGCATCACCTTGAGGACCCGGAGGGTCCGGTTTCCGTCGACCTCGACTCCAGGGAATCCGTAGCCGGTGGCCCTGGTGGCAAGACTCCCGGCCACCTGTTCCTCGCTCGGCACCGAGATGGCGTAGTTGTTGTTCTCGATGACGAAGACGATGGGGAGCTTGTGGACGCCGGCCCAATTCATCGCCTCATGCCAATCCCCCTCTGAGGTGGACCCCTCTCCCCCATACACCGCGACCACCGCATCATCGCCTCTGGTCACGATCGCCTGGGCGATCCCGACCGCATGCGGGTACTGGGTGCCGATGACCGATGACTGGGTGAGAACCCTGAGCTCTGGGCTCGACCAGTGCCCCGGGAGCTGGCGACCGCCCGACATCGGATCCGATTTCTTGGCGAATGCCCCGAGGAAGATGTCCTCCGGAGTAAACCCCCAGGCCAGGGCAACCCCCATATCCCGGTAGTAGGGGAGAACCCAGTCCTTGGCCCGATCCAGGGCGAAGACTGACGCCACCTGGACCGCCTCATGACCCGAGGAGCCGACCACGAACGGGGCTCGCCCCTGGCGTTGCAGGGCGAACATGCGGTCGTCGACACGTCTCGCCATGAGCATCAAGCGGTACATCTCGACCATCTGGTCGTCGGTCAGCCCCAGCTCCTCGTGGTGCAGGTTCCGGTCGAAATCCATGCCATATGAACGATGATTCAATTCCTGTCGTCCCCGCTCTTTCGAAATCGCCGTAAGTCACCGATGTCCTTGATCCGGTTCTCTGCCACTCTCACCGCCGCCTGGTTGGGATTGATCGCTTCTCGTTTGGACATCTCGAGGAGGATCTTGGTTGCCTGGAAGATCCCGTCCACCCGGTGCAGGGCTCTCATCTTCGAGTAGCCGAGCAGCTCGTCATAGACGTTTATCAGGCCCCCGGCGTTCACCACGAAGTCGGGGGCATAGACGATCTCCCTGTGTGCAATTCGCTCGGCATCCTCATCGGTGGCGAGTTGGTTGTTGGCACTGCCCACGATTGCCTGGCAGTTCAGCTCGGGGATGGTCGTCGAGTTCAGGCCGGCCCCGAGGGCGCAGGGCGAGTAGAAGTCGCAATCGATGGTGTGGATGTCGTCGGGGGGCACGCTCTTCACGCCGTAGTTGTCCACCGCCGTCTTGATGGCTGCTTCATAGGCATCGGAGACGATGACCTCGGCGCGGGCCTCCACCAGGAGCTGGACGAAAGCGGACCCGACCTTGCCCACCCCTTGAACGGCGAACCGGCGTCCGGCGAGATCGGCATCGCCCCAGATGAAGTCGGCCACAGCTCTTGCCGCGGCGAGCAGGCCGCGGGCGGTCACCGGTGAGGGGTCACCGGCTCCGCCCTCGGCGACCGAGGTGCCGAGGGCCCATTGGGTCTCGCGACGGATGACGTCGATGTCGGCGGTGGTCGTGCCGACGTCCTCGGCGGTGATGTAGCGACCGTGCAGACTCTCGACGATCCGCCCGTAGGCGCGAAAGAGCCGCTCGCTCTTGTCGGTTCTGGGATCGCCGATGATGACCGCCTTGCCGCCACCGAGGTCGAGGCCGGCTGCCGCCGCCTTGTAGGTCATACCTTTGGAGAGTCGGAGCACATCTTCGAGGGCCTCTTCCTCGGACTTGTAGGGAAAAAAGCGAGTCCCGCCGAGGGCGGGACCGAGAGCCGTGGAGTGGATGGCGATTATCGCCGTGAGGCCAGATACTTTGTCGTACCCGTAGAGGACCTGTTCGTGACCCTCCCGAGCGACCTCGTCGAAAACCACCGAGCTCCGTCCTCCTTCTCAAACGGGTGGTGTCACACCGTGTTTCGATACTACCCGTCGACCTCTGCCAGGATGAGGGCGTGATCAAGACCGCGTACCTCAGGGTCTACACACCCGAAGTCGCCGATGCCGACGACCCGGTGCCCAGGTTCGTGCGGTCGTACGGGCTTCTCTCCGAAACCGAGAGTGAAGGGGACTGGGCGGTCGATTGGGCCGGTCGCCGTCTGGTTTGCCCGAGGAATCTCAGGTTGCGGGTCCTGGAGTCGACGGTGGCCTTTGCCAACGCCTTTCGGGGCATGGGTGCGGGGCTGATCCCTGAAGAGGCTGCCCGTTCCGCCGATCAGGAGTTGCGTCGCTATCACGAGCTACATCCCTCACATCGTTCGCATGTGCTCACCTCGACCTGGCATGTCCCGGTGCGCTGGTTCACGGCCTTTGTCTCCGAGGACAAAGAGGTCTACGAGATGCGGGGTCAGGCCCGGCTCCGCTATCGGGTCGATCTAGAGGTGGCCCGGGAGCGTGTCGAGCGGGTGCTCGAGGTGCTGCGTGGTTTGCAGATCTTCCAGGGGCCGGCGGAGGAGTTGGGCCAGCTCTCGGAGTGGCTGAGTCTGTTCCCCGACGACTCGATGCTGGAGTTGGACTACGACGAGGTGTCAGAGCTCTTCGATCCCCAGGACCTGGTCTTCGACGAGTCGGTCGATCTGGTCCAACAGTCGGTGAACGCCCTTGCCGAGGGGGACATGCTCGCCGCCGGGGAGAACTATGGGCGGGTGGTCACCAGATGGGCCCCCGCCTTCTCGGTCACGTTCAGCAACTGATTCATCCCCCGCCTTCCGTAATTGGGACGTACAGGTCCGGATGTACCCCTGTGTGTCTCAAGAACGGGGGCCGACCCTTCCGTAATTGGGACGTACAGGTCCGGATGTGACCCCTGTGTGTCTCAAGAACGGGAGCCGACCCTTCCGTAATCGGGACGTACAGGTCCGGATGTGACCCCTGTGTGTCTCAAGAACGGGAGGGGCCGCGTCTTGACGAATCACCGCCAGCGCCTACCATCCTCGGTAATGACCTGTCACGTCACCGACCGCGCTTGCGTCTGCACCTGTTGTTGTGCCGCCGCGCCGGTTGGGTAGTGATGTACTGAACAAGAACCAAGACAGACACCAGACCCGCACCGGCACAGGATGCGGGTTTTTTGTTGCCCAAGGTGAGGAAAAGACGATGACAACGACAACGGCCGCCACCTCGCTCGGCACCGATCGAGAGGTACGGCGCTATCTGGACGTGAGGGATCTGCTCCCCGGAGTGGACAACCCAACCCCCTTGGTCCGGCTCAACCGTGTGGTGCCCCCGAGCCAGGCGGAGGTGTATCTCAAGCTGGAATGGCTCAACCCGTTCGGGTCGATCAAGGACCGGGCAGCCAGCTACCTGTTGGCCGGGCTCGTCGAGCGCGGCCTCCTGGGGGAGCGTGACCTGGTGGAGGCCACTTCGGGAAACACCGGCATCGCCCTCGCCGCCCTTGCCGCGCTGAGTGGGATTGGGATAACGGTGACCATTCCCGACGGGGTTCCCGAGGAGAAGAAGGTCATCCTGCGAATGCTCGGGGCCGAGGTTTGGGAGACGCCCGACGATCTGTGCCCGGTCGATCTCCCCAAGGACGGCGCCATCGCCCTCGCCCGGTCGTTGGCCGCTTCCGAGCAGGGGACTCGCTTCGTGATGGCCGACCAGTACTCCAACGCCGACAACGTCACCGCCCACTACGAGACCACCGGGCCCGAGATCTGGCGGCAGACGGACGGCAGGGTCGGCTGGTTCGTGACAGGACTGGGCACCGGGGGGACGATCACCGGTGTCGGCCGTTTCCTGAAAGAGCGTGATCCGTCGATTCGGGTGATCGGGATCGAGCCGCAGCCGGGTCATCGGCTCCCGGGCCTCAAGAACCTCCAGGAGGCGAAGCAGCCCGAGATCCTCGATTGGGACGTCATCGACGACGTGATCAGGGTCGACGACGGGCCCGCCTACGAAACGACCACACGGCTGTGGCGCGAGGAGGGCCTCACCGTTGGCCCAACGACTGGCGCCGTGGTCCATGGCGTCGGGCAACTCGAGACCACCAGCGCTGATGTGGTGGTGGGGATCTCGGCTGATTCAGGCTTCAAGTACACCAGCTATTTCGCGGAGATCCTCGGTGACGAGGGTCTGCCCGGCGTATGAACAAGGAGGATCGAATGACAACCCAATACGACATACCCATCGGGGAGGTGAAAGTCGATGCAGAGCTCGACACCTCGGGTCAGCTCTGCCCGCTCCCCGTATACAAGGCATCGATTGCCTTGGGCCAGCTGTCGAAGGGGCAGGTGCTGCATCTGATCAGCACCGACCCGGGATCCCTCGAGGACATCCCGGCACTCGCCCGTCAGTTGGGCGACACCCTGCTCGGAGCCGAGCGGCTCGAAGACCGCCAATTGTTCTGGATCGAGAAGGGAGACCGGCCATGACCGACACTCTGGAGAGGCTCGAGCCCCTAGAGGCGACCGCGCCGGCAAAGCGAAAGCGGCTTGCCCTCATCGCGTCCAAGGGGACACTTGATCAGGCCTATCCTCCGTTGATCCTGGCCACAACTGCGGCCAGCCTGGGATGGGAGGTTGGGGTTTTCTTCACGTTCTACGGGCTGGACATCCTCCATCAGGATCGGTTCGACAAGTTGAAGGTGGCGTCATTGGCCAACCCGGCCGGCCCGGTGCAGCTGCCCAACATCTTGGGTGCCCTCCCCGGGGCGACCGCCGCGGCCACGAGCATGATGAAGAAATGGATGGACCGGGCCAATATGCCGTCTGTCCCCGAGTTCATCGAGATGTCCCAGGGCCTGGGAGTCAGGTTCTTCGCCTGCTCAACCACTATGGGTGTTCTCGGGGTCGAAGAGAGCGACTTGATCAAGGGCTCTGAGATCGCCGGTGCCGCTGCATTCCTCGATTACGCGGCGGACGCCGATATCCAATTGTTCATCTAGGTGGCAGGCGAGGCGCTGGGCCGACCCGGCTGACCGCGGGTCGGTTCAGGCAGGAAAGGCGAGGGCCGGTGCGTGCTCCGAGGTGGTGGGGAGGGTGAGCTCGAAGCGAGTCCATCCCGCCCGTCGTCGGTAGACCAGGTCACCCCCCATGATCCTCGCCAGCTGGCGAGCCACCGCCAAGCCAAGTCCCACGGAGTCGGGCCGGGCTTCGTCGGTCTGGGCCCGGTAATACGGATCGAAAATGCGCTCGGAGTCCACGACGTTGATCCCGGGCCCGTCGTCAATCACGACGATCACCGCGGTGTCGCCCAGCGAGGACACGCTGATCTTCACCTGGCTGCCCCCATACCGGGCAGCGTTGGTCAGCAGGTTGCGCAGGATCTGTCGGGTGCGCACTGTGTCGGCCCACGCCACCGTTGGATCGCCGTCGACGGTCGCATCTACTCCGGCCCGCATCGACTCGACGACTGACTGCGACTCATGGAGCAAGTCGATTGCCACCGGCTTGACGGTCAGATTCCCCGAAGCGGCGCGTTCGGCGGTGAGCAGGTCGTCGACTAGCTGAGCCATCTCGACACTCTGGCTGGCGATCAGTTGAACCATCTCTGCGATCTCTTCAGACGAGTAGCTCTCGACGCCTGCCGCCAGCTCTCCGGCGAATCCGACCACGGCTGCCAATGGGGTGCGCAATTCGTGGCTGACGGTCGCGATGAATCGATCCTTGGCCTCCGCGAGTTCCTCGAGCCCTTCCCGAGCGTGCTCCCGTTCCCAGTAGGCACCGACCATGTCGGCCGCACGGGTCAGCGCCTCGACTTCCACCGAAAGCCAGGTCCCCTCCCTCCAGAAGTCGGAGTAGCCGAGGGTGCCCACCCACTGGTCCCGAATGAAGATGGGCGCCATCATCTCGGCCTTGATCCCTTCGGTTTCGTAGCGGTCACGGATCGGCCGGGGCAGGTCGGAGGCGACCACCCGGGCCGGCTTTCCTGCTGCGAGCAACTCATTCACCTTCTGAAGCTGGTCGTAGTCGCCGCCATCGAAGAGGCTTTCTCCGTGTGGCACGTTCGGGCCGATGGCATCGGCCACTATCTCCCAGGTGACGTTCCCGTCGCGATCGACCCGATTCAAGATCGACATAGGCGTAGTCAGCCTCGGTGGCGTCGAGGAGGGCCTGCAGCGCCGCGGTCAGGGACTCGTCGTCACGACGAGTGAGCAGGACCTGGGAGCAGCGGGCCAACGCCTGCTGGATGCGGGAGTGGGTCGCTTCGAGTTGGGAGGCGACCGCCAACGAGTCGATCAGTCTCGAGGTGAGCCAGATCGCAAGGATCTGACCCGGGATCGCGATCAGTATCCGGCTGACGGCGACGGAGAACTCCGGTTGCTCGATGAGGCTTGACGCGATTGCATAGAGCCCGATCACGGTCGACCCCACCACTAACGGAGTCGTGGTCCGCGATTGGCGGGTGGTCACGTAGATGATGGCCAGAAGGATCAGAAACGCCAGAGTGGTCCCGGTGTCGAAGCCGGACACATTCATGTTGCCGGAGGCATCGACCAAGCTCAGGGTGCCCAAGGTGAGGGCGGCAAGCGCGACCGGGACCTCGGTGCGCTGCGAGGTCATCAGTTGGTACAAGGAGACGATGGCGATCAGGCCGTAGGCGATGGCTCTGACCGTGGCTCCCGGATCGGACTCGAGCAAGGGGTCGACCTCGGCGATAACTGCCACGGCACCGCCCACCACCCCAGCCAGCAGGGCAGCCCTTCGGTCGTGTTCGTTGCCACCTTTCGCAGGTGGGGACGTCATGGTGGGGTTATCGGACGTTCCCGGGCATGAATTGATGCTGCGATCGAAGCACCTCCACGCGTCTCCGTCACGCCGACCGGTACGCTGGCGGGTGATGTCGAGGCGAGCCCTTTCCTTGGCTGCGGTCGTGGCGTTGGTCCTCGTCGCCTGCACCGGTGACGGCGGTGACCCCCCGAGCCCGGCGGCCAGCATCGATCTGGGAACAACGATCCCGGCGTCTCAAACCACCACACTCGCCGCCAACCCAACCCGTGGCATCAACCGCCTGGTCGTCCTCGACCGGAGCGGGAACATCTTCACCATGGACCCAGACGGCTCCAACCCGTCTCAGATCACCGAGGACGCCGCAACCGTCCAGTACTTCCAGCCGATCTGGTCGCCGGTCAGGGATCGCCTGGTTTGGGGACAGGCCAGCACAGAAGGATTCGGCGTCGGCTCCAGTGCCGGTGACGGGTCCGATCCACAGATCGTGCCCACGTTCTCGTTGCCCTTCTATCTCCATTGGGCCCCGGACGGGTCACAGGTCGGGATTCTCTATGGAGGCATGCAAGGAGTGGTGTTCGAGGTCGTCGACATGGAGAGCTTCACCTCCACCCCGGTCGGGTCCGGTTCTCCCTTCTACTTCTCGTGGAATCCCGATGGCACCGAGATCGCGGTTCACGTCGGGGCGACTGATTTCGGCACTCTCGAGCTGGGTGAGGAGCTGATCGACCTGGGCGGGACTGCTGCGATCTATCAGGCGCCGCAATGGACCCCAGCCGGCATCTTCCATTTCGCCCCACAGGGGCTGGTATTGGTCGAACCGGGGGGTGATGACCAACTCCTTGCCACCTTGCCCGGTGAGCCGGTGTTCTTCGTGGCCAACCCGCAGGGCACCAAGGTGGCGATCGAGTCCTTCATTGCCGGGGAGGAAGGAGACGGTTCCACGGTGGCGCTGACACCCACCGCCGAGATCGACGCCAACGCGGTGTCGGTCCTCGATGTGGCCACAGGGGAGGTCGATGTTGCCTCCGAGGACACGTCGGTTGGGTACTTTTGGAGCCCTGACGGTGAGTCTCTGCTCCTGCTTCAACTCACGGGCGAAACCGGAGAGGTCGATGTCTCGGTTTGGAGAGACGGCGAGATCAACCTCCTCACCACGATGACCCCACCCCTCTCGTTCTTCCGCGAGGTGCTCCAGTTCTTCAACCAGTACGCCCAATCACTCCAGCTGTGGTCACCGGACTCTTCCTCGGTGGCGCTCTCGGGGACGATCGATGACGAGTCGGGGGTATGGGTCATTCCCACCGACGGTTCCGAGCCTTCCTTGATATTCGACGGGGAATGGGTGGCGTGGTCCTATGGATAGGACCAGGTCCCTACCGTGGCCCCCACCCGCTCGAACCGCCTGGGCGGTCGGGGTTGTCCTTGGGTACGCCGTTGCATTGCTCGCCGCGTTCTACCCTCCCGGTTCCGCCCTTCTCGGTGCGTTCGGGCTGGTCGCGCCGACGATGGCCATGTTGGCCTACCCACGTCGACCCGGATTGCTGCTGCCTGCCGGCGCGATCGCCATCGCCTCGTTGTATGTGATGTCGATCTACGGGCTTCCGATGGTCTTGATCGGTTTGGTCTGGCTCTGGGTCCACCACCAGGTGTCGGGATACGAACCATCCGGGGCGATCGGTGCCCTGGTCGTCGGTGTGGCACTGTGGTTGGCGGTCCCGGCGGTGATGACCCTTCATCAGGACCCCTTCTGCGTGCAGACCTTGCGTGACGGCACGGTCGAGAGAATCGATCCCGCAACTCATGGCTATCCAACGGGTTGGGTGTGGGAGGCCGACTCGTACTCCTTCTCAGGCTCGGGGATCGCAGCGGGCGACATCGTGGCTGAGTCCTGTGTTTCGAACAACGTGGTGGGGTGGGAGACGGCGGCGGCAATCGCGCTTGCGGCGGCGTCGGTGTTCTTCAGCTGGTTGCTGACCAAGCCAATCGAGACCCGTGCCGAGGAGAAACCAGCAGCGTTGGTCTAGCTCAGCATCTTGCACAGCGCGTCTGGAGGGCGCTGGACCGCCAGCGTAAGCTCTTGACCCGATCCATCGACGGGAGTTTGGCATGTCCGATCCCCAGTGGCCGTCGAAGGCAATGTCGGCCTGGCGAGCCGGGGTCATCGTCGGTTACGGTGAGCGGCGACGTCGTCTCCGAGTCGTGCGGTTCGACCACCCTCTCGGTAGCTGCCGTCTTTCTCAGTTGGCACCTCACGAAGCCGTCCGAAGTCACCGCGACACGGTTGGTCTAGCTCAGCATCCTGCGCAGAGCATCTTCGAAAAGATGGGGCTCAGTGAGAAAGGAGTCGTGGCCCTTCGGTGAGGTGACCTGGGTCCATTCCACCGGCACTCCCGCCTCCTCGAGGGCGGCCACCAGGCCGGCCTGCTCCTCCGGGTAGAAACAAACGTCGGTGTCGATGGTGAACACATGCCAGCTCTGGTCGCGGCACGGGCTCAGCGCCTCGACGTAGCTCTCGGCCCCGGTGTCCTCGATCAGGTCGTAGTTGGACCACGAGTCGATGATCCGCAGATAGCTGTTGGGATCGAAGCGGATCACCAGTTTCTGGCCCTGCTGCCAAAAATAGGACTCGACCGGGTGGGTCACGTAGGGGTGGTCGACGATCTCCTTGCGAGCCCGCTCCTCGATCGCCCCCAGCGAGACGAAGGCCTTATGGCTGATGATCCGGGCCAGGGCCAGCCCAGGGGCGGGGAACTCGCCGTCGTAGTAGTTGCCACCGTTGAAGTTGGGGTCGTTGAAGATCGCCAGCTTCTGTTCGAAGTTGTACATCCGGTGCAGGGTGGTGCCGGCCAACCCTCCGGCAAGGATGATCACGTTCTCCACCAGGTCGGGGTAGTGGGCCGCCAGCGAAACCGACAACAGGGCACCCACCGAGGCCCCGGCCACAGCTTTCAGACGGGTGATCCCGAGATGCTCGAGCAGGGGAAGTTGGGATTCCACGATGTCGGCGAGATGGAGCGGAGGGAAGTCGGGCCCGTAGCGACTCCCGGTCCTCGGGTCGATCGACCCCGGCCCGGTGCTCCCGTAACAGCCACCGAGGTAATTGACGCAAAGGACCGCGAAGCGGTCGGTGTCGACCCCGAGACCAGGGCCGACGAAGCCCTCCCACCATCCGGTTTGGTTCTCCTCCACCCACCGGCCCACCCCTTCCACGGAGGGGGTGAACCCGGCCACGTGCTGGCTGCCGGTCAAGGCGTGGAACAACAGGATGACGTTGTCCCGCTCCGGGGAGATCTCCCCGTGGAGCTCGTAGGCCAACCGGACCTCGGGCAACAGGTCCCCGCTGCGCATCTTGAATGGCAGCGTGTCTTCGGGCAAGTCGAAGAAACGGGTCTCCACGACTGGCCCGCCCGGACTCGGCTTGCTCATGCTTCTCTCCTCAGGACACCGCTTCCAAGGCCTGGTCGATGTCCTCTTTGATGTCCTCGATGTGCTCGATGCCCACCGAGATCCTCACCAACTCCGGGACCACACCTGTCGAGGCCTGCTCCTCTTCGGAGAGTTGCTGATGGGTGGTCGAAGCGGGATGGATCACCAGGGTCTTGGCGTCACCGACGTTGGCCAGATGGCTGGCCAGCTTGGTGGCGTCGATGAACCGCTTCCCGGCCTCGAACCCGCCGGCGATCCCGAAGGACAAGACCCCGCCGAAGCCGTTGCGAAGATACTTCTTCGCCGCCTCGTGGTAGGGGTGTGAGGCCAGACCGGGATAGCTCACCCAGTCGACCCGGGAATGAGATTCCAGCCACTTCGCCAGCTCCAAGGCGTTGTCGACCTGACGCTGCACCCGCAGCGACAAAGTCTCCAGACCTTGCAGGAACAGGAACGAGTTGAACGGGGACAGGGCCGCGCCGAAGTCCCGCAGACCCTCGACCCGGGCCCGGATCGCGAACCCAATGTTCCCGAACGGCCCGTCGGGGTTGAACACGTCGGTGAACACCAGACCGTGATAACCGGGGGCCGGCTCGGTGAAGATCGGGAACTTCCCGTTCCGCCAGTCGAAGTTGCCCGAGTCGACGGTCACCCCACCGATCGAGGTCCCGTGGCCGCCGATCCACTTGGTGGCCGAATGGACCACGATGTCGGCCCCGAAGTCGATGGGCCGCGAGATGTACCCGGCGGCACCGAAGGTGTTGTCTACCACCAACGGGATCCCGTTTCGATGGGCGATTTCGGCCAGGGCCTCGAAGTCGGGGATGTTGTACTTCGGGTTGCCGATGGTTTCGACGTAGAGGGCCTTGGTCTTGTCGGTGATCGCCTTCTCGAAGTCGGCCGGGTCGTCGCCATCGACGAAGCTGACATCGAACCCGAGACGGGGGAACGCAACCTTGAACTGGTTGTAGGTCCCTCCGTAGAGGTAGGAGGTCGACACGAAGTGGTCACCCGTCTCCAACAGGGTGGTGAAGGTGAGCAGTTGCGCCGCCTGTCCCGACGAGGTGGCCACCGCCGCCGCTCCACCCTCCAACGCCGCCACCCGCTTCTCGAAGACATCGGTGGTGGGGTTCATGATCCTGGTGTAGATGTTCCCGAACTCCTCCAACCCGAAGAGACGGGCGGCATGAGCCGTGTCGTTGAAGGTGTAGCTGGTGGTCTGATAGATGGGCACGGCCCGGGCGTTGGTGCTCGGGTCCGGTTCCTGGCCGGCATGGACCTGGAGGGTCTCGAACCGGTATTCACTCATGATCGTTTCTCCTGTGTAGGGGAAGGGCTTGAGCGAGGTTGACTTCGATGGGCACCGACCTCGAGAGGCAGTGTCCGACCGGGGAGGACGAGACCACCTTGCGATGCAGCGCCTCGATCGCCTCGTCGTCGGCGTCGGCCTCGATGTGGACCGTGGCCCCGATCGAGGAGAAGCCGGCGTTGCCGTCGCCGAGGCCGAGGAAGGTCTGGAGGTCGAGGTCGCCTTCGAGCTCGATTCGCAGATCCTTCAGCTCGATGCCGGCCACGCTGGCATTGGCCGCGTAGCCGATGACCAGGCAGGAGCCGAGGGCCCCGAGGAGTTGTTCCACCGGATTGGGCGCGGTGTTGGTGCCGCCCAGGCCGGGGGGCTCGTCGAATGCGATTGGGTCGAAGCCACGGGAGCGAGCCGTAGTTCGGAACGCGCCCCCCCAGGTGACTTCTGATTTCCATGTGGTCTGTGCCTTGGTGGGGTCTGCCTGGATCTTCTGAACCAGGGCGCCGACCGCGGCGAGGTCGACCTCGTTTAGATATGTGGTGGTCATTTGGAGCTTTCCTTCCGTTGAATGTGGGTACGTCGAAGCACCGCCGAAGCGAAGTGGGGCTCTCGGGTGGTTGGCGGTGATCTACGAGCGTCGAACGCTCGGGCATGCCACCCGAGAGCGTCGACAACACATGCACCGGACGGATCCGGGGGTTCGATCTGTTTCTTGTCGCATGGCTAGGCCTCCTATGTCATCGTCTCAACGCGCTCATGCGAGCGCCCGAGGCGGAGGACCGCCATAGGCATCTCATCGATCAGGCATTGGCACCGAACGAATCGGTTGCCGCGGTTTCACAGGGCCTGTCCCTCCACCGCTCTGGATGAGCGCTGTCAAGTGGGCGCAAGTGTTGCTGGTGCAAACCGTCGAGTCAAGACCAGAATCAGAATGGCCCAGTTGCCCGTTGTCGGCGTCTCAGGGCCATGGTCATCAATGTTGCAGCCAGCGCTCCTGGCATCATGTGTATAGCTAGGACGCCGATCAGGCTGGGGCCACCCCAGTCGCTGCGATACGAGGACGGGTCGGATAGGTCGATCACGAACGGCTCGGCGATAGCCCGCACCACGAGGAACACTCCGATCGCCCAAACCAGGATGAGTCCGATTCTCTTCATTGCAGCGGCCTTCTCGGGTCGATTCCTTCGTTCGAGTCGAAGGTATCGCTTGGCTTGCTGGAGGCCTATCGGGGATGCCCCCGATCGATCCCCCTGCCGAGGGCGTCGGATCTGAGCGAGTGGCTGCGGACTGATGGGCCTGTCGAACTCTGGTTCAGATCGCCAGCTCGGAATGATGGGTGTGCCGGTTCAACGAACGGGGACGATGGCGTCGATCTCGACCAGGAACTCGGGTTGTGCCAGCGATGACACCACCAGGAGAGTGTTGGACGGAGGCGGTGACGGGAAGAACTCGGCCCTCACCCCGGCCACCGGGACCCGGTCCTCGAGCCGAGTCAGGTAAACGGTGGTCCGTGCCACGTCACTCATGTTGGCTCCCGCAGACTCGATGACACGTTGCAGATTGGTCAACACCTGCCGAGCCTGGGCACCGGCATCGTCACCTCCGACGAGCTCTCCATTCTCATCCAGCGCGACCTGGCCGGCGACATACAGATGGCGGCCGGAAGCGATGATCCCGTGCGAGAAATGACCTGCAGGTGGGGCCACACCCTCCGGCTCGACTACTGACCTTTCGAATCCATTGCTCATGTCTGTTGCCTCCTAGTCCATTCTGCCAGCCGGAGGCCAAAGCAAGTTCGGATGCGTCTCACCTCTCGGTTGGGCAGCAGTGGATGGAGGGGGGTCCACGCCCGTGACTTCGGCACCCGTCGCCTCGGCCAACTGCGCTGCGAAGGCTCCCACCCCGCCCCCTGCACCGTTGACCAGGACCTCGTGGACGTTCTGAAGGCGATCAGCCCCTAGGTAGGCACCGCGGTCCCTGAGTGCGGGCGGGTCGATGCGGCGATACGAACGTCGTCGGATGTGCCGTACCGGTCCTCGACGATCGCTTTCACGGCCGGTCATAGTCGTGCGAGTGTGAAACGAGAGCCTCCCTTTCGAGAGGCTCCCGCTCGTCAACAACCTCCAGATGGAGGTCTAGGCCAGTTCGTCGAACATCGGCTGATACCGAGCGGCCACCTCCTCCGGTGACTCGTCGGTGCCGGTGACGGTCAGCTCTTCGACCATGTTCACCAGCACCTCACTGTTGGTGACAGGCGGTATCTGCGCCTCGAGGCTGGAGAAGATCTCGAGCAGCTCGGCCGTGAAGAAGGGCTGAGCCTCTGCCATCTGCTTGCCTTCGAGGACCGGGAGCGACTGGACCACCCCCGACTCGAGATCGAAGTATCTCTCGGCCGCGATCTCGGGTTCCGATAGGTACCGGAGGGCCAAACTGGCCTCATAGGGGTTCGCGGTGTCGACGGCCATCGACCACCCGCGGGGGACGCCCATGAACACACCACCGCTCTCCTCGTGCACGGGTATCGACGCGGTCAGCCAATCTTCTCCGTACTGGAAGTCGTCGAGCATGAACCCGCCGCCACCATTGAGGCCTTCCTCGATGAAGAAGAAGTCTCCGGCCACGAAGGCGCCCTTGGTCAGCAGATTTCTGCGGCGCGCTCTGCTGGGAGCGGGTTGCCGTGGCCAACGTCATCGACTGGTTGGGCCAGCGGAGGGCGCAGGGCATCCGGAGCTGCGTGGACGAACTTGACACCATGGGCATCCTTGAAGTACGGTTCGGTCGACCGACCGATACGGCGAGGGGTGATTCCCATGAAGTCGTCGAAGCGACTCAACTCCGAGACGAAGTCTCACATCTTGGATGCCGCGAAGGCGTCGCTGCTCGAGCACGGTTATTCCGGACTGTCGACGCGGAAGGTCGCGGTCGCAGCGGATGCGCCTCTCAGCCAGATCCACTATCACTTCGGGTCGAAGCGGAACATGATCCTTGAGCTGCTCGAGACAGAGAACCGGCGCCTTCTGGAACGGCAAGCCGAGATGTTCGATGCCGAAGCGCCGCTGTGGAAGCAGTGGGAGGAGGCCTGTGACTACCTCGAGGAGGATCTCGCGTCGGGCTACGTACGGGTGCTGAACGAGATGATCGCCGCCGGCTGGTCTGATGAAGAGATCGCCGTCGCTGTCCAAAGGCAGGTCATTAGCTGGTTCGATTTGCTCGCATCGGTGGCGGCCAGGGTGCAGCATCGCTTCGGTGGGTTTGGACCGTTCACAGCCCAGGAGTGGGCCGCTTTAGCCGGCCTGCCCTTCCTCGGAGCCGAGACGGTGATTCTCCTTGGGATTCCCGAGGAGAAACTGCCGGCCCGATCGGCGCTGCGCAAAGTGGCCCTTGTGATCCGGAGCATGGAAGAACGGGACATGTGACGATGCGGGCCAGATATCCGGACGCCGATGGCTACGTGGATCGCGAGGGCGTGAAGATCTACTACGAGGTCTATGAGAACGCTGGTCCGACCGTTCTGCTGATGCCGACATGGTCGTTGCTGCATTCCCGGCATTGGAAGATGCAGATCCCCTACCTTTCGCGTCACTACCGGGTGGTGACGTTCGACGGACGAGGCAATGGCAAGTCCGACCGTCCAACGGACCCCGGTGATCACGATCTCGATCAGTATCTCGCCGATGCGATCGCCGTCATGGATGTTACCGACACGCAGAGGGCGGTCGTTGCCGGCGTGTCCTTCGGCGGATACCTCGGTGCCCACTTCGCTGCTCGCTTTCCAGGTCGCACGACCGGCCTCGTTGTGTTCGGTCCCACCACCGAGCTGTCTTCGATCTATCCCGAGCTTGTTGATTCGGCGCGCGCCGAGTATCCGTGGGACGAGGAACTCGACACGACCAAGGGTTGGGCCAAGTACAACAAGTACCACTGGCTGCGGGATTACCCGGGTTTCGTTGACTTCTTCATCGGGCAGATCTTCAGTGAGCCTCATTCCACGAAACCCATCGAAGACGCCGTGGGCTGGGCTCTCGAGACGGATGCCGAGGTCTTGATCGCCACCAAGCTGGCCGAACTGGTCGACGGTGGAGAGGCGCTGGCTGCCTACCGCAAGATCGACTGCCCGTTGCTGGTGATCCACGGTACCGACGACCACATAATTCCGAACGCGTTCGGCGTGAAGCTCGCCGAGATAACGGGTGGCGAGTTGGTGACCATCGACGGTGGCGGCCACTTCGTCCAGGGCCGCGATCCGGTGAAGGCGAATCTGCTCATCAAAGGGTTCGTCGACCGGGTGACGGGAGCACCACCCCCGTCGCACCTATGGATCCGAGGCCTAGCCCGCCGCAAGCGCGCTCTGTACATCTCGTCCCCGATTGGGTTAGGACACGCGCGACGAGACGTCGCGATCGCCGAGGAGCTCCGTAAACGCCATCCCGATCTGGAAATCGACTGGCTGGCCCAGCACCCGGTGACCCGGGTCCTCGAGGACGCCGGTGAACGCATCCACCCTGCAAGTGAACACCTCGCGAGCGAGTCGTCACATATCGAGTCCGAGCAGGGAGAGCACGACCTGAACTGCTTCCAGGCGCTGCGACGAATGGATGAGATCATTCTCTCGAACTTCATGGTGTTCCAGGAGGTTGTCGACGAGGGCCTCTACGACCTGGTCATCGGCGACGAGGCGTGGGACGTCGACTACTACTGGCACGAGAACCCGGAACTGAAGCGATGCGCCAATGTCTGGATGACCGACTTCGTTGGATACCTCCCGAATGAAGACGGGTCCGACCACGAGGCGTTCCTCACCGCGGACTACAACGCCGAGATGATCGAGCACGTTGCCCGGTTCCCCGGTGTTCGCGACTGTGCGATCTTCGTGGGAAATCCCGAGGACATCGTCCCCGCCTCCTTCGGACCGGATCTGCCCCTCATCCGCGACTGGACCGAGGAGAACTTCACGTTCTCCGGATATGTGACCGGGTTCATCCCGCCCGATCCCGACACGGTGGCAGAGATGCGCTCCGACCTTGGATACGAAGATGACGAACAGGTGTGTCTCGTCACGATCGGCGGTTCCGGTGTGGGTCGCGACCTGCTCGGACGCGTGATCGCCGCCTATCCCGAGGCGAAGCGAAAGGTACCGGGACTCAGGATGGTCGTCGTGGCCGGCCCCCGTATCGATCCCGACTCGTTGCCGTCGCACGAAGGACTCGAGGTTCATGGATATGTCGACCGGCTCTATCGGCACCTGAGCGTCTGCGATCTCGCCGTCGTCCAGGCGGGACTGACGACGACAATGGAACTGACGGCA